>JACCDN011046472.1_pt1 | contig 158122 bp, 145 predicted proteins | sample 7441691 | NCBI WGS metagenome assembly JACCDN01 (sample SAMN15323439, study PRJNA562643) | freshwater metagenome | isolation source: river surface water | place: USA:Blue River Watershed | collected 2017-08-16 | reverse complement strand
TTTATTAAGAAAGTTAAACTAGGTTATAAAGCTGTGCAGTAACAATTACTGCACTTTTATATAATTAAAACTGTTACCCATGTCCCGTTACATGTGTTACCTATGTTACAGGGCTATACACAAGCCTGGGACGTAACTGTCTCAATTGTAAACATATTTTAAGACTGCCTTAACAATATAATGCTAAAATATATTTCGATTTTATCTGGGCTCAATGTCCAAAAAAACAACATTAAACTGCAATGATAACGAAACAAGAAAATAAGCATCGAGCAGATAAATTGCTTAGAAGTATATTTCAAAATGATGCGTATTCTCAATATGAGCGCCTAATTTTATCAGAAACAACAATACACAGTACCCCTGCAAATATTATTGAAAGAATATTATTTTATAAATTTTCACCGCCAGTTATTTCACATCAAAGGATTGAATTTGTATCAAAAATATTAAGACTGAATACTGATCTAAGCGCAGATGATCCCTTATCCTTTGATTATATCTTACTGCTAATGGATGCAGCGCAATATGTGTCGCATTTTTAAATTCATCCATGAGGCCCAATCCATTTGTGAAAGATAATACAGGTAAAAATCTTTTACATTTATTATTAGCAAAAGGTCACCAGATAGATGATCGGAGTGGAGCAAGGGATTTTGAAGATCAACGCCCCCTTTTTGAAGCAGTATTGAATCATCCTGACATTGCGCATTATATTAATGACCAAGATTCGAATGGGTTAACAGCCTTACATTATGCTGCAGCACGGCGAGATACTTATTATATTGGCCGGTTGATAGCCAAAGGAGCCAATCCTTTTATTTTCGATAACTGGGAAAGAAATTCTTTTGATATTGTTAGTCAATCAGAACAAAACCGCATTAATCTCATTGGGTCTGGTGTATATTATTGCGGGCCATTTTCATACTGGAAACCATCCATTGATTTGTCCATTTATGGTTTTGGTAAAGGACGTCAACTAAGTTATTTCTGTGGATATATTGACAAGACAGTCTTTCATCAATCTTCTGACGCAGTGATAGGCTTTATGAATACAAACTTGTCTGAGCGAGCTCAAAAATGTTCAAAAGCGCTTGGCGAATATTTTTGTGCAATGCATGCTTCTGATGAATCAATGAGACTATTCAAAAACCTTGCCAAAATTGTCAACCCAAGCTTACTGCAGCCACTTATTCAATTTGACTCAACAGATATAGAGCAAATACAGAACCGCTATATAAGCGGTCTAATCCAATTTGAGTTCCAACATGTTTTTATTGATACGTTATTAGATACTATAAAAAATGCCACCAAACAATTACTCACAGATCTTAAGACCCCTCACACATTGACAGATTACACAGAACGCTGTCAAAGGTATAAATCACTAATTACAACCGCAATTACCGCTGCTAAAATTGCAATTGTTGATCGCCCTCTATTGCAAAAAATTTGGGGTGATTATATTTGGCCAGTACTCAAAAGTTTCGCGAATCTTGGGGTGATATTAATGAACCTGTGCGTAGGGGGGGAGTTGAACTGCCGTGATCAATATTCTACTTTTTTAAAATCTGAAAAAGCGCTCTTAAATGAAGCCATTTCAAAACTTGAAAACACACACTATTTGTTTTTTAAGGGAAGTACTAGTTTAGAGGAAAAAACCTCAGATTATGACCCACATGTGGCCCCCCAATTAATTCCACGCATTTAACCCTGGGCAAAATTATGTGTGCCATATAAAGACTCTATTGGCATTTAGTCAGCGAACATAGAACTCACAGATTGCTCATCGTTCACTCTTTTTAAAGCTTGTGCAAGCAGAGGAGCTAGGCTGATAACTCTGATTTTTCTGCATTTTTTCGCTCCCTCTGACAAAGGGATAGTATCGGTTACGACTACTTCGTCTAAGGCCGAGTTTTCAATATTTTCCACAGCAAGTCCTGACAATACAGGATGCGTGATATAAGCACGAACAGAGAGTGCGCCCGATTTTTTCAGCTCAGTTGCTGCGGTACACATGGTGCCTGCAGTATCTACGATATCATCAATGATAATACAATTTTTCCCGCGAGGATCACCAATAATATGCATCACCTCTGATTTATTCGGTCCACTGCGGCGTTTGTCTATGATTGACAACTCCGCATCATTCAAACGCTTTGCCATAGCTCTGGCGCGTACAACACCACCAACGTCAGGAGAAACAATCATCAAAGGCTCTAGATTTTGTTTGAGAATATCACTCAACATCACTGGTGTAGAATAAACATTATCCACCGGCATATAAAAAAAGCCTTGGATTTGGTCCGCATGCAGATCGACTGTCAATATACGGCAAATTCCAACCGATGACATCATGTCTGCAACTACTTTTGCAGTAATAGGCACGCGTGCTGAACGAACACGGCGATCTTGGCGTGCGTAGCCAAAATAAGGCATGACTGCTGTGATGCGTGCAGCCGAAGAACGCCGCATTGCATCCGCCATGGTTAATAACTCCATTAGATTATTATTGGCTGGAGCTGAGGTCGACTGAATGATAAATACATCTTTTCCTCGGACATTTTCCAGAATTTCAATCATGGTTTCACCATCACTGAACGTGCCCACGACGGCTCGTCCGATGGGTAAATCTAATTCTGAAGCAATGGAAGCTGAAAGGGAAGGGTTTGAATTTCCCGTAAAAATCATCAATCTATTAGACATAGAGATCTCGTATAGATAAACACATAGCAGAAAACAACAAGAAAGATATTATTATTATTATTTAGGCGAAAATGAAACCGCATTCCTTCTCGTTATTTTCTGCTATCTGTTTACTTGTGTTTTAAAAATCATGGCTGGGGTGCTAGGATTCGAACCTAGGTATGCAGGGATCAAAACCCTGTGCCTTACCGCTTGGCGACACCCCAATTACATCATTGCGACATGGGAGGTATTTTGCAGAGATTTGAATGGGTTGTCAACTGAATTTAGGAGCAAATCATATTTTAAAATGCGACGAGGCTTGGGTTCTGATATATGTTAATGCTCTGCGTTTGTTTTAATTGTGCTTATAATGTATTATAATGAGGCGCAATTGATTCATGTTGCTTCAATATGAAAAAAATATTCCTAATTTGTCTTTTATTGTTTTCCACCACAATTTTGGCTGAGTCTCGGGATCAGTTTCAAATCAAAATCAGTAATGCCATGTCATCAGATTGCAGGCTAAAAGACCCATTTATTATATTTGGGCATGTTTCTGATCATACGAGTATACCAATGGTTATTCATCCGAATCAGACCGCAACCTTTATGATGCGGTCTGGTCCGCGATACAGGTCCGGAATGTATCTTGAAAAATCGTTTCTTTTGACTTACGTTTGTGACTATGAACAAGAAATTACGTTGTATGCGAATGCTAATAACCGTCTTCTGGAAGTGAAAAAATTTGATGGAAAAAACATGTGGGCAACCTTTAAAAACACTGGTCGAATTTTTAGTCACTCAGAAATTGAGTGGACATTAACTTATTGATCTTTGGAGACGCTATTTTGAAAAAAATATTATTTGGTTTTTTAATGCTATATTCTAGCGTTATTTTTGCAAAAAATAATCCTGTCATTGTAAAGATCACTAACGCGACCGGTACAGATTGCGTACTAGAAAAGCAAACCGCACTCTATGGCTATGTTTCAGATCCTACCACTGTTCCGCATGCTATTTTTAGCGACCAGACCATTGTTTTTAGAATGCAATCAGAAGAGGGTCGGCGCAAATTAATTCTATTAACTTACACCTGTGGTGACAACGGTATTGCCAGTTTTTTTACTGATATCACTCCTTTTCAAGGTATGTTTTTGAGCCATGGGTACGTACTCAAAACAAATAAAATCCATTTGTATTTCTCGGAAGAACACAACGACACTGGACATATCGCTGATAATTCTCCTATTGTGGTTCAGTGGAGATTAACCCGTTGATTTGAACTCAATTGAATAGAGTTATTCCGAAAGATTGCTCCAAATTAGCATGAATGTATGCTATTATCCATTTTATTTTTTTAAACAAGTTGAAGAAGTATTATGCATGAAGCAGAGATGCCATCCCTATCTAATAATGATTTCTCACAATTGGGCTTAATAGACTCTTTAGTGAAAAATTTAATGTCGTTAGAGTTTAAAACGATGACGCCCATACAAGAACGTTGCCTACCTGGCCTCCTGAATGGCGATGATATGATTGCCAGAGCCAATACGGGGAGTGGAAAAACAGTAGCCTTTGGCTTAACTATTTTAAATGGCTTAAATTTAAAATTTTTTGCAGTTCAAGCCTTGGTATTATGCCCCACTCGCGAACTTGCTGAGCAAGTGAGTCAAGTTATGCGCCAGCTTGCGCGCCAGATACCGAATGTTAAAATCATTAATTTATCGGGCGGCATGCCGATGAAACCCCAATTGGACTCGTTAAGACACGGTGCGCATATTATTATTGGTACCCCAGGGCGGGTACAAAAGCACCTGGATTCAGGATCATTAGTGCTGGAGCATTTAAATCTACTCACTTTAGACGAAGCGGATAGAATGCTTGATATGGGCTTTTTTGACGCAATACAAGCTATTGCTCAACAATGTCCTAAAAAGCGCCAGACATTGTTGTTTTCCGCAACGTATCCCCCTGAGATTAAAACAATGTCTCACACCATGATGCGAGATCCTAAAGAAGTGTTTATCGAAGAAGATCAAGCTGCACAACAGATAGAGCAGAAGTTTTATGAAGTGGACGGCCGTCATAAACTTCCCGTATTAATCTCATTATTGAAACAATATAAACCCAGCTCGGCGCTGATTTTTTGTAATACCAAGCAACGCACTGTGGAGGTTGTGGACAAACTGATTGCGGAAGGGTTTTCTGCGCTGGCTTTAAATGGTGATATGGAACAAATCGATCGAGATTTGTCGATTATCCAATTTACGAATAAAAGTTGTTCTATCTTAGTTGCGACCGATGTGGCTGCACGAGGGCTTGATATTAAAGAGCTCCCTTTAGTGATTAATTATGAGTTAGCTTTTGAGTCGGATGTGCATACCCATCGTATTGGGCGCACAGGCCGTGCTGGTAATAAAGGCCTTGCCATCACTTTGACGACGGTAGCGGATGCGCAACGTATTTGTGCACTAGAAAATGTCCAACAACATCCTGTGATTTGGTCCACTCTTGATGAAATAAAACCGACTGACCTCAAGCCTGTTTTACCCCAAATGGTGACTTTGTGTTTGGATCTTGGGAAGAAGGATAAAGTTAGGGCGGGCGATATTTTGGGTGCTTTGACTAAGGAAGCTGCTTTACCTGGTGATGCAATTGGGAAAATTGATGTATTACCGATTAAATCTTACTTTGCGATCAACAAACATCATTTCGTACAGGCAATCCAATATTTCAAAACTGGAAAAATAAAGGGTCTTCGAGTCAATGTAACCAAGCTTTGAGCGCGATTATACTCTACATAAACTTGGGAATGCGCATTGCTGACACAGGCTACTGCGTTTGGGTGTGGGTTCACAGTGCCCTTGTTGGATCTCAGTGGCTAATAGCGTTAATTCTTGTTCCCAATGTTGACGGTACTTTGTCCATGATTCATTGTCTCGCAGGGTTTGCATGCCAGGTTCCTCACAAGGAATAGCACTGAGTCCTTGCAGTGTAATACGACCAGCCTTTAATTGAATGAAGATCAAAGTATTAATTTTGGGATCTAGTAAAGCGTATAGTAGTAATTGAGGTGCTTCGGGTCGTTCTTCTAACCAAGGTTTGGTTGTGGGCAAACTGGTTTTATAATCAATGACAATTTGATTTTCTTGTTCTAAACCGTGATCCAAACGATCGACTCGAATTTGTAAAGACAATCCAGCTAAGTTGATATGGTAGGATTGCTCTAGTGATGAAATTTTAAACGGTTCGCGCCGTTTTTCCCACGCCAAACAAGCATCAATTAAACGGTTGAGGCGTTGATATTCGACCTCTTGAGCCAAAGCAGACAAGCTACCGGGATAATCGCTTAGGAAAGAGTCTAGGGTCGTTTGGATGCTGTGTTGAATCACGCTGTCCAATTGCTCGGCAGACAGGCGTAATAAATTGGCTTTACTTTCGAGTTTGTTCCAGATTGTCTCCATAACTCGATGTAAAATTTGTCCCCGTTCAGCCAAGTCAAGGCCATCTGTAATGCTTGGATTGGATTTTATTTTGAGACGATGCGCTGCAAAAGCTTGAAAAGGGCATTTGGCTTGACTAGCTAGTAGAGCGGTACCTCCAGATAATTTTTCATTCAGTTTAGGAGGATGAGCGTAGTTTTCAGAATAATCTTCTAAAGCACATATTAGGTCAGGCTCCTGACTGGAGATGGGTGTATGATGAGGGTAATGGGCAATGAGAGTCGAGGGCAGCTGTGGCTGATCTCCTATAGAACAGGGGTAACTGTAAACTATAGAACGACAGGCATAACCAAAGCGGCGTAATACTAATTGCGCACGTTCAAACTCATTTTGAGCGTCGCTGTGGGGCATGACCATGGTTTTTTGTAAATGAATAGGCAAAAAAGGCGAGAATTTGGTTTTTTGTGGCAGACATTGGTCGGTTAAATTTGTAATCCAGATACTATCGTAACGGCAGCCAGATGCCTCTAAGATTCCTAAAACTGTAATCGGGGTGCGTGGCTTCTGAACTTGAAATAATACGGATGCGCTTAACTCACGTAGTGCCTGAATGGCATCTTGCGCTGAGAGCGTATTGGTTAATGCATTCAGACTCATCAACTCATCAAATAATAAATGAAAACGATTCAAACATTGATAAAGATTAGAATTAATCTCAATGTCACCAGGAAAGCCCAGTAAATGGAGGCGCTGTTTAAAATGCTGAGTCCAGGCATAAGGACTGGCTGTTTGAGGGTAGGGGGAGAGTGCTTGTAAACAAGCATGAAGTAGGGGAGCAGAAACTTTGATCTGATTTAAAAAATCGTTCCAAGATAAATCGGAAACGGTCATTAGAGCGCTATCTTGCAGCATTTGACTTCGAGCAGAAAACTCTGTTTGACCACCCCCAATAAAAGGGGATTGGAGAAGTACCCGTATTTGCTGTGCGTTGATGCGCTGGGAGTCTAAAGCCAACCAATGGAGTGCGGTGCTGATAATGGGGTAGTCTAATAAAGGCTTGCCGTATGAAATATTATACAGCTCAGAAGAAAAAGAGTGGGCAAATAGGGTTTGTATAGTTTGAATTTGAGTTTGTAATTCGGGAACGATGATGGCGATGTGTTGATCGCCAGCGCTGAGTCGTTGCTGAGTCCACGCGATGGCTTGGTGTAGTTCTTCTTGCTGATTCTTAGCGGGGAAACAATGGCCATCAATAGGTTTTTCTTGATAATCGTCAAATAACTGTCGACAGTTTTGATCTCGCAGGGTTTGTTGCAAGTGTTTTTGGAGCGGGCTAAATTCATCAAAACAAGTCCATATCATGAGTGAACTTGGGATAGAGAATCCTGTTTGGATGAGGTAAATAGGGATCTGAGCAGTGGTAATGGCACTTTGACTGTCTAAATTTTGTTGAAATAACTGGTACCAGCGCTGAAAACAACGAGTATGATGATTATGTTGCAAAGCAGGATGATCGGGGGAAATTTGCCAAAAAATACAGCGTTGCCATGCATCTTGAACCATGTCTAGTAATTCTGGGGAAACAGGATACTCCTGTTGTTCCTCCAAAACCTGTTTCCACATATAGCGTTGCTGATGATGGGAGAGCAAAATGGGATGCACTCGTTGTGTAAGACGCTGAGTGGTTTGCTGAAAGGCATCTTGCAACCATGCCTCATAAGAAAAGCACAGAGGTTTGACCAATGGACCGGTTTGATTTTGCCGATACAGTTTATCGTAATTTTGGATGAGATGTAGACTCAGGCGATTGTTCGGCGTGAGAACCACAGCACCTTCGTGCATGTATTTGAACAAATCCAGTGTATGGTTCATAAACGCCTAACGTACCATTATCCTTCAGTAGGAATAACCGGTGGTTTGATACTGATTTTTGCAGGTTTTGTCTGATTCGGTAATTGATAAAAATCACTTATATTACTGTCAGTTAATGGTTGGTTAATCACTAAGTTTTGACCATTCCGGCTATGTAAATATTCGTGCGTATCATTACTGGAAAATTCTGAGGAAGGCAACAAAGCACATCCTGACAATGCCTGTAAAAAAATAAAAATTGTGACGATTCTTTTCAAAATAAACCTCATGCTAGTTACATCAAACCGAGTTTGCTCAAAACATCTTCTAGAGCAGGGCGATGTTGCTCTGATAAGCGCGTCAAGGGTAAACGAATTTCATCATTCAATAATCCCATTTTATGGGCAGCCCATTTTACTGGAATGGGATTAGATTCTACAAATAGCTGATGATACAAGGGCATGAGCCGCTCATTCAGTTCTAAACATTGCGTCATGTCACCATCTAATGCAGCATCACAGAGCTTTGCCATCAATCTGGGTGCGACATTAGCCGCGACAGAGATGACACCTTTGGCTCCAGCTAACATCCATTGGGCAGCAGTTGCATCATCACCACTATAGATATCAATGGGATTAGGTTGAATGGTAAGCAATTGCTCCAATCGTTCAAATCGTCCCGTCGCTTCTTTGATACCAATAATATTAGAAATAGCGCTGAGTCGTGCTACAGTTTCCGGCAGAAGATCACAACTGGTTCTAGACGGAACATTATACAAAATAATGGGAATCGCTACGGCTTCTGCGATATGGCGATAGTGCTGATATAAGCCTTCTTGTGTGGGCTTGATATAAGCCGGTGTCATGATAAGCGCAGCATGAGCACCGCAATCCATCGCCACTTGAGTTAAATGAATACACTCTTTCGTGGCATTGCAGGAAGTACCGGCAATGACTGGTATGCGTTCATTAACTAGTTCGATAACCGTTTTAAAAACCAAAATTTTTTCTTGCAGCTCTAATGTGCCAGATTCCCCTGTGGTACCTGCCGCCACGATTGCATTGGTGCCATTTTCTATATGATATTCTACTAATTCATGCAGCCGCTCAACATCGACTTTCCCATCCAGAAATGGTGTTATCAACGCTACAATACTTCCATGAAACATGCTTTATCCTAAACAATTTGTATGGCTTAATCATACTGAGGATCAGCTTAATTCACAAGCAGGACTTACGTAAAACCCCAAGCTCTTCATTAAATTTTTCCTCGAACTCAGAGTTTTGCAAAAGTTGTGGTTATAAAAATTTTTGATTGATCCAGGTCAAAATATGCGAATTAGTCGGAGGAAACTGATATTTTTGCAATGTCATAGGGGGAGCCCATAGTAAATTCGCTTGGGACTCTAATCGTATGGCTTGTCCTGTAAAATCGTGTACCCAAAAAACATACAATGATAAAAGACCATCAGGGCGTTGGGCGTCTATTTGAGTAATAAAATCACATCGCCGCACTTCTAAATTGACTTCCTCTTTGACCTCGCGAATTAGAGCGGCTTCAGGGGTTTCATTTTTTTCCAATTTACCACCAGGAAACTCCCACAAGCCGCCACTTGAAGCGTGCGCTGCGCGTTGCGTGATTAAGATTCCGTGCAAAGGGTCATAAATAACGCCAACTGCAACTTTCACGCCAAGCGCCCATGACAATGCTTATATTTTTTTCCAGATTGACAATGGCAAAGATCATTACGGCCTAATTTTTTATTTTCATGCCGGAAAGTTATCTGAGCAGGACTTTCATATTCTTGCTCTTCTGCAAGAGGATCATGATGGATAAATTCTAATTCTGTGACCGCAGCTTCAGCCCGTCTTTGTGCCTCAACTTGTTCTAAATCTGCTTCGGAGCTGATCTCTACTGAAACAATTAATTTTACGATATCGTACTTGAGTGAGTCTAACATGGAGGTAAACAATTCAAATGATTCGCGTTTATATTCTTGTTTTGGATCTTTTTGAGCATAACCACGCAGGTGAATACCTTGGCGCAGATGGTCCATGGATGCCAAATGTTCGCGCCAATGATTATCCAAGCTTTGCAAAATAATGGATTTTTCAAAGGAGTGCATCATCTCTGGACCCAAAAGTTTCTCTTTTTCAGCAAAACAAATTTTTAATAATTCACCAACGCGGGTTTTGATTTGTTCTGATTGAATCGCATGATCTTCATCGCACCACTGCTGAATAGGTGCTTCAATTCTAAAATCCTCAGCCAAAGTAGTCACTAAACCTGTGATATCCCATTGATCTTCTAAGCTTTGAGGCGGAATAAAATGATTGACGGTTTGGTCTAAGACATCTACTGTCATAGCCTCAACAGCGTCGTGTGGGTCAGACATCGACATGATGGTTGCGCGTTGTGAATAAATGACTTTACGTTGATCATTGGCAACATTATCGTAACCCAGCAATTGTTTGCGAATATCAAAATGATGACCTTCTAACTTTCTCTGTGCATTTTCAATGGCTTTTGTGACCAAGCCATGCTCAATTGGCTCCCCAGGTTCCATTCCCAAACGGCGCATCATATTAGCTACACGTTCTGAGGCAAAAATGCGCATCAAATTATCGTCTAAGGATAAATAAAAACGCGTACTGCCGGGATCGCCTTGGCGTCCGGCGCGACCGCGCAATTGATTATCAATACGCCGTGATTCGTGGCGTTCAGAGCCAATGATGCGAAGCCCACCAGCTTGCAGCACCGCTACATGGCGCTGTTGCCATTGTTCTTTAATCGGTGCTTGGTCTTCTTCTGACGCATCTTCTGGTAATTTGGCCAATTCTGCTTTTAAACTACCTCCGAGTACAATATCTGTGCCACGCCCAGCCATATTGGTGGCAATAGTCACCATCCCGGGTCGGCCGGCTTCTGCAATAATATGCGCTTCTTTCTCATGAAATTTTGCATTGAGAACTTGATGTTTGATTTTAGCCTTAGTCAGCATATGGCTCAGTAATTCAGAAGCTTCGATGGATGCAGTGCCCACCAAAACGGGTTGCTGCTTTTCGACGCAGGCGCGTACATCTTCTATCACTGCCTGATATTTGTCTTCTTGAGTCAGATATACTAAATCGCTTTGATCCTGACGTAACATAGGGCGATTGGTTGGGATTACCACGACCTCAAGATTATAGATTTGCTGGAATTCATAGGCTTCGGTGTCTGCAGTCCCTGTCATCCCAGACAGTTTCTGATATAAGCGGAAGAAATTTTGAAAAGTAATCGATGCCAAGGTTTGATTCTCATTTTGAATCGCCACACCTTCTTTGGCTTCTACTGATTGATGTAAGCCGTCTGACCAACGCCGACCTGGCATGGTTCGACCAGTATGTTCATCGACAATCACTACTTGGTCGTTTTGAACAATATATTCGATGTCGCGGTGATACATGGTATGGGCACGCAATGCTGCATTGACATGATGCATCAGTAAAATATTGCTGGCATGGTATAAACTTTCGCCTGGATTCAGTAATTGATTTTCAATTAGTAAGTCTTCAATAAATTGATGGCCTGCTTCGGTCAAATAAGCCTGCTTTTGTTTTTCATCAATAGTGTAGTGACCTTCGTCGTTTTCTTCTTTCTGAATAATCAGTTTGGGAATAAGCGTATTGATTTTGATATACAAAGCCGAGCTATCTTCAGCGGCACCGGAAATAATCAGCGGTGTCCGTGCTTCGTCAATCAGAATGGAGTCGACTTCGTCGATGACAGCAAAATTCAGAGTATGCTGAACTTTTTCTTCCAAAGAAAACGCCATATTATCGCGTAGATAATCGAAACCAAATTCATTATTGGTACCGTATACGATATCACAACGATAAGCTGCTTTTTTATCTGAGAAGGGCATATCAGGATAAATGACCCCAACTGTCATACCCAAAAATTCAAATATGGGTCGCTTCCATTGGCTGTCGCGTTTGGCTAAATAATCATTGACCGTTACAATGTGGACGCTATGTCCCGTGAGGGCATTCAAATATGATGGTAACGTTGCCACCAGCGTTTTTCCTTCGCCGGTACGTTGTTCTGCAATTTTACCTTCATGCAAAACCATTCCGCCTACGAGCTGTACATCAAAATGGCGCAAACCCAAAGTTCGTTGCGATACTTCGCGTACCACAGCAAAGGCTTCTGGCAACAAGGAATCTAGGGTTTCCCCTTGAGCAAGACGCGCCTTAAATTCATTGGTTTTAGCGGCTAATGCGGTATCACTCAACGCTTGGATTTCTGGTTCCAACGCATTGATTTTAGCCACAGTTTTACTTAGTCGCTGTAAAGTACGATCATTGCGGCTGCCGAAGATTTTTTTAATAAGGGTATTAAGCATAAGTCGTTAAGGTCTATTTTGAAAATACTAATGTACTAAAAAATGAGGGAAATTACTATCATAACTATAAACCACTTTCCCTAATTCTTTAATATTGCTGGACACAGCTGTACAAAATCAAGTTGAACTTGTACTAGACTTGACACTGCTGAATTGGTCAATTTAGTATAGCTGCTTATTGGTCAATGCGTCTTTAACGCATAGCCTGCTGATGAGGATGAGTGCCCTTGTGCTCCTCTGATAGCATTACTGCGGAAGAAAAATACATCAATGAGCGCACAAAAATGGGTAAGACAATTTAGCATGTGGGGGCTAAACGGTCTTTTTGCAGTCTCTCTGAGCCATGCAAGTACAGATGTTGATATCAATGATTTAACTGATCGAGGATCGATTTCTGACACGCCTCATGTTGTGCCGAATAAAAAATGGTTAATTGAAGGTGGTTATCAATACCAAGCTTTAAAAGTGGATGGTCCTTTATCCACTGCTCCTCAAGCCCAAATTACGCGAGGAGTTAATTTCAATACGGAATTATTTGTAATCCTTCCAAGTTATTACTCTCTAAAAAAACCACCAGCTTCTGGATTTGATACCCTTTCTTTGGGTAGCAAACATGAGCTCATCCAAGGAAATGATTGGCTGGTTTCAATACAAGGGATTGTGGCGCTACCAGGTGGAAGCTTTGATTTTGGCCATCATAGCGTGGGAGGACAATTAAATGCTATGGCCACTTACTCGCTTAACACAAAGGTTTCCTTAGCAGGCATGCTTGGTCTTGCTACGGTTTCTGAGCCAAATTTAATTGGAGGCGGCCGATTATATAGTTGCAATCCAAGTGTAGTATTAGTTTATACGCCTATTGAAAAAGTGAATGCTTTTGTCGAATTGTTTGGCAATACGAAAACAGATATTTTCGGTGGGTCTATTTGGGCTGCTGATTGTGGCCTTGTCTATAAAATAGCGGAAAACACGACTCTTGATTTTGAGTTTGCCCAAAATCTAAGTCATGATAGGTTTAATTACAATCATTACCTGGGTGGTGGAGTAACTGCCTTATTTTAATCAGGACTTACGAAAAACCCCGATCTCTTTGTCTTAATTCGTAGGTAGGTTTATTATCCCTGAAAAAGCAGTTGAAGCCCACTAAGAACAATATAAAAACGGGGTAGTACGTTAGGGGCAGCACATTAAAAGTATTTGGCATACGGATTGATCTGAGGTAAATCAATTGCTTGTTCGAACTCACTAAGACGTATGCTATGCGGTGTGAGCGTCACAGAACTAGCATCCATTACGGAATGACCAAAATTATATAAAATGCGTTCTTGTCCTATACAGGCTGCCGCATCTCGGGTTGCTTGTACATTACGCACACCTTCATTTTTCTTTCTGTAGGCACTTAGGGTGTCTTGTCCATAGCGTTGGGTGAGCATGTGTAACGTTTGATGAGGGGACAATACCAGTGAGCTGGCGTTATTTCCGCCAAATCCTTTAGAGTTAATAATGACGGCCTGTAAGGTTTCACTTTGAATTGGCATATGATCCATCAAAATATTGAGATGAGAATGATAGACGTCAGGCGCAATGTGATCAATCGTCTTAATACCCGGTATCCATCCATGTTGCCACACACCAAGGCTGGTACATAATTGATCGCCGGCTGCTACACTGATTGAATGGCCGACATAAGATTTAACAGCAGACACTGGCCACGCATCAATACTAAATGTCTTGGCAACTTCGTTTAATATATGGCTTTCAGTGGTACGGTTTTGTGGTGTTCCGGTGCCGTGAGCTTGCACATAGGTATTTTGCAATCCACTTTGACCGAGCATGGCTTTGGCTAAAGCAGCGGCTTTGGCGACTGTAATATAATTTCCAACGCCAGGACTTGCAATTGATTTTTTATTCGCATCAGCGCTGACAAACGTATCTGCAACGGAGCCATAAATGGTTGCACCGAGCTCTAAAGCCAGCTCATCATCCATTAAAATGAAAAACTGTGCAGACTCAGCTAGGGTGAATCCTGTATTGGTAGAAAATGGTCGGCAAGCCCGACGATGATTCGGCTGGTCGGTTTTGTCCAATTCACACAAACTGTGATCGGTGGCCAAAGCACTCATGGCACGGAACCCTTCCAGAATTTCAAACACTACTGGTGCTTCAGCATTTCCAACAATGACTACTTTGCTTTTGCCCTGTTGAATATCCAAACATCCTAGCCGTAAATTGTATAGAAAAGAAGCGCATGCACCGATGTTGTTTCCAGTTGTGCCCACACTATTGAGAATATAACTATTGATAAAATCTGCGGGCATTTCTGCAAACGCTAACGGTAGCATCTTTGAGTTGATTCGATTGCCACAGAGTGGCTGACGAAATAGACCGCCATAAGAATGTTCATCGACTTGTGCCAAACCAGAACCTGCGTACACAGAGATTTCATCAGGTTTGACGTGTTTTAAAATTTGTTCCCATTCTAATCCAAGCGAGTTCAACGCGTCTGAGGCACCATATACCGTGAGGATCAGTCCTCGAGGATGATGATGTGAATGATATAATTGCCCGGGGTCAAAACCTGTCGGAATTTCACCAGCACTAGATACTTCAGAACTTTTTGTATCTTGAACAAGTACTGATAACGGGGTTTTAAATTTTGCTGTAATCATAGCATCTGGCAGTTCAGTTATGTCTGCTTGACTTGCGATTGCTTCGGATAATTTATGATGCTTTAAATGGAGTTCAGCAGGGTGCTCGCCGGGTTCTAACGTTGCTTTATGATGGCAAAGCACGTGATCGGGATCGAAATTTTGCATTCGTCGAATCAGCGTACCCTCTTTGATAGCGGCAATTGTTTCAGCTGAGCTGTGTTTTTCTACTGGCAAACCCATGCGCTGTGCCAAATCCTGCCAAGTAGACTCCATCTCACCGGCAGAGAGTGCATCACATACCATGCGTTTATAACTATGAGAATTTGAACTACGGCCTGCTGCATTGATTCCGCCGAATCCAACAATCACCGGTAATTTGATCATTTTGACCCGCGTAAACTGATTTTGTTGCAGATGCTAGTCGACAAACATTGATCTGTCAACTGCTTTTGCTTATTTATTCAGCTAAGTCAAAATCTCAAAAATGGACTCCAAATTGTCAGGAACGGTGTGAGTACGCTGCATGGTGATTAAATGATTTTTCCAGGTTTTGGCTTTGGGCAATCCGTGGGCAAGATTGAGTAATGGTTTGAGTAAAATAGTTAAGGGCGTATGAGAAACTGTTTGGAGGTAATTGAAGTATTCTTGGGCAATTTGATGTCGTGATTTGAGGGGGCAATCTGGGTATATGCCGTGATGAATCTGAGCAACTGCATAAGGATTATCGCAAGCGAGACGCCCTAACATGACGCCATCCACCTGATTTAAATGCTCCAAAACTGCTTCGAGGGTTCCGATATTACCATTAATCACGAAAGGAAGATGTGGCAATTCTGTTTTTATTTGATACACATAGTCATAATTCACTGGAGGAATGGTGCGATTTTGTTTCGGACTTAAACCCTTGAGCCAGGCTTTGCGTGCATGAATGATGAATTTATCACATCCGGCATCGGCTAAACGATGAATAAAATTAGAAAAAAAACTATAGCTGTCTTGATGATCAATCCCAATTCTGGTTTTGGCTGTGATGGGTAAGTGGGTATGTTGTTTGAGTGTGCGAATAATGCTGGCTACTTGGTGCGGTTCATTCATCAAACAAGCCCCAAAGTGGCCAGAGAGAACCCGGTCACTCGGACAGCCTAGATTGAGATTGATCTCGACATATCCCACGTCTTGCGCTTGCTGGGCTGCAGTGACCAACCCATCCGGATCTGAGCCGCCTAGTTGTAATGCTAAAGGGTGCTCCATTGCGGAAAAATACAAACAACGTTGAGGATGATTAGCAATTGCTTGCGGAGTTTGCATTTCAGTATAGAGCAGTACTTGCGGCGCTAGGATGCGCATGAGGACGCGAAAATGCGTATAGGTCCAGTCTATCATGGGGGCTATGGATAAAGGTAGGCGCAACATAGTTTAGATCTAACTGGGTGAAAACCGTTATGATATCACTTTATTAAGAATGATGAAATGATTGACAATTTGCATAATTTGCGGGGGCCGTCAATCATGGCACTGTTTTGTTGCTTAACGATCGGTCCAGTTTATTGGGTACAGTTCAGTTCATGAGTTGAAACATGCTATGATACTATCTTTTTAAGGATGATTAAATGATTGACAATTTGCATGATTTACCACAAAACGCAGTTGAGTTAGTCAAGGCTTATTTATTGTCTTTACAAAAAAAATTGTGTCAGACTTTTCAAAATTTGGATGGAAAGGGGCTGTTTTTACAAGATGAATGGCAACGACCACTTGGTGGCAGCGGCTTGACTTGTGTTATGCGCGATGGCGCTGTGTTTGAAAGTGCTGGGGTTAATTTTTCACATGTGTATGGAGAGCAATTACCACCTTCAGCAAGTGCTGGTCGACCTGAATTGGCGGGCTCCAGTTTTTCTGCGTTAGGTGTCTCCGTAGTCATTCATCCTCACAATCCTTTTGTCCCAACAACGCATGCCAATATTCGATTTTTTGTTGCAGAAAAGGAAGATGGCTCTTCTATTTGGTGGTTTGGAGGGGGATTTGATTTGACCCCATATTATGGATTTGAGGAAGATTGTCGTCATTGGCATCATAATGCCAAGGCTGCGTGCGATCCGTTTGGTATAGAATGGTATCCTCGATTCAAAACTTGGTGCGATCAATACTTTTTTATCAAACATCGTCAAGAGGCACGTGGCATTGGAGGGATTTTTTTTGATGATTTTCATGAAAAAAACTTTGAACATAGTTTTGCCTTTTTCCAAAGCATTGGCAACCATTTTAGCTTAGGTTACGCGCCGATTGTCGAAAAACGTCATGCTCTGACCTATACAGAGCAACAAAAATCTTTTCAGTTATATCGCCGCGGTCGTTATGTCGAGTTTAATTTGGTATATGATCGAGGCACTTTATTTGGATTGCAATCGCAGGGTCGTACGGAATCGATTCTGATGTCATTGCCTCCAGTTGTGCACTGGCACTATAATTACGCGCCAGAACCTGGTACCCCAGAGTACCAGTTATATCATGATTTTTTACCTGCGCGAGATTGGCTATGACCTTGAAAAAAAAATTTATTCGCTTGGCCCTCGATTCCCAAGTACTGCAATTCGGGAATTTCACCCTCAAATCTGGGCGACAAAGTCCCTATTTTTTTAACGCTGGTTTATTTTATGACGGCGAAGCGTTGCGTCAATTGGGACAATGTTATGCGCAATTATTGCTAGAAAAAAAGGTTGATTGTCAGCATCTTTTTGGTCCCGCTTACAAAGGCTTTACCTTGGTAACTGCCACCGCAATTGCTTTGGCAGAGCAGGGGGTTGCGACCAAAGTCACATTTAACCGCAAAGAAGCGAAAGATCACGGAGAGGGCGGGGAGCTGATTGGCGCGCCGTTGAGCGGTAAAATTGTAGTGATTGACGATGTGATCACAGCAGGAACGGCGTTTCGCCAGGCAGAGCAATTGATTACGCGCCATCATGCGCAAATTTCTACGTTAGTGGTTGCTGTGGATCGCTGTGAAAAAGGGCAGCGCGATGTGTCTGCTATAGCAGAAGTCAAAGCGCGCGGCATCGAAGTGTTATCCATTATCACACTCTACGATTTGATTGATTATTTGGAAGAGGATCAGTCTACTACCCAGGCTCGAGTATTGCGTGAGTATGCGAGTACCTGTTAGGAATTAGACACAAAATTCCATATACAGTACTTAAGCAAAATCCTGCGGTCGAGGTGGACTTAGTGTTGAATAAAGAAGTTTAGATGACTAAATGATCGAATTAAATATTCAATCTAACCCAAAGATCGGTATTTTGCGTAAGTCTTGATATAGTAAAACCCGGATTGCGCTCCTGTGTACCGCCATCCGGGCTATTTATATTTAGGAGTTAAACGGGTTTAGAAGGGTTGTGTTTTCTGCAGCAACTGTTGAAGTGAGCGCAGTGTCAACGGCTGGGAATATACCGAAATTTCCTACCGAAAGAACTCTAGATGTAGACGCTCGCGCATCTTCAGCAGTGATAAGGATGCCTAGCAGACCCACAATAAAAGCTTTCAGTGTTGCAACAAAACTAGCCACTGCTTGGCGCATTTCTTCAATATTCTCAAATCTTTCTTTGTCTTCATGGCGAATGTAGGATAAATCAATATTGCATACTGTTTCATGTAGTTGCACAGGGTTTGGATGAGCTTTGAGTGCTGATCGTGCCAGACATGAAATTTTCAAAGATGAGTAGCCCGCATTAGCAATCAGATCCTCTATAAACACAGCGACAGCTTGATTGTATATAATTTCGTTACTATTTCTTTTTAGTTGCTCAAGATGTTGTACTTTTTCCAGAAAGCGAGCGTCAGTTTTGGTGCCGGTTGGATCGATCCACATACCTTCTGTTTTCCCGGTCGATAAGTCCTGGATTTTTAGTAAATGAGTGAATCCTTGAGAGTTCTTCTCATCTATGTAGAACAAAACAAATTCATCGTTTCTCAGTATTTCAAAAGTATGTTGCATGCTAGGTACCTATAAAAAATTGATGACATTATTATACATTAATTAAATAAAAAATCATAGTGCCCATTAAGGAATCACTGTAGTGTTTGTTTTAAGGTCACAATTCGTTGATAAGCCATCTCAATAGCGGCCTCTGAAATATGGCCCAGATGCACTTCCTTTTCAATGAGATCAATCAAATCTTTGGGATCTTGATCCGGTTCATTAGGTGTCAATTGATTCGCAAACATCAACATATCAGCGCCAGCATTGATTGCCAAAGTGATGGCTTGTTTTAAGCCAAAATTGTCTCGAATAGCCAACATCTGCATGTCATCCGTGATGACAACACCAGAAAAATGCATTTTTTCTCGGAGTAATTCAGTCAGCATTTTATGCGATAGGGTTGCTGGGAGTCCTGTGGCATCTAATTTGCGGTTGATGATATGTGCTGTCATGACCATGCCACAAGGATTGGGGCCAGATAATAATTGCTGATAGGGCTCTAATTCATCCGCTTGCCATTCTGCACTGACATCTACGAATCCCAAATGAGAGTCTGCGTTAGAACTGCCATGACCTGGAAAATGTTTGTACGCGCATTGGATATGTTGAGCTAAAAAATTTTGCGAAAAAAGCTCTGCATATTTGGCTACGTCACCTGGATTGTCTGAAAAGCTTCTCTCCATTTTTCCTATGATAGGGTTGTTGGGATTGATATTCAGGTCAATTGCAGGCGCAAAATCCAGATTAAATCCCGCTGTTTTTAGGGTGTTTGCCATATTGGCGGCTTCAATATTTGCAGCATCCAAACTCAGTTGTCCAATAGCCGCTGCAGACAAGGTTGCTGGAAATCCATAAGCTTCTCTTAAGCGATTCACTTTGCCACCCTCGTAATCCACTCCAATCAGTAATGGGAGGTCAGGACGTTGATGTTGTTGGTGCCCCTCATGGTTAATACTTTGTAACTGTTGATTCAAAGATTGAACTTGGTCCGGATTGATGATGTTTTTGCCGACCAGTTTGCGATCGTATAGGATGACCCCACCTAAATTGTTGGCTGTGATGATTTGAGCAATAGGGGTATCTTGATTAATTGTATCCCCTTTGAAGCCAATGATAAGCATTTGACCAATTTTATCGCGTAAGCTAATCTCTTGTGCAAAGCTGGTATGACATAAAAGAATGGATACTAAGAAAAGTGTTGTGGAGATAAAATGACGCATAGTGTGTCCATGATGTAAAATGGTGCATTATATCATATTTCAATTAGGACTTACGCAAAACGCCGATCTCTTCGTTGGATTTAGTCTTTAATTCGGTCATTTAGTCATCTAAGCTCTCTCATTAAAGACTAAATCCGCCTCGACCTCGGCGTTTTGCGTAAGTCCTAGCAAGCCAGTTTTGTATTTTTATTAGATGATAAAAACCAATTTATGTGCAAAACATTTGCAGCTGTGAGCGCTTTTGGTATAGTGACGCCTAATCTTTGTGCGCTGATTTCCTATGCAGAATTCTATCCAAAATAATTATTCTAAACTCATTACGTCAGATCAACTCCATAACCAGAATTGTTACCGATTTTTACAGAAATTACGTTTGCCAACTAAAGATAGTCAGGATCTAGTGCCTGAAATAGCGCATCTTGTCCGCATTCAGCAATCTAATTATGACAAAACCTATGCATACGGGACTTTGTATACTCGTTTTATGACTAGTCTTGACCGTATTATCGCGACTGGCGCATTAGCGGGATGTGAATGGGATGCCTTTTTTAGGTCTCTTTATATAAATGACAACGATAATTTGGTAGAAACTTATCTAATGATGCGAGATTGTGTTTTAGAGAAATCGCCCTCTGGTTTGTCAGTCCAACAGTTGCTTAGTCAAAGAAACGATGAGAATGGACACAACATCAATCAGATCACGCCCGCACAGTCTGGCTCGAAGCCATTTCTTTGTCTCGCGATGGTTTGGCCTAATTATAAACCAAGTCATTGGACAAACTTATCCTCAGTACGTCGTTATTGTTATAATACAGGGGCGGTTTCTCAAGAACTGCGCATGGGAACTCAAGGCCAATATCATGGCTATGTTTCACAGGTTGATCCTGTATTCAAACGCTTTTTGCGCGCACAAAAATCACGAAGGTCGAATGCGCCTATCACGCATATTTACTTTAATAACTTACCACAAGACTTATATCCATTTACCTATCAGAAGCTGTTTGAGGGCAATTTGACCCAGGCATTACAGGGTTTAGAGCAGGAATTTCCTAATATTGCGGTAATAACACTTCCTGCTGCGATGGGCTTAATGGCGCATGATGATATAGCGCATACAGATGTAGTCTTCAAGCGCCACGTAATCAAACAGCTGTTTTTGGATATTGCGTTTGAGTCTACTGCGGCAAAACACATGATCAAAGATTTTCATATTAGTTCGAAGATTCGCAATCTGCTATTTGGCACACCAGAAAATGAGCAAGCTGTCTTAACACGATTATTGGAAGACAGTTTTCAAAAAATGGGTCTCGGCGATCAAGAAGAATTGTTGCCAGCTCAGCGCCAGGCGGTATGGTTTCATTTTATAAAATTTGAACTTCCACGTTATATTATCACCACGCTTCAACCAGACACCTACAATTTTGCTTGTAAAGATGCGATTGATCGCGGCGGTATCTCATCTGCCTATTATAATTTATTAAGTTCTTTCTCCACCAGCCAGCCCATGAGCCGTGATGAATTTGAGCAGGCCTTGCATGCGGCGCCTTTTATGGTCAAAGGTCGCGGTATGAATGATCATATCGACATTATTTGGAATGCCGTTGATCAATACATCACTACACAAAAAGCACTACTTCAAGGAACGAATAAGCACTGGCTCATTGACTGGCGCGATGCCAATTGTCCTGCAGTCCGTGCGGGAGAATTACTTGAGCGCCGTTTGAGTGACTGTATGGTAGCTTTGGAAAACCGTTCAGACTCATCAGTGGTGCGGCACGCTCTCGATGTTTTGCAAGCAATAAAACAGTGCGATCGGTCGTATGCATGCAATCATGCTTTATTTTTAGACGTGGTAGTGTCTAGCTATGCGTTTTGCCAGGATCCACAGTTGCTATTAGATGATAAAAAGCTCATGCATTACGACCATCTCATTGAAAAAATGCTGACGTGCGATGAGCAACCTGTATCCTGGATGGAAACCTTTTTAAGGCTATTGAGATTTTTATGCTGTATGCAACAGCCTCGTAAAACTCATACGAACGATTACGCAAATTTGATTGGTAAAATGGGTCAATGGCGATCTGTTTCAAAATCGACAGAACATACATCTGATAGTTATAAATTTTGCTTACTTGATCAAACTGGTGATCTATCTATGAAATTTAATTGATGATGGCGAAAATAATCAATATCGAATATATTTTATTAAAGTATATTCAGAATGTGAGTGACACGCATGAATTCATTTGCCTATAGCAAAAGTCAGCGGATATTAGATTCATTGGCATTACTGCTTCTTGGATGTATTTATTATATTCCTATGAACCATCTTATCGTTAATATTTCCTGCAACGATGCCTTGTTTTTCCTGATTCCCATAGTTTGTTTTTTAGCCGCATTATGCGCAGATTTTGTCTCGGGGTTCGTTCATTTTCTAGGCGATCATCCTGTTAGCGATAATAAATGGTTGAATAAGTATTTTTATCTCGATTTTCGTAAGCATCATTTGGATCCCACCGAAATGACACAACATAGTATGGTTGAAACGAATGGATTGAATGTGCTTGGAGCTTGTATTATTTTAATTCCAAGTTTTTTTTATTATCCACAGCCAGACAGTTTAATGAGTTTTTCTTTATATTTATTCATTTTGTTTTTTTCTTTAATGGTTTCTCTGACCAACCAAATCCACAAATGGGCACATACGACCCATCCACCCATCTTGGTTAAATTGCTCCAAAATATGCGTCTTATTTTGAATCCTAGAAATCATATTCAGCATCATATTGCGCATGATAAATACTATTGCATCACGACAGGGTGGCTTAATTATTTTTGTTATAAAACCAAAATTTGGGAGAGATTGACTGGGATAAAAAATAAAAATTGAGGTACTCTATTTTTCAATTAACAACTCTTTAACCGACTCTTCAAGCTTGGTTGTCAGCGCTTGTAAACTTTGTTTTTGATTCAATCCCACGATATGGTCTGGCATGATGGCCTCGCCAAATCGTATTTGGATAGGATTGGGTTTAACAAACCAGTGGTTCTTAGGCAATGCTTTGCCGGTTCCAGTAATGCCTGCTGGAATAATCGGCAAATTGAGCTTATAGGCTAAATAAACTGTACCTGGTTTAAAAGGATGTATTTGGCCGTCTTGAGAGCGCGTTCCTTCGGGATAAATAATCAGAATCTTGTTTTGTGCTTTGGCTTGCTCGCATTCTTTAATTAAGCGCTTGAGTTCTGCAGGTTTGGCCTCACGATCTACTAGGATTAAATTCATGAGGTGTTGTGAAAAACTTCTTTTATTAGGATTGGGTTGGAAGTGATCTTTGGCTGCCAACATATTAAAATCTTGGAAGGGACGGTTTAAACCCAACATGAGTGCAGGCGTATCCATATGGCTACTATGATTAGCGCAGACAATAAAAGGACCATTAGGAAGCTGAGGGCGGTTAGTTTGCAATTTGCAGTATTTGTGCAATACAAGCCAACAAAATTTTTCAAAACCTCGTTGTAGTAAGCTGCTCATAATGTTAACCTAAATTCCTTGTCCATGGATGAATATTATATCAATGACACGAAATATGAAATGGTGGGGCTGGGGAGCTGAAGGAAAAGAAGCGAACCTCTCTAATATGCCCAATTTTCTGCCTTATGTTGAGCGTCTATTAGGCTGCGACACCATTCAAAAACAGGCAATCATTGAGTTAGATGACATTACTTTGCCGCCTGTCATTGAAAACAATGATTTTGTGCAATGGATGCAAAAGACTTTTTCAGCAGACCAATTTCATCAGGATAAAAAAGCCCGGCTTATCCATGCGTACGGCAAAAGTTATCGTGATTTAGCCCGTATTCGACAAGGCCAATTTGTACGAATTCCTGACTGGGTACTTTTCCCAAACAATCAAAATGAAGTTTCTTTACTGATCAATGCCGCTATTGCGCACAATGTTTGTTTGATTCCTTTTGGAGGCGGTACCAATATAGTCGGTGCCTTAGAGTCGCCTCAGCATGAATCAAGAATGATCCTCTCGGTCGATATGAGTCGTATGAACCAGGTCCTTGAAGTCGATGCGATATCGCATACGGCTTTGATTCAAGCGGGCGCTTTCGGGCCGGAGATTGAGGCGCAACTTAATGCAAAAGGTTTTACGCTGGGTCATTTTCCAGATTCATTTGAGTTTTCAACGTTAGGCGGTTGGCTTGCTACCCGATCAGTAGGCATGCAATCTGATCAATACGGCTCAATATCGGACATGTCTTTGGCGATTAATTGCGCAACACCCCAAGGACTTATCACATTAAACCCTTATCCACATGCCTCTATGGGACCTGATTTAAACCAGTTGATTTTGGGTTCAGAAGGACGTTTTGGTATCATCACGCAAGCCGTAATGAAAGTACACCCTGTCCCTGTGGCACAAGCCTTTGGTGCTGTTTTATTTCCTAGTTTTTCGGCAGGCATTGCAGCCATTCAAGATTGTGTTGCGCATCAAACATTGCCACATATGATGCGCTTGTTGGATGTCGACGAAACGCAATTGAGTTTTCATTTCAAATCCAAGAAATCTCCGTTTCAAACGATAATAGATAAGTGGATGAAAAGAATCATTGGGGCAGTTAAAAAAATAGATTTTTCCCAATGTTGTGTGGGAGTGTTGGCCTTTTCAGGGACCACGAAGCAAATTAGATTGCAACGCAAGCAAGTGCTCAGTGCTTGTAGAAAACAAGGGGCAGTGTATCTGGGGGCAAAGCCGGGTAATGACTGGTATCAACGTAAATATGAGTATCCTTATTTACGAGATGTTATCATGGATTTAGGCTGTGTGGTTGATGTGGCAGAAACCTCGGTGCTTTGGAAAGATGTTGCAACTTTGTATTCAAAAGTAAAAGAAGCGGGATATGTGGCGATGGCAAATTGCATTCCTGAGAAAGCTTTAGTCAATTTAAACAAACCGGGTTATTTCGGCTGTCATCTATCTCATCATTACCAAAGCGGGACATGCTTATACTATACCTTTGCTTTTATGCCTGAAAAAGGTCAAGAGCAGCAGCAATACGATGCGGTGAAGACTGCTATTACCAATGCGATTGTTGCTCATAAAGGGAGTGTATCCCATCATCATAGTATTGGTTTTGAGCATGCCAAATGGTTGCCAGATATGTTGAGCAATCCTGGAGTGACTTGGCTTAAAAACATTAAGGCTGGTCTTGATCCGCAATATAATTTAAACCCCAAAAGTTCGGAATTAACACAGGTTGAGGATATAAATGGATAGTAATGACTCCCAATCGGTTGTGTTCATCACTGGGGCCTCAAACGGCCTTGGTAGAGCACTGGCTGTTGTCTATGCAAAGGCGGGGCACAATTTATTATTGACAGGACGCGATGCCAGCGCTTTGCAAGAAACAGTCGCCATTGCCGAGGGTGCTGGTGTAACTGTTTTCAGTATTGTCCAAGATTTTGCGGCCAGTGATGCCATAGATAAAATAATGGCTTTTATCGAATCCAATCATCTTACAGTTGCTGTTCTGATTAATAACGCAGGATTGGGTTCTCATTCAAATTTTGCTCATCTAGCAGAAGAAGACGCTCGTATGCTGTTAGCGGTCAACATTCAAAGCTTAGTGATGCTTACAAACAAAATTGTTCCATTGATGGTGCTGAAAAAGCAGGGATGTATTGTAAATATTGCTTCTGTTTATGCGTATGCGTCTATTCCAGGACAAGTACTCTATTCTGCCAGCAAGGCTTTTGTAAAATCTTTTTCATTAGGATTGAGCCTTGATCTTAAGCGCTATGGCATTCGAGTCTGCTGCATGTGTCCAGGTTCTACTACCCAGACAAAATTCCGAAAGCGAATTGGATTACAGGTTGAAACCAAACGTTTTTCTGCTTCAGCTGAAGTAATTGCGGACAAGATCTATATTGCTCTTAAAAAATCACCGCGCGTGTATGTCCCTCTTTGGTACAATAAACTGTTCGTTTTTTTAATGCAGTGTATCCCAACTGCTCTCATGGCAAATGTTGGCGCATTTGTTGTGTATCGTTTAAGAAAAATTAAGGAAATTTCACGTGAGTAAGTCTCATCTATCGCAGTTTATAGCCGAAAATTTACAACGTCACGAAGCTCAAGAAAAAAGTGTCATTGAGCTGCCTGAGCTTAATTTAAGACGCAAAGAGTCGCTAGAGCAGGCTGAAGAGCGTCTCAATCAAGCCGGGGTTACCGATGAGGTTAAAAGTCGACTACTCTCAAAAATGGCACGTGATGATTTCCCGACTTACGCCGCCAATATTGAAAATTATATTGGCACGGTCAGTATGCCATTGGGGTTGGCGGGCCCATTATCCATTAAAGGTAGTCATGCAAATGGTGATTATTATATTCCACTGGCTACTACAGAAGCTGCTTTGGTCGCCTCGTATAATCGAGGGTTGAAAGTGATTCGTGCCTCAGGTGGCTGTACGTCACTGGTTTTGAATAATGCAGTCCAAAGAGCCCCTTGTTTCGTATTTGATAGTCTTATTCAAGCTGCACAATTTTGTGTTTGGATTGGTGAACATTTTTCTGATTTGAAGGAAGTGGCTGAACGCACTACGCGTTTTGGAAAATTACAGAATATTGAGCATCATGTGGATAGCAATTTAGTGGTATTAGCCTTTCATTACAGCACAAGTCAAGCGGCGGGCCAAAATATGGTTACCTTGGCAACCGAAGCAGCCTACGATCATATTTTAGACTATTGCCCAATAAAACCCCGATCTAGCCTGATCGAGGCCAACGCTTCGGGTGATAAAAAAATGAGCATTAGATCCATGCTCGGAGTTCGGGGCTATAAAATATCTGCCGAAGTCTGTATTCCTTGTGATGCGTTTGAAAAACACATGGGAACAAACTCCAAAATTTTTTTAGAGCATGTGAAGGTCTTACAGGAAGCCAATGCTTTAAACTTTAATTTAAATCCGCATTTGCATTTCGCTAACGCTCTAGCAGCCATATTTATTGCATGTGGTCAGGATGCGGCATGTGTCGCTGAAGCGGCGACAGGGATGAGTAAAATATCCTCGTTTGATGCAAAGCATATATACGCTTCTGTCACAATGCCCAATATCATTGTTGGAACTGTCGGGGGAGGTACGAATTTACCTACGCAAAAAGCCTGCTTAGATTTAATGAATTTAAAATGTAACAACAATCCTTCTGCGGAATTTGCAGAAATTATTGCAGGGGTCTGTTTGGCTGGTGAACTATCCTTGGGTGCTGCCATTAGTAATGGGGATTTTGCAAGGGCACATAAAGTATTAGCCAGGGTCCGTCGCAAATCAGATGTTGAACAAGTATAGCAAGAAAAGCGATAGCGAAAAACCCAGTGTCCTCAAGCATACTGGATATAGGCTACTCATGAGTTGGGTGTCTTCGGAGAAGGAGTCTGAGAAGAACCACCACCGGCTTGTAGGTTTGAATCAGAGTCGTCATGACCTGGGTTTGCAGTAATGCGGTCAGAAAGTGGTTGTTTGGGTTGTTGAGATGAAAACAGGCGCATCAGGTCACTGGAGGCTAGGTGCAAGGGGAGCTCTGGAGCGGCTACCGCATTCTGGCGAGGACTATCGCTGCTGGAAGTGCCAAAATTAAAGAAAGATAAAGAGGTTGATGCAGCCATGTAAGTTGCTCCGTTTTTTTCTAGGTATGATTTTGTGGAATTAGATAGACCCTGACTACCTGTGATATCACTACCTTCCGCACAAAATCCTGCTTTTAAGCGTCGAATTTGCCAAGGAAACCCCGGTTGTCTACCGTCGTTTAAATCTTTATTCAAAAAAAATAAAATACCAGTTGCTCTGGCTGCTACAATTTTATTGTCAGAAGAAGCGCATAACAATCGAGCGCGTATTGGAATACGTGAAGGAACCGTGTTTTGTAGTTCTGTGCCTGTGGTTGTGTTCCAGTACAGTATTTCTTTGGAATTACCTAAAACAATCCATTGATTGGTCCAAATTAAGCATTTGATTTCAGCGGCTTGGTATCGCGCGGTAAGGGTCACGGTTGTTGGGGATACATTCCAAAGGTAAATAGTATGACTCTCATCAGTAGAGGCTAGGCACGTTCCATTTGGAGACCATATGAGCATTTTAGCTGGTCTAGCAGGGTGTTCAAAAACGAGGCGATTTTCTGGTTCATGAGAATATATCATGACCTGTTGAGCACCGGCGACTGCCAATTGTGGCGATAAGGTCCGAGCTGCCAACCAGATGATGCTGGCTGATGATTCATAAGGCACTACGGAAACGGTTGATCTAAATGATGTGTGCTGGCTGTAGATCTCTATAGAACCGTCAGAAAACCCAATGATGAGTTGTTGACCGTTATCAAGATGCGCACACCAAACAAAATGAGTGATCCACGCATCGGATCTGGTTTTTATGAGGATAGGGGGCTCACTAGTTTGCATATTCTTGAGGTATATACTTTGATCTTGGCCAATGGAAGCAAGAAATTGGCCGTTTATTGACCAATGCAAGTATTGAATAGATGCTTGTTTATGCTTGAAAATCGGTTTTAATAAAGGCATATCTGGTTGTTCTATATCTTGAATAGGGTATATCATCACCGTCCCTTTGGCATCGCCTACCGCAATATAATTTTCAATAGGATGTGCGGACATACAAGTGATAAAACCCAAAGGTTCAACATAATTGGATTGATAGACAGGTTGGGTTCGATCCCAAAAATACAAGCGGGAGCAATCCGCATCAATCCCGGAAATAAGTTGTCCATTCGGTAGAATGTCTACTTTACCGATGGGATGATCTTGCTGAAAAATACTGCCATTCGTGGTGTCTGATGGCCAAACTCGAATGGTTTGATCCTGGCTGCTTGAAATCAATTCATCATACCAAAGCAGTGACGTCACGCGACTTTTGTGTCCAGTTAAAGTTTGCGTGACTCTTTTTGTAGTCATATCGAGAATCAGAATGTCACCTCGTACTGTCCCAATGGCTAATTGCGTTTCATGGATAGAGAATGCCAAACTATGAATGGCTACGATCGGGGTAGTATGAGTCACTACAATGGTTTCAAGGACAGGGTTGGTCAATGCATCATACCAGACAGACAGCGTGTTACTATCTTCAGCTGCAATCAGCACTTGCGTTTTTTTACCCCAAATTAGTGCGCGAATACCAGAACGATGTTGCGCTGATTTGAGTCGTCTGGTTTGTTGGGCGACATCCCAAATACGGACGTATCCAGCGCGGCATCCCGTTGCCAAGAGATTGCCATCTGGACCCCAGACCAAATGTTCGATGGGTGTTCTATGTTTTATCCCGCGTAATTTCGCAATTTCGGTGGGCTGGGCCGCAGAATGTAAATCCCAAACTCTGATAGTAGCGCCCAATCCAACAGAAGCGAAACGGGTGTTACCATTTTGAGAGATCAAGTCCATCGCCGTAATGTCTTGATCGTGGGCCGGCCAACAGCGCAATAACTGAATTTGCTCGCCCGTAATTTTTACGACAGCCAATTGGTATTTTTTACTATTTCTATTCGGTGCTATGGGGTAGGCGATAATGGTATCGGTCAGCGAACGGTATACTACAAAAGTTCTAGGAGTACTTCCAATCTCAAGGAAACGAGTGGCATTCAGAAAGCGCGTTTGATCTAGTATCGTATTTTCCATGTTTGCCCGAAACAGGATTGCATTATAAAAACATCCGCCGGTTAGGTCGGTTTCTGCAAAATTGGTGTAGGAAAACAAACCATTGGTTGCATCGATGAAATGCAGAATAAGACCAGAAAAATCTTTCTTTGATAAATCTCTGCCCCATTTGCACAATACAGTAAAAGCATTAGAAGCTAGTTTTTTGTTTTCTTCACGGCCAGGATTGGATTTATGTGTCGTTTTCACCAATTGCAACAAACGACTCTGAAGATGCTGTCTATCGTGAGCGATATGCATTTCTTCTTCGGAAGCATCCGCTGTGTCATCGTCAATAGCGTCAAATGCATCATAGGAACTTTGTTTCACAATGGTGAGCTTTGCTTGCGAACTATCTGTGGTTTCTGGGTATTGTTGTAACAGTTCAATCACAAACCCTAAGACCTCTGGTGTTCTGAGCAAGTAATTGCGACCCCACATTTGTTGGGTCTCTTTATTGGGGAAATCAATTTTCAGTAAATTTTCGATCAAAATTTTCGCGATCAAAAAATATCCAAGAGAGGGATGAATGAATCTTACCACATACTGATCAGTGTTCTTTCTCGAAACAGATAAAGGTGATAACGTACCCATTTTAGTTTCGAGCAGCTCTTGAAATGCCGTTTTTTTCAAAGAAGGTGATGGGGTTGGAATATTATACACAATAGAATCCACACGGCTTCTGAGCATCGCTTTGGCCAAGTTATACATCTCTTGCATGAAATTGGAATAATCTTGGTAAGGATCTGGTAGCTTGTATTTGACTCTCTCGAACAAAGCTTGCCATGTGGCACTATAAAAATCTATGCGCTGCATGGTTTTGTTTGCTTTTCTAGTTAATGAATAATCTACCAAAACACCCGTCATGATCGCTAGCATAAGAGGGGTACGCGCTAGCGAGGGTAGGTCAATAATATTTTGTTCCTGATAAACTTGGCTGAGTGCTGATAACTTTTGTTTAGGAAATAATTGAAAGAAATCTTGGATTTGCTGATCAATCAGAGATTGAATTTCGCAAGTTACATAATTTCCTGGCGCTTCTTGAATAAATTGCCCTAAATGTTTTTGCGCTTCTTCCATGTATCTATCGCGGGCTGTGAAGATAAACACAATGGGGGCAGTCCAAATTTTAGCAGCGGCAGTGCAATCTCGGATGAATTTATCGATTGCGATATTGCTGAGATCTAATTTACTGAGGTGAATGATGCAGGGGTGTTGTGCCAAACTGGCTTTTTGAGTTTTTTCAATGACTTTGTCTAGTGCTGTGTTGAAAGTATTGGGATTTTTATCAGTAATAGTCGATGCATCAAGCGGCACAAAAACCCAAGGGTGGGTTTCACTATGCATTGCATTGATACCTTCTCCAAAACGCGTTACCCCAAATGTTTTACCACAACCAGTACCGCCACTTACGAAAATGAATTTGGGTTCATGGACGCCGCTTTGCGGCATAGTAGATACGACCGAATACAAATAATCAGTTAATAGCACAGGGTTAGCTGCTGGTATGGGAAATAGTGATTTGACATACAGTGGGATATAAGTCTGTGTTTTATTTCTATAATCATCAGTATAAACTTCGGTGATACAATGTTGTTGTAGGCTTACCAATACATCCTGTGCTGCCAATAGCGCATTTTGGGTGACAGCAAGGGCGTCGATTCGGATATCCTGACTGCTATCACGGATTTTTTGTTCTGCGACAACATTGTCAATGCGGGCTTCAACGTGGGCAATCGCGCTTGTAGTGGATACGGCCAAGGTACTCAGGTTCGTTTCCAAGGCATCTACTCGTGAGTTATATCTGACCCTGTCATCGTGCTCGTCTTGTAAGCGTTTTGCAAACGCCTCAGTTTGACTGTCTGCCATAGTCATGTCTTCTAGGACTGCCAAACCCCATTCCGAGCCAATTTGAATTGCCAGCGTATCGATTTGGCAGTGTTTCCAGGTAGATCCGTTAAGTCTGGCATGTGAAATATCGGCATGAATCACGACTTTGTTGTCAGGTTCCCCCATCCAAGTACTGCCGTCTGCCAGGAGATATTGAAAATTGGTACCTGAGCTGGTGCGGATTCGTACCAGGTGAGCGCGACAGAGATTGGCGTGGTGAAAGTTGGCATCGCTAAAATCACACTCACTCAAATCAGCTGCATAAAAATTAACCTTGGAGTAATCCCCAATGAAGACCGTGCGTTGCAACTCAGCGTTATGGCAACAGGCAATCGTTGGGCGCTGGTGTAATTGTGAAAGATATGTATTCAGGGTTAACGAGCGATCAGTTTGATAGGCTGTTTTATAATCTTCTATTTCTTGACGGGTAACGGCATGAGGAAACAGACTTTTCTCAATAATCGGTTGGATTTTGGGTGCGGGGAGGGGGAGTTCATGAAATTTTTCTTTATCAATGGCTAGAGGGATTGTGCGTTGCTTGTCTGCGATAATTGTAATATAACCCAAATCCTCTCGCGTTGTTGTGGATTGAAATTGATCCTGAAAGGGCGTCGTTTCTGCGCCGTAAACTTTGATATCTGGGCCCTCTGAACCTATCCAACGCTGCCGTGCACAAAAGTGTTTTATGGCAATTTTTCGGGATAGCGCTGCGATTCGCAAGGGGCTTGTATTCTCTATAGGTTCTAAGGACACCTCTTCTGTATGAAACAGGCCCGAGGAATGGATGCTTGATAAAAAATAATCTACCAAGGTATCGACAGGAGGTAATTGTTGAGGGTGAGCGCTTAACTCCGCATACAATTTCTTCATCAAACGATAAGCTACGTATTGACCCAGTTTTTCCGCATTGGTACCATTTAAGCGATTTTGTATCGAGTAGTGATAGCGTATAAAAAAAGTAGTAGCGGCTTGGCGCAATAAAATAAATAGCGCTAAACGTTGTAAATTACGTTGATTCTCAAGATAGTCTGGGGGTAACTCTTGGTCTGTCTGTTTGCTATCGATATAGGCATCTACGCACATTTTTCCGGTTTTGATGATAACGATGCTTGCGCCAGCGGCTGCCAGACCTAGTCCAAACGTAAAGGGTGCGGATGCCAGCCCTGCAAAAAAAAGTCCTGCTTGAGCGAATGCAATGATATTTTCACTGGTGGCAATATAATCTTTTTGATCATCTGCACTGAGGTGATAACATTTGTCTAATTCAATATTGATGCGATTGTTAAAAGCGGCAAAAAACCGCTCTTCGTTATTATGAGTCATGATATCCCTATCGAAACTATAATATTTGGAACGGGATTGTACTGATTTTTTATTAGGATTGGAATGGGCAAGGTCTTAAAGGAGTCTCGAAAATAGGATTTGCTATCAATGGAATTCATTCCAGCAGGGAGCGGTCCATGGCTTGTATGCTGCAGTTCAAAATCAATCTTTTTTTTGTATATTAGGTTGTGTATTCTCTTTGTTTTCAGAGGCTGCATCTACGGATGGTTTCGCTGTGTCTTTTGATTGCCAGGCAGCTCTATGTACCATAAATGCGTCATACTGTTTATATAAATCTTGATTGAAAATATAGGTAAGCAATTTGATTATTTTTTGCTGAATGAGTTGGCCCAAAGTATCATTTGGCTGCTGCAATTTAATAAATTGATAGATATCCCTTGAAGAAACTTCATTTTTCGTAGCTAGAATTTGTTTAATAAAAGTAATGCTTTTTTGATTTTCAGGAGTTGTATCCCTTTGGGCTTCTAAATAAATAAGGTATTCGTGTAAATGAAAAAATAATTCAGTTTTCCATTCAGGAGAATCTATATAGTTAGTTATATAGTTAGTTAAACTAGTTTCTGCTAGTTGTGCTTGGTTTGCGAATTGTGGCATTAGTGCTTGCTCCGCCATACTTAGTTGTAGTTTTAGCATGGCGGTTTGTTTGCCTGCCAATAAGGGCGTTAAAGCGTCTAAATCAGGTTTTTGTCCTGAATTTATAGGAATATCAATATGGTGTTGCTTTAAATACTGTGCAACACCAAGGGCATCTTTTAGTATTGCGGCGCCTTCTTTAAGGGATGCGGTAAACTCGGAATGAAAATAACCGCTATACTTTGGATTGTCAAAAATTCCATTTTCTAATAGATAAATAAGGCTGATATCTTCATCACTATAATCGATAGCAGCTAGTTCACAAGCCGTATATAAAATTAGGTCGCCTTTACTACTTTGGGATTCTGGATAATTGCTAGTCAATCTAGAATAAAAGTGCAAAAAACCATAAAGGTCACCGTCCCGCAATAATTCAATTTCAGCCCTCATGTTGCCCACTTTGTCACGAACAGACAAAAATAGCATACATTAAGTATAGTATAAATCTTGGATTTCAAAGCAAATGCAATAAAATTTAGTAGGCTTGATTATCCTAGAAAAAGCAGTTGAAGCTGTAGCGAGAAGGTCTAGTGTGCTGAATTTTAAAGATTTATAGCTATTTTTTTAATGAAATCGTACTCACACGTACGGTGAATTAAAAAAATAGCTATAAATCTTTAAAATTCAGTGCAATAGGCCTTCGTAGTAGGCTTCAACTGCTTTTTCTAGGATTATGCAAGGCTTCCCCTCAGTATATGTAGCACAGAGTCTTTGGCATTAACCCAAAGCTTTTGCTACGCGATTTCCGTAATCTTTATCGGCCTTAGAAAAATGTGCAATTTGTCTGTCCTGAATTGTTTTAGGGATATTTTTCATAGAACGCTCAATATTATCAATTAATTGCGTTTTCTGTGACTCATTCATTAAGCGGTAAAGATTGCCAGCTTGAGTGTAATTGTCGTTACCCTTTTGATGATCATAGTGATCGATATCACCCGATACTTTCAATGGAGGTTCTTTAAAGAGCAGATTATCGATAGGGCCGTCAAAGCTATTGGGTTGATAATTGACTTGTCCACCGTTGTTGCCATCAAAACGCATATGCCCATCTCGGTGGTAAGTATGCACTGGGCACTGAGGTTTGTTGACAGGCAATGCGGCATAGTTCACTCCAATGCGATATCGATGCGCATCCGCATAGGAAAGTAGCCGTGCTTGTAACATTCTGTCGGGTGAAGCGCCTAGGCCCAGAGGTAAATTACCTGGCTCAAAGGCAGCCTGTTCTACTTCTGCAAAATAATTGTCTGGATTGCGGTGTAACGCTATCACCCCGACATCGATCAACGGATAGTCTTTATGTGGCCACACTTTGGTGAGATCAAATGCTGGGATAGGGTAAGTCAGCGCTGCATTTTCTGGCATGATTTGGATCTGCACCTGCCAAGAGGGATACTCTTTATTTACAATGGCTTCAAATAAATCCCGACGGTGATAGTCTGGATCGGTTCCCGCAATCTGCATAGCTTCGCTATCGGTCAGGCATTGAATGCCTTGATTGGTTTTTAAATGCCATTTTACCCAAAACCGTTCGCCTTGATCATTCCATAAACTGTACGTATGAGATGAGAAACCATGCATGTGGCGATAGGAAGCCGGTATTCCACGATCTGAAAATAGAATGGTGACTTGATGTAACGATTCTGGTGATAAACTCCAAAAATCCCATTGCATGGTCGCATCACGCATTCCGGTTTGGGGATGACGTTTTTGCGAATGGATAAAATCTTGAAATTTAAGCGGATCACGGACAAAAAATACAGGGGTATTGTTACCGACTAAATCCCAATTTCCTTCTTCTGTATAAAATTTACATGCAAACCCGCGCGGATCGCGCACAGTATCGGCAGAAGCTTGTTCACCCGCAACTGTTGAAAAACGAATGAACATATCGCAATGATTGCCAATTTTTTCAAACAATTTTGCCCGTGTGTAGCGAGAAATATCGCCAGTGACTTTGAATGTACCATATGCGCCAGCCCCTTTGGCATGGACGACGCGCTCCGGAACTCTTTCGCGATTAAAATGCGCCATGCGCTCCATGAGCTGATGATCAGACATCACAATGGGACCGTTCGGACCGACGGTTATACTATTTTGATTATCAGCAACGGGAATCCCAGCAGCATTAGTCATGTAAGGGCATTTTTTCAATTTGTTCTCCAATTCATCCTTGTACAGTGAAAAACCAGCTGTAACCCTAACTTAGTGCTGGGCACCGCCTCTATTATTTGTGTTTAAAAAGTTTCTAGCCAAGCTTTATGGCTTATCACCTGCACAGGCTTCAGGCGTTGTATGTTGTCTACAAAATTTATTGAACGTAGTTGAACTCTTTGTTACTTCGTCATAGCAGCATCCGCTGTACAATTTCTTATTATTCTTACAGATTCCTTTTCCTGAAGAATATGTTGTCCAGATACACATTTTTTCTAACATGCTTTGGCATGTTGTGACAAAGTCAGGATTGATTTCTGGTGTTAGGGCAGGGCATATGTAAGACTCATGGGGTAGCGACTCTGAATGGGCAGGCCCAATAACGAAAGCGAGTGCAAGGCTAAGTACTGACGATACTAGGATATTCCTTTTCATTCTTGGTCTCCATAAACTAGGTGTACTTGCTAACCCTATGCATCAGGTTGCACTGGGTGTAGAGAGCTCTGATACATCCTTTAAAAGGTAGCATAGATTTTTGATTTTTGACACTCTGTTGCGTGTGCCTACGCGCTGCTGCACGTAGGCTTATTGGGCGTTATACTAAAAGTCGAACATCGCGTGAAATTAAGTCTCTTTAATCGCCGCAATATTGGCTCGATGTAAGCGCAGTTTTTCCACAGCAAGGTACGTTTGCTGGAGCTTTTCTTCTACCGACGCAATCAACTCAATCGGGGCTTTTTCTCTAAACTCGCTAGAATTTAATTTGCTTTGTGCGTATTCAATATCTTTGTCCAATTTAGCCAGTTCTTTGTCTAAACGAGCCAATTCGGCTTGCTTGTCAATCAGTCCACTCATTGGAATTAAGATTTCAAGGGTGCCAACCAAGGTTGAAGCATAGACTGCTTGCTTGTCTCGTTCTGTTTCCACGTCAATTCGGCTTATTTTGCCCAGCGTTTGCAAAATCTTTTGATGTTGCTGAACTTTCTGTTTAAGGTCTTCGTCGATATGGCACAAGATGATTGGCACAGGTTTGGCTGGGCTGATACCAATTTCTGAACGTAGGGTACGCACGGCTTGGATCATGGCTTTGACCCATTCAAACTCAGTTTCAGCAGTGAGATGGATCAAATGGGGTTCTATTTGTGGATAGGCGCATAACATAATCGTTTCAGAGTTGTCTGAGGTAATTTTGGTGATTCTTTGCCACAGTGCTTCGGTAATGAACGGAATGATGGGGTGCAGCAGTTTTAAGACTTGTGACAACACATGGACCAGCGTGCGTCGTGTCCCGCGCTTTAATGGGGCATGTGGCGTCTCATCAAATAAGACAACTTTGGCTAACTCTAAATACCAGTCACAATATTCATACCAGACAAATTCGTACAATTCGTTGGCCAACAAATCAAAACGATAATTCGCCAAATGCTCATGACAGTGCCCAATGGTTTTTTGTAATAACGACAATATCCATTCGTCTGCAGCGCTGTATTGAAATGCGCCATCATCGAAATCACCATTGTCATCTTTGGTGCAAAGGAGAACAAAACGTGCGGCATTCCATAGTTTATTACAAAAATTTCGGTACCCATCTACGCGATTGAGATCGAAGCGCACTTGGCGACTTTGAGATGCGAAAGAGCAAAACGTAAAGCGTAGGGCATCTGCACCATAGGCGGGTATACCATTCGGGTATGATTTTTTAGTTTGCTTCGTAATTTTGTCTTTGACTGAGTTTATCATCAAATTAGTGGTGCGTTTTTTCAATAAATCATGGAGGCTGATGCCATCAATAATGTCGATGGGATCGAGTACATTCCCTCTGGATTTCGACATTTTTTTTCCTTCGCTATCACAGATAAGCCCGGTGATAACGATCTGTTTAAATGGGATTTTTCCAGTAAACTTCATGCCCATCATGATCATCCTGGCTACCCAAAAAAAGATGATGTCAAAGCCAGTGAACAATACAGAAGTAGGGTAAAACTGTTCTAAATCCACCGTTTTTTCAGGCCAACCCAACGAGGAAAATGGCCATAATGCAGATGAAAACCAAGTATCTAAGACATCTTCATCTTGAGTCAATGTGGTGTTTGCATCAAGGTTATATTTAAAACGCACATCATTTTCACTGTATCCTACATAAATATGGCCGTGATTGTCATACCACGCAGGGATACGATGTCCCCACCACAGCTGCCTACTGATGCACCAATCTTCTATATTTTCCATCCATTGAAAATAGGTCTTATTCCAATTATTTGGGATAAACTCAATATCTCCTTTGCGCACTGCATCGATGGCTGGTGCTGCTAGTGGCTTAATTTTGACATACCATTGATCTGTCAATAACGGCTCAATCACCACGCCAGATTTTTCTCCACGAGGGATCTTGGAATGATGTGGCTCGACTTTTACCAGTAAATCCAAGGCAGTCAAATCGGCGATAATTTGCTCTCTGGCCTGAAAACGATCTAAGGTTTGATAGGGTAAGGGGGCATTTTTATTGATGGTAGCGCGTTTGGTAAAAATATTAATCACTGGCAAATCGTGGCGTTTGCCCACTTCATAATCATTGAAATCATGAGCCGGTGTGATTTTCACACAGCCTGATCCAAATTCTTGCTCGACGTAGTCATCTGCAATAATTGGAATCGTTCGATCACATAGTGGTAATTGAACCTGCTTACCAATGAGATGTTGATAGCGGGGGTCTTGGGGATTAACTGCTACGGCCATGTCACCCAAGAGTGTTTCGGGACGAGTAGTGGCTATCACAATGAATTCGTTTGAGTCTAGAATGGGATATTTGATATGCCATAATGAGCCTAACTCTTCTTCAGAAATAACTTCTAAATCAGAAATGGCGGTGCCCAATTTCGGATCCCAATTAACGAGACGGGTTCCTCGGTAAATCAAGCCCTCCTCGTACAATTGCACAAACACTTTATATACTGCGTCAGACAACCCTTTGTCCAAGGTAAATCGTTCACGTGACCAATCAGCAGAAGTTCCAATGCGCCGCATTTGAGTAGTGATTTGCCCACCAGACTCAGATTTCCATTGCCAAACTCGATCTAAAAACTCATCTCGACTCATATTTTTGCGAGATTGACCTTGTTTTTCTAGTTGGGTTTCTACGACCAATTGTGTGGCAATGCCCGCATGATCGGTGCCTGGTTGCCATAACGTCCGCCGTCCAAGCATGCGTTGATAACGAATCATCGTATCAATCAAAGTATGCTGAAAACCGTGTCCCATATGTAAACTACCCGTTACATTGGGAGGGGGTAGCATAATGCAATAGGGTTTGCCCTCACCATTCGGTTCAAAATAACGATGAGTTTCCCAAAGTGTATAACAGGCTTGTTCGATATCGTTGGGCGAATAGTTTTTTTCCACAATAGACCTTGGACACATTATTTGCTATGAAGTATATCATCAAAAGTGCTTAGTCAAAATCATCTTGTCGGTGATCTGCAGCTAAATAGGTATAGATGGTGGGTACTACAAACAAAGTAAAGCAGGTTCCGACTAAAAGACCGGAGGCAATGACCAATCCGATATCAAAGCGACTGACTGCGCCAGCCCCTGAAGCAAATAGCAGAGGAGATACGCCAAATATCATGGCGGCACTGGTCATTAAAATGGGTCGCAGGCGAATGGCCGCAGCTTCTTCAACGGCCGCCTTGCGCTCTAAATGTTTCGTGCGCTGTAAATGATTGGCAAAATCGACAATGAGAATCCCATGTTTACTGATCAAGCCAATCAACGTAATCAATCCGACTTGAGTATAAATATTGATGGAGGCTGCACCCAAATTAAGCGGGACCAGGGCACCAAACACAGACATGGGCACTGCAATCAAAATGATCAATGGATCGCGGTAACTTTCATATTGGGCGGCCAATACTAGAAAAATAGTAATAATGGCTAGAAAAAAAGCCAAAATTAATGCGGACTTTTCTTGCATGTATTGCCGGGATTGCCCTGCATAGTCTGTGATAAATCCACGTGGCAATAGTTCATTTGCAGTTTTTTGTAAAAATGCTAAGCCTTCACCTAAGGTCACATTGGGTCGCATCACCCCTTGCAGCGTAGCGGAATTGAGCTGTTGAAAATGGGTGTTGTCGTTGGGGCTCACATGTTTCACCAAGCGCGTAACGGTTGATAATGGCACCATTGTACCCGTTTCTGTAGCGACGTATATCTGGCGCAATTGCTCTGGGTTCAAACGAAAACGGCGGTCTAATTGCGGAATAACTTTATAACTACGTCCTTTCAAATCAAAAAAATTCACATAACCGCCAGACAAAGCGCCATTCAAACTCGAGCCGATTGTTCGCATATTTAATCCGAGATCAGACGCTTTGGATCGGTCAATCTCCATAATGATTTCGGGGTGATTGAATTTCAATGTATTGTCTAAAAAGATAAACAAACCACTTTTAGTTGCTTTGTCCAATAATTTATTGGAGATCTTTGCAAGGCTTTGAAAGTCAGAAGTGGATTTGATCACAAATTGGATGGGCGGTCCTGAACCACCGCCGGGTAAAGAGGGTGGAATAAGTGCATAGGAATTCAAGCCGGGTATTTTATTCAATTTTTTCTGCAAGGGTTGGAGTAAGCCAAACTGCTTGGTTGAGCGTTGGTTCCATGGTTTGAGTACCATGCCAGATTGCGGTACTTTTGCATTAATCATAAAAAAGTATTCGGTTTCTGGAAAGCTACGATAAATGTCTTCGAAAAACTGAGTATAGGTTTCTATATAATTGATAGTCGCATACTCAGGCGCAGTTGAAACCACATGAAAATAGCTTTCATCTTCTTCTGGTGCGGTTTCTTTCGGAGTATGGGTATAAATATAAGGTAAGACCGCTAAAATCACTGCCGACAGTAGCAAAATAGGAGCGCGTGTTTCAAGCAAACTATGCAACAAGGTTTGGTAACGATCTTTTAAGCGCTGAAAAAAGGCATCAATCCATTGCACCATGCGACCATTTTTGACATCCGAAGAAAGAATTTTAGAACACATCATCGGTGATAAGGTTAACGCAATGATCCCGGAAATGATGACCGAACAGGCCAAAGTAAAGGCAAATTCTTTGAACAACGCGCCAGTTAATCCACTCATAAATCCTATGGGTGCATAAACTGCGGCCAGCGTAATCGTCATCGCAATGATGGGTGTGCCAATTTCTTGTGCGCCACTGATGGCTGCTTGCACAGGCGTTTTACCACTTTCAATATGACGATGAATATTTTCCACAACTACGATAGCATCATCGACAACCAAACCAATGGCCAGCACGAATGCTAATAGCGTCAGCAAATTAATTGAGTATCCCAAAAATAACACTAACGAGCACACGCCTATTAAAGATAGGGGGATGGTTACAATGGGGATGAGTACAGAGCGGATGGAACCTAAGAATAAAAAAATGACCACAACTACAATTAAGGCTGCTTCTAGAATCGTATGCATCACTTCTCGAATAGAAGCGCGAATATAATCGGTTGCATCGTAGGCAATCACGCCAGACAAAGAGGGCGGGAATTGTTGTTGAATGCTGGGAAATAGTTTGCGAGCATCCTGAATCACAGTCAAAGGGTTGGCAATCGGTGTAGGGGTAATCGCCATGAACACGGCTTTTTGTCCATTAAAGCGTACTGAGCTATCATATTTTTCTGAGCCTAATTCTATTTTGGCAATGTCTGACAAATGAATAATAGAATGATGATCACTGCGTACAATGAGGCGTGCAAATTCCTGAGGCGTATTTAAATTTGTATTAGCGCGCATACTGATGGCGACATACTCTCCTTTGGTGCTTCCTGCGGCGGAGAGAAAATTATTACTGTCTAGGACATGAAATACTTCAGCTGGTGTCACATGCGATGCAGCCATTTTAATGGGATCCAAAAAAATACGCATGGCGTAAGTCTGTCCGCCCAAAATGTCTATTTGAGCAACTCCGTCTACTGTTTGCAATTGGGGTTGCACGACACGAATAGCGTAGTCGGTAATTTGTTGCGGGGACATCTCATTGCTGGACAAGCTGAAATACAGTAGTGGCGTCGCTTCCTTTGATTTTTTGACGACGACCGGTTGCTCTGCATCGGGCGGTAATACATTGATCGTTTGTTGAACTTTGCTCATGACATCTGTAAAGGCAGTTTGCGGATCAAAATTTAATTTGATATTGCAGGTGATGACACTGCTGCCCTCAGTACTGGAGGAGATCATATAATCAATCCCTTCTGCAGATGCGATGGCTGCTTCCAAAGGAGTCGTGATAAATCCAGTGATTAAATTAGAATTGGCCCCCGGATAATTAGTGGTGACCGTAATGACCGTGTCGTCCATTTTAGGGAATTCTCGAATCGGGAGATGAGCGAGAGAATTCAAGCCAAAAAACAAAATGAACAAACTGACTACCGAGGATAATACTGGGCGGCGAATAAAAATTTCAGTAAAGTTCATTCCTATTCACCCAAAAGATCAATGTTATTGTGATCTACTAACACATTTTTGGCGTCAATAATCACTTCAGTACCGTCTTGTAGTTTCAACTCTCCAGCCGTCACAACGAGTTGATTAGCCTGCAGCCCTTTTTTGATCACGGTATAGTTGCCATGCGTTTCACCTGGCGTCACATACACTCGTTTGACGGTTAAAATTTCCTGCTGAGTTTGGTTTTGATGTTTTTCCACTACAAAAACTGAATCTCCATACATGGTATAAGAAATAGCAGTGCTCGGTACTGCAATCACATCGTGGATCACGGGTTGCTCCAGCTCTATGGCGCTAAACATCCCCGGAATAAAATTATACTGCGGTGATTTATTGGCTTGATTGGAGGCGGTTCTACACACCACAGCATAACGATCATCAGCAAGGTTTTTACGTTCCGTGAGCAAATTCGACTGGCTAAATTGTTCGGAACTGAGGGCAGGGCAGTTCTCAACGGTGGCTTGCACTTGGATATTATGGGTTTTTGCATCAATTTTAGAATCGATGGCGGTAATCTCCCCGTTGAAATCTATGCCAGGATTTTGTTCCACTGTGAAAAGGATTTTTTGACCGATTTTAACAAGGTTAAGATATTGCTCTGGAATATAAAAACGTAAATAAATAGGGTCTAATGATTGCAACGGAACAATGGTGGTTGTGCCAGGTTGTACATATTGACCAAGATTGATTTGGCGAATGCCTAATAAGCCGGTAAACGGGGCTTTAATGTGTTTCAAATTAATTTTTGCTTGTGTATTTTCAACATTCGCTTCTGCTTGCAACAGCTTAGCGCGCGCTTCATCCACATTGGATACCGCAGTGGCGTTGCGTTTGAGTAAATCCGCTTGGCGTTGATAATTGGTTTTCTGCAAGACCCAATTTGCTTGATGGAATTTGAGTAGGGCTTGGTCAACGCTATCGTCAATATCAATCAACGGACTGTCTTTTTCAACGTATTGACCGGAGTTAAAATGAATCGCAGTTACTTTGCCTGCTGATTGGGTGCTCACATCTACGCCATTGATAGCGACAAAGGTACCGACACTTGCAAAATAGGGGTGCCAATCGATAGGTTTGGTCATCACTGCAGAAACTGTCACAGCTGGAACTTGATAATGAGCAAAATAATAGTGAACGATTGCTTGCTTAATAAGGTTGTATGCTATCAATCCGCCAAAGAGGATCACTATCACTATGATCATCTTTCTCATACGTCTACTCATATATAATCGCTAAAATCCTTTTTAATTGATTCTAGAAATATCATAAAATCCGTGAATAGTCATTAAAAACATTGACCGGACAGGAGCCAAAGGCATAGAATTTGGCGTATAAAAATATGCTTCGAGGCCTTATGCTAAAAAACAACCGTTCCATTGCAGAATTTGATAGTGAATTGTGGCAAGCCATGTGTGGCGAAAGCAAACGTCAAGAAGATCATATTGAATTAATTGCATCAGAAAATTATGTTAGTCGCGCTGTGTTAGAAGCACAAGGATCGGTTTTAACCAATAAATACGCGGAAGGCTATCCAGGCAAACGCTATTACGGTGGTTGTGAATTTGTAGATCTCGCAGAGCAGTTGGCTATCGACCGCGCTAAACAATTATTCGGCGCAGACTATGTTAATGTGCAACCTCATTCTGGTTCGCAAGCCAACGCAGCCGCTATGATGGCGATGCTGAAGCCCGGAGAGCTGGTATTAGGGATGTCATTGTCGCATGGTGGGCATTTAACACATGGTTCCAGCGTTAATTTTTCTGGTTTGCTTTATCGTAGTATGCAATATGGCCTCAACGAAAAAACCGGTTTGATCGATTACGATGCTATGGAAGCGATGGCATTAGAGCATCGTCCTAAATTAATTATTGCGGGGTTCTCGGCGTATTCTCAAACGGTTGACTGGGCGCGATTTAGAGCGGTTGCGGATAAAGTTGGGGCATATTTTATGGCTGATATTGCCCATGTTGCAGGATTGATTGCAGTGGGATTATATCCATCTCCGATGGCCTATGCAGATGTGGTCACAACTACAACGCATAAAACATTGCGCGGTCCCAGAGGTGGGATGATCATGGCGAAAGCCAATCCAGAGCTGGAGAAAAAACTCAATAGCGCTGTATTTCCTGGCAGTCAAGGTGGTCCATTAATGCATGTGATTGCAGCCAAAGCAGTTGCGTTTTTTGAGGCTTTACAACCGGATTTCAAATGCTATCAACAGCAAATTTTAGATAATGCACAAGCGATGGCTGCGACGTTAATCGAGCGGGGATACAGTATTGTTTCAGGTGGGACGGTTAATCATTTGATGCTGGTCGATATGATTGCCAAAGATATCACAGGTAAAGATGCGGATGCTGCTTTGAATAAAGCGCATATTACGGTCAATAAAAATTCTGTGCCGAATGATCCACGTTCGCCTTTTGTGACCAGTGGGTTGCGCCTTGGAACCCCCGCAGTGACGACACGCGGTTTTAAACAGTCTGAAATAGTGCGTCTGAGTCATTGGATTGCTGATATTTTGGATCACATGGGAGATGAGAGCGTAATTACCCATGTCAAATCAGAAGTGTTGGCCTTATGCCGTGAGTTTCCTGTCTACCAACAGTGAGATAATTATGTATTGTCCGTATTGTCATGCCATCGATACCAAAGTGATTGATTCTAGGTTGGTTGCTGAAGGCGCCCAAGTGCGTAGAAGACGGGAATGTATTGAATGCCATGAGCGTTTTACTACATTTGAAACGGCAGAATTGTTGATGCCGTTGATTGTAAAGCGCGATGGCCGACGTGAAATGTTTCGCTTAGACAATTTGCGTGCGGGGATGTTGCGGGCGTTAGAAAAGCGTCCAGTGAGCACGGATGAACTAGAAGTTGCACTGGCCGCTATTATGCAAAAAATTAGAGATACTGGCGAACGCGAAATTGATTCCAGGCAAATTGGTGAATGGGTGATGGAGCAACTCTTTCGCTTGGATCATATTGCCTATGTGCGCTTTGCTTCTGTCTATAAGCGTTTTGAAGATGTGAGTGAGTTTCAACGGGCCATCGATCAAATGAGTGATGGCGATTAGTACGTTTCTAAGGAACGTCCTGTTCCTAAACTAAGGTGTCTATTGTGAGTAATGAGTCAATTAGTGGTAAACGTCGCGCACGTAAACTTGCGTTACAATCTTTGTATCAGTGGTTAATGGCAGGGACCGTGTTGACTGATATTGAAGCACAGTTTTCTGCTGCAAATAATATGGATAAGGTGGATGTGGCGTATTATCGTCGTCTAATTTATGGCATTCCTAAAGAGCTTGCTGTGATTGAAGAGGCACTGACACCTTTTTTGGATAGACCCATTCAATCGTTGAATCCAATTGAGCTAACTATTTTGCGTTTGTGTACTTTTGAATTATTCCATTGCCCGGAAATTCCTTATCGGGTTATTCTAGATGAATCGGTATCGCTTGCCAAAGCATTTGGCTCGCAAGACGGGCATAAATATGTCAATGGTGTGTTGCATAATTTAGCTCAGACTGCGCGTAAAACGGAGATTAACGGACGCTGAACCATGAAAAAAGCGAAAGATGCCTGCAAAATAGCGTTAAAGAAATTTTGGCATAATCCTGCGTTTTTTTTGGCCTTTGGATTCTGATTTGGGTCTGGCAAAAAAGCCCCAGGGACTTATGTGCCCAATTGATCGCCATATATATGGCGGATTGGTGATCATTTGGGATGATCTATGGGCGGGACTTGAGGCTTGTGCAATTTTGCACGTGCTCAAATGGGGGGATTGGGGGATGAATCGAAATCATAAAGAACTCCTGGGTATCAGTTGGAGCATCGTGATTGTATTAGCAGCGCTCTATATTGTACATCGTTTTATTCCATCTTTGGTTTGGGGTGCTATCATAGTGATTGCAACCTATCCGATTTATCTACGGTGGAAAAAACTGTTAAAAAATTGGGATAATTCGGCTGCCTTTTTATTCACATTTTTTTTAGCGCTCATGCTAGTTGCGCCGCTAAGTTGGTTAGTATCAGTCTTGGTCCAAGAGTTCCAGCTGTTTCTTAGCTATGTCAAACAAATCAATGAACTGGGTGGAAAAGCGCCTACTTTTTTACAAGAGTTGCCGATGATAGGGGATCAGATGGTTGATTATTGGGATCAACACATTGGACAACCAGGCAATGTTCAATCTTTTCTATCTAATTTACATCTTTCTTTAACAACGAGTCAGTATATTAAAGAAGTCGGTGGCTCAGTGTTGCACCGCAGCGTCCAAGTGGGTTTTACCTTTCTAAGTATGTTTTTTCTATTTCGAGACGGGCATATTTTGGAGAAACAGCTGAATCAAATTGGCGAAAATTGTTTGGGAGAACGTTGGTTTCGATTTGCAGCAAAATTGCCTTCCGCATTACGCGCAACGGTGAATGGTACGATAGTAGTTGGGGCAGGTGTCGGGATCCTAATGGGCTTGTGTTATGGACTAATTGGAGTTCCGGCACCGACTCTGATTGGCATATTCACTGCATTTGCTGCCATGATTCCTTTTGTAGTCCCTCTTGTTTTTGGTGTTGTTGCCCTCATATTACTTCATCATGGTGCTGTGATTCCTGCTGTGATTGTGATTATTTGGGGAACTGTCGTGATGTTCATATCCGACCACTTTATCAAACCAGTGTTGATTGGTGGCGCGACCCAATTGCCCTTTCTGGCTGTGTTATTTGGAATTTTGGGTGGTTTAGAAACCATGGGAATTTTAGGATTGTTTGTAGGGCCGATTGTGATGGTATTGTTTGTGACGTTGTGGACTGAGTCACATACACCTATAAAAATAAAGAGTGCTTAACCGAGAGGATTGATTTTGGAACAATATAGAGGAACAACCATTCTGTCAGTAAGAAGAGGCAATAAAGTGGTGATTGGTGGTGATGGGCAAGCGACGCATGGTCATACGATTATGAAATCAAATGTGCGCAAAGTCAGACGTCTTTACCAGGATAAAGTGATCGCTGGATTTGCAGGCGGTACGGCAGATGCCTTCACTTTGTTTGAACGTTTTGAAGCCAAATTAGAAATGCACCAAGGGCATTTGGTGCGTGCCGCAGTAGAATTGGCGAAAGATTGGCGTACTGATCGAATGTTGCGTCGTTTAGAGGCCTTACTAGCCGTTGCAGATTCTAAATCTTCCCTGATTATTTCTGGTAATGGTGATGTCATTGAACCTGAGTATGGTCTGATGGCAATTGGCTCAGGTGGTCCTTATGCTCAGTCCGCAGCCCGTGCTTTGCTTGACAATACGGAGCTGAGCGCAGAAGAGATTGTCAGAAAAAGTTTGAATATTGCCGGTGAGATTTGTATTTATACAAATAAAAATTTAACACTTGAAGAATTGGATAATACTTGTGAATAAAACAAATTCTATGATGACCCCTCGTGAAATAGTCGAGGAATTGGATAAACATATTATTGGGCAAGACAGTGCAAAACGTGCCGTGGCGATTGCTTTACGTAACCGTTGGCGCAGGATGCAAATCAATGATGAAGCCTTGCGCGAAGAAATCATGCCTAAAAATATTTTAATGATCGGTCCTACTGGGGTCGGTAAAACTGAAATAGCCCGCCGTTTGGCCAAATTGGTTGAAGCACCTTTTATCAAAGTAGAAGCAACCAAATTTACCGAAATAGGGTATGTTGGACGTGATGTGGATTCTATTATTCGAGACTTAGCGGATATTGGCATCAAACAACAACGCGAACTGGCTATGAAGAAAGTCCAGCATCCCGCTGAGGATGCAGCAGAAGAGCGGATTTTAGATATTCTACTACCTCCAGCACGTGGCTTGAAACCGGAAGAAATCAATACTACAACGCGGCAACTGTTTCGTAAACAATTAAGGGAAGGCCAACTCAATGATCAAGAAGTTGAAATTGATGTGTCCGTGACACCTATGGGTGTGGAAATTATGGCCCCTCCAGGCATGGAAGATTTGACTAGTCAATTACAATCGATGTTCCAACAGGTGGGCACTGGACGCACCAAGACGCGTAAAATGACTATCAAAAAAGCATTGAAAATTTTGGCCGAAGAAGAGGCTGGAAAATTAATTAATGAGGACGATATTAAAATCCGCGCGATTGAAAATATTGAACAAAATGGCATCGTATTTATTGATGAAATCGACAAAGTTGCCAGGCATGCTGATCAAGGTGGTGAAGTGTCACGCGAAGGCGTTCAGCGCGATTTACTACCGTTGGTCGAAGGGTGTACGGTCACAACCAAATATGGCATGATTAAAAGTGATCACATATTGTTCATTGCCTCGGGTGCTTTTCATACTGCCAAACCCTCTGATTTGGTAGCTGAATTACAAGGTCGTTTACCGATCCGCGTAGAGTTGTCAGCATTGACCACAGAGGATTTTATTAAAATTTTAACCGATCCTTTTGCGTCGCTAACCGAACAATATGCTGCATTAATGGCAACCGAAGGCTTGACGTTAACTTACGCAGAAACCGGTATACGCCGTATTGCAGAAGTGGCTTGGCAAGTGAACGAGCGCACTGAAAACATTGGCGCGCGTCGTTTGTATACCGTGATGGAACGCTTATTGGAAGTGGTATCGTTTGAAGCCACTGATCGTTCTGGCGAGACCGTCGTAATAGATATGGAATACGTGAACAAGCATCTAGGAAAATTGATAGGAAACGAAGATTTGGCACGGTATATTTTGTAGGAATAGTGTGTGTGGCCTGACTACTATATAGTCAGGCCCCCAACCTACGTCCCGAGGCCCTTCCTCTTGCGCAAGGCTATAATCGCATCCCGGATAATAACAAACGCTGAATCTATCTGTTCTCTCGTAGTAAAACGTCCAATCGAGATCCGTAAAGTACTTTTCGCCAGATCACTATCGACCCCCAATGCGCGTAACACATAAGAAGGTTGGTGACTGTTCGCTGCGCATGCCGTCATGGAAGAGAGTGCTAATGGATAGACCGCAGGTAACAATTCTGCGCCATCAATGCCTGTAATGCTGATATTCAAATTACCTGCAACGCGTGTGTCCATACAGCCATTACAAACTATGCCTGGAATGGTTTGTAAATTTTTCCACAAATGTTGGCGCAATTCTAAAATGCGTGCTTGTTCCGTGACTCTCAAAGACTCACTCAACGTAAATGCGGCGCCCATCCCTACGATTTGATGCGTAGGTAGGGTGCCGGCGCGTAGTCCTTGTTCTTGGCCACCGCCAAACATCAACGCTTGTATGCGAATCCGTGGTTTTTGCCGGATATACAATGCCCCAACTCCTTTGGGACCGTAATTTTTATGCGCTGAAAATGACATCAAATGAACGGGCAAGGTGCTTAAATTGAGTGGTAGGCGTCCAGCACTTTGGGCTGCATCGACATGAAAAATAATGCCGCGATCGCTTAAGAGCTGCCCAATGGCTGCAATATCTTGAATGACGCCAATTTCATTATTCACATGCATAATCGATACTAAAATGGTATCTGGGCGTATTGCGGATTGGAGAAGGTTTAAATCTAATACTCCAGAAGCTTGAGGCGCTAAATAAGTGACTGAAAAGCCTTCGCGCTCCAATTGTTGAAAGGGTTCCAGAACTGATTTATGTTCAGTACTCATCGTGATCAGATGTTGCCCTTTACGTTGATAAAAACGTGCGGCGCCCAAAATGGCTAAATTATTCGCTTCAGTCGCGCCCGACGTAAACACCAATGAATCCGGAGAAGTGCCTACTGATTGCGCAATTTCAGCGCGCGCAGTTTCTACAGCCAAAGCAGCTTGCTGCCCGGGACTGTGTTGGGAAGTAGCATTGGCATAGATCCCCTCTGGGCCCAAATAGGGCAACATTCGATCAATCACAGCCGGATCGACTGGAGTGGTTGCCATATAATCCAGATAAATAGGCTTAGTTGCCATCTCGATTCACTCCGATATGAGTGAGAATGCCCCGCAAAATGTTGATTTCGGTAGTTTCTAAGCGTGCGCGGTTAAACAAACGGCGCAAACGTTGGAGTAATTTTTTTGGATTGGAGGGTTTTAAAAAATCAATTTGGATCAATATTTTTTCTAGATGAGCATAAAATTGCTCGATTTCATCGCTGGTAGCATAGACATTTTGCGCGGTTTCAACTTGTGCTTCAGGATTCAAATGACGCATTCGCAATTCATAAGCAATGATTTGCACCGCTTGGGCTAGATTTAAAGAGCTAAAATCAGGATTACTTGGGATATGTAAATGGTAATGACATAACAACAATTCTTCATTTGTCAGGCCTGCATGTTCGCGGCCAAAAACTAGGGCGATCTCGGTGTCGTCTGATTGTTCCGCAACGAGATTGGCGCAGGCAGACGGTGTCAAACCAGGCAAAGCCAGATCGCGTGGGCGGGCACTGGTGCCGCAGACCAAATGACAGCCTTGTAAGGCTTCTGCAAGGCTAGTGCATAGAACCGCTGATTGTAATATATCAAAGGCACCGGCTGCTAATTCATGCGCTTTACGGTAGGGGTTCAGATTGGGATTCACGAGGTATAATCGCGTCAAACCCATGGTTTTCATCGCACGTGCAGCGGAGCCAATATTGCCAGGATGCGTGGTGGCAACCAACACAATGCGAATAGACGCTAAGTTCATATAAATATTTTCAATATAAAGCTTGAGATTGCTATCGTACACCAGATACACTGAGAAATACAGGTGATGGTGGATTCTACTCATGTTTCTTAGTAATGTGCAGTCTGGCAGAAAATCACGCATAAAATATCGATTTCGAGATCCTGAAAACTTTTCTCCCACCTTGTATCAATTAGAAAAATTTATGCAAGCAGCTGGCTTAAAGCGGACACGCTGGGCTTGGCGGGCAAAATTTACCGAGCGGAATCTTGATTTTGCGGAGGATGCTTGTGAATGTTTAGAATACAAACATTTGCTAGCGCTCTTATTGGGTAAGCACTGTCCTCAGGTGATGCCTGAAACTTATATCTTGAATGATTATTCATGGTCAACGGTACTCAGCGATATCGCGCAAGATCATTATGTGGTGCGTGATAAATATGTGGATGAAATAAAGGGTTTGGCTTGGATTTTGAAGCCATCTTTGCTGAACAATGGCCAACATATCAAAATTTTCAATCAATTATCGCAAATTGAAGAACATATGTTGCATCCCAATCGCCTGGGCGGACCGCATGTGTTGCAGCGTTATATAAGCAATCCAGATTTACACGATGGGCGTAAATATAGTTTGCGGTTTTTTGTGGTCATTACACGTGAGTCAGGTGCTTTTTTATATCAGAACGGATATTTGAATGTGGCCTTAGCGAAGTACTCAGATGACAATTTTGGAGATCTTAGTACGCATCTTACCAACGAGCATCTGCATGAAAAGGCAGCTTCGGTGGTGCAAATACCTACGCAAGGGCACGCTAAATATGCGGTTTGGTATCCAAAAATTAAAACTATCATCCAAGAAGTAACTGACGCTCTTAAATCAGAATTTCCTCAAGCATTTTTACCCCAGAAAAATCGCACATTTGCTGTATTTGGTTTTGATTTTATGTGCGATGATCGCGACCATATGTGGCTATTGGAGGCGAATCATGGGCCGTGTTTTCCCATTGAGCCTCATCATCCCTTGCAAGAAACTTTGTACCAAGATTTTTGGAAAGCAGTGGTGGCGCAATTTGTATTGCCTATTACGACCCATCATCCTATTGCGAAGCAAGGATCAGTTGGGTTTGATGCGCTGCGCTGAAGGGGGCACTGCCATTAAGTTAAGAGCTTCACCTTTCGCCTACGTCCCGCGGACAAGCAGCGGGACGTAGGCTGAAATCTTAACTTAGGGGTAGTAATGCTGATGGGGGAGTCTAGTCCTAAGCGCCCCCAGTCTCTAAAAACAACTCTCTGCCAATCAGCATGCGACGAATTTCCGAAGTACCCGCCCCAATTTCGTATAATTTGGCGTCTCGCAGTAGGCGGCCAGTAGGGTATTCATTGACATAACCATTGCCGCCTAAAATTTGGATGGCTTGCAATGCCATTTGCGTTGCCTTTTCTGCAGTATAAAGAATCACTGAAGCAGCATCTTTACGACCGACAAATCCTTGGTCACATGCATTAGCCACCGCGTATAAATATGATCTGGATGCATTGATATCTGTGTACATATCTGCAAGTTTGGCTTGGATTAATTGAAACTCTCCAATCGCTTGATTAAATTGTTTGCGATCATGCGCATAGGGAACCACTACATCCAGACAAGCTTGCATGATCCCGACGGGACCAGCAGCTAGAAGGGTGCGTTCATAATCCAAACCAGACATTAATACGGCAACGCCTTTATTGAGCTTGCCTAATATTTGCTCTTCTGGGACATAACAATCTTGAAACACGAGTTCACAGGTGTTGGAGCCGCGCATGCCTAATTTGTCGAGCTTTTGGGCAGTAGAAAAGCCCGACATGGTTTTCTCTATGATAAACGCTGTAATGCCTTTGCTGCCTGCTGTGAGATCGGTTTTGGCATAAACGACCAATACATCGGCATCTGGACCATTCGTGATCCACATTTTATTGCCTGAAAGACGATATCCTTTGCCATCGCGTTTGGCGCTTAATTGCATGCTGACCACATCGGAGCCGGCATTGGCTTCGCTCATGGCCAACGCGCCAATCGCTTCTCCTTGGATTAATTTGGGTAAATAGCGCTGTTTTTGTTCTTCTGTGCCGTTTAAATAAATTTGATTGACGCATAAATTTGAATGAGCGCCATAACTCAAGCCCACAGAAGCACTGGCGCGCGATATTTCTTCCATGGCAATCACATGGGCTAAATAGCCCATATTTGCACCACCGTATTCTTCTGAAACCGTGATGCCTAACAAGCCTAAACTTCCAAGTTTGGGCCATAGTTGATTAGGAAACGTATTGCTGTGATCAATTTCTGCCGCCAAAGGTGCAATTTCTTGTTGCGCAAATTGATACACGGTTTCACGCAATTGAGTATAGATATCGCCAAGTCGATGTTGTAATCCATGATACATGCTGAAAATCCTTAACGTAATGCCATTCACCCTAGTACTATAGCTTCCTCACATACTCTTGTGAATAGAACAGTGCTTTTTTGCTGAATTTAGTTATAATTGCGCTATGTGTAACTGCTTGCATATTATCTTTTTCAATTAGGAATACAATGCCCATCTACGAATACGAATGTACCGCTTGTCAGCATCAATTTGATGAAGTGCAAAAAATGAATGATCCTGTCATTACACGGTGTCCTATGTGTAGCAAAGAAACGGTGATCCGGTTGATCTCGGCAGCGGGCTTTCAGCTAAAAGGCACTGGCTGGTATGTGACTGATTTTAAAGATAATGGCAAACCTAAATCTGGGACGGGGTCTAGCTCAGACCAAAAGAAAACAGAAACGGTTGCCCCAACGAAAGTTGCCGAAAGCACGGGGGGCGACAATTGAAAAAATCAATACGCAGTTATTTGTTGGCAGGGTTAGTTGTATGGTTGCCCATTCTGGTGACCATGTGGATTTTGCAGTTTATTGTCGAATTGCTCGATAGTTCCGTTGCGTTACTACCGGATACGTATCAACCTTCTAATTTGCTAGGTATCAATCTTCCCGGATTGGGTGTCCTATTTTCATTGGTGGTTTTACTCCTAACGGGTGTGTTGGTGACCAATTATTTGGGACAGCTATTGGTTGGGTGGAGCGAAAGATTTTTAGATAAAATTCCTTTGGTTCGTTCGATTTATAATACAGCAAAACAAGTGATTCAAGCGATTTTTTCCTCGAACAGTAACGCGTTTCGAAAAGTGGTGTTGGTAGAATATCCACGGAAAGACATTTGGACATTGGCTTTTCAAACGGCAAATTCTGTGCCATTTTTCGATAAAGACACAGAAAACGAAATGATTTCCATTTTCGTTCCCACCACGCCCAACCCAACCGGCGGGTTTTTATTGATGGTAGCGCGCAACCAAATCAAAGAAATCAACATAACCGTTGACGAAGCTTTAAAATACATTATTTCGCTGGGTGTGATGCAACAAAAGCCAGATGCGAAATTGCCAAAGGCGTAATCAATCTATCCGGTCCGTGAGTGAAATGGATCGGAATTCTTGTTTTGCGAAGCACTAGTTCCGCTCCCTAACGGCTGAGGTATCATGTGCGAAATTATGTCATCCCCGCGCAGGTGGGTATCTATTCACTTTTGCGGCATTGTCACCATATATTTAGATGGATCCCCGCCTGCGCGGGGATGACAGAAATAAGTGATGATCACTCAGCCCATCTGGACACGGCCAGGAAAATCCAATTTTCTTGCCATCTCATTTGATTTAACATAAGATACGCGCGCACAATATACGTGTTAAAAAATATTTTAGCATGCATGCGCCTCTAAAAATTTATACAAATACTTTGGTGGCTGACTTTATTATGGATGGGGATTGATATGTTTAGTTCAATAAGCGGTACTAGTGGTGCTGCTGGTGGTACTACTAAGGCTACTGGCGCAAGGAAAGTTAAAATAGAAGAAGCAACGCTTCAAGCTATGAACTCAGAACTTGAAGCTTTACGATCAGATAACGAACGTTTAAGAAAAAAAGCTGATGAATTAGAACCAGTAGGCCAAGCATTGGTTGAAGCAAGACAGTCGATCTCATCCCTAACAAATACAAACTTAGAACTTTCATCAAAGCACGGAGAAGCAATAGCAGAACTAGCTTTGAGAAATAGTACAATACGTGAATTAGAAGAAAGTTTGCAGCAGAAGAGAACGGCGCCTGAATCTATTCAGGATAGTACGCCTCTCTTGGTAGAAGTACAACAGCTGCGTAAGCAAATAGAAGGAAAAAACCTTGCAGCAGAGGAAACTTCGCGCAGGATTCAACAACAGGCTGAAGAGATACAACAGCTTAAACTCATAACTGCTGCTACACGAGATGTGTCCACCGAGAGTGAGGATATGTCTCAAGCGCTTGCAGACATTAAAGAGTTGCGGAATGAAACAGAACTGCTGCGCGCGCAAGTAGACGAGAAAGCGGTCATACAACAGCGAGCTCGGGAATTGCAGGAAAGGGTGGAAGAACTTGAACAACAGTTGGTAGCGTTGTCAGAAGCCCATCGCAGTTCAACGGAAGGAAAACCTAGCGTAGCTGAACTACAACAAAATTTAGAACGACTATCTTCCCTACTAGATGAAAAAAATAAGGCAATTTCAGAGGCTAACTTGGTTGAAATTGAACTTCGCGGCTTAATAAGTCGTAAGGACAGCGAGCTGAAGGATAAACAGTTAAGGCTGGCGTCTAAAAGTCAAGAGTTGCAGGATGCTGTTGGGTTACAACTGGAGCTTACAAGACGCGGGGAGACAGACAGGAAATCAATTATTCAGATAGACGAGCAGCGCGGAAAGTTAGAACATCAGCTCAAAATAGCATTAGAACACAGCGAATCTTTCTCAGTGTTTCCTGCCGCCTTGATTGCCGGCATGCAACAACGGCAAGAAAAAGTTAATCAGGCTATCTTACATTTGAAGTCTGAATTGTCTTCCAACACAGGAGAGCAAACTTCTAACGACATAGCGTTAACGGCTATTGTTACCTGCTTAGAAGGAGGTCTGGCTAGTGAAAATCCCCAAGCTTATTTCGATGAACAAAAAGACCATCTAAAGACCCAGCTGAATGCATTGCGGGGTGTTTACTCAGTGATGAATACAGCGTTGAATGCTATCTTATCGGTTCTGGCTGTATGTTCAGTAGTCGGTATTCCTGCATTGTGGTTCACGGGTACTTGGAAAAATAACGCAGAGAAAAATGGCTCTGTATTTGCCTTCACCATGTTTGGCGCTGAGCAAAAGGCGAAATGCGATATCTATGAAGCAACTCAAGCACTGGGCGTAACTTTAGGCGCTTAGATTAATTGGTATTGTGCACGGTGTTTTTTGAGATGCGGTGCACTCAAAGCTTGTGATAGTGATAAGTTGGGCTACGGCCCAACTAAAAAATAAAGTCCTTTATAAATTGCCGGGTATGTTTAGCCCTGTTCTTCTTGGTGGGGATAATGCCTGTGTTTGGCTTTCTAATGACGACAAATAGTCATCTGTTAAATCGATGTCATCTATTTCTTGGAGTAGTTTTTGAGAATCACGTAGAGCGCTATTTGTTGCTTCCTGCTGTTTATGCTGATCTGCTGGTGAACTATTGTTACTTGATAGAACACTACCGGTCATATCTGGGAACCGGCCTACATAATGGCTCAGTGTTTGGGCGACCAATTGTAGCTGTCTACCATCTTCCTCGAGTGACGCTGTGGTGGCTTTAAATGCTTGACTCTCTTCCGCAAAGGAACTCGAACCATCCGCAATCATACTCTCATATTTCCGCAATTCCTCACTGAGAGTGACTAGTTGTAGAGTAAGATGCGCTTCGTTGGCCTGTAAGTTTTCAATAGTCTTATTGAGGCTAACATTGATTGCGCTGTATTCTTCTACCTGTTGGGTGATACTTTCGACATTATCGCGTAATTTTAAGTTTTCAAGGCCCATCTCTTGATTCATTCTGCATAATACCGCTAAACCATGCTCTAGATTCTCTCGAGTGCCATTTAATAAGCCCAACATTTCTTGTACCGAATTATTTTGAGCTACCAAATCACCAGTAATCAAACGATCGCGTATTGTCGCGACTGCATGATGGTCTATAAGTACAAAGGATATGGTGAAAGACAATGCAATACTGATTATGAAAGGGATATACAATAAGATTGCTATGCCTGCTGCAATGATGGAAACAATAATTTTGAGCCACCATATTTGCTCCCCATACCAATGTGCAGCATGTCCCAGAAGACTTTTTTGTGCATTATAAGCTTCAATCAACTTTTGTAGGTCAGTAGAGATGCCGTCGAGCTTAGCACGTTGCTGACTCAAAACGGCGATTTGTTCTCCTGCTGCTGCCTTCAATTCTTCAAGGGTAGGTAAATTTGTAATTAAAGGCAAAAGTTCCTGAACGTTATCCATAGTACTTTCCTTTGCGAGGAGGAGGCTCATTTCCAAAACCGTTGCTTAGTGCTGAAGTAGTCGTTGGAAATAGGTTGGGCGTGTGTTTACCATATTTATAATTGGGTGAAATAGTAGTGCGTCTATTCTGCTGTTGCAATGGGCGTGCATTTTCTGGGTCGTTGTTTAAGAGCTCAATGAGTCTTTTTTGACTCGCAATGATTTCGGCAAGTTTTTTCGTTTTTTGGGTTAATCCGGTTAAGCTTTCGGTTAGTGATGCGTTGGTTTTTTCTAAACTTTTAATGCGTTGTGTTTTTCGGTCCAAATTACTTTGGATGTTTCCGATTGCGGACAAACCGGATTTTAACTGTGGTTCGATCTTTTTGAGACTTTCTAAGATCTGAGAAAGTTCTTGTTCCCTTGCGGCTGCTGCAGCATTTGTGGTGCTTAAAGCCGAAGACAAGACTGATATTTGTTTAGATATTATTTGATACTGCTCTTGCATTTTTAGCAATAAACTCTGAAATGGGCCAATGATTCTATCGCGCAAACTCATATTGGTTTGGTCTAGATTTTCTCCAACAGCTTGAATGGATTGTAATTCGAGCTCAAAGTTTTGGATAAGGGCACCAAAATGAGCTTGTTGATGCTGTATACCTGTCAAAATCTCGTCAGTTTGTTCTTGGAATCGTAAAGTGTCCTCGGCTGTGAATCCTTCAACGTGCTCTGTACGCGCCTTTCGTCGTTGGTTGAGAGCAGCAAACTCACTTGCTTGATTTTGAGCACGTTGGTTTTTGAAATAAGCATAAAAAGCATACGCGGTCAAAGCCATTATAAAACCAACTCCTATATAGGTGAAGAGGCTTCCAAGTCCCGTCACCAGTAGGGTTTGTATACCAAACACGTGATTTCCTTATTTATTTTTATTATTGCGGCGAACCATAGCGAAGAATAGTAGGCTAGTCAAGGGGCGTAGGCTGCATTCTTGACTCATCGGGAAATTTCCTGCACAGTTTGAGACAAGTTATGAGGAGATAGCAATGGATAAAAAATATAGCGGTTATATAGGGATAGCTTTGGCGTGTGTGACTACCCTCTGTTGGGCTCATTCAAGTGCTACGACACATCGTATTCACCAATTTGAAAACTCAAAAGTCGCGGTTTGGGAAACGATTGTTTACCCGTCAAAACAACAAATTTTATCTATGCATCGTCATGAGCGAGATCGCGTTGTGGTGGCTTTAACCGACGGGACATTAAAAATTGAAAACGACAAAGGGAAAATTCACTATTTGCACCTTAAAAAGGATCACTCTTATTACCTTTCAAAAGATGTGCTGAATGAGTTGCATTCCGACCAAAATGTTTCCGGTCATACCATTAAAGTAATCGTGGTTGAATTGAAGTAACGGAGCTTAAAACTTCTTCACAGCTAGGCCAATGATTCAAATTCCCAATAAAATACCCTCCCCAAGGCTGGGTCCGTTGGGGATCTGATTGGCCAAAAATGCCCAGAACAGGCGCCTGGACTGCTGCAGCCAAATGCATCGGGCCACTGTCGTTGGCAATCACTTGCGTTGCCCGTTGCAGGATGGCTGCATACATGGGCAAATTCAGGTTCGGCAACATCAAGACGTGTTGCCCAAAAGCGTCCTCGAATGGTTGGGTTTCAAAAGGAGCAGGGCAGGCGACCAAACTAATCCCTTGCTGAGATAGTCTCATACATAGACTTTGCCAATGTGGCCAAATTTTAGATTGTTTTTTGACGCCATGTCCCATAGCGCCAGGACAAATCACAAAAAAATCTTTCTGAATACGATGTTTTTTTAATAATTTATCCGCCTGCTCCTGATAATTATTTGCAATCACTAATTTAGGATTTTCTGGAACGGGCAGGGGTTTATTGACCGCGAATTGAGTTAATTGCCAGAAATACTCAATTTCATGTAATCCTGTTGGCTTGAGTTTCGCTCTGCTCAATAAGATACGTCTAAGGTTGGAACGATAATAGCCTATGCTTTTAATGCCAGTTCCAACCAGCGGTAAAACACTGGATAATCCATTGGTAAACAAGAGTGCGTGACTGGCACCCATTGCTTGATACAGCTGTCTCGTATCCTTCAAATTATTGGGGATGGTGTGACAGCGATAGGAGTATGCGGAAAATAAATCTTTTATCCAGGGTTTACCTAATAGTTCAAAAGTAAAGCCGGCTCGGTTCAAGGCTTCTAAACTGGGTAAGGTCATCATGACATCTCCTAACCAATTAGGAAGACGTATCGCAAAATGAGGTTTTTTCATTCCAATCCATACTCTGAGCGGTTGAATGCAGGTTGAATAATTTCTGTCTGGGTAATTTGACGTAATGCAACCAGCTCGCCCAAACATAATCCGGTAAAGGTTACGAACAAATATCCAATTCCTGAAGTCAGGAGTACAGTATCAGAAAAGCACACAACACAAAATGGAATGATGACAGCTTGCAAAATGGGTTTCATTTCCTGCAAAGCAAAGCTTAATTTATAGAGTGCACCCAAGAGCAATAAGAGCAATAGGATCCCCACTAACCCTAATTCGCTAGCAGTATGCCAATATTGACTATGCGGATCCGGGTGAGTTAAATCCCATCCTGGGACCGGATTATCTTGCCTAAATCGAAAGCCGAAGCCGCCAGTTCCCTGTCCAACAATAGGTTTGGCTAAGAACAACGATTTGGCATAATTATGAAATTGCAGACGCAGACCCACACTGCTATATTTGTCGCCTGACTGATAAGCATGCAGGTTTTCGCTGACCAACTGGATTCCATGGGTCAAAGTATTTGAGTGCGTGAGTTGAATTAAGGCCGTGAAACTTAACGCGAAAAATAATACGGTATAACGTACTGATTTCAATGAAAAATGCTGTGCGAAAAACAATAGAAATAACAGAGCATAAATAACATACCCAGTACGGCTACCACTTTGTGTCAGCACATAGAGACTAAACAGAAAGACCAGAATGCTATATCCGATTTTACAGGGTGTTTTTGAGGTGCGCGCAGCCATCCAAGCTGCCAAATACGTGGCAAAAGCCATCATATAACCCGCAACAATGTGATTGTAAAATATATATCCAGAAGCAGGTATGTGGCCAGAATTGGGATCCGGGTTGTTAAACCAATAGATATAAAAATAGGTGCAACAAGTTATGAACATCCCGCATAAATAAGCCTGGATACTATAGTGTCGCGTTTTTTTATGCATAAAACCGGCCGCAAATAAAGGGATGTATAACAATTTAGAATATTTTTCGATTACAGCGAGTTTTTGATGTAAATTGGCATCACTCCAGAGACAACCTAGGATTGCGAAGCTCAAGAATGCTAGAATAATCCAGACAAAGGGCTCGGAAGCTAGTACCCGAAAATTTGCTCGAGCTTGATTTGAACATAGAATAAAAACTATCGCTAAAACAACAGCAATACTTTTTGCACTTGGCCCCAGAGGAATACACAACATAACCAATGGTAGCATGACCAACGAGATAGGGTATTGATGATCATTAAAATAGTCTTTCAAGCGTTTCATTCAGATTCCGTGGGTGTCCAAAGTTGAGTTGTTGTATTGCAGCCAATTATGTCCAATGTTCATTGAAAATACAAATAATTTCATAGGATGCAATGGTATTTGTTTCATTTAGGTTTATTTTTAATAGTTCAATAATTTGCTTCGATAGTTAAATCAATTGAATGGAGCCAGGGTACTGATCTAAACTTGTATCAGTGGTCAATAATATAAAACCTTCTACTAAAGCTTGAGCTATAAGAACTCTATCAAATGGATCTTTATGAAAATGACTGTACCTTACCTTAATCTCTTCCTAACTGTTTGGCAAAACGGTAAGCGATGGCATCGAAATATTGTTGGTTATTACTGCGCGTACATCTTGGCTCAAGGGCTTTTAAGTTTAAGTCCCTACGCTTTTGGACGAACCATTGATTTATTACAAGATTTTTCTCCAGATAAATTTCATCAAATTTTGTTTTGGTTGATATTTGGAGTGATTTTGCATCCGCTGTTTTGGTTGTTTCATGGTCCGGCGCGAGTAGTAGAGCGTAATGTGGCGCTAAAAATCCAACAAACGTTTATGCAAAATATCTACCAAAAATTGACGCAGCTGCCTTTGAAATGGCATCAGAATCATCATTCTGGCGATATCATTACTAGAATTAATCGAGCTTGTACTGCGCTGAAAAAATTTGCCGAATCTCAGTTTATTTATATCGAAACAATGATTCGACTTGTGATCTCTCTTGGTTTTTTATTTTGGATTTCAATCCCAATTGGTTGTTTAAGCTTGCTGACCTGTATCATCGCCACTGTCACAGTTGTTCTTTATGATAGAAAATTAGTGGCTCTCTATGAACAAGAGAATGAAGCGGAAAATCATATTGGCTCTGGGCTATTTGATTATATTAGTAATATGACCACCATATTAACCTTACGCCTTGGCAGACTTACTGAGTCGAATCTGGTTAAACGACTCACTGCTATTTGGCCTGCTTATAAACCTGAGGTTGTATTAAATGAAGTAAAATGGTTTGTGATGAACATCATAGTCACCGTGCTGCAGGCCATTATTTTGCTAGGGTATATTCTGATCCAATTAGAAGATGTGAATGCCATTTTGATTGGTACGGTGGTTATGATTTTCCGATATCAGTGGGATCTCAGTGATGTTTTTTATACGTTTAGCTCACATTACAGTGAGCTAGTCCAAATGAATACGAATGTCCAAAGTATTCAACCCATTGTCGAAGATATTCAGCAGTACGCTCACACTGTTCCTGGAGAGCAGATTGCAGAGCATTGGAAAAAATTGTCTATTGACGGTCTTAACTATCAGCATCCTGAGGCGCATGAAAAAAATGTCATCCGTGATATGACATTGAACATTATTCGCGGAGAAAAAATTGCTCTAATTGGTGCAAGTGGTGCTGGAAAAAGCACATTATTAAATCTATTATCCGGTTTGTATACGCCAGATACCGCTACACTCTCTATAGATGGCAACTGTTTTCAAAGTTTAGAGCCATTACATGCCATTACAACATTGATCCCTCAAGAACCAGAAATTTTTGAAAACACCATTGAGTTTAATATCACCATGGATTTAGAAGCAACGCCTGAGGACTTGCAAAAAGTGATGACCCTTTCAGGGTTTTCGCCTGTATTAGAGACACTTAAAAATGGCTTGGCTACCGATATTCGAGAAAAAGGCCTCAATTTATCTGTTGGTCAAAAGCAGCGATTAGCGCTTGCCCGTGGTTTATTTGCGGCACGGTTTAGTTCGTTTATTTTAATGGATGAGCCAACGTCTAGTGTCGATTTACCCACTGAAAAGGCGATTTTATCGGGCATTATTGATGAGTATCCTGATGCTACTTTAGTCGTTTCGCTTCATCGTCTCCATCTATTGCCAAAATTTTCGCGTATCATCATGCTTCAAGATGGACAGGTAGTCGCTGATGGCTCCACAGCAGAGTTATTAAAGTTGGATAATCCTGTGAAAACGCTTTGGGAGAAATATCAAAAACATTAGGGTCTGATTTAGATGGTGTCCCAGGCAAGATTCGAACTTGCGACCTGCCCCTTAGGAGGGGGCCGCGCTATCCAGCTGCGCCACTGGGACAAAGCGAAGTTAAAATTGTAGCATAGATCACAGTGACAGGATGTTAGAAGGGAAAAAAAAGAAAAAAAGTGGCATAATGATTGTTTCTGTTCTTGTGAGCCATCCTTGCATGCGAAGATTTGAATATAAATATATTGTGGCTGCTATTTATGCGGTTGTCTTATTTTTAGATAGATTAGATTTAACTATCGTCAATATCGCTTTACCAAAGATTGCGGAACATTTTCATGTGCTGGTGACAGATACAGAATGGATCAATAATGCTTTTTTACTGGCTTTGTCGTTGAGTATTCCTATCAGCTCTTGGTTAGGAGATCGGTTCGGCTGCAAACGTGTATTTATCTATGCGACTGTTGCGTTGGGGCTTACTTCATTATTGTGCGCGTTAGCGCCTGATATGCAATTTTTAATTTGTATGCGGTTTATTCAAGGATTATCTAGTGGTCTCATTGTACCCATAGGGATGACGATGGTTTTTCGAGCCTTTGATCCCTCTGAGTATGCCAGCATCTCTAGCTATATTTTTATTCCTTCCCTTATCGCACCAGGTCTAGCACCGATGATAGGTGGCATGATGACGGATTATTTTAATTGGCGCTGGGTATTTTTATTTGTGACGCCGGTATCGTTTATAATTGCTGGCTTTTCATGCTGGTTGGTTAAAGAGTATCGCCCTGCAAATAAACTGCCTTTAGATGTTAGCGGCTTTGTCTTATCTGCGAGTACTTTGCTATTAGTATTTCATGTGTTATCTGTAATTGGCAAACAGGGCTTCAACTGGAACATGTTGTGTGAGCTGTTGTTAGCGATGGCTTTGGGTTATTTGTTTGTGCTTCAAGAGCGCAAATGCTTGGCACCTTTGGTCGATTTGGAATTGTTTCGTAAAAAATTATTTGTGCAAGCCAATTTAATCCTGACTTTATTTCAAATTGGTCATTTTGGTTCAATATTTTTAATCGCGATTTATTTACAAATGAATGTTGGCTACACAGCCATGTTGGCTGGAATGATTATGGGAATGCAAGCTTTTGGCGCAATTTGTTCTAGTCGTCTTTCGGTGCAATTATACGAAAGTTATTCAGCCAAATTACCCATCAGTGTGGGGTTGATAGGGGTGGGTGTGATAACGCCCATTATTTTGTACTTAACCCCCTCGACACCTATATGGCTAGGATTTGTGGTCTTGTTTGTTAGAGGCTTGTTCAGTGGCTTATGCGGAGCGCCTATTCAAGCGATTGGAATAGGGGGCTTTTCCAACAAGCAAATGGGTCAAGCAGCAGCGGCTTTCAATATTGTGAGGCAATTGTCGATAAGCTTGGGTATTTCTTTGTCTGCGTTGTTATTGACTATCGCCATTCATGATTATGATTTGAGTATTTTGGTTAACCAAGATAAATCTGTCTTTTATGCACCCTTTGCATTGATTTCATGTTCTGTATGGTGTGGCGCTTGGGTAACCCTGTATATGGATAAAAGCTCACTGCTTATGAATCACAAAAGCACATCCTAATCTACCAATTCTTCATTTTGCCACGCATCTTTAAAATAAGCTAATACATGATTAAAAGGAGGTACTCGCGCGCCGGCAATACTCGCGGTCAACGTATTAATCGTACCCGATCGCTTGCCCACTTTAACCCGGAATTTAGGAATATGAGATTGGCTCAGGAGTCCGCTGATCCATACATCATCTTGTTTCGCACTATCTGTAGGTAAGGTATTAATGGCTTTCAATTGCGCTAAATCAAAATAATTGGGTTGAAGTACATAGCCGCCACAACCCTGAATAATACCCACTCGAACTGGATCCTTGCCCATCTTCTCGGACAAGGGCGGCTGGTTGGAATCAAGATTACGCCAAATTTTATGCCCAGACGTGCAAAAAACGGCAGGTTTTTTATAGGTGCGATGCGCTTGAAGTAGATTAGATAAAAAATCCTGTGGGTAAATCATATCATCATCAACCACACATATTGCACAATCCTCGCCAGTATGGCGTTCTATGGTAGGAATAAATTTAGAAGCAGGGCCATAATCTTGATCTAACCAAAAAATGCGCACAGCGGATAATGCTGTCAACCATGCTGGAATTTCCCACGGCACATCTTGCTTAAGTGGGTTTTTGGCTAAATAGAGCTCGATCACATCAGGGCGTTGGCGTAATAGGCTGATCAGTGTTGGCTTCAACCAGCGAATGCGCGATGGAACAGTCGTTAACGAGATGATGACTTGGGTTTGACTAGGCTCAAAATCCCAGCGCTTTATATTCTGTATCTGGTAAAAATACGTACGTATATATTTGGAAAACTTCATTTAAAATCCAATGTTCAAAATTGATACCCCTGTTATCCGAGTGTAGGCCGGGATCCATTGACCAATTAATAAAAGAAGTAGGTTGGGCCTTGGCCAACAGCAGTGCTTCGTTGGGCCAAGGCCCAACCTACATTTATTAGTTAATTAAAAATCAATTCACCCTATTTTGTGACTATGAGGGTGGATTCCCTGCGGGGGAATGACAGTGTACTTTCAAATTGAATAGTATAAGCAGAATGCCATAAATGTCTATAAAAACGGTAGGTTGGACTAAGGCCCAACCACTTTATAGCTAACTAAAGGGATTGGCTTAGCACCATTTTAGGAGTTACTTTCCATACCTTCCGATTAAAATCGCTTGTCCAAGTATATGGGATTGCATAGCATTGATCAGATCATCGTACTGGGGTGTGTCTAAAAGTGGCAATACCGTGTCTAAAGCATAGAGTCTAAAAAAGTATCGATGTGTTCCGCTAAGAGGGCAGGGGCCACCATAGCCTGGTTTGTTCCAACTGTTTAATCCGTTCACGGCTTCAATCGGCAAAGAGGCATTTTGCTCCAGACTAGCGGTGTTCGAAGGCAGATTATACACCAGCCAATGGACCCTATTACCGGCTGGAGCGTCGGGATCATTCATAATTAATGCAAACGACATGGTGTTCTGCGGGGCATTTTTCCAACGTAAATTAGGTGAAATATTTTGACCTTGGCATGTATATTTTTGTGGAATCATTCTGTTTTTTTGAAAAGCTGTGCTGGTTAATTCAAATCCCATAGCAAAACTTGTGACTGGCAAACATCCTATTAAGACTAAATAAGTAATTATTTTTATGATTTTCATTGTTCTTTCTCATTGAAATAGTCCAGCAGAATTATCAAGCTAACGTGGGACATTTATATTGTCAATATTTGGTAGGATGCATCTTAGCCGTGACAGTAAGAGAGCTGAGGAGTATCCTTTGTGGCTTTACCAATTTATGCTAGGCTAATCGGATAGGTAATACTCAATAGAGCGACTTATGCCCACTCAACCCAAGCGGTTATTGTCCTTAGATGTTTTTCGTGGCATCACCATTGCTGGTATGATTTTAGTCAATACGATTGTGTTATCTCCGTTTCAGATTTTGGATCATGCAGAATGGAATGGATGTACTTTCGCAGATCTGGTATTCCCATTTTTTTTAGTGGTCATGGGAATTTCTCTGGTTTTGTCTATATCCAAACAACGCTCAGTAGGGATTAGCCAATCGCATATTTTTTATAAAATAATTCAGCGAACTTTCATTATTTTTCTATTAGGAATGCTGTTAAATATATTTCCGTATCATATGACGAGCGATACATTCATGACCGTAAGAGTATATGGGGTTTTGCAACGGATTGCGCTGTGCTATTTTTTTTCAGCATTGACTTATTTGTACCTCAATACGGTCTTGCAAATTGTTCTGACGGGCGCATTATTAATCGGTTATTGGATGCTCATGACTTATTATCCAGTCCCGCATTATGGCTTCGGAAATTTGAGCCCAGCGGGAAATCTGGGTGCTTACCTTGATCGGCTTATATTTAACCCTACCAATTTATATGGCAAAGTTTTTGACCCTGAGGGTTTGTTGAGCACGTTGCCAGCCATTGCCAGTACTTTATTTGGCAATATTGTAGGCATTGGATTGCTAACGAGCAAAACAGCTACCCAAAAATTCCTGGGAATGCTGGCAGCCGGAACTTTCTTAATGGCTTTGGGTTGGTTTTGGGGGCAGTGGTTTCCCATTAACAAAGCGCTTTGGACAAGTTCCTATGCATTATGGACTGCAGGATTGGCCTTACTAAGCTTTGCGATATGTTATGGCCTAATAGAAATCAAACATATTGTTCACTGGTCTAAACCCTTTGAAATATTTGGCTTGAATGCGATTGTGGCCTATTTTTTGCATGTCTTGTTTTTCAAAATCCAACTTAAAATTCATTTGAGCTGTGGATGGGGTAAGACTTGCAATTTACGTCAAATCATTCTCAAGGATTTATTCGGATGGATGACCTTACCCTATGCGTCGTTAACGTATGCGATTACGTCAGTGCTTTTTTGGTTGCTGGTGTTAACCATTTTATATAAAAGGAAAATTTTTATCCGTGTATAGCCACTGTTGTATCCAAAGACACATTGTTCTAAGCGCACTTGTATTTGCGTCGAGTAGAACTCTAGATTTCTGTAGGTTTTTTGGGTTTGGTGCGAAAAGGGGTTGGTGTTGTATTCGATTGATTGGTTTTTTCTGTCGGTATCGGTGGTGCTGATGATGCTGATAGATTAAAACCATGGGTTGTGGTTTCTCCCATAGAAGTTAGATTTATGGGTACCGCTACGGGTATATGCTTAGCTTGAGCTGCTTTTAATTTTTGTTGGGTTTTTTTAGCGGCTGCCTGTTTTTTTCTGAAAGAAGCATCTGCCTCGGCCATTGTTTTTTGCACTTTTTCAGCAGCTTTTTTGAGATTACCTTGAGTTTTAGATCCCCCCAAAATAGGGCGTAAAAACTCTCTTTTTTCGGATCGATGCGTATCCAGTGTTTTTTGCTCTTCCAGTGTGAACTTTGTCGCCGCCATTGAGCGTTGTAATCTATTTTCTAGTTGCGATTTAACTTTAAAATAATCTTGTTCAGTGAGTGTTTTTTGAGAAACATCGTGACGCAAGCTGTTCATTTCTGTCTGGACTGATTTGATTTTCTCCTGCACGGCTTTGAGTTTTTTATCATTTGCACCGTAACGGCTCTCTAATTGTTGTGCAGTGGCTTTTAAATCCGATTCAAAAGTCGTTAAAGCTTGTTCTGCTGCAGCTGCTTTATGTTGAAAAAAAGCAATGACATTCGCCCTACGTTCAGCCGATTGATTTAGATCACCGGGTTGAAACTGTCGTGCTTTATATAAAGCAAGCTTGTGTTTGTCAGGATTAAATGATTCATAACTATGCTGTATTCGTTTGGTAGCAGGATCTATTTCACGCCCACTGGTAAAGTTTTGTAGATTTTTTTGATAGTCTGATGCAAGGTATACTTTATTGGCCCACGGGTCGCAAAAAACGGCATTTTCCCCCCAGGTCTGTGGCTTTGATGGATTGCTGTTTTTATCGCGGCCTAACACTAAAAAAACATGATCACCTCCTTCAATATGAAAAACCTCCGCATGAGTAGTGGGGTGATGTTCTGCAATATATTCCAAAGCAAGATCACTATATTCACAACAATTGCCAGAACGTTGTTGCTTAGAAAAGTAAGTGCTGGCATAAAAATCATCAACGCTTTTATCAAGGCTTAAGGAGATTTGAGGAGAGGATTTTGAGGCGTCTGACACCTCTTTTCGCATGGCGGCAATCTGGTTTCGTATATCGAATTGGGTTGCTAGATTATACCGATTAAAAGAGACGGAAGTACTACAGGTGTCAATAATGGCACGGGCATATGCATTTGCTTGTAGTCCAATTTCTTCATTAGAATAAGTCATACTTAACTCTTCTGTGAAAAACAGGTTATCGTGTCATATTCTATGTATAGCCTATAGAATTCTATAGAACAAGCTTAGACATGAGTAGACGTATTATTAACGCGTACGAACACAGGCTCGCTTATGACAATGTGTCTGACGTTGTCGAACATACTGTTTGGTATATACGGTGCGTGTCCTTACGAAATAAGGCTCTTCATCATAAGTGTAATAATTGGAATACATGGGCTCTAGAACTCGGACATAACGCGGATAGCCCATCTGCGCTAATTGCATGCGCATCATGCGGTTTTGCATCCTTCTTGCTCTTAATTGATGCATTAACAGCCTATCTTCATACCCATAATCATCCATCATGCCAGGCATTCCCTGATTCACAGAAAAGCTAATCGAAGTGTGGGCAAAAACGCTGGAGCTCATTAAAAGTCCCAAGAGACAGACTAACATGATTTTTTTCATAATTTACACTTAATATGAACATTGTGCGAATACTATACCCTAAATATACAAAAAATACCATCCTGGTGCTTATGAAGGTATATCTACCCAGTTGTACAAGAATTACGAAAAACTACTATAACTTTTGACTTCGCATGCGATAAACTACACTATCTTCCTCAATATACGACTGCTGCGAGCTTCCATGAACGATCCCATCGAAACAAAGCGCCTAATCCTTCGACCTTTTCAAACGCAGGATTTAGATAGTTTTGCGTTGATATGCAACGACCCGTTAGTTATGCAGTATATTGGGGATGGGCGCATACTTGACCGTGAAGGCACTCAGCATCTTTTGACTTGGATCATGACCCGGCATGCAAAATGTGGGTTTGGTTTGTTGGCGATTACTCTAAAAGAAACGCATCAGCTCTTGGGCTTTTGTGGTTTGTTTGAACAAACCGTTGACGAAGCCAATCATATTGAGCTGGGATATCGTTTAGACCGAGCGTTTTGGGGTAGGGGAATCGCATCGGAAGCGGCCAAAGCTGTAAAAGATTACAGTCATATCACATTGCATATTCCCTATTTGATTTCTATTATTCACCAACAGAATGTAGCTTCAAAAAAAGTGGCGCAAAAAATTGGGATGCATTATTGGAAAAGCACGGTTTTTAAAGGGCAGACGGTGGATGTTTTTCATTCGGCTTAGAAACAAACATCTGAATAAAATAAAATCCATTTGAGTACTTCCAGCTGATGAGGGTAATGCATCTCCTAAGCTCGAAAGGAACCGGGTTAATCCTTGGCATCTGTAACGTCATTGGATTGATCATAACCATGGCATTAGTATTGTACAGAGGTGAAATAGGGATATCTTATGTTAAAAACTATAAAAATAGGGCATGGTATTGTGCTGGCTGGGTTTTCTTTATTGGTCTTTGCCGAACCCGAACAGGTTTTGGATGCAACCATCGACACTATTAAGATCACAGTAACGATTCAGGATGAGACAGCAGCTGGCTTGGGTTACCTTGTAGAAGGCAAAAAATATGGGGGTTCCGGAAAAATTTTTTCAGGAGAGGGTCCCAGAGGCAAAGAATACTCATTTGGCTATAGAAAGCAACACAGGACAAGCACGCATATTCAATGTGGAAAGATGATCTTGGATAACGACAGTAACATTTCTTTGATCACCGATGGTGAAACTTGCCACAGTAAACTTGAACAAATTGGCTAAATTTATTTATTGAGTGTGGCAAATTCTTCTATAGAATACATAATTTGCATGATTTCATAATTAAGTCCCCAATTTGCAAACTTTTTGTTATGCTAGGAGGACTTTATTTTTTAGAGGTCTATTATGAAAAGAGTGTTAGCTGTTATTGTTTTAGGCGGTCTTGTATTCTCTCATTATGTGTTCGCTAATACGCCTGGATGCGGAGAAACGGTTTTTAGTATTCAAAATGAAAGCTCTAATGATTGTGTTTTGAAAGAGTATAAAATTTTAAAAGGCACCTTGTTTGATGAGTTTCAGGTTCCTGATGTGGTATTGCGTGGTACAACAATGGCGTTTACGGTAACGCGAGGCCGTGATAAAAGAGAGTCGATGGGCGATTACCGATTCGCACCTAATACCTCGACTATGGTGTATTTAAGCTATCAATGTGGAAACGACCAGAGCATTTCTATGTTGTCGCATCTACGCCCGGAAGTGTATTGCTCTATTGGTGGGGAGCGATCTATTGCAGAAGGTTTTGTACTCAGCAAAAATAATCTTGATGCAAAATTCAGTAAACTAAATCCAGCCATTTGTAGCGCTTGGAACGAAACAAGACCAGCACAAATCAATTGGGTGCTCGCTGACAGTTAATGCAAGGATAAAGTCGCTAAAAGCGAGCGTCTCTTTTTTTTGCATGGCGCGATAAGCTCTGAAACAACTTTTCCAGTTCATGTTCGTGAGGTGCTGATTGATCCATAAGCGCGTTTTTGTATTCTTCACAATAGCGTTTTACTTCTGCATCGGGAAATATATAAAAAATTTTCTGTGCAACGCCGTGCATAATGATCGCCGCGACGTCTTCCGGGCTTTGGGCATCTTCTAAGCTGCGATTGAGTAAGGTATGAAATAACGAGGGTTCGCCAGCAAATGAGTTGGAAATAAGATTGGTATTGGTTAAGGTTGGGCAGACTACAGAAACTTCTATCGGTTTTTCTAGGCGCCGCAAATCAAAATACAACGACTCGGAGAGGGCAACAACAGCGTGTTTTGACATGGTATAGGCTGCTAATTGTGAGCCACTACACAGACCGTATACACTGGCCATATTGACGATATGCGCTGTTTGGTTACGCTCAAACCAATAGGGTAAAAAAGCTTTTATGCCATATATTATGCCATAAACATTCACTTCCATGACCTGGCGAATTTGATCGGTGGGTAATTCCCAAAGGGGAGCAATCGGGCCACTGATGCCCGCATTGTTAATCAATACATCCACTTGGCCAAATGTCGCAAATGCAGTCTTTGCGAGTTGAAGCATTTGATCTTCGGAACTGACATCACAAACTTCTGTGTGAACGGTTGCGCTGGCCACGGCACGCAATTGATTGGCCCGTTGCATTAAGACTGCTTCGTTTCTATCGACCATCATCACAGACAGGCCTTGAGAAACGCACTCTGCAGCCAAAGCTAAACCAATCCCACTTGCTGCACCGGTGATCACTGCTACTGGATTGCTCATAAGCTGCCTTCTTACCATGAGTATTTTATAGGGACGGGCTTGCTGATTTTTGAGCACCGAAGCTCAGAAAATCAGCGCTTTTTGGCCGAGATAGCAGAATTATCAACGAGCCCTAGTCTTGCGAGTAATTTTATAGATTGTTACAATCATACCACTTAAGGACAAGGGATAACCATGATATTTTTTTTACGTATTTTTCTCATTGCTAGTTTACTAAGCGGCTGTGTTGATTTTGCAGTGAATCACGATAAAACAAAACAACTACATCAGCGCGCTTCTGTTAATCGTCATCCTCCTGGCGAAATCTATACCATGCGGGGTGGTCTGGGTGGTATTTTTAGCAAAGGTATGAACCGTTTGGAAAGCTCATTAGAAAATGACAATGACATTCCAGCCTTGAGTACGGTATGGTTCAAAGGTGGTCCATTAGCTAAAGACATTATGCGGCATTACGAAGATAGTCGTAGTCACCGTCCCATTATATTGGCAGGCCATTCGTTGGGTGCGAATGAGCAAATCAATATTGCTCGGACTTTAAATAAAAGCCACATTCCTGTTGCGTTGCTGATAACGGTTGATCCCGTTATTCCAGCAACTATTCCGCCGAATGTGTGTCGCGCTATCAATTTTTACAAATCATCTTTTGTACCGTTACTGAGCGGATTGAAAGTTCGTGCAGACAATCCACAAAAAACGCATCTTGAAAACATTGATGTCACAAAGTTGTCTGGCGTCAACGTCAATCATTTCAATATTGATAGCAGTCCGGTGATTCAACAAAGAATGATTAAAGAAGTGATTCAAGCTTTGGATTATCCTCAAGCCGATTGCGTGTCACATGCTAAAATCAGAAAGTAGGGTTTGTGTAATTGGAGCAGGGCCTTGTGGTCTTGCTACGATTAAAAATTTGTTAGCCCAAGATATCAGAAACGTGGTTGTTTTTGAAAAAAACAACCAATTGGGTGGTAATTGGATCTATGATGAAAATAACCACCACTCCAGTGTCTATGAAACGACGCATCTTATCAGCTCTAAACATCTGTCCTCTTTTGAGGACTTTCCCATGCCGGACGATTATCCAGATTATCCTTCCCATCATCAAGTATTAAAGTATTTTCAGGCCTATGCTGCTCACTTTGATCTCGTATCCCATATTAAATTTAACACTGAAGTGCTCGAAGTAAACTATAAACCGGCGTTGTCTCACTGGGAACTCAGCTATGCTGATGGAAGTGGTCACCATACAGAAATTTTTGACTATGTGCTGGTAGCCAATGGCCACCATTGGAGTCCTTTTACTCCTCAGTACCCTGGGGAATTCCAAGGAGAAATATTGCATGCGCATAGCTATAAAAATGCGGCTCCTTTCAAAAATAAGAAGGTCCTCATAGTTGGCGCCGGAAATTCAGCCTGTGATATTGCTGTTGACATTGCGCGCGTGGCATCTAGTACGACTGTCAGCACGCGTCAGGGACAGCATATTTTTCCCAAATTTATCTTTGGTAAACCGACAGATGTTTTGTATAGAAAGATCGCATGGCTGCCGTTTCGGGTGCAACAACAGTTAGCCAAGTGGGTCTTAAGAATGGTACAGGGGCGTTATGCAAAATATCAATTGCCGAATCCCCTTAATAAGCCTCTGAGTACGCATCCTACGATTAACTCAGAGTTACTCTATTTTATCCGGCACGGCAAAATCGCCATTCGAGGTAAAATACAATGTTTTGATGAAGATACCGTGCATTTTTCAGACGGAACTTGTGAATCATTTGATACGGTTATTTTTGCTACCGGGTATATAATTGATTTCCCTTTTTTTGAAACGTCATTCTTGGATTATCGCCAAGTACAAGAAATACCATTATATCTAAAGATGATGCATCCTGAGTTGGAAAATCTGTATTTTATTGGTTTATTTCAACCCCAGGGCTGCATTTGGCCTTTAGCCGATCATCAAGCTCGACTTGCTGCGCAGATTATCGCAGGCAAATTGCAACGACCTGCTAATGTATTAGCTAAAATTCAAAAAGAATCCGCGCGCAGCAAGCATCGTTTTGATAGCAGCCTACGTCATGTGCCGGAAGTAGATTGCCGCCGATTTAGAAAGCAACTGTTGCAAGAGTTGGCTAAATAATTTTTTATCTCGGCGCTAGACAACCCAATATTGGCAATATGGTATAATGCCCAGCTAAGGTGAATTGCCAGGAGTGATGTCATGACAGATCATATAAAAAAACTCTATCGCTCAAAGCAGGATAGGATGATTGCGGGTGTATGCATGGGGTTGGCCGAATACTTTAATATTGACCCTACGATTATGCGTTTGGGATTTGTGGGTTTTGCTCTAGCAGGCGGCTCAGCGTTGATAATTTATGCTTTGATGTGGTTAATTGTGCCGTTGAAAAGGTAGACATAAAAGTACTAAAGAGAAAAATGATTACCAATACTACTGCAACCGCTATACCACTTGCCGAATTATTAAGACCTAGCGACTTATCTGAGGTCATTGGGCAGAAGCATTTATTAGGCCCAGGGAAACCTTTAAGAATTGCATTTGACTCAGGGATGCTTCATTCCATGATTTTGTGGGGTCCGCCAGGCGTGGGGAAAACCACGCTTGCACACCTCGCTGCAAAAGCATTTAACTATGAATGGATTGCATTATCAGCTGTATTTGCAGGGGTTAAAGATATTCGTGCCGCCATGGATTTGGCTAAAAAACATCAGGCGTCGCAACTCCAGACGATTTTATTTATTGATGAAATTCATCGTTTTAATAAAGCTCAGCAAGATGCGTTGTTACCCTATACTGAGTCGGGGTTGGTAACGCTGATTGGTGCAACGACTGAAAACCCATCTTTTGAAATCAATAATGCATTGTTATCGCGAACTCAAGTCCATGTTTTGCAATCACTCAATCATGATGACCTAAAGTGCTTGATACACCGGGCACAGCTGAAAAAACTTGGGCATTTAGAGTTTGAAGAGGGTACGATTGCATTACTGATTGATTATGCCGATGGTGATGCACGCCGTTTACTGAATGTGTTGGAACAAATTGATGTGTTTGCACTGCACCAAAAAGTTTATAAGATTTCTAGCCAAAGTATTGGCCAAATAATCAGTCAGCATACGCGACGCTTTGATAAATCGGGCGATTATTTTTACGATCAAATTTCTGCATTACATAAATCAGTCCGCGGTTCGAATCCAGATGCTGCCCTGTATTGGCTGTGTCGTATGTTCGACGGTGGGGCAGACCCCAAATATCTTGCTCGGCGCATCGTGAGAATGGCATGGGAAGATATCGGCTTGGCTGATCCACGAGCGCTGCAAATCGTAAATGATGCCGCGCAAACGTATGATAGATTAGGTTCTCCAGAAGGGGAGTTGGCTTTGGCTCAAGCCGTGATTTATTTGGCGGTAGCGCCCAAAAGTAATGCTGGGTATCAAGCCTACAATCAAGCCAAAGCTTTTGTGCGTCAAGATAAATCACGCGATGTGCCTATCCATTTACGCAATGCACCTACTGGGTTAATGGAACAATTAGGCCATGGCAAAGACTACCGTTATGCACATAATGAACCGGGAGGATTTGCCGCAGGGGTACAGTATTTGCCTAATGGGATGACAGATCCGCATTGGTATCAACCTGTTGAGCGTGGTTTGGAAATCAAAATAGGTGCAAAACTGAGTGAATTACGAAATAGGGATATCAATGCAAAAACTTCTCATGATAAAAAATGAGTTTAGGTTGCGACGGAGAGCGAACTAGGAGCGAATGTATATTACACGTTTGGGCATTGCAGGGGTACTCAGTCTAATTTCCCAGCTGGTTTTTAGTGAAAGCTATACAAAACTATGGGGGTTGGCCAGTTATTTTGGTCAGTATGAGCAATTGCTTTATGCGGTTGAACCGCAGATTCGATTGGTTGACAGTGCTGGTACTTATGAACAGTCTTTACTCAATGCAGGCATCGGTACGACTATTAAGCCTCAATTACAAATTTGGCTCGGGCAAACTTATACTAATTATTCAGATAACAATAATGTTGCTGAGGACGTTGAAAATGTAGTCAGCAATGAGTACCGTGTTTGGGAGCAAATCATGTGGCGTAGACCATTTTCGGATGAGTTTGCATCTAGATTACGAGTGGAGCAACGCCGTGCTTTTCAGACGTCGGAGTGGGCAGTGCGGCTTCGTGAGCGAGCTTATTGGACTATTCCAGTTAATGAAATGATTTCTTTTGCCTTAAACGATGAGATTTTTTTAAATTTGAAATCTGTACCATGGGTTGCAACCTCCACTTTCGACCAAAATCGTGTTTTTGTGGGTATATATTATAAATTTACGCCAAACATAGGTCTTAATGTCAGTTATATGAATCAGTATATTGCTAGAGATCCTGTAGAGGTTAATAATGGGCTTGTGCTGAACTTGATTGCATATATGTATTAGCAGATTGGGCCAAGGCCCAATCTCGTAGCGCGTTAAGCAAACGGATAATCCGTATACCCTTTTTCATTCCCACCATAAAATGTGCTAGGGTCGGGTTGATTCAAAGGCAGATGCTCAGCAAAGCGCTTCACCAAATCAGGATTGGCAATAAAAGGTTTACCAAACGCTACCAAATCAGCATAACCACTGGAAATGGCTTCTGTCGCCAGCTGGTAGTCATAGCCGTTGTTCACCATCCAGGTGCCACGAAATAATGCCCGAAGTTTATGAAAATCAAACTCATCTGACGTCTCACGTGAACCACCGGTGGTGCCTTCAATCACATGCACATAAGCAAGATGTAAACTATCTAATTCGCGAACCAATTGTGTGTATAGTTTGAAAGGGGCGCTGTCGGTTGCACCATTGGAAGAGCTGATTGGCGATAACCTTATTCCAGTCCGTTGAGCACCAATTTGATCGATAATGGCTGTCACCACTTCAAATGCAAAACGCAAGCGATTTGAGATAGAACCACCATAGAGATCAGTGCGTTGATTCGAAGCATCCCCCATAAATTGTTGAATCAAATACCCATTCGCAGCATGGATTTCTACACCGTCAAACCCGGCGTCTATTGCCAATTGTGCTGCGTGTTGATAATCACGAATAATCTGTTTGATTTCATCGACAGTTAGGGCACGTGGAGTGCCTAATTCTACAAATTCACCCGTTTCACTGATAGTTTTAGATCCTTTGGGTGCGCCAATCGCAGAGGGAGCAACCGGCCTTTCGCCATTAGGTTGTAAAGACGGATGTGAAAAACGGCCAACATGCCACAATTGCGCAAAAATACGCCCACCAGCGGCATGCACGGCATTGGTTACTAGTTTCCAACCCTCTTTTTGAGCTACAGAATAGATACCCGGTGTCCACGCATAGCCTTTGCCAGTCGGAGAAATCTGAGTGGCTTCTGAAATGATTAAACCAGCTGTTGCGCGTTGGCTATAATAATCCGCATTTAAAGCATGGGGTGTATCCGTACCATGTGTGGCACGACTCCTGGTTAACGGCGCCATAACTATACGGTTTGGGAGTTTTAAACCTTTTAAATCATACGCTGTAAATAGAATAGAGCTCATTATTATCCTTAAAAATCATGGGGCGTTTCTTGCTCCGAACGCCCTCAATCCGTTCATGCTGAGGAGGTGCCTACGCCGTCTCGAAGCCTATTGTTAGAGCTTCGCGCCGAAAGGTCCTTAACTTTATATAAACATAAGTGTAACATGACCTCCTATAAATGTTTAGCTGGGTTCAGCTGAGATATTTACAAGAATTTACAATTGCGACAAAATCCTTTTTTTGAGCAATTAGAACATTATTTGTTATTTTGGTGGATCATGGAAAATTGGACGCTGCGCGATATTTTATAGAGATGTTGGATGGTTAAGCATGGCTAGATTGTTGGATATCTCTATTTTCAAACGTAATCGTGCGTTTGGTCTATTATATAGCGGCCAATTTGTTTCGTTCGTTGGAACGATGATGAGTATGGTTGCCTTACCTTTTCAAATCTACACAGCAACGCATTCTACAGTCATGGTGGGTCTCTTAAGCTTAGTACAGCTATTGCCTCTCATTTTCACCGCACTTCTGGGTGGCGTGTTTGCTGATCGTTATTCCAGACGGCATATTTTGATGGTAAGTGATGGGGTTTTAGCCGCTTGTTGTATTGTTCTGGCACTCAATGCAACCTGGCACCCACCGAATATAGTCATGATATTTGTGCTGGCCAGCCTTATGTCCGCGATTACTGGATTACATCGGCCTTCTTTCGAAGGGTTGATTCAACAGATGGTTGGCAATGAAGATTACAAAACGGTGGGTGCATTGCATGCATTTCAATTTAGTTTTTGTATGATTGTAGGTCCTGCCATCGCAGGTATTATGATTGCAACCTTTGGCGTTGCGCTGACTTATTGGTTTGACTGTTTTACTTTTGGATATTCAGTCATCAATGTATGGCTACTAAAATCCGTTCCCAATCCGAGTAAGGGGGAGGTTATACCCATTTTTGCGGCACTGAAAGAAGGCCTACAATTTGCTTGGTCACGGCCCGTGTTGTGGGGAAGTTATTGTGTCGATTTTATTGCAATGGTATTTGCGATGCCTAATGCGTTGTTTCCAGCCATTGCACCCCAATACGGTGGTGTCAAAACATTGGGATTTTTATATGCGGCACCCGCTGTGGGTTCTTTAATTATCTCAGTTTGGAGTGGTTGGACTGCTGGGATAAAACATGAAGGCCAAGCAATAGCGATATCAGCCATGGCTTGGGGGATAGCCATGATGGGTTTTGGCTGGTCTCATTCAATTATATGGGCATTGGTATTTTTAGCTTGCGCCGGTGCCGCGGACGCCGCAAGTGGCATTTTTCGGGTGAGCCTGTGGAATAATATTATTCCACCAGAATTTAGAGGACGTTTAGCTGGTATTGAGATGCTCAGCTATCTGAGTGGACCCAAAGCAGGGGATATGCGCGCAGGTTTGATGGCAAAATATACTGGAATTGGTCCAGCGATTATCAGTGGTGGCTTGTTGTGTGTATTGGGCGTGGGTGCATGTTGCTACAGGTTGCGTAAGTTTTGGGATTATCGCAGCGATGATAATTCTGATGATAACTAAATTAAATTGCAAGTGTGCATGTCACTCCCCAGGTACGTTACCCTAACACAATAATATCCAAACACTCTGCAACTGAAATTGAATAATTATCCGCAGTGTGATATAAATTTGAACAATAATTACTTGTTAAGCGCTCTATTAGGTGAAATATTATGCTTAGTCCCAGGGAGTCAGTATCATTGCAAACCATGATTCAGCAGATCGATCCGAGTAAAACTGATATTATTCAGAATTTAAAAGATGAGAAATATGCTCTAGCACTTCGAAAAGCATGTGGGGTTAAATTATACCCGTTTATCATGATGATGTTAGATTATGTGGATCAGCTGTCTATTGATCTCAATGAAAAATCATCTAATGGTATGACCGCGCTTGATTGGTTAGATCAGGCTGGGAGCGTACCTTTTTTAACAGAGCATCAATTAACCAGAGAAAAACTTCGCACCAAAGGAGCTATTAGTGGGCTGATACACTCGACCGTAGATTTTGATAAGAGCGCTGCCTTATTTTTAGGTACGGATGAGCTGGCTGTAGCCTTTCATGATAGCGATTATCCAGTGATTGGATCAGTAGGGGCAGGCCAGTGTATTATACTTTGTGTGTATGATTCAAAGCTTAAAAAAGCGTTATTAACTCATATATCAGGTCTTGATGATCGTAGCCAGAAAATGATTAACACGGTCAATAACGCGTTGAGTTCATTTACACCAGTCCATTCAAGCGCCTATATTGTGGGTGGTGTGGACAACTCAAGATCTAGATTGACACATCAAAAAATAACTCAATTATTAAATTACCATAATATAAAAGTCAAATATCAAAAAGTCTTTCAAGGTTCCTATCAAAACGGCGCATGTCAAAGCGAGTCCTTTGCTATCAATGCCAGTAATGGTCATTGTTACTCAAATCTAGGGATAAGTCATTTTGAATATACAGAAGAAAGAGCCATGGCTTCCACAGAACCCCCTTTAGATGATATAGGCATTGTCGAGAATACAAGATCTGCTCAAATTAGTGAAGGTATGTCTTGCAGGATCAGCTAGCTTGTGCTTGATTTTGATTGACTACGGATAGGGGCACACTGTCCTCGTCAATGTAAAGGAGATATTCAATCTAGTACTAGGGTCTGAATTGTCAACAGACCCTAGTACTGCTGCAATAACTATAAGGGTTGGACTTTGGCACAACCTTTATAGTTATTGAATGATGCTTGCTGATCACGAAAAAGAGAAGGTTTAACGTGGTTCTGGGCCTGTTGCTCCGAGGATTGCTAGCATTGCGGGATCATTTCTTTGCGCTGCATAATCAGAAGCTTTTTTGCCATCATGATCACGCGAGTTTTTATCAAAGTAGGGTAACAAGGCTTCAACACACTGCTTATTGCCATACATAGCTGCATAGTGTAACGCATTACGCTCTTTCGAGTCCTTTTCTTGTAAAGCGGGCGTGTCATCCATCAAAACACTCGTGGCTTTTGTTGATTTATTGAGCAAGCTTACTAATAAAGGGGTCATTCCTTGCCTGTTTTTTGCACTCAAAACCCTCTCATTCATTGCTTTGATTGCAGTCAATATTTCAGGGAGATTAGATTCGGCTGCCAAATGGGCCACTGTATCACCCAAGCGATTGGTTTGACTGAGATTTATCGGATCAGTATTTAGTAATGTAAATAATGCCAATTTGGTCTCTTTATCATTCTTTGAGCTTATCAGTGCCAAATGAATCGGCAATTGTTGCAAACCAGTCAATTGATGAATAGAAGCCCCGTATTTTAGCAAAGCTTCCACACAATCCCTATGTCCAAAAAACGTCGCATAATGCAATGCGGTAAACCCACCATGTGCAGTTTGTTTTTCTAGAATTTCTGGCAATTGGCTGGGGTCAATGGAACTTAAGCGTTCTTCAATAAAACTGATAACGCCATATTTAGCCGCAAACTGGATTGGCGTTAAGTTCTCTAGGTCTGCTTGTGGGAGATCTAAAGAGGTTGTGTGTGGGATTAATCTATCTTGCATAGTGTTGGCTCTCAAATTGACGAAACTGAATATCTCTCCTATACCTAATATAGTACATATATTAATCAAAAGACACCTATTATGCTAAAAATTATTGATAATCCCAGACGTGAGCCTCGTTTCGCTAGATTTAATTTAAAAATTGAAGCCTATAATCACGCCATAGAAACAGACAATCTGGCTGAAGCTCGTCAATTATTGCAAGAAATTCACTATTTTCAGCAAGAGTTAACTAATTTAGCTTTAGACAGCCTCTTTGACCCTCGTTCTGTACCAGGAAATCTTAAAGCTATTTTTGATTGGAATGGGGTTTCAGAAGAGTTGATGCATTTGAGTAAAACAGACAAGATGCCTGTATCGCCACTGTCTACAGAGGTATTGCTAAATACTTTAACGGGTATACCTGAGTCTCCAAAAGTTATTCAGCAATGGAGAGAAGACGTTGGTCCCACATTGATTGGTTCTGTCATCAATGCCGTGTCATTTTTGTGGGGTTCCACCAGAAACCCGCAAATTGATGACTATATTACAGAGTTGCTGACGTTACATGATACGCATGGATTTGCTTCTTTAAATTATTTTTATGGGTTGCAGCAAGTAAAGTTTGAATTACTACATGCTATTAATTTCACAACATTACTACCAGCTGAATTAGTACAATACCAATCTTTATTGAATCAGATAAACGGTCAAATTAATGAAGTGATACATGCTGTCCCCATATTGGTATCACGCTATGCTGAGCACGAATCTATTGCATCGTCTTTGCGTCAAGATTTTCAAACAGCCAGTCCTGATAATAAGGAAAAAATTTTTAAAATATTTATGGGCGCTGATTTCAACAAGCCGATTGATGCACATTCTGAACCAGAGATGTCTGAAGAAGAGATTGCAGAGCATAATGAGGCTATGGCTACCAACAAAGCATCTGTTCATGAGATTTTACCGAATTTAGAGGGTGTATATGTTCATAAAATTTCTAGCGCAAACAATAAAACTTGGCTATTACAACAAGATGAAACCAAAGAACAAACTGTTCTGCGTGTCGAACAACCTAATCCCGCAACTTTGATTCACCGCTTAAGGACCACACCAGTCAATGAGTTTTTATCTCAAACTTATGCGACATGCTTATCTGAATATAATGGTTATCCCATTGTTATTTCAGAATTTGCTGAGGGTGGTGATCTCCGTTCAAATAGAAAGGACCAACAAGAGACTCAAACAACTGAGGCAGCACGACAACAAGCTATATTGGATGTGGGGCACATGGCTCAATTTTGTCAGGCTATGATTGAGCAACAGGCCATGCACTCTGATCTCAAACTATCTAATTTCTTACTGTCCGAAGAAGGAAAACTGTTTGCAAATGATATGAAAGCATTCCAAACAATTAATGCCGATGGAAACATATTGGCGCAGAGCGCTATTGTTACACTACCTTTTGCACCACCTGAATATAAGAAAAGTCTTGCAACCAGGCATATGGCTGATGGAAAATCTATTGAGTTGAATGCAGATAAATTTATGAGCTATCAACTTGGTCTCGCATTGTATGATCATTTGGTATTACCCAGCTCACCGGATTGGTCTGAACAAGCGCTCAATTTTAATCATCCAGTTTTTGATGGCGCAACAGGGAAAAAGTTACGAGCATTAATCAAAGTATTAACTATAGAAAATCCGGACACTAGATTAGGTACTGGCTATGCATTGGAGCAATTAGAAAAACTGCAGATGCAATCGGTAAAACTACATATGGCACTGGAGGTTAATGACCAACTACCCACCACAAGTCAGTTAGCACTCACTGATTTTGATATTGAAGAGGACAAACATCGCACTACGGTTCCTGGACCCAAGGAAAAGACTCAGCATGTAAGCTCCGACTCTCACGCAGACGACTCGAGTCAAACCCCCAAAATATAATAAACTACCTTGTAACACATTCTACATTAAGAAAACGCAATATTAGAAGAAACTACCTAAATCAAAAGGGCAGGGCTGCCTATAATTGAACCCAGCAGTTGCAGTTTTTGAACCCTGGGATTCAGGTGGGAAGCGGCTGTGTCGGATCAGGCTTGCCAATAAAACTTGGCCTTGCACAACACTGACAACAAACTACAACCCTATATATGCTTATTGGTTCAAAAAACATACTGCTGGGCGCCGAAGATTATAACATTTTAAAATCTTTCAATGCCATTAATTTTGTTTCTCTACCAGTTCTTTCAAACCGGCTAATCCGCTATCAAGATCTTTCCTAAGCATGGGTTTAATTAGGATGCTCATCCAGCGTTTAATCCAGCTCTTGTCCGAATTACCTCGATCTGTCCAGGTAAGCCTGGTTTCATCACCTTCAGGTGAAAATGCAATATTACCATGGAGGGTTGATTGCATTCGGCCCATGTCGATGAACAAATCATAAGAAACACCGGATTGTTGGCTCGCTGCGGTAAATTTCATCCATCCATTGCCCATTTTTTCGCTAGTCCAGCTTTGTTTCGCTCCGACCACCGTCTCAGAGTCTTCATAACTATATTTTAACGTTGCATCTTTGGAAGCATTCCATGGGGACCAGTTTTCCCATTCCTTGAAATTGCTAACAAAAGGATAAATACGCTCGGCATTGGCATGAATAGTGTTGGAACGTGAAATTTCCCATTCGTCTGGTATCAGAAATCCGCCAATTACAAAAATAGCCAATAAAATAAGCAAAGTACCGAATAAATATTTTAGGATACACATGTAAGATCTCACTAGAAAGACGAATTCTGATACATTAGCATTAAATGCATCTAAAAACATCTCTGAAAAACTGTCGAACATGCTCTCTGGATGGGGGGGCTATAGTCAAACTTGACCTGCCAAAACTGGCGACGGTCAGATCAAGTCTGGTTTATTAATGTTTGCTTTTAAAGTCGTTTACAGCCTTTTCAGCTTGATCTTTAGTATACCCATAATGCTTTTGTAAGGTACCAAAAATCTCTTGGTGATTGCCTTCGATGACCTTAAAGTCATCATCAGTCAATTTGCCCCATAATTGTTTCATTTTTCCTTTGGTTTCTTCCCACTTACCCTCAAAAATATCTTTATTCATGATATAGGTACCCCGTTTATTTTACATTAATGGTCGAATTGACTGATTTTACACCATCTATCCCTGTGACTAATTTAACTATATTTTCACTTTGCTCTTTGGTATCCACTGTGCCGGATAAGTAGACCACACCGTCTTTGGTCTCAATGCTAACCGGCCAGTAGTCGACATCTTTTTTGCCAAATAAGCTTTCTTTCATGATGGTGCCTTTGGCTTTTGCTGTGATATAAGTGTCTGCCAAAGGTGCTTTACTCTCTGAAACCAATAGTTTGTCAGCATTGACAGTGGTTACGCCATCAACTGATTGAGCCAATGAAATGGCTTTTTCATATTGCATATCAGTCTCTACTGTCCCCATCAAAGCAACGTCATGATTGCTTGTGACTACCGATATGGATAGTGATTTGATTACTGGCGATAGAACATAGAGTGCTTTGATTTTTGTAGTGATCGCAGTGTCCGTAAGTCCGTGTTGAATCGCTGTTGTAGAAGTGGCTGCATTAACCAGCAAAGGGCTGATTGTTGTAAAAGCTAACACACCGTATAATACCGTTTTATTTAGCATTGTATGCTCCTTAGTAAGGATAAATTATAAATAATATTTATTGATTGATGTAACGAACGCTTGCTCTGAAAAGTTTGGCCAATTATCTTTATCAAATCCTGGAGAGTTTTTCAGACGTTCTTTATCAAGCTTAATGATATAATTTCCATCTTTTTGATCATAAGTGAACAAATTCCACGGCATAGCAAAGAACTTGTTTCCAAAGCCAAAAAGCCCACCAAAATCCAACACCAAATAACTTATTTTTCCTTGGGATTTATCAATAACCACATCATTAATCTCTCCAAGGTTTTCGCCAGCCATATTCTTGACTTTAGTCCCTGTAATCTCGCTGGCTTTAACTATATGTATATGATCCATCGGAATATCCTTGATTATTTTGAATATCTATTCCACACCATAATTAAACAATTATGGGTGGTGCTTGATAGGCCTACATCTGCGCCTTGTCTATTCAGGATAGACTATAAAAAAATAGATGCTCATTGGTGATTTCCTTTGTTCTTTACGGAAAACCTTAGGATGCTATGTGAAATGACACAAAATAGTGGCTATTAATCAATCAGAAGGGGAGGGGCATTGTTAGCTCATTTGATTAAAAACTCATTGCAGAATTTAATGAGAGGAGCTTACTAATGATGTTATATTTACGACTCAAGATTAAATACAATCTGTTGTGGGTGCGATAGCCCATAAGCTTGAAAAATATTTAAAACGGGCGGGTTAAGTCAGAACGCTCACTTTTGTGGGTTCTTGCACAGGACGACCCAATTCAGCCCTGAATAATCTTAACATGGGTCGCATAGGGGCCTCGATCACCCGTATTACATTCATAGCTGATTCGTTGTCCTATTTGTAATTCTTTATATCCTGCCATTTCAACTTCAGAAAAATGCACAAAAATTTCAGCTTCGTCGTTGTCTGCGGTAATGAATCCATAGCCCTTGATCTTATTAAAGCGATTCACGGTTCCAGTTGGCATCGGCGTATTCCTAATTTCAGATATGAGGGTCAGTTAATAAATCAACGCATGTTGCGCTGAATTCAAAGAGAGGATATTTGGTTTTACCCAATTTAGCCAGCGTAATCTGAAAATGGTTGAGAGACTGTTTAGTCTGGAGAGCTTGAAAAGCTGACCAGATGGCATCAACTCTGGTTCCGGTCTAGAACTCTCATGTTCTTTGAATGATTGTTGTTTATTCAAAAGAATACATCACACTAGCGTTTAGGGATGATATCATAGCTGTATTTTACATGCATGTCGTGAGAAACCCCAATGCAAACACTAACAGAAAAAATGCTTTTCGAAGCATGTGAAAATCATGATTTAAGTATTGTCCAAACAGCTATTGAATCAGGACGCTTTGATATCAATATTCGTGACTCCCTTGGCCGTTCTTTGTTATTAGTAGCATTATCCACAGATATATCAGATCACGATGCACAAGAAAATCTACCTATTTATTTGTTGGATCAAAGCATCAATTGTGATGGCGCATCGGATATAGATGACCGCTTATGTGAAGGAAGTGCGCTCCATTTGGCGTTGTTGAATAATTATCATCAAGTGTTTTTGCGATTACTGAGCCAACCTACGCTAGATAAAAATGCAATTGCGGAGGATACTATCTCTAGTGACGGGTGCTTTGTGGTCAGGATTCCGGTTAAAATTGCGAGGCATGGAGAGAAATATCACGTTCGAAGCTTTTCTCAAGGGTATTTCTTAGAGCGCGCTACGATTTTGCATTATGCGTGTTTATTAGGTTACGAGACGTTAGTGGAAGCTATCTTTGCTTCTGGCGCAAACAGAATGCCGCATGCCAATTTAGTACTAAATAAAAACTTAATTGGTGAAACCATGATTATTCAAGAGCGAGATAATCCAGAAATAGACTTAAATCCTGACAGCGCAGAAGGGTATGAGCATTTGGGCAGCGGATGGGCTACTAGAGACGCTTGGCCTGTAACACGGACGAGACGAGTAACGCCTCTTCATCTTGCGGCACGAATGGGACATCTTCATATTATTAAAATTTTCCAACGACACGGTATACCTTTAGATGTTTTAGAAGGTGAAAAATACAATATTTTAGAGTATGCGAAATTGGGTCTTGATGAGTTTAAGGATAATTATGAATTTCATTTAAGAGGGGAGTTTAGCTCCGAAGCCGTGAATGAACACTCTGAATTGTCAGAAATATTGGCACAAAAAAAGCTTAGTGATATTGACAGCAATATCTACTATTTAATGAGTAACCAGGGACATCCCGAGGTTAGACTTTCTCAATATCATGCGCTTATAAATTATCTCGCTCCATTATTCGAAATGGATCAAAGCCTAACTGCGGTTACTAGTGCGTTAGGTACGATGCATATGAGCCAATCTGCTTGTACACCTGATCAAAATGAATTAGATCACATGCTTGCGGTTGAAAATAGATATTTTGATTTTTCACGCTCTAAATCTACGCAGACATCGCAGCTTAAAACTACATTTGTCAATAATCGATATGGCACCTTTAAGCGAACAGTGCCAATCGAAAAAATTCCCACACGCCGTCTTATCACAGCCGATAGTGCGTCGGTTCGTGAATCAATACGTAAATCTGGTGGAGAGCAAAACCTGACCTCAGAGCAAGAAATATTAGCTCATTTAAAATGGCCGCATACTGTGAATTCATACGGAACTAACTATCCATGGCAAAATTTATCCTGTAATGGGGTTGCAATAAACTATATCCATAAACCCGTTCCTGGACACTTGGGGGGATTTTTTATGCCCATTAAACCCAAAGAAAGTGATTATGCTGCAATTATTCAAATCGTATCTATTTTAACCCAAAACAACCCTCATCTTGAGCATCTGTTGGCACGTTGTATGATAATATTCAGTAGTACTGGGCAGCCAATGCCAAGAAGCGCACTCAGAAGATTAGGTCTCCATTTAGACGATACCCACTATGAGTTATTGTTAAAAATTTGTTATTTGACCTCAGTTAAAGAGATCACACGACGAATGTACACGGGATTACGTAGTGATGGCTCAGAAGTGCAAAAGCTACCGTTTGCTACGATTCATGCAAGAGCATTGATACTCATTCGAGATGGGCATCTTCGAATGACTCAAGTTTTTTCTCAAGATGCTGATTATGGAATAGCCAGTGGATATAATATTACTAGCAGTAACCTTAGAAAAACTTTACAAAAAGCCCGTAATATTAATAGGCTGTATCATGAGAAAGTAGAAAAAATTTCAGAGCACTCCTGGCCGAAACAAAATCGAAGAGTATTACAAGAGGTTTACGGCGGGGAGTATGACTCAGATGGCGATGGCTATGAGGCATTAAACAGCATGCGTCGCTAGCCATAGGGTTCTTAATTAAGCGGCTTTTGGAGTATTAATGGATTAAATTGGGTACGAGAATTTTAATCGACTGACCGACCAGACTGTCCTGGAAAATGCCTATTACAGAGCATCTCAGCGGTCAAATTCATTTGACTGCTTGCATAACCTGCGCCTTTTCTTTTATTGAGGCGTTACTAACGTTTCTGCAGTGCTCATTTACACAGGTAAACTCCGCTCCTCGAAATGTTTGTGCCTTGCACTAAATCAAAATTCACAGGTTATGCAAGAAGTCTAATCCATTACCCTAAGAGGGTATCCGTGTGCTTCATACTGGACCAAAAAAACAACCTTCAGTTGTTTCATCTGGTTCATTACTTTCAGAAGACGGTTTTCTTGGGGTTAATCTAGATGTTTGTGTAGCTTCAGTGTAGGGAGGGGTGTTTACCCCTTTGAATAAAGTTATAGGTTCGTATGTATTATCCACCCCTAAAGCGGTATAGTAGCTTCTTCCAGTAAAATGCTCAATATCCTTTTTCTTTAGGTCTATGTCTAACGGTCTATCTTGAAGGAAGGTTGAATTAGATAGCGTTTTTTTTCTTAGGGCTTCAAGGGTCAATCCACGAACTTTTAGCATGAACTGCTCAACTGAGTGCTGTAATTGCTGCAGGGCACATAATTTATTCTGCAACAGGTCTAACAATTGTTGAGTATCTTCAATGATGTTATCCGTTATTGTTGCTATGTTGGGACTAAAATCAACCTCAGATACAGAAGATTGGAAGGCGTTCAGTTCGGCCAGTGTTTTGGCGGTTGCTTCAGTCATTTGTGCAGAAGCCTCCTGATATAAAACAAAATAATCTTGCTTTTCTTGTATGACTTTTCCTATCATTTCACTAATCTCATCGTAGTTGAACTTAACAAAAAACACTGCATCAGACACAACCCTAAAGCCTTCTGCTGCAAGTTGTGCCTTGATATCATCTCTGAGCAATGGGGGGATTAAAAATGAAAAAACCAAAGACATAATGGTGGATTTTTTTTCAGAGAGTGATTCGTTAGTCAATTCCATAAAATACACAGACTTTTGGTCGAGATTTAATTTCAACTCATTGATTTTTCCAAAATAGTCGGATCCTTGAGCGAATGGAGTAAGCCGTTCGATGTTGTCCTGAATTGCTGTTAAAGCGGAGTTAATGGGCAAGAAACCGTCCAAATCATCTTCATCATCTTCAGACGCATAGGTTTGAAATACTCTATGATACTTTAATAAGGCATCGATTAACCCCGAATCAATTCGATGGATTTCTGTATAAAAATCTTGATGACTTTTATTTAAAAAACTATCAACTATGAAGGGAAACGATACATTTCTCTGCACTTGCGCAAATACGGTTTTGGCGAAATCAAGGATTGTATCGTTAGCAGAAACCAGGATTCTCTTAATTATGACGCAATTCGGAAAACATCTTTTAATATATCGCGAAAACTCATTTTTATCGAGGAAGAGGGCGGGGAAAATATCTTTACCAGGATTAGTTAAGTTCACATCACCAAAATATACAAATTCCAATATAGTGCTAGGATCTTTGCAATATTGCGAGATGGCTTTTGTCAAATACTCATCGATAATCTCTTGTGGAGGGACATTGCACGGTTTGTTGTTTTCCAGGACCCGAATATCTGTGCTTGTAATGTCTTGTATAGACGCAGATAATATTTTAAGCTTGACTGCACTGGCTGGAGTATCATGACACACAGCAAAAACAAATCTATCGCTAGTTTCACAAGCACAAACCGAGAAATTTACCAATTTTTGAACTTTTTCATGCATGTAAAAACCAAGTAATGAACAAGTTGTCATATTATGGCACGATAATGGGTTGGTTGTAAATCACCCCGTCATCCTGAGCCTGCGAGATCGTCACAAAATTTCTCCGTAAAATTAGTTGGCTATTAATCAAGCTGAGGTTGTGAGAGACCAGCGATCTTTGCTGCTACAAAATATTCTGACGCAGTGTACCCTGTTAGTCAGCATTACAACCCCTATCAGCGGACCATTGTCGTTTTAGGACTCTGATCGTTATGCGCGGCAGAACAACGAGTACGGTCAGATCAAACAAGCAACGATCAAATTAATCTATGGAGAATTTTTGTGACGATCCCTACGGTTCAGGATGACGTGCTGGCGAAAAAACTCAAAGTTAATTCACTGCATATTTGCGAAGCTGGGAATATGATACTAAGCTAAATTTTATAGGGTATATAAATATCTGTGAGGGAAAGATGCGGAAATCGTTGGTTTTGAGCTTAATGATGGCGGCTACAGCTGTAAGTGCTACCGATAATGTCAGATTACAGCAAGAGTCGTTACATTTAGATTGGCTCGATACCAGTGTTTCTCCACAGCAGGATTTTTATCAATATGCGAATGGGGGCTGGAAAGCTAATAATCCCATTCCTAATGAGTATTCCAGCTGGGGATCTTTTTCTGTATTACAAGAAAAAAACCTGAAAGCTATTCACGCTATGCTGCGAGAGTTGGCACAGAATAACCAGCTTAAGGCTGGGAGTGTAGAACAGAAAATAGCTGATTTTTATTTTAGTGGTATGAATATAGCGAGTATTGATAAACAAGGTATTGCACCGTTGAAAGCTGAGTTTGACCGGATTGCATCCATCGATTCATTTTCCGCTTTGGAAGCAGAAATAGCCCATATGCATCAATATGGGATTGATGCCGTATTTGGATACGGCAGTATGCAAGATTTTAAAGACAGTACCAAAATGATAGGCGCTTTTACTCAGAGTGGTCTCAGTTTACCGGATCGTGATTATTATTTAAAAGCAGAGAAAAAATTTAAGAAAATTCGCAAAGCCTTTCTACATCACATGCGCGCGATGTTTCAATTAATGGGAGATACGCCTGCACAAGCCGCAGAAGAAGCGGATATCGTGATGCGGATAGAAACAGAGTTGGCCAGCGGATCGATGACCCAAATTGCACAAAGAGATCCCCATGCTGTGTATCATATGATGACGCTACAAGAATTGGAAAAAATGAGTCCTCATTTTGATTGGGCACAGTATCTCAAGGTAAATGGTCAAGATTCTCAAGCAAGCATTAATCTCGGGATGCCTGATTTTGTGGGTACCTTTGATCGCATGTTAACGACCGTGTCGCTTGCGGATTGGAAGGTGTATTTACGCTGGCATTGGGTAGATGCTATGGCGCCTTATCTTTCGCATCCATTCATGGAACAAAATTTTAAAATGGCAAAGGTCTTATCTGGCGTTCAATCTTTACCACCACGCTGGAAACAAGTGGTAGGCACTGAATCCAGTGTTTTAGGTTTTGCTGTGGGTGAAGTCTATGTGAAACAACATTTTTCTGCATCTGCACGACAACAAGTCATCGATATGATTGATCAAATCCGTAAGGTCTTACGCCGCGATTTGGCAAATTTACAATGGATGACGGAGAAAACGCGTCAGGCAGCGATTAAGAAATTAGATATGATTGAAGAACGGGTTGGCTATCCAGATAAGTGGTGGGATTATTCTTCCTTACATATTGACCGTGGTCCTTATGTTTGGAACGTATTGCGTGGGTGTGCATTTTTAGTCAAACGTGATTTGGATAAAATCGGAAAACCTGTGGATCGCAGTGAATGGGCTATGACGCCACAAGTTGTGAATGCTTATTATGATTCTTCAATGAACAATATTAACATTCCCATGGGGATCCTTCAGGCACCGTATTTTGATCCGAATGCACCGTTGGCAGTCAATTATGGAGGGATAGGTGTTGTGATCGGGCATGAAATCACTCATGGATTTGATGATCAGGGCGCTAAATTTGACGGACAGGGTAATTTACACAATTGGTGGACACCTACGGATCTAGAAAAGTTTAAATCCGCTACCCAATGTATTATTAACCAGTATTCTCAGTATAAAATTGATGACGATATTGCAGTGCAAGGACCGCTAGTGGTAGGAGAAGCCACTGCAGATTTAGGCGGATTAATTTTAGCTTACCGGGCATTTCATGCTGCAGAAGGGTATCAGACTCAACCTACTATTCATGGGTTTACGCCAGATCAACAGTTCTTTTTAAGTTTTGCGCATATTTGGGCGAATAACATGCGTCCGGAAAGAGCGCATAGTCTCAATTTTGTCGATCCCCATCCTCCAGCTAAGTATCGGGTCAATGGGACATTGGCAAATAGTCCTGAATTCAAAAACGTTTTTAGCGTCCCAGAGCAAAGCATGATGACGAATACAACGCCTTGTGTCATTTGGTAGTATATTATACTATAAAATAATAAGGTATCTCCCCAGCACGTCATCAAGAAATCAGTAAAGGATGACGTGCTGGGGAGACATAATATGTTGAAAGACCAAATGATGATGGGTTTAAATTGTACATTTTTGTGATCTGGTTAGGAATTGCTTACGCAGTAAGTGGCTATGCTGGCACAACGTATATTCAGCATATTATTAAAAATGAAACTCCTTTCGAATTCTATTATATCGTCAGTCCAACGACTGAGGTTCCCACAGCTTTTTCATGTCATTGTGCTGGTATGATTGCTCCTGGAGAACAGCAGGTTTGTGATTGTTATAGTCAATTGGAGGTAGTAGAACGTCGTTATCGTATGGAGTATATGAAAAATACGTCCCCAAGCTATCGACTGAGCGCAACGCATAGTGCCCAATCAGATGTTGCTATTACCTGGACACTTTTGTTTGACTCTCATTGGGAATGGCTGAGTGTTAGGGCTACGAACAAAAAAATATTGGAATAATTTTTGCGGATGATATGGCTCTAGAGTCGCATTTATTGTTAGGTATGATTAGTATTGGATTGACCCTAATCAACTCTAAAAGCCTCCACCAATAAGGCATGAAGGTCTTTGGGGTCAGCTTGTCCGCGTGTAAGCTTCATGGCTTGGCCCATCAAAAAGGTAAGGATTTTTTGATCTCCTGCTTGGTATTGCGCGATTTGTTTGGGGAACTCTGCAAATAACTGGGTTTTGAGCGCATTAGAATCGATGGGTTGGGTTTGATAACCACTGTGAGCAATCAATGTCTCTACAGTTTGGTTTGTTGTGAACAATTGCAATAAAATATCTTTGCCCACTTTGTCGGAAATACTCCGATTTTCTATATGAGTCAGTAAACTTCCAAAGTGTTCTGGGGTAATTGTTAACGTAGCAAATGATTGGTTAGCATCTTTAAGTGCCGCGGTCAAAGGTCCCTTTAACCAATTGAGTAGTAATTTACTGGGAGCTTGCGTATATTTTTTACAGGCATCATAGTAGTGAATCAATGCAGGTGAGGATAACAAATAGTCTAAATCTTCGGAATGGGTGATGTCATCTTGGTTTTGTAATCGTTCCCGAATTTGACTGGGTAATTCAGGCATTTGGGCCTTTAAATGTTGTAAAACATGTTCTTCGATAAAAATCGGCAATAAATCTGGATCAGAAAAATAGCGATAATCGTTCACATTCTCTTTGTCACGCATAGCAGCGGTAGTATTGGTCGCCTCATGAAATAAGCGGGTTTCTTGAATTACCGGTTGCCTGGCCTCCAATAAGCTTGCTTGGCGCTTTTGCTCGAACCCAATGGCTTTTTCAATAAAGCGATAAGAATTTAGATTTTTTAATTCCACTCGTGTACCCAAAGTTTCTGAGTCCGGTCGTTTGAGCGACAAATTAACATCGCAGCGAAACGAACCTTCTTGCATATTTCCATCGCAAATATTTAAAAACCGTAATAATTGATTTAACGTTTTTAAATAGGTGACGACATCTGCTGCAGAACGTAAGCAAGGCGCTGTCACTATTTCTAGGAGTGGGATACCGGCCCGATTTAAATCGACACTGGTTTCGTACTGAGTGTGTAATAGTTTGCCCGCATCTTCTTCCAAATGTGCATGCGTGATTTCAACACGTAAGGGGTTGTTCTCTTGGTCCAAAATAGTGATATGACCATCATGAATCAGTGGGCGTCGAAATTGACTGATTTGATAGCCTTTGGGCAAATCAGGATAAACGTAGTTTTTACGTTCGAAATAAGACAATTGATTAATGTGCGCTTGGATTGCCATAGCAAATTGCAACGCCATATGCAACGCAGCTTCATTAAATACCGGTAGGGTGCCAGGAAACCCGGCATCAATGATATTGGCTTGTGAGTTGGGGCTTGCTCCAAATAGGGTAGGAGCATTGGAGAACAACTTGGTTTTGGTATTCAGCTGAGCATGCACTTCGAGTCCAATCACAGTATCCCAAATCATGATTTTGCTCCTGGTTGGGCACATGAATACCCTGCAGGAATCTTGGTGTGCCAATCCGTAAGGGTTTGATACGCGTGTGCAATTTGTAACAGGGTGGCTTCTCCCAAATGCGAGCCCATTAATTGCATCCCAATAGGTAATCCATTCTGAAAACCAATCGGGACTGAGATGGCAGGTAAGCCGGCTAAATTCGCGGCAACCGTAAAAATGTCAGATAATTGACAAATCAATGGGTTGGCAGCAGCTGCGCCAATTGGGAAAGCGAGTGAGGGGGTAGTGGGACCAAGTAATACATCTACATAAGATAAAATTTCTTGCAATTCTAAGCTAATCAAATGTCGGACTTTTTGCGCTTGGAGATAATGGGTCTCGAATCTTTCAGAAGAAAGAATATAAGTCCCGGTTAAGATTCGCCTTTTGACTTCCGGTCCAAAACCCTCGGTTCGAGAGTGGGTGATCCAGTCACGGAGGCTAGCGCCCTGTGTGGTGCTACAATGACCGTATCGGATGCCATCGTAACGAGTCAAATTGGAAGATGCCTCGGCACAAGCCAGTGCATAATAGCAAGAGATCCAGTGGGCATAATGCTCTAAATTGACTTTTACAAAGACTGCGCCTGCGTCTTTGAGCACGCTAATCGCATCCCATACTGCATTCTGAATAGGTTCATCCACTTCTGGATGGAAAAAGCACTCGGGCAAGCCAATTCTTAAAGAACGAATGGGATTATTTAAAGTCTCCATATAGTTGGGAATTTTGCAAGCAAGTGAGGTGGAGTCCAACTCATCAAATCCCGCAATGGTGGGCAAAATGAAGGCAAGATCTTCTGCACTAGGTGCTATTAAACCAATTTGATCAAAACTAGAAGCATATGCAACCAAACCATATCGAGATATCAACCCATAAGTGGGTTTCAGGCCAGTAACGCCACATAGTGCAGCAGGTTGGCGAATAGAGCCGCCGGTGTCTGAGCCGGTCGTGAAAGGTGCTAGGCGTGCTGCAACTGCGGCGGCAGAACCCCCAGAGGAGCCACCTGGCACTGAATCAAGCTGCCATGGATTGGAAACAGGACCGAAAAAACTGGTTTCATTGGAAGAACCCATTGCAAATTCGTCGAGATTGGTTTTACCCAACATTACACAACCTTCGGCAGCCAACCGTTGGACGACGGTCGCATCATAGGGGGCAGTAAAATTGGCCAACATTTTAGAACCACAGGTGGTTCGTGATACGCGCGTGCAAATATTGTCTTTATGCGCTAATGGGATACCTGTTAATGGCGTAGCCAAACCCCGTTGAATACGCTGATCAGCCTGTTTGGCTGAGAGCATGGCTTGTTCTTCATCGATACTGATGAATGCATTAAGTGATGTTGCTGCGCGCACGCGTTCTAAATAGTGAGTGCACAATTCTACACTAGAAATTTTTTTATTATGAAGGGCTTTGCTTAATGCACTTAAACTAAGATGATGTGGCATATCACGAGCCTTTGATGATGAGTGGCACCGTATACATATTATCAACAAATGCTGACGCGCTGTGTGCAAGATCGTCGATATTAGGGAAAATAACGGTACTGTCAGGACGTAAATATTGCGTGACCGAAGTAGGGTGATGCATGGGGGAAACATGGGTAGTATCAATAAGTTGTAAATGCTCGATGTTTTCAATGGTTGCTCGGCATTTATCAATTTGATTAGCCACATCTTCTAAATCCAAATAGGCTAAACGTACGATGTGTTCGAATTGTTGAGTAGTAATAGTCATGGTGGAATTGTAAATACTCCCTAATTTATAGCATAATGATTTTCCATCCTCAGTTTATGATAATAACGTATGAAAAATAATAAAACAAACCTTAATGCGATCGATCGCAGAATTTATAAATACTGGCAAGCGCTATACCTCGCATTTTTTTCCAGTCGTTTATATATTGATGTGGGTAAACGATGGCGGGGATTTGGTTTGATCTACTTTTTGTTGGTGATTGCGCTTGCGGCGATACCGTTGAGTATCAAATCCATCCAGAAGTTCAATGCCTATTACAATGAGCAACTCATAGAGCCCATCAAAAAAATTCCAAGTTTTGCAATCCAAGACGGTAAATTAAATTTCGCAAACTTTATGCCTTATTTGATTAAAAACAATCAGGATAACGTAGTGGTTATTATCGATGAAAAACTCAATTTAACTGAAGTCAGTCATGCTTACCCGCAATGGATGATATTCATTACGATGGACCGCATGTATATTCGTTTGCCGCATTTATCGTTTATTTCAGATGAGGTGACTCCAATCCTTGCAAATAAAGATTCTAAAGGGGTTGAAATGGAGTCTTTTGCCGGTATTCAAAATGATTATTTCAGCGGGGATAAATGGGTTGAACATACGAATTTGGCTAGTATAAAACGGTATATGATGCTGTCTATTTACCCATGTATCACCATGTTGTTATTTACTTTTTTCGGGTCATTTTTGGGGTTGTTAGCGATATTTGGCAAAGCTCTTTCTTACATTTTTTTCAAATTTAGAATTGGCTTTAAACAAACTTACCGATTAATGCTCGTATCCTCTGGCTGTGGGATTAGTCTGTTTATTATTAGTTTAAGTTTTGGACGATTGCCCGGGCTGGGTTTTTATTTAATGGTGCTAATAATCCTATATTTTTTCTATGCTATCTTGAGTTTGAAGCGCGAAAGTAGGAGTATGGTTTTAGCTTGAGGAATAGGATTTCATAATTTCTTTAGCATGGTTAACATTCTTATTTGAAATTTTATCCATGCTTCTGAAAAACAAGTCATTATACTGAGGAGAAAAAGGGACCCATTTATTTTACGCCTATAACTTTCTACTATGATAGGTCTTACGTTACTAGCAATCGTTGCAAATAGATTTTTTTGAGTTGTGCTAATCAATACATGCGTTCCCACTTCCCCTAAATTATGCGCGTCACTTCCGGCAGTAATTAACTTTATATCATACGGGTAATTTGCAAGAGGCACTTTCCTCGTATTTAGAATATGTTGAATCTTCTGAGCAAAAATTCGGCGCAACAAGGGCTTGTCTAATAAATACAGTAATTGATTAAACGCTGTATTGGTGACTTCTAACGATTTTATTTTATTAGCATATTTCTCATAATCAACAGGGGCTGTTTTTTTTATGATAGAAGTGTTTCCCAAAGTATGTGGGTGCGTTATAACCGCTTTTAAATGGTGTTTCGACACAAAGTCCATTGTTTGAGAAATGGTGAGATAATATGGTTTGAGCTGAGCATAACGATAAATTTTTTGCGTTTTGGAAAAAATAATAATATCGATTCCTTCACTAGTCAGGCACTCCATACCAGGAAAGACGTGGCATCCCTTTGGTTTGGCTGCTTGCATCATTTGAAATGCGCGCTTTGGATTCTTATAAACATGCTCTGTAATAATAACGACGTTAATGCCTTTAGATTCGAATTCTTTCCACCAACTTTTACATTTTTCTAACGCTGCTGCTTCCTCATTAGGTAAATTAGGGTGAAAATGATAATCCACTTTATACACATTCAACGGTGTATCCGACTGAGGAAATAAAATCGCGCGCATACGTTCAATTTTTTGCTGAACATGATTTTTTATCTTGAGATTTGATTTTTGCCCCAACTGTTTCATAGGAGATTTTATAGATGGTTGCTATATTTTAAGATTAGTTGATAACATTGAAAAAGCAATTTTATTCGGCTCAGACGTCTTGATTGCATCCCAATATGAAAATAATGACTGCGCTTCAGAATTTCAAAAGTTTTTCTAAACCATAATGCAATATTTTTAGTTTAAGGACACCCTGGCACGCTAACATAAGCCCCGGCATAAAGGCATTGCGATCGATGCATTCGTGGGTAATCGTTAATGTTTCCCCTGTATTGCTTAAAATGACTTCTTGCTTTGTGATCACCCCTGGGGCACGAATTGAATGAATATTGATGCCGTGATGCGAAGCGCCACGCGAACCAGAGATTGACTCTCTATTGACGAGTGGATTTTTTGGATGAGCTGCCTTGGCTGTTGCCATCAAATCAGCTGTTTTGATAGCTGTGCCAGAAGGAGCGTCTATTTTGTGTGGAGGATGGGTTTCAATGATTTCAGCTTCAGAATGAAAGGTTGAGCATAAGGTAGCGCAATGCATCATTAACATCGCAGAGATTGAAAAATTAGGGACAATCAGTCCTCCTAATTTTTTGGCTTGGCACATTTGTTGCAACGTATTGATTTGGTCCAGGGTCAAACCAGTCGTTCCAATGACAGGGTGCACCTGGTGGTCAATGATGGTCGACGCGTTGTCATAAGCACACTCCGCGGAAGTAAAATCAACTACAATCTGTGCTTGGGTTTTCTCTATGGCTGAACTTAAATTATCATGCCGCCCCAATGCGCCAACCAGGACAAAATCTGGGTGAGTTTGGATAGCTTGACAAGCTAAGCTACCCATTTTTCCTAGCGCACCATTCACGATGACAGAAATCATAGCTTCCCTTAAATTGGACGGTTTATCTGTTCAATCTGTCAGTTCTTTTTCATGTTCTGTTTGCTTATCTGACATTGAGAAATTCAATTCTAAAATGGCACTATCGCCCAAACGTTCCAAATTGACGCTGACTTTTTCGCGGTCTATGGGGATGTATTTGGCTATGACATTTAAGATTTCTTCTTGCATTTGAGGCAAATCGGTCAGTTTAGGCAAGCAATCAGGGGTATTGCGTTCAGAGCGTTCATGCGAAATTATGATTTGCAAACGTTCTTTGGCAACTGATGCGGTTGAGGGCTTTTTTTTGCGTAGGTACTTGAAAATACTCATGCTTTTGCGTCCTCCCTATGTTTTCCAAATAATCGTTGAAAAATATTTTTGCGCTCGACCTGGATAAACCGCATGGGGCGATCTTCTCCCAGAAAACGGGCAATGGCATCTTGATAAGCAACGCCTGCGTCACTTTCTTCATCCAAAATCACCGGTGTACCCGTGTTAGAAGCTTTGAGGACTGCTTTGGATTCAGGAATGATGCCAATTAAGGGAATGGCCAAAATGTCTTGTACGTCTTGCACCGACAGCATATCCCCGCGTTCTACGCGTTCAGGATTGTAACGGGTTAAGAGCAGATGTTCTTTAATGGGATCTTTGCCTTCTAAAGCTCGTTTGGTTTTGCTAGCTAAAATTCCGAGGATCCGATCTGAGTCCCGCACTGAGGAGACTTCAGGATTGGTTACGATCACGGCGTGATCTGCAAAATGCATCGCTAATAAAGCACCAGACTCAATGCCGGCCGGGGAATCGCAAATAATGTATTCAAAGTCTTTAGAAAGTTCTTCCAATATTTTTCCAACACCTTCGATTGTTAAAGCATCTTTGTCACGTGTTTGAGATGCCGGTAAAATATATAGTTTTGGAATACGTTTGTCTTTGATCAGGGTCTGGCGGAGCGTAGCTTCTCCGTTGATAACATTGATGAAATCATATACAACTCGACGTTCGCATCCCATAATGAGGTCAAGGTTGCGTAGACCGATATCAAAATCAATAACAACTGTTTTATGACCTCGCATGGCTAAGCCAGTCGACAATGCCGCTGAAGAGGTCGTTTTGCCAACACCTCCCTTGCCTGAGGTAATTACGATGATCTTAGCCAAGCGAACTCCTATAATTCTTAAAGTAAAAATATAACTGCTCTCTCCCAGCACTCCGTCCCGCGGCTTGTCTGCGGTATCTATATCGGATTTAAGCTAGATCGCCGAATCCGCCGGCCAAGTTACTGGACGTCAAGATCCTAGAGATGGGAAGAGCAGTTTCGTAAAATTGTTTATTTAGTCTACACGTTATTTGACTGGTAATTCAATAGATATTTTTTAAGTTTTGAGATAAAATACGCCATCTTAATTTGATCAATAGGTTCATACATGTCATTGTCAATTTTGCAACAAGCACTGACTTTTGATGATGTTTTATTGATGCCAGCGCATTCCACCGTACTGCCACGCGAAGTGTCGCTGCAGACTTCTTTAACTCGGGATATTCGCTTAAATATGCCATTACTCTCTGCCGCAATGGATACGGTGACGGAAGCACGTTTGGCTATTGCTATGGCCCAAGAAGGCGGGATTGGGATTATTCACAAAAATATGACGATATCGGCGCAAGCTGAAGCGGTGAGACGCGTTAAAAAGTTTGAAAGTGGTATGGTAAAAGATCCCATATCGGTTAGCCCCGAGATCACCGTTGCCCAATTGTTGGAAATTATGGCTAAACACAGTATTTCAGGCGTTCCAGTGGTCGAAGGGGAGTGTCTTATTGGGATTGTGACCAGCCGTGATATTCGTTTCGAATCGAATTTAGATCAACCTGTGTCGGCGGTGATGACGCCTAAAGAACGTCTTGTGACAGTTCGTGAAGGCGAAAGTCGAGAGGAGACTCGCCGTTTGTTACATAAACACCGTCTGGAAAAACTATTGGTGGTCAACGACGACTTTTATCTGCGTGGTTTGATAACTGTTAAAGATATTCAAAAAGCTCAAGAAAATCCTTATGCATGTAAAGATCAATCTGGACAATTACGTGTCGGCGCTGCAGTAGGGGTGGGAGAAGGGACGGATGAACGCATTGCTGCCTTGGTGGAAGCGTGTGTGGATGTTCTGGTCGTGGACACAGCCCATGGTCATTCACAAGGCGTTTTAGATCGGGTTAAATGGATCAAACAGCATTATCCGCATATCCAAGTGATTGGTGGCAATATTGCGACAGGCCAAGCCGCTATAGATTTAATCAAGGCAGGTGTGGATGCTGTCAAGGTGGGGATTGGACCTGGCTCAATTTGTACTACGCGGGTCGTGACCGGAGTCGGTGTTCCACAAATTTCTGCCATTGCCAATGTTGCAGCTGCTGTGAAAGGCGCTGTGCCCATTATTGCTGATGGTGGGATTCGTTTTTCAGGAGATGTGTGTAAGGCTTTGGCTGCAGGGGCGGATACCGTGATGTTAGGCTCGATATTTGCTGGAACTGAAGAATCTCCAGGTGAAATAGAGTTATTTCAAGGACGCACCTACAAAGGATATCGCGGTATGGGTTCGATTGGGGCAATGTCTCAGGCTCAAGGTTCTAGCGACCGTTATTTCCAAGACTCAAAGCTCAGTGCAGAAAAATTAGTGCCCGAAGGTGTGGAAGGTCGGGTTCCGTATAAAGGCCCAATTCATCCTATAATTTACCAAATATTAGGGGGATTACGGTCGTGCATGGGATATCTAGGCGCCAGTACCGTAGAAAATTTACATCAACGAGCACAATTTGTTCAAGTTACCCATGCCGGGATTCGAGAGTCACATGTTCACGATGTACATGTCACCAAACAAGCGCCTAATTATCAAGTCAACGAGGATGGAGGGTTTTAGGAACGTACGTTCCTTACGATGAATTATGGTTAAAGAAAATCCCATCTTAATTTTAGATTTTGGCTCACAATACACGCAACTGATTGCCCGTAGGCTTCGTGAAATGGGTGTATATTGTGAAATCCATCCTTATCATGTGAGTGATAAAGTATTTCAGCAATTGATGCCGTGCGGGATTATTCTCTCTGGCGGTCCTGCGAGTGTGACGCTAAATAGCAATACATGCGCTCCAGATTGGGTATTTGACTCTGGGGTACCAATTCTAGGTATATGCTATGGTATGCAAACCATGGCGGCTCAATTGGGCGGTGAAGTGCAATCGGCCACCACGCGTGAATTTGGTTATGCGGAGTTGTCTTTGCTTCAGACGTCTGGTTTGTTTGCCGATGTCGAAGTCCTGAAACCCAATGAGCCATCCCTGGATGTTTGGATGAGTCATGGTGACAAAGTGACTCAGGCTCCTCCCAATTTTACGGTGATAGCGACCACTACCAATACCCCCATTGCTGCGATGGCCGACGAACAAAAACATTGGTATGGGCTGCAATTTCATCCTGAAGTGACGCACACACCACAAGGCAATGCTATTTTACAGCGATTTGCCGTCACAATTTGCGGTGCGCAAACGCATTGGACAGCTGAGTATATTATTGATGAAATGATTCATACTGTCCGAGAGCAAGTCGGGCAAGACAAGGTCTTATTAGGATTATCAGGTGGCGTAGATTCTTCCGTGGTTGCAGCGTTATTGCATCGCGCTATTGGCGAACAGCTTATTTGTGTGTTTGTGGATACGGGATTGTTGCGCCACAATGAAATGCAGCAAGTCAAAACCATGTTTGCCGATCATATGGGCATCCATATTGTTTGGGTGGATGCGGCTCAAGAGTTTTACGCGGCATTGGCTCATCAAGATTGCCCAGAAACAAAGCGTAAGATTATCGGTAAATTGTTCATTGATATTTTTGAGCGGGAAGCCAAAAAACTCTCTTCTGTAGCTTGGCTTGCACAAGGGACGATTTATTCGGACGTGATTGAGTCTGCTTTGTCACAGCAAGCAGGTATTTCCGAAGTGATCAAATCGCATCATAATGTAGGTGGTTTACCTGAAACCATGCATTTAAAACTTGTTGAGCCACTCCGATTTTTATTTAAAGATGAAGTGCGTAAATTAGGATTAAAATTAGGATTACCGGCTGCTATGATTCAACGTCATCCTTTTCCCGGACCTGGCTTAGGTGTTAGGATATTGGGCGAAGTCAAGCAAGAATACGCAGACATTCTGAGGCAAGCGGATGCGATTTTTATTGATGAATTACGTGCAGCCCATTTATATGAGCGCGTGAGTCAAGCTTTTGCGGTATTTCTCCCAGTCAAAAGCGTGGGAGTTATGGGTGATGGTCGACAGTATGGCTATGTGATTGCTTTACGTGCAGTTGAAACGATTGATTTTATGACCGCACATTGGTCAGAATTACCCTGGGATTTTTTAGGGCGAGTATCGAATCGCATTATCAACGAAGTCCATGGTGTGTCGCGCGTCACGTATGATATTTCAGGGAAACCACCAGCCACCATCGAATGGGAATGAGCCAGTCTATCTCTGAAAAATTGGTACAGTATCTCGCTGATCGCAAAGATCAGGGGTTGTATCGGTCGCGCATTGTGTCGGATCCCACCGAAAAATATTTGGACTTTTCTTGCAATGATTACCTGTCTTTAGCCAACGATTCCCGGGTACGGGCAGCTTATTGTGAGGGATTTGCGCGTTATCCTGTAGGCAGTGGGGGTTCCATGGTGCTATGCGGCTACCATGCACCTCATCGCTCACTAGAGCAGGCATTTTCTCAAGCACTGGAAGTAGATGACTGTTTGTTATTTTCTTCGGGTTATGTGGCGAATTTAGCTGTTACAAGTCTTTTGGTTCAATTTGGACTGCATGTGGTAATGGATAAATCTGTACATGCTTCTATCTATGATGGCTTGGGATTGGCTCAGGCAAGTTACACACGCTTTTTACATAATGATCTGGTTGATTTAGAGCGAAAGCTAATCACAGCGCCGGTACCTACTGCCGTTTTGACTGAATCCACATTCAGCATGAGTGGTTTGCATGCCCCGTTGTCTGATATGGCTACTTTGCTGAAACATGACACTGCGCATTTGATTGTGGATGAAGCACATGGGTTTGGCGTGGTAGGCCCACAAGGGCTCGGTGGCGTCATGGCTGCAGGCTTGACGCAAGACGAGGTCCCGTTGCGCATTATTCCCTTTGGCAAGGCGTTGGCTGGTTCCGGAGCGATTGTTGCTGGGAAAGCTGAGTGGATTGATGCCTTATTGCAAGCAACCCGACAACCGGTTTATTCGACAGCCATTAGTCCGGCATTTGCTTATGGTTTAACGGAGGTCCTTTCTATACTACGGGAATCTGATGAAAGACGTGTTCATTTACAAACTTTGATCGCTTATTTTCGTCAATTAACACGGACAACCGCTTTACGCTGGCGAGACTCTATTTCCCCGATTCAACAATTACAATTGGGATGTCCTTTTTTGGCGCAGGCTTATGCAGAAAAATTAGAGCGGAACCAAATTCAATGCTTTCCCATTCGACAACCCACGGTGAGCAAGCAAGAAACTGGCTTGCGGATTATTTTGAATTACCACCACACGACGGCTGATATCGATCGTTTATTCCAGGTTTTGCAAGCATGAGTCAAATTGCTATTCAAGTATACGGTCAAGGTACGCCAATGGTGTTACTCCATGGCTGGGGCTTTGATAGTCAAATTTGGCATAGCGTTTTGCCGGATTTATTGACGTTGCCTTATCAAATTTATTTAGTCGACTTGCCGGGGTTTGGGGGCAGCCCAAAGATGGAATGGGGTGATTTTAAACAACAATTATTGTCCGAGCTTCCTGCGCAATTTATTATGGGTGGATGGTCTTTGGGCGGCTTGTTTGCTACTCGGTTGGCCAGTGAAGACCCTCAGCGCGTCCTGAAATTACTCCAAATCAATTCATCCCCTTATTTTATCCAAACAGAGGATTGGGCTGGGATTGCGCCTGAGATTTTAGACGATTTTTATCATCGGTTTGTGACTGACCCGCATCTCACTCGCCAAAAATTTGTACAAACCCAATTGCCTTCTGGTGAAAGTTGGGAAATACCTGAACAACCGGCTATCAATATATCAGGCTTAGAAGAGGGCTTATCCGTTTTGAAGCATTGGGATTTGCGGGATAGCTTGGGACGATTGACGATGCCAGTTGCCTATTTGTTTGGTCGTTTGGATCGGATTGTGTCTCACAGAGTATTAGATTATTTGCAAGAGCGTTATCCGCAGTTTAGTTATACTTTATTGGCGCGTTCAGGTCATATGTCCTTCTTATCGCATCGCACAGCATTTATAGAATGGATCCAGGAGGTTGCATGATAAAAACCTATTTTGTACTGGGCACTGATACCGATTGCGGTAAAACGTATACAACCGTTGCATTGCTTGATTATTTGCGTCAAAAGCAAATAAATGCCAGAGCATTAAAACCTGTTGCTAGTGGATGCCGTGAAGAAGAGGGTGTTTGGGTCAATGACGATATCCAGCGTTTACAGCAAGCCAATGGCGGCCATGCAGCGCCCATTAATCAGTGGATGCTGCAGACGCCCATAGCGCCGCATTTGGCTGCTCAAGCAGCTGGGGTGTCTATTTCTGCAAGCAAGATCAAAGCATTTTACGAGTCTTATCCGAAAGAAAGTTTGGAGTATTTACTGATTGAAGGTGCTGGTGGGCTGTTTGTGCCTTTAAATGACCAAGAAACTTGGATTGATTTCTTAGTGCAAAGTCATATCTCTGTGATTTTAGTGGTAGGCATGCGTCTGGGGTGTATTAATCATGCATTACTCACGGCCTATGCTTTGATGAAGCAGCATATTCCCTGTCATGGGTGGATTGCTAATTTCATCGATCCGCATATGCTAGCGCAAGCTGATAATTTGAAAACACTCGAACAATGGCTGCATTATCCTCTTATCGGCACCATTCCGTATCAAGGCACCTTTGCGCCCATCATCGAATTTGCTTAAAACGAGATCATATACTATATTTATAGTACATAATTGTTTAAGGAACCATCATGAGAGGGCTCGCATTTTGTGTAATACTGGTTATATCCGGTCTATTATTGAGCGGTTGCTGTTCCAGTGGTGGCAGTTATATGGGTTCTACAACGGGGAAAGATACTTACCAATGCAGTAGCTGTAGTGTGTGTAGCACTTGTGGCTATAGCAAGAACTATAGAGATAGTGCTTGGTATTAGTAGTAGTGCTCGTCACTAAGTCTGGGTCAAGTGGAGCGACCCGCATCCGCGCTCAAGATAACGAACCAGATGAGTTATCATTCCTCTTAACATAAGTTAGCTGTGTTAGAGAAACGCCACATTACTGTTATCTCTTGGTGACATGCATGATTCTTCCTTTTCTTATTGAATCTTCAAAGATCGGTCATATTATGCATGTCACTTGTTTTATTTACTCACTGGCGCTTGGCGTTTCAGTTGGCTGGGGTAATGTCTTACCATTTGGACCAGTACCATTGCAGACACCAGGTCTGCTCCTGCCATCCTGCCCGGTACAATCCGTGCCATCAGATTGTGGTTGATCAGCAGCAATCACTACATTAGTAGCAAAACTTAGTAAGGCTACAACCACGCAACAATTGAACCACTTTTTTAGACTTGTCAACCCCTGAATTTGCATAATTATTCTCCAGAATTCCTTCCCAGTATTGGTATGTGCCCTTTGGCCGGCCTTCAGTGATAGCGCGACTCCAAATCTACTCCTATTCTGAGGCGTCTCGTTCACAAATTTTAGCCTAGCATGATATGGCTATAAATTCAAACCGTTCACTGATACCCATCCACTTGGGACGTTGTGGCTCTTCTGCGCATCTGTAGAAATTAATCATGCGTATATTTCTACAGATGCGCAGAAGAGCCGGGTTTATTCTCTTAACGTAAGCACATCACACAGAGCCTCATCTACAACACCTCGGGCAGTATTCCCTAAAAACGCACTTTTACTATCAGAATGATGGCCTATGATGATCATTTGGCAGGCTAGATCCGTTGCTTTTTGCAAAATATGTACTTTGGCTGAGCCCAATTCAACCAGTAACTGGTTTTTTGGAATAGCCAAGGTTTCGCCTAAAACGCCCATGACCGATTTGGCATCCAGCACAAGGGGTTCAGGACGTTCTATTTCAACAAAACCAAGGCCTTGGGCCAATACCATGGAAGGGGGTGTTTCAATCACGTGTAACAAATATAGTTTGGCATTGAGCTGTTTGGCAATATCGACAGCTCGCTCGCACATTTTGAAATGATTTTCGGACAAATCTGTTGCGTGTAATATTGTGATACGCATCCCTGGCTCCTCATCAATGGCAACTATTACTAACAGTCTAGTGGAGTTTTTCTAAAACAGCTACCTTCTGTCAATTATCTTAAATTTAGAGCAGTAGCGCTCCTGAGCACAGTGAGGGTTCTGGATGAAACACTGGGTAGTTGAACAAGGGGAAAAGGGTTGCAATGATTGACATGGCTGTTTTTTTTGTGTAAAATGCGAGGACTATGTGTTTATTATTAAAACAATCGGAAATCGGATGCCTCTTTATAATTTAGAGCAATACCATTCAGAAGATACGAATACACTCGATTTATCCGATATAATTCCAGAGAAGCTTTTTCTCAACGGCCGCTTTGTTGAATTCACTGCAGAATTAAATGCTTATCTTTCACGTATGCCAGACATCACTCAATTAACAATAAGCTCGTCTTTGCTGAAAGAAATCATTGGCATAGATTTCAACTCCCCCAATGCGCCAATAACTTCTCAGCCGCAAGCTCAAGATTCGACCGGCTGTGTTATCAGTCCATTGTTGCTGAACAATGTCAGTAAATTAAAGATTAAGGGAAATGAGCGTAATTTAAATAGTGATATCTGGTATTGTATGGGGCGGTCGTTTTATTACTTTCTGACAAATAATCCTCAATTGAAAGTGATAGATTGCAGAAATGATATGCTTTCAGAAAGTTCCACCATTGGTTATCCAAAGAATAACCCTAACGAAGAGGAGCCTTTTTTAACGCTGATTCATTCTGGTAAACAATCTCAAGATTTTTCTTATGCCAATGATTTGCTTTTTCCTTGTGCTATCCATAATGGACTTTTAGAGTACTACTACAAAATGACTAAGCGAGATCTTGCCTTTTATTATGAGTGGACTCATCTGAAGGAAGGGAAGATTGTTCAGGGGTTGCCAGCTGTTAAAAACTCGACGAAAAATGAACGGTTGTGGAGAGGATTAAACCATGATCAAGCTTTTAGCCACAACGGGGTAGATATTCCAAAAATTGATCTGCCTAATTTAATTGCAACAGCACCAGAGCAATTGACATTCATAGAAACTTGGCGACGCGAAATGAATACGGTACTTCAAGCAAGCTTTTTTATGGGTGTTGCAAGTAGACTATTCGATCAAGCTAGAAATAAGGCTAATTTGTGTTTTACTGCTATAATTTTAGCAGGTTTGATTGCTGTAAACATGCCTACAAATGTCGTTATTGCAGCCAGTATTGGAATCGTATCCGCTATTGGTTTTTATGCTTTGGGGCGTAATTCTATACTTCCTACACGCGAAAATGCGATGCAACCTTACAATTCTCTTTTGGGATCTTATAGGATTGGTTGATTGAGAGGTACGCTACTAGTGCGCCCAAGCGTATTAGCACGACCGAATAATGGTTTTTTCTATTTCAGGACTTAAACTCACGTACTCGCCACTAGGCAAACAGTGCTGAGGTGACAACTCCAGCAAAGGAACAACCACAAAATCACGGCACATCAATTGGGGATGCGGGATAGTAAGCCTATGCTTTCGCATACTGATGTGACCATAAAGTAAAATATCGATATCAATGCTGCGTGATCCCCATATTTTTTTATGGATTCTACGTTGTTTTTGCTCTATTTTTTTGCATTGTAAGAAGAGGGCATAGGGGGATAATTGTGTTTTGATGGTCACTACGACATTGAAGTAATTGGATTGTGCTTTGACGCCCATGGGTCTCGTCAAATAAATTTTGGAGCGTGTATGCAAGCAAGTACGCGGAAGAGTGCGTAAATTCTTAAACGCATTGCTTAATTGCCGGCGTGGCATATTAAGATTAGAGCCTAGGGCGAGATAGACAATTGGCATGTTACTTCTTCTTTTCTGGAGTCACATCCGCAATCATTTGCGTTTGTGTTTGCTCATCTACTTCTTGGAAAGTCGTCCACCACTTAGCCAGATCAAGAGATTCTTCATGGGCCAGTGCACGCAACACAAAAAAATCATAGGCGGCTCGAAACCGGGGATGCTGGAATAAGTGGTATACTTTTGAGCTGCTTCGCTTGGCAAATTGAGTTTGTAAATACCATATATCTCGAATGACTTGTGCGTGACGTTTGGGAATCATAATGATTTTATTCTGTTCGCTGATCACTTGAGAGTATGCTTGGTCCAAGGCAGGCATCGGATCAATCCCTGATTTTTGCAGTATTTTAGCTCGAACTTGCATAGGAAACCATAAAATGACGGCAAACAGGAAGGCTGGATTCACCGGTTTTCGAGCCTTCACTCGTGCATCAGTGCTTTCCAGCGCCAAGTCTAAAAAAACCTGCATTGGGTAATGTTTTGGTAATACGGCATTCATAGGAAAAAGTTGCTGGAACAAGCCATATTGATAGAGTAATTTTTGTACTTTATAAGCATGCCCGCTTTGATATAATTTTATCATTTCATCGAATAAGCGCGAACCAGAAACATGGGTTAACAAATGATTCAAATTGGTGATGGGCGCTGCCGTATCAGGCGCAATCGTGAAATTTAATTTCGCACAAAATCGCACTGCACGTAACATTCTGACAGGATCTTCATGGTAGCGTGTATTGGGTTCTCCAATAATACACATGCGTTTTTGCTGGATGTCTCGGAAACCTTGCGTAAAATCAATAATTGCACCGGTTTCAACCTGGTAATACAGGGAGTTAGCAGTAAAATCTCGTCGCCAAGCATCTTGTTCTAGGGTGCCATATACATTATCTTCAATCAACATACCCTGATCGTTGGTTTGGATATTAGTATTAATGGGCTCATGGGATCGAAACGTTGATACTTCAATAATATCTCGCTGAAAAGGAATATGAACTAGTTTAAAGCGCCGGCCAATGATCCGAGCTTGGCGAAATAGTTTTTTAATTTGTTGTGGCGTTGCATTGGTGGCAATATCAAAGTCTTTGGGCGTTTGCTTCATGAGTAGATCGCGAATCGCGCCGCCAACCAGATAGGCTTCATAACCAGCATGTGTTAAACGCTCGACTACGGCAATGGCATTGGAATCGATGTCTCGTTTCAAAATGCTGTGTTTATCTGGCGAAACAAGGTATTGTGGATCTATTCTTGTTTTGTTCGCTTTGGCTCGATTAATAAATTTCTTGATGATATTAATGTTTAGGTACTCAAAATGTCGCTTAATTATAGTACTATGAAATGAGGCTATTGGTCAATAAGGATGGATATGAGCTTAGTAGATGTTGCGGTGACCTTATCAACGCTGGTTATACTGGAAATAGTTCTAGGTGTGGATAACTTGATTTTCTTATCTATATTGACAGAAAAATTACCCAAACATAACCGGCAGCGAGCACGGTATTGGGGGTTGACGTTTGCGTGGGTAGCACGCTTGTTTTTATTGGCTTTTGCTGTAGTTTTGGTCAAACTTAATGATACACTCTTTGTCTGGGGAAACACGCAATTTTCAATTCACACGCTGTTTTTACTTCTTGGTGGATTTTTTTTAATTGCAAAAGCCATTCAGGAAATACATTTGGAGATGATACCGCGCTCTTTAAGGGTTTGTGAAAGCAAAATGCGCCAGTCATTTTGGCAGGTGGTGGTGCAAGTAGGGGTGATGGACGTGGTATTTTCTATCGATAGTGTGATGACGGCTATTGGTTTGACAACGGAATTTTGGATCATGGCGACAGCAATTAGCGTTGCGATCGTGGGTATGCTTTATTTAAGTACTGCAATTACGCGATTTATCCAGACTTATCCCACGATCAAAATGTTAGCATTGTGTTTTCTACTATTGATAGGGACATTTTTAGTGGCAGACGGATTTTCTTTCCATATACCGAGGGAATATTTATACGTAGTATTGATTTTTTCCCTGAGTATTGAAACATTGAATATTGTTAAAAACAAACAGCAGAAGAGAGTTCGACGTAAATAACTCTTATAGGAGAGTGGTATGCTAATTATTAAAGCTTTTCATATTATTGCAATGGTAGCGTGGTTCGCAGGCTTGTTTTATCTCCCGCGACTATTTGTTTACCATACACAAGCAAAAGATAAAACCAGCATTGATCGCTTTCAAACGATGGAGTTCCGCTTGTTTTACGCCATCATGTGTCCGGCTGGTGTGATGACGACAGGTCTTGGGCTGTGGTTATTTAGCAATGACCCTTTCTACTATGGTCACGCAGGTTGGATGCAAGCCAAATTAGCCCTGGTGCTGCTATTATGGCTGTATCATGGGTATTGTGGCTATTGCGTGAAACGTTTCGCGGTCAGGCATAATCGACATTCTACGAAATTTTATCGCGTGTTCAATGAGCTGCCGACATTGGTGTTAATTTTGATAGTCATACTAGCTGTCGTGAAGCCTTAATTTAGGGTCTGGAGAGAATTCTAGCGAATACCCTACAGATCCTCGTCTTCTTCTTCAATTTCTATCATTTCAAAATCTTCTTTGCTAGCACCGCATTCAGGGCAAAACCAATTTTCAGCAACATCTTCCCAACGTGTGAAGGGAGCAATACCATCTTCAGGCCAACCTAGGCGCTCATCGTAAATATATCCACAAATCACACACAGGAACCTTCTATGCCTTTTAAGAACCTTTTTAATCGTATTGTCTTCCATTATGCAACCTATTCTGAAAAATAGACGGTAATTTACCTATTATTTGATTGATTGTAAAGGTTCAGTGGTTGAGAGCACTAGTAATTTCCGTATAAATTCGGCAAAATGTTGTGACGAACTGTAGCTTGGTTGTAATGGATTATAAATAGACAAGAGGAGTTGAATATGAAAATGAAACTGGTCGCTGGAAGCGTTTTAAGTCTGATGATGACAGCGCCGTTTGCGCAGGAAGTGATGAGCTTAAAAAATGATACAGATAAAATATCTTATGCTATTGGCTATGATCTCGGAAAGACTATTGAGAGTAAGAAGATCCCCATTCAAGTACCGGCTATGTGCAAAGGGATCTCCGATGGCATGAACGGAAACGGGAACCCGCTGTTAACTGCTGCAGAAATGAAAGATACTCTGGATCGTTTTCAAAAAAGTATGATGGTAAAAGCAACTGCAGACTTTGAAATACTTGCCCAAAAGAATCTAGCTGATGGTCAAGCCTTTTTACTAGAAAATAAAGGCAAATCAGGCGTGGTGACTTTACCCAGTGGATTACAATACAAAATTATTACCAAAGGGAAAGGTGAAAAACCTAAATTGACGGATACAGTTACCGTAGAATATGAAGGAAAGCTGCGTGATGGCACGGTTTTTGATAGTACTGAAAAATCAGGGCAACCAGCGACATTTTCATTAAACCAAGTGATTCCCGGTTGGACAGAAGCGTTGCAATTGATGTCAGTAGGCTCTAATTGGGAGCTATTCGTTCCTGCTAATTTGGCCTATGGCGCACGTAGTGTCGGCAATGCAATCGGACCCAATGAAACTTTGATTTTTAAAGTGAAATTATTGTCAATTGCTAAACCTGAGAAAAACAAAAAATAGTAATAATCATAATTTTAAAACCGTGCTCGACTTTCTCATCTTAGTGCCTAGGTTACACGCCTTGTCCGCGGATATTGAGTCTCGGGATCCTGCGGACAATCGTGAATAAGTCTTGGGAGCGGGGCGTAGGGTTATTAAAAGTTGAATATCACGTAATTTTAATATGATTTGAGCCGTTCGGGCTGAGGAAGCGCGGCAGCGCTGTCTCGAAGCTGGTCACAAGTGATGACTTAGAAACTTAGCTTCGCTACTCCGCAGTTCGAACGGGTCTATTTTGAAGACTCAGCCCATCATGACTAAAAAGCTTTTTATCGTATTACTTTTAGGATTTTCATCCGGCTTACCCATTTCTTTGGTGAGCTCAACTCTGCAAGCCTGGTTTGCCGATGCAGGATTGTCTATTTGGTTGACCAGTTCGTTGAGCTTGATTAGCCTTCCTTACCTGTTTCGGTTTTTATGGACGCCTCTTCTGGATCGGTATCGTATTTTATCCTTGGGAAAAAGACGGGGCTGGATTTGTGGTATGCAAATTTTATTAATCGCAGGTTTGCATGCCATTACTTGGTTTAAACCCATAGTATCTCCTGGCATCATGGCCATGTTAGCCTTTATTTTAGCAATTTTTTCTGCGACGCAAGATGCAGCAATAGATGCACACCGGATTGAGTATTTACCCAGTGAGTATTACGGCCTGGGTGCTTCATTGGCTAGCACAGGATACCGCATTGGGATGTTAATGAGTGGTGGGGTTGCGTTAGTGATAGCGCAAAACTATGGTTGGATAGTAGCTTATCGTGCGATGAGTGCGGCTTTGTTAGTCGGGGTTTTGGCCATACTTTGGAGTCCAGAGCCTAAAAAAACCACAGTTACAAATAGTACTGTGTTAGACAGTTTTATGGCGCCAGTTCGCGATTTATTAAGTCGTTCTGGGATTTTTTCTTTTTGTATATTCATACTGCTGTTTAAATTAGGAGAAGTATTTACGACAGCAATCAGTGGTATTGTGATGCCATTTTTGATTCAAGGCTTGGGGTTTTCTCTTGCCACAATTGGGTACGTAAATAAAATTTGGGGTACATTAGCGCTGATTTTGGGTGGCGTAGCAGGTGGCGTATTGATGTTACGACTGAATTTGTATCGAGCTTTGCTTTACTTTGGCTTGTTGCAGGCTGTGACTAATCTACTCTTTGTTTTTTTGGCTATGGCTGGAAAAAATATAGTATTATTTAGCCTTGCGGTTATCAGCGATAATTTTGCCGCTGGCATGGGTTCTACTGCATTGGTTGCACTGATAATGCGCTTCGTAAATCAGAAATTTACCGCAACTCAATTTTCTATTTTGGTATGTATTGCAGGCTTACCCCGAGTGTTTTCTGGTCCAATGGGCGCTTTTTTACAAATCCATTACGGGTGGATAGGGCTGTATATGATAGCTTTCCTCTTGTCTTTCATGTTCATTCCTTTTTTGCATAAAATCAAAACCAAATCATTGTAATTGACGAATCAACTAAAGAGACAATAGAGTACATTTCATTTTAGCACCAATTAAAAGGTAAATAGTGATTACAATTATTAATTTATCAGCTTTAGCTGAGCCATTAAAAGACGCAAGTATTCCTGCCAACATGCTAAGCTATCTAAATGAGAATTTAGCAAGACAATGGGCGAGTATTAAAGCATTTGCCAAACTTCAGAGCGACTATGCCTCTCCATCATTTGCCTCATCTGTGCTTTGTTGTGGTATGTTTGGCATGCCAATTTATAGCTATGCGTGGATATTAGGTCAAATCGATTGGGATCTTATTTCACAATATAAACTCGGAACCATCAAAACAAAAGAATTTTTAAACAAATTATTAAACGTTTTCTCATTTTTAAGAGATGCAAATTTTCCCGAGGAAATCACTGAGAGTCTATTCAGAAATAGAGAAGGCTTAATTTCCATACGTGATTTATCTAGCTTGGAAGAATTAACTTCGGAGTATGTAGCACTGGCCTTATTAGAACAGGCATGGCTTGCACGAATGAAGTTTTCGGAGGAAACGGACAGGAATACGCGGTACTTTTTTGACCAAAATAAGGATGAATCTGTTTATATTATATCAAACAGCAATGAAATGGATTGTGCCGCAACAATAAAATATCTTCAAACAACATACCCATCCTTACCGTGGTTGTCTGATCAAGAACTAGAGTCAGGCATTGAAGTTCCCAATCAGGAGTTGAGCACCGGAATACCATTAACCACAGATGGTCGTTTAAAATTATATGTATCTTATGCACATCGAGCTTTTAAGATAGGGAGCGTGCATGAAACGAGAGTGACAACAGCTAATTTGCTTAGAAAACTTGTTAAGGCAGAACAAATTGATTTAGAACAAACAAAATTAATTAGCCAGTGGCGAGGAGATCTCGAAATGGCAACAACTCTTAAAATCAGAGCTGTTATTGATTCAGCCACTTATTTTCCACCAACTGTGTCTAACGTAACTAAAGCAAAAGCCGATTAATTGTTGTTCGTCATGCCCTGAAGAGCGAAAACATGGTCACCGCTTGGTAAATTGCTCTCTACGACACTGATTTGGTTTTCAAATGAAAAAATACGCGCACAATTAAGCCAGTTCCTGATTCAGGGGAGTCCAAACTGATGTCCGCATGATGTAGCGAGACAATTTGCTGTACGATGGCTAAGCCTAAACCGCTTCCGGTGCTTTTATTCCCCAGTTCACGGAAGAACCGTTCGAAGACGCGGGCCCTAAATTGCTCGGGTATTCCTGGGCCGTTGTCTTGGACTTCTAAAACAACTCTGGTTTTCTGCTGATAGACTCGAACAATGATATGCCCGTTTGGTTCCGTATAGCGAATGGCATTGTCTACAAGATTTCTAACTAAAATACTGATCGCAGTGGGGGTCCCTGGAAAGGTTGGAACATCTTGCTCGGGTTCAAATTCTAATTCAATATGGTTTTCAATGGCGCTGGGCGCTAACATTGCCAAGATTTCGCGAGTAATTTTAATTAAATCAACCGAGTCCGAATCATGAGAAAAAACTTGATCCGGTACGAGCCTACTCATGGTTAATAATTGTTGCACGATATGCGTGTTACGATTCACACTAGCAATTACTTTTTGTAAAGCAATGTTCTTTTCATTAATGTCAGTGGTGTTCAAGGCAACTTGCGCTTGTGCTTTTAATGCTGCCAAAGGCGTGCGTAACTCATGTGCAGCATCTGCTGCAAAACGTGCCTCACGCTCAAATCCCTCTTTAAGACGAAAAAAGAGTTTATTTAATTCATCAATAACGGGTAGAATTTCCTCAGGTAAGGCTTCGATTTTGACTGGTTCCAAATAATTGGGCTCTCGATTGGCCAATTCATCCGCAACGGATTCCAAGCTATCTAAACCACGACCAATGACTATCCAAATGAGAAATCCCGCTAAGGGTAGAACCAGCAACATGATATACAAATCATCAAGTGCTATACGACGTCCCAGTTCATTTCGAGTGTCATAACGTTCAGCCAAAACGGTGCGTGTTTGGGCCTTGGGGTTGATTGTGGTAAATACGCGCCAATGCTTTTGCTCAAATAACTTATTATGAAACCCTTCCGTTTTGGACAATAATGGCAATTTGGGTGCGCCTGAAGAGTGCAATAAAAGCTGATTTGAATTTGATAATACTTGGAAGTTAAATTTCTCTAAATAATACTCTGGAGGCTGATTGGTCAACTCAGCTTTACGATAATAATTTTCAATTTTTCCCGGAATCGTATTGAGCGCCTCTTGAATGGATTGTAATTGTCGTTGATAGACATCATCACCCAGCAATGCCTGGTAAGACAACGCAGAGATTGCTAACAGGGTATCCAGATGCTCTTGGATATTTTTTTGGTCGAGATAATAATTTCCGACGGCGGTTAATGTTGTGGTGAGTGTTACAGCGAATAAAAGATTAATGAGCAGGAATTTACGTATCGACGCTTTCAATTGCTCGCATCCTTGGGAATCTTATCAACCAAATATCCGACACCTCGGATGGTACGGATAAAATTGGCATTCAATTTTTTACGCAGATTATGAATATGAACTTCTAATGCATTACTATCAACTTCCTCATCCCAGCTATACATACTTTGCATGAGCTGTTCTCTAGAGAGCACTTGACCTTTGGATTCAATGAGTTTTTGGAGTAAAGCAAACTCACGACGCGGGACATTGATGGGTTGTCCATCTAAAGAAACAGAGTGCGCAGCGGGATCGATCGTAATATTGGCATACTGCAATACGGTATCTGCGCGCCCTTGCGCGCGACGGGTTAATGCGCGTACTCGTGCACCTAACTCGTTCAGATCAAAAGGTTTGGTAATATAATCATCTGCGCCCGCATCTAGGCCTTTGATGCGATCATCGATGGATTCTCGGGCGGTTAAGATGATAACGGGCGTTCTATTCTGTGATTGGCGAATAGTTTGCAAGAGCACCATGCCAGAAATTTTGGGTAAGCTTAAATCGAGAATAATCAAGTCAAAGGATTCGGTTTTAAGGATATTACAGGCTATGTCACCGTTTTTTAGCCAATCTACAATATATCCAAATTGAGTTAAGCCGGTTTTGACAGCATCTCCCAATAATTCATCGTCTTCAACCAGTAGTAACCGCATATGAGCTCCGTTGACCTTATGAACGACTGGATGAAGCAACAACGGCATGTTTTGCTAAATACAAAGCTTGGATGAATACAAACACTAGCATACAGCCTACACCGCCAAATAATTTAAAATTAACCCAAAAATCGGTCGTGTAATAGTAGGCTACGTAGATATTCACGGCACCCATAACTGTGAAATACAAAGCCCACGCATAATTGAGTCTTTGCCATATTTTTCTGGGTAAGCTCACATTGCTTTCCATCATTCTTTGGATGATGGGTTTCGTGCCAATATAGTTGGAACCAATAAAGACCAGAGCAGATAACCAATAAATACCGGTGGGCTTCCATTTGATAAACCAAGGATTATGGAAAAATAAGGTTGCGCCGCCTAATACTAAAATTAAGCCTAAGCTTGCAAGATGTAGTTTTTCATAATGTTGATGCTTCAAACGGAAAAGCAAAACTTGAGCAAATGAGGCAGCCATGGCGATAGCAGTGGCACAATAAATATCAAAAAATTTATAAGCAATGAAAAATAAAACAATGGGGAAAAAGTCAAATAAAAGCTTCATAGTCACTGAGATTCGTGGATGTTGGTTAAAGTATATAATGTTAGCGCTAAAATCACCAGATAAATCAGGGTAAGATCATGCCTGACCTTTCACACAATCCCACATAGACTGCTTGGTCACAATTTGAGTTTCTTCCCTAGGGCTCTTGCTACAAATGTTAGCACTGCTGAGGTCACGAAGAGCTCTGGCCTTGCCATGAAGACCAAGCGGCGGGCTCTCAATAAACTCTGATGACTTGTCCTGGACGTAATTGTGTTTTGCGTAGGTTGGGGTTTAAGTATAGGAGTTTTTGTAAATCCGTGTGATAGGTGAGGGCGATACGGGTTAAACTGTCTCCATTTTTTACTATGTACGTGGCATTTTGAGCAGTTCTCCATATGATTAAACTTTGACCAAATTGCAACTCTGCTTGTTCTGCTAAATTATTCCAGGCTTTGATTTGTTCGACAGTTACGTTTAATTTTTTGGAAATTGAATCAAAATCATCTTTATTATCAACTATGTAAATGGTTTTATAAGCTTTGGGCTTAGAGAAATGGCTCTGCGGTGTTGCGGGAGGGATCGTTGCATATTGGTGATTAGGAATGAGGACAAATTGTCCAGTCGGGATAATGTTGGATTTTAATTGATTCAACTCTTTGATCATGTTGACAGTGGTATGATGGCGGGCAGCGATAGTGTCGAGACTGTCCCCAGCATTGACGCGATATCTAGTCCAAGAGACCCTTTGGTTTTTAGGTACATGAGCAAGATTACGGCTAAAACTTGCAGCATGAGAGGCAGGAATGAGTAGTTTATAAGGTTGATTAGGCGCTGTTGCCCAACGATTGTATCCGGGATTCAGTTTGAGCAAATCTTGATAGGATATCCCGGCTAATTGGGCTGCATGATTCAGATCAATTTGAGATCCAATTGCCACTTCTTCAAAATAAGGGACATGAGGAATAGGGGGAAGCTGAATGTGGTAATTTTGTGCATTCTGGATGATATCAGCCAGGGCCAATAAGCGGGGCACATAAGCCCTGGTTTCTTTCGGGACAGGAAGTGACCAGAAATTCGTATGATGGTTGTCTTTGATGATGCGAGCTATCGCGCCCTCTCCAGCATCATAGGCTGCAAAGGCTAAAATCCAGTTACCATGAAAAAGACGATGTAAGTATTCTAAATAATCTAAAGCGGCGCCCGTTGAAGAGGGAATGCTCCGCCTGGCATCGTACCACCAATCTTGCTTTAAGCCAAAATCTGACCCGGTGCCTGGCATCAGTTGCCAAAGACCCGCAGCACCCGCTCCGGAATACGCAAACGGATTATAAGCACTTTCTATCATGGGTAGTAGGGCAAGCTCTCCTGGCAAATGGCGCTTTTTGATTTCAGTCATAATATGGTACATATACGGTTCAGCGCGAGTCAGCTGTTGAAGATACCGGGGATGCTGAATCAACCAACGTATTTGTGCCTGTACTTCTGGACGGTTTGCCTCATGATCTAAAGAAAATTGTTGACTTAAGACTTCCCATACTGAGGGAGCAGGGTATGAATGCACTGCACTTGAAAACAGAATGATGAATAGAAAGCCGATGTGATAAAACAGGCTTAGTTTTTTGAAGAGAATCATGTCTCAGACCTCTGTTGCTTTTAGTACATAAGACGATCTGCCGGGATTTAAAATGCGCAACAAACAATCAAATACGACGCGTAATTCTTGTTCGAGGGTGAAGGGAGGATTAATAATATACAATCCACAGCCATCCATACCCAGAGGGGGTTGTGAGTTTAAGTAAAACTCAGCGCTTAATGAACGATGCGCTGAGATGCCAGCGAGATTTTTCAAAAATTGGCTGCGTAATTGACTATTGATAACGGGATACCATATACAATAGACACCGCTGGAAAACAAACGTAATGCTGCTTGAACCATTTGTGGAACAATCTTGTACTCGTCTTTTATTTCATAGCTGGGATCAATCATAATAAGCCCGCGATGCTCAGGAGGCGGTAATCGAGCGAGTAGCTGTTCATAACCATCCTCATTCGAGCAATGAACGCGCGGGTATCTTTTGGTAAATGTTTGTAAATGGGCAAATTCACCAGGATGCTTTTCACAAAGAAATAAACGATCTTGGCTACGCAATGCATGGATTGCCAAAGCGGCAGATCCTGGGTAATAGCGTAGGGGCTCCTCTGAATTCCAATGCTGCAAGACAGCTAAATAGTTGGAAAACTCTTGGGGTAGACGGCTTCTCTCTGACCATAATGCAGAAATACCTAGCAAAAACTCTTGATTCTTCATGGCTTCTTTGGCTTTGAGATCATATAAGCCACGCCCAGCATGAGTATCGAGATAAAAAAGAGGTTTTTCTTTTTTGGTTAAATAAGAAAGAATGCTGCATAGCACTAGATGCTTGACAACATCTGCAAAACATCCAGCATGATAACCGTGTTGATAACTGAGCATAAATTCAACTTTGATAAAAATTAATAGGGTTAGTTAGTCCCGTTCGAGCTGAGGAGAGGCGAAGCATCGTCTCGAAGCTTATTCCTGGCTTCGAGACCACGTAAACGCATCCTCAGCCCGAACGGCAGACAGCCTGAACGTGTCATGCCCAAGCAGTTGTAAAAAAAGAACTATACTATAAGTAGGATGCATTGCAAGGAGAAACAAAAATGAAACATCATAGTGATTACGATGCTAATCTCGCCTCTTCCTCTTCTGAACAAGGCGATGATTTGGAGTTTGATCCTGCTGATATTCACCGCAGGATGGAAATCAAGCGTAAATTAGATGAAAAAATGGAAAAACGGCGTCTCAAGGATGAATTAGAAGATTATGAAGGCGAGTTAGATGAAGGTTTTAACTGGGACGACTTTGATAAAGAGTAGACTTAGTGTTCTAACCAACATTTCACCGTATTTTCCAATAACATGGTCACTGTCATGGGTCCTACGCCGCCAGGTACTGGTGTGATCCATGCGACACGTGATTGTGCTTGCTCAAAATCAATGTCTCCTTGAATTTTATTATTGGCATCACGATGAATGCCTACATCAATGATAATTTGCTTCGAATGCAACCAATCCACTTGAACCAAATTAGGCACCCCTGTGGCACTCACAATCATGTCTGCTTGACGAATATGGTGTTCCAAATTCTTGGTTTTACGGTGCGCAATAGTCACAGTAGCCTTGGCTAAGAGTAGTTCTAAAGCCATAGGTCTACCTACGATGGTAGAGGAGCCAATGACCAAGGCCGATAATCCAGAGACATTCAGCTGATAATGTTGTAATAAACGCATGATGCCCCAAGGGGTGCAAGAACGAATTTCTGGATGCCCCTGAGCCAATCTTCCCATGTTCAGAGGATGAAATCCATCTACGTCTTTATTAGGATGGATGTGCTCGATAATAGTGCTGGTACGCACTTGGATAGGCAGGGGTAATTGTACTAAGATCCCATCAACACTGGGATCGTGATTCAATTCTTTCAATAATTCTAATACAGTATGCTCTGACGCATCGTCTGCAAGCTGATGAAAAATAGACAGAATACCCAGCTCGGCACAGGCTTTGCGCTTATGATGGACATAGACTTGGGAAGCCGGGTCTGATCCGACTAAAATAACAGCCAAACACGGGGGTCTACGTCCTGTACGAGTACTGTGGCTAATTTTTTGTTTAAGGGAATTTCTGATCAAAGAAGACACAAGCTTCCCATCAAGAACAGTACCTGACATAGGGTTCATCCCGCAAACCGAAAATTACAACATAAAACCTCCAGCGGGGCAACATTTCCTAGACAAAAAACGGTATTTAGGTTAGATTTGGCATTATTTTTCGAGATTTTATACATGCGTATTGCTCTAATTGTAGAGTACGATGGTAGTCAGTATCATGGATGGCAAGCGCAAAATGGGTTATATACTGTTCAGGGAACATTAGAAGCAGCGTTGAGCCAGATTGCCAATGAAGAGATTAAGGTTGTGTGTGCCGGCAGAACTGATACCGGTGTGCATGGGACGAACCAAGTCATTCATTTTGATTGTGACAAAGAACGTACTGTTCGTGCTTGGATTTACGGCGCTAACTCTTTACTACCCAAAGATATCTGTGTTCGTTGGGGCAAAGAAATGCCCGAGACTTTTCACGCGCGTTATTCGGCCTTATCACGGCGTTATCGTTATATCATTCATAATACACCGATTCGTTCGGCCTTATTGCGCTCTAATGTTACTTGGCAATACCGACAATTAGATCACCGATTGATGCATAAAGCCGCCCAGCTACTGATTGGCGAACACGACTTTACGTCTTTTCGCTCTATTGAGTGTCAATCGAAGACGCCCATGCGTTCAGTATTGCAAATATCTGTGCAGCGCAAGCTAGATTTTGTCATTATTGACATCTCTGCTAATGCTTTTTTGCATCACATGGTAAGAAATATAGCTGGGGTATTGATGGCTGTTGGCTGCGCACGGCACCCCGTGGAATGGGCGAAAGAGGTGCTAGACGCCAAAGATAGAAAACTCGGTGCTGAAACTGCGCCTCCTTACGGATTATATTTGGTTTCAGTTGCTTACCCAACAGAATTTGGCATGGTTGAGCAGTTTTCCGAGTCTTTATTTTTTGATTTAACTGGTTAGGCTCCTCATTGCTGTGTGTCCGCGGCGAGCCGCGGGGAATATATTTTAAGTTAAGGAACGTGATCTGAATGAGTACAGAAACTGAGAAACCTGCGCATTTTATTCAACAGCTAATGACGCAAGAGCTTGCGACGGGCGTGCATACTGCTATTGTTACTCGCTTTCCACCTGAGCCAAATGGGTATTTGCATATTGGGCATGCCAAATCTATTTGCCTGAATTTTGGTTTGGCTAAGCAATTTTCTGGAAAGTGTTTTTTGCGCTTTGATGATACCAATCCACTCAAAGAAGAGGAAGAATTTGTCAATGCAATTATTGATGATGTGAGTTGGCTGGGATTTGAATGGCAGGCTATTACTTATTCTTCGGATTATTACCAACAATTATATGATTTTGCTATTTTGTTGATAGAAAAGGACTTGGCTTATGTAGATAGTTTGACGATGGAGGAAATACGAGCCTATCGCGGAACATTACAGCAACCTGGTAAGGAAAGCCCATACCGAAATCGCTCCAAAGAAGAAAATTTAGCGCTATTTACCGCGATGAAAGAAGGTAAGTTCGCAGAAGGAACTCACGTATTACGTGCCAAAATCGATATGCAGTCGGGGAACATTAATATGCGTGATCCGGTTTTATATCGAATTCGTTTTGCGCACCACCAGCGGACGGGGGATGCATGGTGCATTTATCCTATGTATGACTATGCTCATCCCATTTCGGATGCATTAGAGTTGATTACCCACTCTTTGTGTACCCTGGAATTTCAGGACCACCGACCCCTGTATGATTGGTTTTTGCAGCATTTGCCCGTACCTGCTCAACCAGTACAAACCGAATTTGCACGTTTGAATTTGTCACATACTGTGACTTCTAAACGAAAATTAAGAGAACTCGTAGAAAAAAACATTGTTTCAGGTTGGGATGATCCGCGTTTACCTACGTTGTGCGGTATGCGCAACAGAGGTTACCCAGCAGAAGCCCTGCGTCAATTTTGTGAACTGATTGGTGTCACGCGCTCTGATTCAGTGATTGATATGAGCATTTTAGAGGATTGTGTTCGCACTGTTTTAAATAGCAATACTGTGCGCATGTTGTGTGTTCAAGAGCCTCTTAAAGTAGTGATTGAGAATTTTCCGGAAAACGAAGTGGCGTCATTGACAGGTCCTTTTAACCCCCATGATCCCGACTCTGCGACGCGAGTGCTGCCGTTTACCCGAGAAATTTATATTGAGCGCTCGGATTTTATGGAGGAGCCTTCTAAGCAATTTTTCCGTCTGAGTCCCGGTGCTGAAGTCCGGTTACGGTTTTCCTATGTGATTCGTTGTACAGATGTTGTACGCGACGCGCAAGGTGAGATTATTGAATTACGAGCTCAATTGGATCCTGAAACTTTGGGCAAAAATCCTGAGGGAAGGAAAGTGAAAGGGGTTATCCATTGGGTATCAGCGAGTCATGCGCATCCCATCACGATAAATCAGTATGATCGTTTGTTCTATGATGCTAATCCAGGACGAGAAGAGGATTTTCTACAGTTTATTAATCACCACTCTTTGGATACGTTTCAAGCCTATGCTGAGCCTGCGGTTGCCCATCTGGATATCCATACAGTCGTACAATTTGAGCGCCTAGGCTATTATTCTATGAATGAACTTTCTGAATCAGGTGATGTGATTCGTTGCCATCGCGTAGTGGGTTTGAAAGATACTTGGGGCAAACTTGAGGCTAAAAATACATGACCATCACAGTCTATAATAGCCTCAGTCGGCAAAAAGAACCGTTGATTCCTTTGCAACCCGGTAAAATTGGGATGTATGTATGCGGTATGACAGTTTACGACCGATGCCATTTAGGGCATGCGCGCTCCATGGTTTGCTTTGATGTGATCGTGCGTTTTTTGCGTTACAGTGGTTTGAATGTGACCTACGTGCGAAATATCACGGATATTGATGACAAAATCATTACCCGTTCCGCTGAGCGCGGCATTTCTTTTCAAGACCTCACTCAAGAGCAAATTGCTTTGATGCATGCGGACGCGCGAGTATTAGGGACGTTACCCCCTGATTTTGAGCCTTGTGCTAGTCAGCATATCCCTCAAATTATTGCTTTGATTCAACGTTTATATGATTCAGGCTACGCCTATGTTACCCAGCAAGGCGATGTGTGCTTTCAGGTAGAAAAATTCAAAGATTATGGCAAATTATCCCAACAGGATCTGAGTAAACTGATTGCGGGTAGTAGAGTTGAAATTGATCAGGATAAACTATCGCCGGTCGATTTCGTATTGTGGAAAAAAGCCAAACCCAACGAACCTGCATGGGCTTCACCATGGGGAGAAGGGCGTCCTGGTTGGCATATTGAGTGTTCTGCTATGTCCATGGCGCAATTGGGTGAAGAGTTTGATATTCATGGTGGTGGACTTGATCTTCAATTTCCTCATCATGAAAATGAAATAGCGCAGTCTGAAGCGGCAACTGAACATAGTTATGCACGCTATTGGTTGCATGTCGGGATGTTACAAGTTAATGATGAAAAAATGTCCAAATCCCTGGGTAATTTTTTTACCATCGCCGATGTGGTGCAAGCCTACCATCCTGAAATAATTCGTTATTTTCTATTGAGTAGTCATTATCGTTCCACATTAAATTATTCGCCTGAAACCATTCTCAATAGTATGAAGGCCTTGATGCGTTTATATCAGTCACTACGCTCAATATCTATTGACGACACCACTGAGATTGATTCAGATTGGACGCAACGTTTTTGCGCGACTATGCAGGATGACTTTAATACGCCAGAGGCTTTGGCCGTATTATTTCAATTAAGTCATGAGATGAATAAAACGCAATCTCAAACTTTAGCGGCTACTTTAAAACATTTGGGCAGTATATTGGGGATTTTGCAGAACCCGGTTGAAACGTTTCTACAAGCGATGGTGATGGTGCCAAGTGAAGGTGTCTCGAAAGAGGAGATTGAACAATTTATCGATGCACGCAATCAAGCGAGATTAGATAAAAATTGGCAACGTGCGGATGAAATTCGACACGCTCTTTTAGAGCAAGGCATTGAGTTAGAGGATACGAAATCAGGAACAATTTGGCGCCGGGTGGTGGGGTAAGATTATGCGAGGATGGTTAAAATTCATAATTTTGTTATGTCTAATCAGTTTAAACATTTGTTACGCCGTTCCTAATCCAGATACCAATCAGAATGACGAGCACCAGGCCTCTTTTTTAGTGATCTCAGATATTCATCTGAATCATCACTCTCAACATGCCATGGACTTTGCACCTAAGCAAACCACGATTAACAATGACTTGGATGTTGCAACCTATGAGCAATTGATCGACAAAATTCGGGACGATATTCAATCAGGTGAGATAGAAGACCCTCAATTTATTATTTTATTAGGCGATTTGGCAGGGCATATACGTCACTCTCAGCAAGATGTTGTGAACAATGAACGCATTGTGATGACAACTATGAAAGCTGCTTTTCCCAATACGCCTATTTTTTACAATTTTGGAAACAATGATTCTTTGACTGCAGACTATGGGCTTTTTCGCAGTCCGGATGTGAAATCAGAGTATCGCTCCCCACTCGATCTGATTAAATCAGTATGGCCTCAAGGTTTATTTTTATCGACAGGAAAGGTGTGCAAATATCACCATACTTATCCCTGTCTGATAAAAACCAATACGTCCAATGGGTATTATTCTGCCTATCTCAAGCCGCATTTTCGCTTAATCTCCCTGAATACTGTCATGTTTTCTGATAAGCAAAGGGGATATACTAACCTGAATATTCTTGACCAACTGCAGTGGCTCGAACACCAACTGAAAGAAGTTGAGGAATCTCACGAAACCGCCTTGCTGGTTATGCATGTTCCGCCAGGGGATAATATCTATAAAGCTCATTTTTGGTCGGAAACGGCATTTTGGTCATATGATGAAGTTCAAAAATTTAATCAACTTATCAGAGACTACCGTTTGTCTATTACTGGAATTTTGGCTGCGCATACTCATAAAGATGAAGTAAAATTAATGGGTATGGGTGGGGTTGCCATAGCAGGGGTCTACTTAAACCCTGCATTGTCTACCTCTCATGGGAATGCGCCTGCCGTACGTTCCTATGTTCTAAATCGCGCAGAGAATACATTGCGTTGGGATTTGAGTGATTATCGAACATATTTTTTTGCACGCAATGCCAATGGTGCTATTAGTTCGCGTTTATTATACCGTTTTCAGGAATATTATTGTACAAAGAATGAGACAAAACGCATGAGTGATTGCTGGGACAAGGTTACCATAGATAAAGTAAAACATTATTTGGGTGCTGGTAATCCTTCTTTTCAAGAAGAGATTTCCGAGCCACAGAACATCCATATTCTTAGTAAAAAAACTTCCCTACATGCCCAGTTTAGAACGTGGCTCGGGTAATACGAAATCATTTTTTGAAATGCTCGAGCGTTTCAATGTATCAGCTTTTTGAAATTCACTACCATCCACATGATAAAGAGTCCCATGTCCATTTGAGTAGGCCATGACTGTTTCGGTTTTCTCGTCAATCAGCATGAAACGTTGCCCTTTTTTTGCTTGATCCTCAGAAAAATCTTCGGCGTCGCCTTTTTCTGGGAACGATAAAGAAACAGAACCATCTTGGTTTACAGTGGGTATGATATAACCTGGTTTTCCGCCAAAAAAGTTATTATAAGCTAATACAATGTCGTTTTGCTCTTCCGGAGAGTTACATTGGACGAGGGTATCTAATCCAGCATTGGGAGAAACAACCGACCGCCGCTGTTTTGCCTCTTCTTCCTCTATAGCGAGAGCCTGGTTCCGTTTTGCTTCTTCTTCAAGAAGATTTCTAGACATGATATTATCCCTAATAAGCTGCTCATTTAATATTAGAATACAAAAAATAGTGTGTCAAATATAGCTAACATTAATATAAGCTAATGCTTTGCCCCAAACATTTTCCTTCAACGCATCAATATGTTGGATCTCTTAACAAGAAAAAAACTCTTCCGAAGCTTTCGTCGAACTCTCTCGCAAGTGAGCAGAAGTAGAGTCAAGTAACCAAGTTTTTAATCTAGAAGCTAACCAAGCTACTAATTAAAACTAGCAGTATGTGTATCTTCGTCGGGTTTTGCCAAACTAATTTTATTTACTTGGTCGAGCATGGTTGCTAGCGTTTCAAGATGAGATTGACATTCTTCTATGTCTGCAGGGTCTGTGAACCCACTGATTTTTTCCTGATCTTCTGAAATTTCGGCTTGAATCAATTCCGAAAGTTTTTCTAAAGTTTGTTTCGAATATTTATGCAAGGTGTCGTCTAGCGCTATATTTTTCGCGGCGACATCTTCCATTAATGCTTGCCTTAACGTTGATTTATGCTGAATATCAGTGGTTTCAATGTGGGTTTCGAGACTTCTTTCTGCTCGTAGGGAGGTAATTAACGCTTTAGAAATCGCATTTTCTTTGTCTATATCCATGTCACCTTTAGCAACGGTAGTCTCATAAGAGTCCAAGGCTTTTTGTAGCGCTAGATTGGCCGCTTTTACCTTGCCCATTGCTGTTTCGAGTTTCATGATAGATTGCATACTAGCTCGTGTGGCAGCCTCATTTAGTCCAGCTTTTGCTTTAGCAGTATCCGACGCAGTTTCCATTGCTTTGGTTAATTGAGTCATCGTATCGAGATGTGTTTGCAAATGAATAAAATGAGTTTTTTTATGAGTAGTTTTTTGCTGTTCCAATGTATCTCTAGTATCTTGATGCGCGAGTTCGACTTGCTGCATTTCCCCTGCTTTTACCACTTCTAGTTTGCCTTTTCCTTGTTCATGTATAACTTTAACATCCGATTTGGTTTGACTTTCAGTAACTCTTTTGTCACGCAAACTTGCCTCTTTTTGTTTAATAATATCGGCTTTATCTTTGGCCATCTGGGCTTTGTGCTCTGCTGTATCCTTTTCTATTTCTTCTAATTGCTTAATCCTTTCACGAGCTTGTTGTTTACGTATTGCAGATGCTCTGTCAACTTCTATGTCTAAGTCTAGAATAGATTTGTGAACCTCAGTTAGTGATGGAAACGCTGAAATCACAAAGGCGAATACCGTAAGAACAGAATGTTGAAAAACAACGATTGGATTATTTCGCTCAATCATGAATTCTTGTAATCTAGTAGTCCAAGACATGAGAAGTTCCTTCTGTCACAAAACGTATACTTATAGATTAGACCAAAATTGGTAAATATCTAGGATTTGTCAGAATGTCTGTGCGGATAAAACTAAAGTATTTAAGTCATTGCGAGCGCTATCCAAGCAATCCAGAGACTTAAAGTCATTGGATTACTTAGTCGTTTCACTCCTCGCAACGACGAGGGGATATTTTACATTTTATATTTGAAATCCAAGAACAACTGGTTGGTCGCAACATGTCCTGCCCAAGGATTGGTTAAGCTCAAGTTCTTGGCAGAATGGGTGCTATTGGTAAAGGCAGAATTAGTGGTATCAAAACCGCCGCCATCGTAATAGCGGTAACCGACATCTAAACTTAGATGGGTGATAGGATGGATGCTGAGTCCGGCGCTTGCTTGCCAAGCAAAACTATTGGTCGCGACTGACGAATTTGAGGTGAGCCCTGTTTTATTCACAGGGGCTGATCCTGTTGGGTAAAAATTATCAATTTGATTTAGGGCATATCCCACACCGCCTCCAATGAAGGGACTCAAGCTAACGGTTCTGATTTTATACCAATCGTGATCAGGATGTAAAAAACCACTGACCAGCACAGCTCGATTGTTGAGGTTCACGGTCGGATTGGATTGATTGTTAGTAACTTTTCCAGTATTCGCAATTCTTTGTTGGTACATTTGGTAATTAAATGTTTCATGGTTGAGATACATCAAACTGACATCTACATAGTGTTGAACTTGCTTGCCAATTTCAAAGGTATAGAATCCGCGATTAGCCAAATTACCACTATAACCGCCTTCTACAGGTGTGTCCCAATCGCTTGGGTGGACATTATTAAGGCCTGTTCCGATTGCCCCATACCAAGGATTTTCTAAATCAGTGATCTCCATGGACGCTGCATACAGTGAGCAGGTTGATACCAATAGTAAAAAACCACACGTTTTCCTCATTCAAAACCTTCTTCTTATAATTGTTATTGTCCACTCAAGGTTGGCACGATATTTTATGATTAATTACCCCCATTTTACCATAATCAAATAAATAAGGAACTGGGGAGGGTGGGCGAAAAGGACGATAGCATGGGTGAAGTGTAAACAGGCGATTAGAGAGTTTTCAGGATCAAGCTAATTTGCTAATTCAAACCCTGTAAGCTATATCTTAAAAATACGCTACCAAAAGGGGAAGTTACGTATGAGCCATCATTCACACCACAAACGCGGTGATCCTGCCTACAACAACCCTGCTGCTAATCGTTTCCCAAAACCTGCTAAACGGCCAGATGGCTTTTCTAGAGTTGCCTTTGTATTGCACGGAGGCGGTGCGTTAGGCGCTTATCAATTAGGAGTAATTAAAGGCTTGATTGAGGCAGGATATGTACCAGATTGGATTTGCGCGACCTCGATTGGAGCCATTCAAGCAGGTATTTTTGTTGGAAATTTACCAGAAAACAGAATTGCAAAGCTTGAAGAATTTTGGCGCAGAATAACCACCTACACGCCTTTTGATATTCTAGGGCATAATCATTTATCCCTGGATTTCTTTAATCAAATTGGTTCAGCCCTTGCGATTATGCTTGGGCAACGAGATTTTTTTAGACCGCGTTGGTACTCTCCCTATAGTCAAATTTCTGGAACACCGGATAAATTGAGTATTTATGATACCACGCCACTCCGTGAAACCTTATTGGACTTAATTGATTTTGATTTGTTGAATAATAGTCAGACTCGCCTGAGTTTGGGTGCGGTACAGATCAGTTCAGGCCTTTTACACTATTTCAACAATATGAATTATTTGATTGGACCAGAACACATTATGGCAAGTGGCGCTTTACCACCAGGATTTCCAGCCGTCAAAATTAATGATGAGTATTACTGGGATGGTGGTATTCATTCTAATAGCCCTCTTGAAGTTGTGTTTTCTGCTTTGCCACGAGCAGACACTTTATGCTTTGTGATTGATTGCTTCGGAGGATCTCCTTTCGTACCCAATAATATGGAAGGGGTTGCAGAAAGGATGAAGGATATTGGATACAGTACACATGCTCAAATGGTTTTGAAGAATCATATGGAACGATTTAGGCTTAAAACTGAACTGCATAAACTCACGAAAACAATGGATCCGAAACAAATAGCCACATTGGAAGAAGTTTTAGAAAATGTGGGGGGTATCGAGCCTTCGCACATTACTGTTGTCCATGTAACGTATAGCTCAAGACTCCATCGCGGTTCCAACAAAGATTATAATTTTAGCCAAGTGATCACCCAAAAAAGAATTGATGTGGGATATCAAGATATCAAAGCAGCGTTATCTGAATCGGAGAAATGGGATTCACCGACTGCCAATCTTGAACTAAGACTGTATGAGGCGCCCAATAATTTGTCGAGGTTCGCACAGCCTAAAAATTACTGGAGAAAGTGATATGAAAGTAAATGATATATTGCATACCAGTTTTTCTATGCCGCTGACGTCCCCAGCGTATCCCAAAGGACCCTATCATTTTATCAATCGTGAATACTTTATTATTTCTTATGAAACAGAACTAGCGGCGTTAGAAGCAGTTGTGCCGGAACCGTTAAAAATAATTGATCCCATTGTGAAATATGAATTCATTAGAATGCCAGATTCTACAGGGTTCGGATCCTATACAGAAAGTGGCCAGGTTATTCCAGTCGAGTATGAAGGAGAAATGGGGTCTTATGTGCATGCAATGTATTTGGATGTGCTATCTCCCATTGTTGCTGGGCGTGAATTATGGGGATTTCCTAAGAAATTGGCAACGGTAAGCCTAGGCGTGGCATCAGATTCCTTGATTGGGCGACTGAATTACGAAGGGATTGATGTGGCAATTGGTACTATGGGGTATAAATACACACCTTTGGATCATGGTTTTTGTAAAAAATCGTTAGAAGCCCCGGGCTTTTTATTAAAAATAATCCCTCATGTAGATGGCTCAGTCCGGGTATGTGAGCTGGTTCGCTATAGAGTACAAAATGTAGTCATAAAAAGCGCATGGTCTGGTCCTGCGGCTTTGCAATTTTTTTCTCATGCTTTGGCTCCGGTAGTGGAATTGCCGATTAAACGGATCATCTCAGCTAGCCATATATTGACTGATTTGACTTTGCCTTATGGTGAAGTGGTCTGGGATTATTTAAAGTAATTTAAAGGAGATTAATTATGAGCCTTAAAGGAAAAGTAGCGTTGATTACAGGAAGCGCTAGCGGTATTGGTTACCATATTGCCCAAGTATATATCGAAAATAGGGCAAAAGTGATCATTGCAGACCGGGATTTGCAAACGGCTTCAACAGCAGCCAACAACATTTGCGCCAAAGGCGGAGAGGCCATTGGTCTCGCAATGGACGTTACTCAGGAAGATCAAGTGAATGCTGGTTTTGCTGCCGCAGTTCAAAAGTTTGGTGGATTAGATATTTTAATTAGTAATGCCGGCATTCAACATATTGAAGCGGTGGATAAATTATCTTTAAAGGATTGGCGGAATATGCTGGCAATTCATTTGGATGGTGCTTTTTTGACCACAAAGGCCGCTTTGAAAGTCATGTATGAACAAAAGCGCGGTGGCAGCATTATTTATATGGGTTCGGTACATTCAAGATTGGCTTCCAAATTAAAAGCACCTTATGTGACCTGTAAACACGGTTTGTTGGGCTTATCTCGAGTAGTTGCACTAGAGGGCGCAGAGCATGGGGTGCGTTCGAATGTCATTTGTCCAGGATATGTACGCACACCTTTGGTTGAGAAGCAGATTCCAGAACAAGCCAAAACTCTTGGAATCAGTGAAGAAGACGTTGTTAAAAAAGTAATGCTTGGTCAAACAGCAGATGGCGAATTTACAACATTAGACGATGTTGCGGCTGTGGCAGTATTTTTAGGTGGGTTTAATTCTAATGCGCTCACAGGACAATCTATACTGGTTAGTCATGGATGGGGCATGGAGTAGGAGGATGCGACTATGTTAGATGCAGAGCAATGGTGGCAATATCAGCAAACCATGTTGCACTGGTGGATGGATGCATGCGCAGTACAGTCGCAAGAATGGCTTCGTTGGCTGCCAGGTACATTAATGGGTAAACAGGTTCATGGATTAAGTGAGGAGCAGAGAGGTGCTGTCAAAGAGATTGCCGAGAGGCATTCCGAAATTTTACAGCAAATGCTGACACTTAATTTGCAAAATTTTTCATTGAATTCCGAAGTATCTGAAAGCTGCATGGAGTTTATGAATCGACTTATGGGTATTAAAACATAAGGATCGTGCTCGAATTACCTTCCTATTCTTGCATCAAATCCTAACTTGTCAATCCAATATTCAGCTTAAGCGCAAGAATAGGAATTTAATTTGAGCACGATCCTAATTAACCATTGACGTTTGACTTAATAATGAATAAGAATGAAAGATAGAGGCCATCAGACAATGGTATTATGCTTCCAGTTATCAAGCTGTCCAAATCTGAAATAAATTTACCTGTGATAGTGCTTATCATTGGTCTAGCAATTGGTGTATATCATTGGTTTTCTTATTTTATTCCGTTTACAAATAATGCATTTGTTGCCACCAATATTATGCAGGTTGCGGCTGACGTCTCAGGCTTTGTTACGAAAGTGTATGTGAAAAATGGTCAGGCGGTTAAAGCTAATGATCCCCTCATAGAAGTTTACCCAGTTCCTTATCAGCTCGCCTACGATTATGCCAAAGCAAATTATGAAGAAGCGATAGAAAAAATTGGTGTGATTGAAAGAGAAACTAAAAAAACGCGAGATTTGCTGGATGCTGCTAATTATGAGCTTGAAACAGCAAAAATACGCTATCGACTCAAAGACAATCGCGCTGTCCGACAAGCGGTGCCTATGCTGGAAATTAAAGAGTTGGGATTTAGCTTGCACGCGGCAGAAAAAAAGCGTGATGCTTTGCGCAATCAAATTGGCATTGAAGATCAACAAATTGTTGAGCAAAACAAGAAAGTCCTGGCCTTAAAAGCAACCATGGACAATGCGGAGGTCAATTTAAATTTGACTATTGTACGGGCGCCATCGGATGGCTATGTTGATAATATGTTCCTATCCAATGGGACTCCCGTAAAAATCCATGAGCCGTTATTCTCATTTGTGGATACCACGAAATGGTGGATCCAAGCCAATTTTGATGAAACAGATCTGCGCCGGATTCGACCTGGGGACCACGCGATTGTTTTTCTTCGGATGTATTATTTTCATCGAATTTTCCATGGAAAAATAGTGAATAATATTTGGCCGGCTAATCGGCAAAAAACTGCTTTCCGCTCCCAGCAACAAATCGTTCAGAATGAAAACGAATGGTTATTACTTCCGCAAAGATTGCCTTTACAAATTCAAATATTAGATCCCGATCCCAACTTTCCGTTCCATCCAGGAGCGAGCGCTTATGTCTATCTCAAAGCTCATACGCATAGTTGATCAACATGATCCGCTCGGGATTTTTCGCGTCCATGGGATTAAAGTCGTCTATGTTTCTCTGGTTTTATTTGCCGTAAATGGGCTTATCGCTATCCCACACTCCTATTTTTATTTTTTTTATGTCCCGCTTACTGCCATGACAGCTGAAGTGCAAGGGACGACGCTCCCGCAAAAATACGTGTTTTTTAGCGGTGTTACCTTAGGGGCTTTGTTGGTTATATCTTTGTTTAATCTGGCCTTTCCGTTTCCTGTATTCTTTTTGTTTTTCTCATTTGTGATCACGTTTTTACTCTATATTTACGTATTGCAAGATGCAAGCAAACTATTTTGGGTCCCGATTATTCTTAGTCTTGCTTCTTATTCTTTGAATAATCGGGCATTTAATGGCAATCCCTTTGAAATCTTGAATAATGCGATTACTATTTTTGTCAGTATGTTGGTTATTTTGGGTGCATTGGTACTGTTCCCCTTATCATTTTATTATCGTATTTGGTTAAGAGCGTTTCATCGAGTAGTGGATTTAAGTTTAAAAAACTTCTTGGTGCTGCAATCAGGCGCATCGACTGTGACAGATATTCCTGTCTATATTGTTCATCTGCGTATGTATGCAGGTATGCTACCGCGCTGTTTTCCTACTTACTCTATCTTGAGTATGACGTTTCACATCCATAAGCTCTACCTAGCAAGTTGTGTCTATTGGGCACCTAAGCCATTATTTACACCGCAAGAAATTACAGAGATTGTGATTTTATTGCAGCAATTAGTGGCTGCAATAGAGCAGGAGCGGCCCTGTATAATCCTAAGTTCGGCAGTTGAATCTAAGATGATTGAAAAAAATCACAAAGATACTGTCCACAAAATTATTCACTCATGGAATTATAGTGTCAATCACATCTGAGTATCGTACTACCAGAGCTTTGCAAATTTGTATCGTCTTTGGGACAACGTTAGTCATTGAGCGCTTATTAAATTACAGTCGAGCTGGATGGGTAGGATTTATTGTCATGATGATCTACGTTGGTTTTGATTCGGGAGCCAGTATTCACCGCACTATGCATCGATTTCTGGGGTCGCTATTGGGGTTATTACTCTCTTATTTTTTATGGAAGCTGGGGTTGTTGGATTTTCGCTTGATGTTGGTTGTTATCCCAATAGTCATTTTTTTTGCTTTTTTTTCTTTGTGTAGGTTTTATGCGTACCCAACGATTTTTACCGTGACGCTTACGTTTCTAGGTACCGCTTATTTTAGTCCAACAGACTACGATGCGTATTCTTTTTTCTTTGATTATTTTAAGTCAACCGCGGTGGCATTTTTTATTTGCTTTGTGTTTGAAGGGTTGATCTTTAGATCCAGCCATTTAACAAAAAAGTTTTATAATGACCTACAGAATAGTATTATTGATGAATTAGAGCATTTATATCATTTAGGGATTAAGCATCCTCCGAATCAAAATCATTTTTTACGAGGCAGCGCTACTTGCCGAGTAAAAATTAATGAGTTGCACACCTTTGAACAAACGGCAAAGCATGATTTAGGATTAGAACAAGGTCTGGGCAATACCGAGAGTTTTCATGCATTGGTAAGCAGAGCGTTGCATGACATTCGTTTGTTATTCCTCCTTGCTTCGGATGCACCTGCTTCTTTGGATCATGCTATACAAGAGATGCTGCAAACTTTAAAAACCACTTTACGGCAAGAAGGCTTATGAAAAGACGCAAACTACGACTAGGATGTTTAGGTGCGCTGATTGGGTTGGCAGCTTGTACTATTGATAAGGACTATTCTTTACAGCATCCTGTCGAGATCTCAAAAAAATGGTCAACCAAGAACCCTTATATTAGTCGAACAGTGACCGATGCACGTCGGTTTGCTTGGTGGCATCAATATCATGATCCAACTTTAAATCAATTAATTGCGGAAGGTCTAAAAACCAATAATGATATTCATATTGCTATGGCAAATATTGAGGCAGCAGAAGGGGAGTTAAAACGGGTCGAATTAAATTGGCTACCCACATTGACAGCTAATTTGGGGTATTCATCTTTCCCCTATTTAGGATTTCCCGGTGTGTTAGCGGTCGTGGCGCTACCGTTATACACGGTGAATATTTTCAATCAAATCAAATCACAGCAACGTTCTTATTATGAGTTAAAAGTGACTAAGTCGATGCGTGATGGCGTAAAACTAACTATCATTGCAGACATTACTGCTGCTTATTTTAGCCATTTATCTCAATCAGAGCGGTTACAATTATTACGGCGTGTTGAGGATGATTTAGCAAAATCTTTGCGGATTCAACAAGACATGTATCGGCAGGGCATAGCATCTAATATCGAAGTCGATACTGCACGTGCGCGCCTGAGGATGATTCAAGGTGAAGAAACCGTGGTTGAAAAGAATTTGGTCCTCACTCAAAACGCTTTGCGGTATTTGATTAATCAAAATCCCCATCCTTTTCTATTCAAACGACAATTTAAACAAGTGAACACCCATCATATGGTAGTGGATTCATTGCCTCTCTCTGTTCTACAACATCGCCCAGACGTGGTAGCTGCTGTCGATGAGTTACGTGCTCTTCGCTCTGGAATTGGCGTCGCTTTGAGCCGGTTTCTGCCGGAAATTAATTTAGGGCTGGCGCGAGGAGATATTGCTACCATTCCAAACGGATCGACGTTGGGGAGTCCTATTCACTTTAACCAAGCCATCGCGTCGCAACCTTTGGTTACCTTGGCTTCTTTAGGCGAATTCGAGAATGCGCGGGGGATTTCCAAAGCAAGTTATTATCGTTATGTAAATACTCTGCGCAAAGCATTACGTGACGTCGATAACGATTTGGCTGCGCACCGCTATGCTACAGAACGATTGGATAAAACTATTGAGGCGCAAGGAGATATTCGAGGTGCCTATCATTTGAATCGCGATTTATACCAACAGGGCTTGAAGAGTTATCTTCAGTTATTAGAGGAAAAAATCAAGCTGGATGAAATCAATATTGTGGTCAATAAGCATAAAATTGATCAGGTTTTGGCGATGATTCATTTATATGAAGATATGGCTGTGGGTTATGACTATGATAACAAAGTACCGCAAAAAAAATCGTTTACTACGAAGCGCCAAGAGATGGTTTATGAAAAAATATTGCCCTCTATTTTGGGGCCAGCCTGATATTTAGAGATAAAATAAATAATGAAAGTATGGGGTTATTGTTTATGTGCTTTTCTCTATACACTAGAGGTTCAGGCACTGGGATCCAATGAAGATTGGACTGGCTTTTATCTGGGTACCAAAATGGGGGCCGCTCTAGAGCAGTTTGATTTGACTACGTCTGTTCAGCCCAGCATTTTTTTAAACTCCGCGAAAGCTCAGGTGATTAATAGTGCAGGCAATCAATACCTCAATAGCAGCGGTTTTCTTACAGGCGTTGAAGGCGGATATAATTGGACGTTTAAGCACGTTCTTTTTGGCTTAGAGGCAGATATCCAAGCATTAAGCAATAGTGGTCAAATCAATAGTAGTGCGCTCCCTTATCCGGATGGATCGGGGCATCAATTTTTGGTCACCGCTTATGCTAACAATAATTGGTTGCTGACTGCAAGACCTCGCCTAGGCTTGGTCACGCCTTATGGCTTAATATATACCTCTGCTGGGTTAGGTCTGACTTGGTTACAAAGCGATTTCATCCTTTCGAGTAGTACGCAAGGTTTTGAGTCTGAAAGAGTCAATACAGTTAAGGCGGGTTATGTTGTTGGCGGTGGAATTGAGACCAGTATTACGGAGGATCTCAGTTTGAAAGCCGAATATCTATTCGAAAATTACCCCGTTACGCAAGCCTACACCATGAATCAATTGGTTCCACTCGGTCAAACCATGTCTAATTCAGTGGACTTAGCAGGAAGTCTTATTACAGTTGGCCTGAACTACCATTTTAATCGACAGTTTCCCCTGTGGTTGCAAGCCCGAGAATTATGGAACCCCACACAATGGGAAACAGAGATCGGAGCTCGTATATTTGTTAGCTCTGGGAGTGATGGAGCGCCACAACCTTTATTAAATACTAGTAATCTAGGTGACCTCTTGGCATCGCGGCTAATTTTTTCCAATTTAACTGGCGTTTCTGAAGAAGTTTACGCCCGATTTGATCATGATAGCGGCCTATTTGTTAAGGGATTTTTAGGAGCAGGGACAACTAGCGATGGACAGCTCAATGATGAGGATTTCCCTGCAGCCTATGTTTATTCCAACACCTTAAGTGCGGTGCATGGCGGTTTGTCTTATGGGGTCATTGATTTAGGGTACTCTTTTTTAAAGAACTCAGCTGGAAAAACCGGGGTATTGGTTGGCTATGGTTACAATGCTCAAACATTAAAAGCTTATAATTGCCAACAACTGGCTGGTGATGCGGCTTGTGGTAATCCCAATGAACTGTCCCAATTTTTAGCCTTGTCTGAAGCAGATAGTTTTAATTCTTTGCGCATAGGATTGGCATCACAATATCAAATAACGAATCAATTAATTTTGACACCAGAAGTGGCCTATATTCCTCTTGTGAGTTTTAATGGCTTGGATAGCCATAATGCTCGTCAATTGCTTGGGCCTGAAAGTAGTAATCAGGGGAATGGCACCATGGTTGAGACGAGTTTGGATTATCAATTGAATGCAACATGGAGTGTAGGATTAGGCGGACGTTATTGGGCTTGGAACATGCGTAGTGGAGGAGTGCTATTTGATTTCTTAGGTAATTCCGAAGAAGACATTGCAGAGCCAGCTCGTTTTAATACCAAACGTTATGGCGGGTTTTTACAGGTCAATTATCGTCATCGAGATCTTGCTTCTCTAGATTTAAATCACAACGCAAAAGATTGGAGCGGTGTATTGATCGGTGGGAATCTTGGTGGGGCTTGGGGAAACAATTCTTGGTTGAATCCATTTGGAGCGACTGAGGGTGCTGACGGTTTTGTGAATGTAGCAGGTTTTGGTGATAGCATTTCTTCTTCAGGCCCGTTGGGTGGCGGTAATCTCAATATCAATTGGCAAACGGATGATTGGGTATATGGCGTGGGTGGCACGGTGAGTGCAAGCGACATTTTTGGTGAGAATACACTATTTTCAGGATTAGGTGGCATCAATGGTCAAAGTAAAATAAATTATCTAGGGACCGTTGTAGGCAGATTAGGTCATGTTTTAAATGATTCCCTTATTTATGTGAACGCAGGAACCGCGGTAGTGAATACCCAATATACGTTAAATGCCAACACGAGTGCAGTAATTTTAGGTGACGAAAGCCAGACCTTGAGTACCTGGGGATGGACCATAGGAGCAGGCTTGGAATATGCTTTCAACGATCGTTGGAGTTCCGGTGTGGAATATGACTATATGGTTATGCCTAACCAGACCATTGTATTCCCAACTATTCAGTTCATTAATGAGCAGAATATGATTGTAAATCAATCAGTAAATTTGGTTAAACTTAGTGTGAACTATAAACTGGGGATCTAGGAGGGAACCGCCCGAATTTCCGATTTGCCCCGTATTTGATTAAAAATATTTTTTTATAGAAGTATAAAGCCCTTTTATAAAGGGATGAAAATGAATAATAAATTATTATTAACCAGAATATTCGCCCTGTTTTCTCTAAATGTAATGGCAGATAAGCGCAAATGCTGGAGTTAAAAAAAGTGGCTTAACTGGGTTGTAACAAATTGCTTGATCATGTCATTTTTTGTATTTTGTGTTGCGATAAATATCTAATTGTGTTTATAATTGAAAAATTGTAACTTATTTGTTAATTAAAATTTAATTTGGATCATATTATAATTGGAGTTGTTATGAGAAAATTTTTAATTATGTTTTTTGTTGGTTATCTTTTTATTTCAGGAAATGTTTTTGCAGAAGAAGAATGTGAGGGTGGAGATGACTGCTTCAATACTTTTAAGATTACATTATATAACAATAACTCACACAATTGTTCTTTAATTAACCAATCAATCATATATGGGCGCCTACATTCTAGAACACGTATTCCTAATTACTTAGCTCCTGGTTCATTAAACGAATTTCAAATGGTAGAGGAAGGTAAGCATGGGGCAAGTATTCTGTTGACATATCAGTGTGATGAAGATCATGAAATCACATTCCTCTCACATAGCAATCTACGCCCTACAGGTTTGAATCCAATGAAAGGAACCGTTGAGAACACTAAAAACATGCGCGCCATTATGACAGATCAAGCATACGATTTTTGGAACGGTAGAAGCACAATGGACTGGTCTTTGGAAACAAGTCATTGATGTGGGTTTAATGTCTCGAATAAGAGGTTTGATATGTATCGGTATCGTCAAATTATACTCAGGCTGCGCCAGGGAGATAGTATCCGCAGCCAAAGTTAGTCGATCGCAAAAAAATTAGGCAGATCCGTGACATAGCGATTCATCAAAATTGGCTAAACATCCAGCGTGATTTGCCAACCTATGAGGGGTTATCAACGGTTTTTAAATTAAGAAAAAGCGTGGCTCAATCAGCGTTAACAACACGGCATAAAGATCAAGTAGAATCAGGGGTTAAGCAAAGCATTCAGGCAAGCACTATTCACGCTGCACTACAACGTCAGTGCGGTTTTAATGAAAGCGGGGTTTTTACACTTTTTTTAGAAAAACCATGACTCAAAGCTCTTTATTCTGCCTCAGGGCGCTCAGTTCTCTGCCGCAAATGGCGACATGGGCTAGATACTACTATTTGGGTAGATAAAAGGCTGTAAAGCATCCATCACATAAGAGTCAGGCCTTACTCGTAAAACATAATTATCCCAGGCGTGTCCGGTACTCCAGATGGTCCAACCTACAAAACCGAATGGCTCATCTCCGACTGCATTTTTCTGGATATACGTCAGAAATTGCGTTAAAGGTACTGTACAACTTTGTGCATTTTTACCCACGCCAAAGTCTGTAATGATTGCGCGAAGCTGATTGTCTTGGAGGTAGCGGACAAAGGCCTCTAAATTAAATCCATCTGGTCCGGTAGTGCCGAGATCTTGTAAGCATTTGTGGTGGGTACCTTGATAATCCACATCAAAGTATTGATGTACACCAATCAGAATTTTAGATAGATCGCTGATACCTGCTTGCAAAAAATTGTCGCGTGTAAACAATGTAGCATTACTGTATGTTTTGCCATCTTGACCAACCCATTGATGCGTAGTCCAAGTACGCAGCTCAGAGCCTGCGTTACCCTGTACCAAAATATATCCAGTAAAACCATGCAGGCGTAATTGTTTAATGAGCGTTGTTTGAATGGTAAACACATTATCTTCTGGCACATGAACAGGCGCATTGGCCAAATCAAATAATAGATAGTCTGGATCAATGCTTGCATCTAATTGAATTTGTTGCCACAACTGTTCCCATACGTAAATATAGGCCGATTCATCCAAAATCAATGTGCCGGCATGACAGTAACCATGTTTAGGGCAATTCAAATCACGTTGCCCATATATGGAATAATGCATATTGCAATGTAAATCAAGAATGGTATGGACTTTGGCTGAGGTTAAGGTCTCCAATAAGGGCTTAATATAGTTCGTGTAATAGTCATGATTGATAATCATGCGTCCTGGACCATTCCACTGCAAATAACTCCAATTGATTGGAATTCGGACTGTATTCATGCCCGACTTAAGAAATGCTTCTGTATCCGCTAGATCGGAATAGGGCGTATCCGCATCTTCTTGCGATAAATTGGGCAACGTACTGGGCAGGATAGTTTGTCCAAACTCTAAGCCTGATAAGTTAATCCCGGTAAACATAGAAGATTGCGAGGGTTTGGCGGACGTTAAATTAAAATTGGCTTGAATCGGTGTATAGACAATATTACCCATTATTTTGCCTTGCAAGTTTATTTTGGCATTAATATAAGCAATATGAACCCCATTAGGTGGTGTATAATTAGTCACATTTGGCGTGGTAATTTGCTGGCCAATCGACAATAGCACAGAACCTAGATCCTCATTTTTCGCATCACACCCATCAAATCGTAATCGTGCTTGCGCATGATCCGGATATCCTGAGGCAAGATTGGCATCACCGCTTTGATCAGGCGCCAGCGCCAAAGTGACGAGTCCTTCAGCATTGTAGATACATAAATAGGGTCGCGTCATCTCATTGGGTCCTACACCACTGATGGCGTTCGTAATGCTGCTGGCCTGGCTAGTAATAGCCCAAATCCAAATAAATAAAAGCACAATGATCTGCTTCAATAGGGTGCTCCAGCATGAGGTATGCATTCAGTATAAACATTGAAGTTTTAGGATTGCAAGCGCCAAGTCACAACCCATAGGTAACCATTTGTCAAATCAAGCGATTATCTTTATAATTAGTGTACATTAATCAAATGGCGATCTGAAATGCATGGTGGAAAAAGAGAACGAGCAGGGCGTCCCAAAGGACGGAATGCTTACGGTGAAGCCACCAAACCGATACGGATTCCCCAATCGAAAGTAGACAAGGTGCTAGCCTATTTACATGAATCCAGTATATTTAACTTACCATTGTACAGCAATAAAGTCAGTGCTGGTTTTCCCTCTCCTGCGGATAGTGATGTAGAATGCAAATTAGATTTAAATACATATCTCATCAAACATCCCGCCGCTACCTTTTTCTTAAGAGTCTCAGGCGATTCCATGCAAAATGCGGGGATTCAATCTGGGGATATGTTAATTGTGGATAAAAGCTTGGAGCCCAGCGACGGTAAAATTGTGATTGCTGCTATTGACGGTGAATTAACCGTTAAACGGCTGGTAAAAAAAGCAGGGCGTGTGCAATTAGTGCCAGAAAATAAGGGATATCCTATCATTGAGGTGCAAGACACCCAGGATTTGGTCATCTGGGGTGTTGTCACACATGTTATTCATCAAGCAACTTAAGGGAGGGTCTGTATATGTCAACATACCCTAACATGTTCGCACTCATTGACTGTAATAATTTTTATGCAAGCTGTGAAAGGTTGTTTCGTCCAGATTTGCATAACCAACCTATCGTCGTGCTGTCAAATAACGATGGTTGTGTGATAGCTCGCTCTAATGAGGCCAAAGCCTTAGGCATCGGCATGGGAGAACCTTTTTTTAAAATAAAGTCATTATGCCAGTATCAACGGGTTCAAGTTTTTTCCTCCAATTATGCTTTGTATCGTGATTTATCGGAACGCGTGATGTCTGTGATTCAAGATGCATGGGAAGAGACGGAAATTTATTCTGTAGACGAGGCTTTTTTGAGCTTGCATACGCTGCCTAGGCATTTGACTGAGACGTTTTGCCGGGATTTACAAAAAAAAATTTTGCAAGATACCGGGATTCCGACTTCCATTGGCATCGGATCGACCAAAACCTTAGCGAAAGCTGCCAATTTTATCGCCAAAAAAAAGCTTAACATTCCTGTGTTTTCTATTGAACAGCAGTCTTATTGGCTCAAAAAGATTGAAGTAGGAGATGTGTGGGGCATTGGACGGAATTGGGAAAAAAAGCTGACAAGCCTTGGAATGAAGACAGCTTTTGATTTATGTCATTGGAATATACAATTGGCTAAAAAAAATTTGAATGCATGTTTGGTTCGAACTATTTTAGAACTGCAAGGAAAAGCGTGTCTGGATTTGGCTGTGGCTGAAAAAAATCAGTCGATTTTATCCTCCCGCTCTTTTGGTTCCATACAGACAGAGTATCATGTGTTGCGTGAAGCTGTCAGTCATCATTGTGGTATTGCTTGGGAAAAACTTCGGCATCAAAAGCTCAAAGCCAAGCGCTTATCTGTGTTTGCCTATACACGTCCTTTCAGCCAAGAGCCTACGCATTACTCTTACTCCTCGAGTATTGAATTTTTACATCCAACGGATGACATTAGGATTATTACACGCCATGCGGAGAGCTGTTTAAAACAATTTTATCAACCAGACGTACCCTATAAAAAGTGCGGTATTTATCTGACGGATTTATCAGAGAGTTCTATGCAGCAATATGATTTTTTTTCAGCTGTTTCTGAAACAGAACGTGTGCAAACAGAGAAAACCATGCAAATCATAGAAACCATCAATCATAAGTACCAAAGTAACGCCGTGTACCTAGCTGCGGCAGGGGGCATGCAACAATGGCGTATGAAAAAAGAGCGCTGCACACCTTCTTACACAACAAAATGGACAGAGTTGCCGCTTGTGTATGCGCAATGAAACGCACTGCTTCCCGATCGCGTAGGTCAGTCCGAACGGGTCAGTGTTATTCCCTTAACTTAGTGCCATTCCAGCATGACATCCCCTGTCAAAATAGTTCAAACATTTGATGCATAGCAATATATTTGAACTATAATTAATTAAGATATGGTTTAAATAGGATCTAGTATGCGTCGAATGTTGCAAGACTCTCAAGGAAAAATTGGCAATGTAAGGAAGCGCATTGAAGATTTGAGGTTGGAAGTGGCACTATCAGGATTGCCTACCGAACATAAAAAACAATTATTTAAGATTAATCGAGTAAAAAGCGGCGAAAGAACTTGTTACTAAATTACTCGATATCAATGATGACGTAATGAAAATAAAGGATTTGTTTGAGGTGGGTAAAATACAGCAAAAAACGGTCAAAGAAATATCAGATAGGAGTAGAATAATCGAGAGTAGAATTACCAAGGAAAAGAATAGCACTTTCCAGAAACAGGTAGATGCAATGCCTTGTGCACCTATTACACTGCTAAATAAGGGTCCGCGTCCAAGGTGAATAAGGGGGTCTCATGTTAATAAAACAACTATTTGGAATTATGCTTGCTCTGGTTTCGCTATCTACTTTTTCGGCAACGGGAACTATAGCAGCGGCGACTGATAAAACAGCGGATACCACCGCATCAGCCACTGATAAGAAAACAGATACCACTCAGGGCTCTGAAAAAGCACCGGCCACTGATAAGAAAACAGATACGACAACCGCCACTGAAAAAAAATCTGACACCCAAGAAACCGCTGGGGACATCAAAGTAACCGTCACCACCGACGCTAAAGACGTAGCGGGCATTGGTTATTCTATTAACGGCAACAGCTCTGGGCAGGCAGGGAGCAATTATAGCGGTGTAGGTAAGAAAGGCGAAGACCATTCATTTGGGTATAGAAAAAGTTCTAATATCAATGAAAATATAAAATGTGGCACTGTGCGTTTAGACAAGGACAGTAACGTTACATTGGTTGTCGATGGCGATTCTTGTCATGCGAATGTAGAATAACTCGTTGTGCGAGCGATTTACCAATGCTCAAAGCAATCTAGTGACCTCAGCTGTGTTTTCCCCTCATAACGGTCGACAATCGCTATAAAAGTCAGTGATGTGCAGCCAAATACATATAGAGCGGGAGCTGCTGGTGTTGCGAAAAAGTGGCTAAGCCCAGTAATGCCATTGTTGCACCTTGCGTATGCGCGATGAAGTGCCATGTCATATCTACGAGACGACGAGCTGTTTTTCCAAAACAGCTTAATTATTTTGTTCATAGAAATTAATTTGAACTATAATGACAATATGTTGGTTAAATTGGATTAATTATGGGCGTTCGAGAAATGCTGAAGCAAGCGCAAGAAAAACTTGGTAATATAAATAATCGTATTGAAAGTTTACGGTTGGAAATATCCTTATCACAGGACCTGCCTCAAGCTCAAAAAGAAGGTTATTTACGACTAATCAATGAAAGAGCGTCTTTGTTTTTAGAAGTTAGTGATCAAATAAAAAGAGCCAATTCTGGCTATACATCTGAAAAAAGCGCGAAAGAACTCATTAAAAAACTGCTTAATATTAATGATGACGTGAAAAAAATAAAGGATTCTTTTGATCAAATGCGGGAAAGGAAAGCACAAAGTTCAAACACAGAAAATATACCGTCCAGCGCTGCACCAAAAGAACATAAAACCCGAGTTATAGAGGCAAATACCTCTAAAACTGCCACGCCAACTCAAAGTACACCCATAAACCCCAAACTCGAAGCAGCAAAAAGTGAGTTAACTGTCTCCTATGTTGAAGCATGTAGTAAATTTAAACGTATGCAAGCATCTTGGAATACACTTCTTCAGTCGATAGATATTAAAAGCATGCCAACAGATCAAAAAGTTCAAAAAATTGGTATTTTAAATTCTATGAAACAGCAATATCAAGAGTTGGAATCAAAAGTAAACAATATTGGTCGAATTCTTGGATCAATGTCTACTTCTGCCACTCCATCACAAATCGTTAAGATGAAAAAAACAGTCACCGAAATAGCGGAAGGGAGCAGAATAATGGAGTCGAGAATTGCAAACGAATATGTGAAAGCAATGCCGGTTGCTCCAACGGGATTTAAACGAAATCCGCCTCCAGATCCAGATCAACATTCAACCAATAGCAATCGATTTGGTCGACGCTGAAGTAAGTTGTATAAAAATAATTCTTGCACTTTTTTGTGTCTCCGCCTTTGCTGAAGACGGGTATAAAACGCCGGCTACAGATAACCCACCGCCACAAAAGAAGATGGGGATGCCCGTCATGCAAGCGATTTACTAATGCCAAAAGCACCTAATCAAAAACTGGAGCTGGATTGTTTCTAACAAACCAGCTCCATGTTCTTCTAAAAATTCCGTCAGCCCCGCAATGTTATGACGGAAATATGGTTTTATTTTAACCAATATTTGGGGTATAATACTCTCACCTTCATAAGGAGATTATCCCATGCTAGCATTGAGAGCGCTATTGTTTATCTGTTTCATTTCAGCCCAAACCTCCTATGCTCTACAAATTCAAAACCATTGTGATTTTATCTATCTCAATAATAATAGTGAACAGACGCTTGAAGTGAGCGGCATTTATCCTGATAGTAAAGATAGATTGAAAACAATTGTCCTAAAGCCCTATGAGACACAACAAAGTATTGCATTAAAAACCCTAGGAACTTGTAGTGGTAACACGAGCAAAATACACTGTAACGCCATGTGGTTTGTTTGTCATAAAAATATTAACCTGGTAGTAAAAACCGCAGATAATGGGAAAACCCTATTATCTGGACTTATCCACGCAAATGACACGTTATCTATTAATAAATGCCTTACATGTGATCAGCCATCGATTGTCTTGATTAATGATATACCTCAGTACTAGTCGTCATCTGTCGTCGTTTTGTGAGTCAGATTTCCAAGCCTAATACAACCCCAAACTGCAAAACCCTATATTGATTTAGTCTGATTAAAAATGTCACAGCTCTTTTTGTTGCTTTGTTTTTAGGCATCACTTACTATCGCACAGTCAATAAGTGCGTTTATATAATAAATGCTGCTTAAAAAATAACAACAAAAAAGATGGCATGGAGAAAAAATGAGCGAAGATTACGTAGAGTATCGATGTATCGATAATCAAAAAAAACAATGGCATACAATAGATGGTATAAAATTTGCACAAAGAGGCAGAGCAAGTAATTATGTTACTGAAATATCTTATGCAAAATCCCGAATAACACAAAATGGATTTGATATTTTTAAAGGACAAGAACCAGCTATTTCAATTTATAAGTTTATTGGAAATGCGACTTTTCAACAGATGAAATTAGAGAAACGTAAGGTAGATCGTGAGGAAAAATACTTTTTAATCGAAGATCAACCCATATTGTATATCAGCGATTTTTATAGTTTGAATGGAGATGCTGAAGATGTAGAAATCCCTAGTCATCATAGCGCTAATCTTGACCTTGTTCCGTTTAGTAGCCCGCTAAGGCCCCCTGAATCAGTAAACCCAGCTCCTGGTTTCACTGAGGTTAAACAAGAGAGTGATACTAACGGCATTGTAAACTTAAATCCTGAATTCACTCTGACTTCTTTCATAACCTCGCCAACATTGATAATTTATTCCGATAATGAAGCAAAAGAATCTTCTGGAGAAGATACACAAAAATTTAGCGAACATTTAATGCCTGATATAAAAAAGCGCTTATTTTCATCGAGCAAATTACATCCAGCCAAACCATTCGCTACCGTGGGTAGCAACCAAGGTCAACATACATCTGGAAACTCATCATTTTTGTTCATGTGCGCAGGATTAAAAACCTCTCTCGGAAAATTCGCTATCTTGGCGTCATTTTTGGGTTGGTTAGGGTTGGTTGCGTCAACTTATGGTACAGCTTTATTTTATACAGCAGGTGCCCTGGCTGTATCGGGATCTTTGGCGCTTGGAATCAGTTTGTTTTGTACAAGTCGTACTAGCCTAAGCAGAGCGTTCGCACGTACGGGCCTAAGTACTAGTAGAGAATGTTCAACAAACAGTGTCATCCCCGCCTATGCGGGGATCCATCCCAGATTGATACATTACCACTAAGAATGAATTCCCACCGACGGGGAAATGACACAAAACTTTGAATAATCTGGAATATGAGCGTGCAAAATCGCCAAAATATCATCCAATTGGGATAATATATGGATCATAATCTGTTTGCCTATTATCTTGTGCCCATGATTTGGATTATTTGGGTCCAATAAGCTCTTTACGGGTTAATTTTTACTATGCAGTCATTCGTTGATGATCTTCAAACGTAGTGATCTATGCAATTATTTTGCTTGCTACAATCATCCTTGCCTCCCAACTCCCTATTATGGATGATGAAGCTTATTACATTATTTTTAATCGCAATCGTTTACAACCATTGCGTCCATGACAAAGATGTCACAAAAAAGCTATTGCTTACTTTTTTGCTGGCCTATGTGATACCAGTTTTTAGTTTTTTTATTATGCCAGATACCGGTCTTATTTTATCTTTAAACATTTTGCTTTGGGTAGCAGATAAAGTCGTATGCGCAGGTCATTTGACTTGGAAAAACGTCGGTGAATTAGGACTTGGCTTAGGGATAGAGCTGCTTTCAAAATATCATATTCTACTGTTGGGTTGATCTACATAAACGGGGCAAATGCGAATTATACCACCTATTTTTGCAAATAATTTAACCATTAAGGCCCAAATAAAAAAATTATTTATCGATTAATTTTTTTAAATAACAGCTAAGAATAGCAAAAAATCTCATATTTTATAAGGAATTAATTACTTGGAGCGAGATCTAAATCTAATCGTATAATTAGATGTCTTGCGCATCATTATACAGCTTTGAAAATTCAATAAATAATCAGGATAGTTCTCGTCTAATTGGGCTCGCGGTTCTCCTAGACCCACTACATAAAACACATCGGTGGCGTAAATTGCAGAAACGAGACAAATGCAAACTGGGTTTTTATATCGGACCTGGCATGGTAGTGCATGATGGATTTGATTGAGTCGGTTCTGTTTGTTTAAATAATCCATATCCACCAAGAACAATGCTTACAATCCCAATACCTGCCATAAAAATTCCAGCTGTGAAAGAGAGGACTGTCAAAGCTATAGCAACAGCAAAAATGCCTAATGCTACTAAAAATCCATTTAAAATATGCATGGTTAGTGAATTTGCTAGCCTTTGAGAATGAATATTAGGTTCAGGTAAAGATTCTGCTAAATTATCCATAGGCCTTATGGATAATAAAGGGTTGCTCCATTGAATCGAAAAATGCAAACCAGTCGTCAAAGTTATTAAAGATAGTGCTGGTTGTTTTGATTTGAAATAAATATCATTATTGGCTATCTGGCCTTTAGAGTCTCTATCTAGTAATAAATAACCGATTCCATATTTTGCTAAATAGCATGCTGTAAAAGCCGCATCTGTATTTCTTTCTAAGGTATTATTGGATACTATAACTTCATCGATAGGAGGCCTATATCCTAAGCGACCCATTTCTGTTAAATCCGGCAGAATTTCTCCATAGAATGTTTGTATAGTTAAATCAAGATTTTCTTCACACATTTCTACACATATATCAAAACGCAAATACGCTGCTAGAAGATAAATAAGGTGATCATGAGTAGGCGGGACACCTCGAATTTGCGGTATAAATTTCTCTATAAGTAAATTCAAATTTTTTTCGGTTGGCTCCATCTTTTCATAGGTATTGATAAAAGTCAGAATCTGTTTTTCTAAACTATTTTTTTGATTTGAAGGAAGTCGATATAATGTGTCTACAGACATGTTTGGTTTAGGGCGCGGATCGTATTCTCCAAATATATAATCTAGCGCCAGACTGGATAAATGTCGTAAATCTTCCGTATATGGCTCTGTGCGACCTTTATTTCTTTGATATATGCCTCTTAAGAAATTACATACAAATTGTTTATGTTGTGGATATGCTAAACCTTCTAATAATAAGCTCTGAATAATAGCGCGAGGTCCACAATTTCCATCTCCAATAACGTAATATTCTTTTTTCATTAACATTTTACGTACCACGTTCTCAACAAGCTAAAATTATATCACAATGTCATTAATTTCCACAATAGAAGCGACAAGAACAAGCCAGGATCAGAAATAAAGTTTGCTTTAACACTAATCGCATAATTAGTAATGACCAAAAACACCTATATTGAAAATTTCATTATCTATCAAAAATCCACCGATAAATCCTTAAAGACATTGGCAATTTATCGCAGTGATTTGGTTCAATTTGCTGTCTGGTTTGAGAGTATTAAAAATGAAACAATGCGATTGATCAACATTACACCAACTGATGATCGTCGATACAAACAACATTTAATTGATTCTGGTTTGCGAGAACCGACGCTTACTATCGTTGAAATACTTTTTAGAATGGGGATGGCACACCAAGAAAATCAAATATCGATTCCCTCTGCCAAAAACTGTTAAACAATCACAGCCAATACCAAAATGGCTTAATCGCACGCAGCAAAATCAGCTATTGCGTCATGTAGAGCAATTTGGGAGTACGCGCGACATCTGTATAGTAAAGATACTCTTAAATACTGGTCTGCGTGTCGGTGAGCTTTGTGATCTCAAGTGGTCAAATATCATCATGAGTGAACGCAAGGGAAAATTACTTGTTAATGCTGGAAAAGGCTGCAAGTATCGTGATGTACCCTTAAACAAAGACGCACGACTTGCTTTCTTTAATTTGGATTATAAAATACATGCTAGTAGTGATGCTTATGTCTTTTCAGGACAACGAGGAGTTCTTGGTTCGCGTGGCGTGCAATTAATGTTAAAACGATTGCGCTTTCCAGAAGAACTGGGAATAATTTCACCTTACCAATTTAGACATACTTTTTGCAAAAACTTAGTGGATGCTGGTATCAGCTTAGAAAAGGTAGCATCTCTTGCAGGACATGAGCGATTAGATACCACAAAATTATATTGCCAACCCTCTTTTTCGGATTTAAGTGAAGCGGTAGAGCGGATAGGAGAGCATGATTAATGAGCTTGATTGAAGTATTACCAGATTATGAAGCAAAACTCTTTAGTCGTTCACCTACGTTAACGAATGGCGATCGAAAAAAATATTTCAAAATCGATGACTCTATTCGTTGTGTCATCGAAAAAACCAAACAGCCAGACAACCAAATTGGTTTATTGGTACAATATGGTTATTTTAAAATTAGTGGCAAATTTTTTACAACAAAATCTTTCAAACTAGCCGATATCAAAGCAGCAGGAAAAAATCTTGGTGTAACACCATCAGATAATTTTATTGAAAAATATACTGATAGAACTCGGCAAAGGCATCGATTATTAATTTTAGATACTTGTAGTGCCACTGCCGCTTTTGAAGAAGCGGTGAGCATATTAAAGCATCTACAAAACTCACTATTGGGGTTACCCCGATTTTTTATTCGAGCGAGCTTCGGTTCTCAGGAGCGGTTCTAACCACATCTGAACGGTGTTTTCTTTTACTGCTGGAGATTCTTGTGAGCTCAGAACGCGTCGGCATTTACTTTCAAGTTTAGTGAGATTTTGAGAATCATATGCTGATAATATACTTATTTTATTTTGCCACTGATCATCATCTTTGAGCATATTAGCTTGTGCAAGCAGCCTGAGACCACGCCCCAGAGATTCTTGATTAGGTTGCTGTACAAGCCATTTTACATTAGGTTCAGATAACAGATCTTGGGAAAGCAATGCATTAAGATCTTGATTCAAATGTTGCAAATGCGTCTGATAAAACGACCCATTAAAATGAGAGCTTTGGCTTGCTACCGCACTATAGAATGACAATAATTCAGGAATAGTGGGTTTCGATGATAGGGCAGTTTTAGATGAAAATAATTTTATTTTATCAAATACTTTTTGACCCACATCCGTAGCGGCTGCGGCTAGCACTCCAGCGGTTCGTTTTAGTTGGCCTTGCACAACTACTGCCTTTTCTCCAGCCACATCTGCTACGTCGGAAGCCATATAAGCAAGTTTCGCCGCAGCGCTTGGATTGCGCATTGAAAGATTAATGTACTCCAAAATTTTCTGCTTTGTTTGCAAGCTGGTTTCATCGCTTAGCAGTTGGTCAAAGTTTTTTTGTTTTAAAGCGGTATTCATCTTGAATTCGGGTTTTGCTTTTAATTCCGTCACTATGGTTTTCAGAAAATCGACATCCCCGGCCAAATCCTGACGATGTCTTATAATTTGTTTGGCATTGTTATAATCTAATAAACCTGCGTTGTCTAAAATAAACAACCAAGCATAAACTTTTTGGAGTTGCTCTTCATTAGTTTGTAGCAAATCATCAAGAATACTTTGAATACTAAGCTTACTTTTATCCAGAAGTTTAATTGCTTGCTGTACTAACGGAGGGCGCTCATGGCTGGCGATTCTATGTTTTATGTCCTCTAAAGCCAAATAAGCACTATTTTCTTCATTTTCAATTAAAAACCTTTGTATCAATGTCTCTTCTGCATTCAAACTCAGATCAGTTTCTTGGGTACCTGCGCTAATAGTTTGTTGAAGCCATTTAGAGCTTGACTCTGTTTGGACCCAAGCTTCAGCATAAATCTCGCGAAACAGCGCAGGATTTTCCTGATTCAAAAACTCTAGTTTTCCGATGTTAGTGGTTAATTTATCGATTATTAATAATCCACATTGTGACATTATGATCATGCAACGACAACGAATTTGAGGATCCGGCGCAGCAGAGAACAGACGTAACATAGATTTTAGGTTGGTTTGTGTTAATAAATTATCTTCGTTTAATAAGGGCAACACTGCGTAAAATGCGTGTAAAACCGCTGGACTGTATGCCTCAAGTTCATCTTCTGTAATAGCAATGCCGATGGTCTTTAGTTTTTTTGAAACATGTCGCGCTATTTGTTCATCCGGCAAAGTACTCAAAATAGTCGCAGGAGCTGTAGCGGTGGGTTGAGAAGGTGAAGAGGGGGTCCTAGTAGATCTAGATGCCGACCGATCTCTAGATTGCATAACACGCTCGAACTTTTTCTGATCTCTACTAACATAGGATTTTTCTAGGTTTAAAATTGATTGTAACAACGTACTATCTTCAATCAACCGTGCTTGATTGTCAAAAATAGATTTGATATTTTCTGGCGTGAATAAACCAATTTCTTCTAAATGTTGCAGCAGGGTAGTTATCTTCTCGTGATTCACATTCGTTAACAAGTCTTGTTGATAATCTTCACTTAATCGGTCAAATATTTGTATAAAATTATGATCATACAGAGATTTAAGTTTCCCAAATATTTGTTCATTTAACTCTAATGATCCGAGAGTTTTGAGACTATTGTCACTCAGTTTGGAAACAATCAACCAACTGGGTTTGTGGATCATCCAGGTTGTCCCATCGATACCTATTTTCCCTAATCTAATGAGTAGCTTCAAAGTTGGGGTGGTAATCAGTTGTTTTTTATTTGCTTCACAGATGTTTTGCAGAGTAAGCTCTGATAGGTCTTTGATGTTTTGCAAATACTCTGTATTTAGTACGCCTTTAGAGTTCAGTAATTCACAATATAATAATGCGGTTTGTGGCATATCTGCGATGACGTTAAAATTGCTCATATTCAACTCACCGACCGACTGTAATAATCTACATACTTTGGTGAGTGGTTCTTCATTAAAGGTTTGAAAGATGGGCTTACTATAAAAGTAGCTTAAAAAACTATAAATTATCGGAAAGTTAATATAACGATCGAGCCATATTTGCTGCTCTGCATATACTTTATATAATTCAAACGATGCTTCTATACTAGGGTCTTCCCAAGCGATCCGCATTGCTTGCTTCCAGGGTTTTGGGAAAAAACGCGTTCTTTTACATACGTATTCATTAATTAACGTAAAACCTTTGATTTGTGTGTCTTCTGAGAGCGCATCTTTCGACAGTAAGTCCTTATCTTTGTATGCCTTATGTAGGAGCAAACTTGTTTGTAGGGCGTCCAGATCATTGTGCGCTTTCACGCGCGCAAAAAAGCCTGGATCAGCGATGCTCATAGTATCAATATGGGAAAATACGTGAGCGTATTGGTCTAGTTTTTCCGGATCAAGCGCATTTAAAAATCTGATCCAATCCTGATCTTTAATTTTTCCAGCATGATTTTCTATGATGCCATTTTTGTGTAAGACGGATAAAATAAAAACAATGTTTTCAACGACTGACTCAGGAGCTCTATAATTACCGAACACTGCTTTAAGCACTGCAGGCCGGAAGGCAACTACAATCTCTTCAGCAAATTTTGGATGCTGTTTCAATAATTCATAATTACTTTCAGAAAAAAGCTTGGGTCCAGTATTATAAAGTTTGCTACAAGCTTGAAGGAATAACGTATTTTCCAAGGGCAGATTTTTGCCTTTGGGTTTAACTAAGTAAATTTTCCGTTTAGCAGAAAAGTAGGCTAGTAAGTCTTCATAACTCGCCTCATTGCTTTGGGATAAATCAATAAGGGACTCATTACTTAGGTTTTTTTCATCCATGATATCAATCTTTTCAGAAAGTGCTTATATTGTGATTATAGTACAAAATAATTACAATCTCATGTGCTATACCATTCTTGCACCAAGCACGCTTCTTGCACAACCTGCGCTTTTTGTTTTATTCTGGCGTTAGAAAGCTTTCTTAACTAATGTCAGACCCAGTCATAGACAGAGAATGCAGTCCCAATCGCTCATCTGAGTGCCCTAGGACAGTTGGTTTATATTTCCTATGAATACTATGAGAGAACAACCCATGACTTACTTCCCGCTCGCTAGACAGTACCTTTTGGAAAGCAGGAGATACGAGTTGAAGCGTGGTAGCTTGTTGAGAAACGGCTAAATCAATTGGATTTGTTTCATTGGTACCCAATAGATCAGAGAAACTGCTTGAAGAAGAACCTATTTGCTCATAACGAGTCGATTCAAAAACAAGAGTAGGCTTAATTTTTAGTCGATATAATTCAAACCTTGAATCAGACGTACTCATTTCAGCAATATCATCGCCTGTCCAATTTGGGCTTTTCTCTAATTCTTTTTTAATCCAATTAACAGCCATGCGAGGTAAGTCGGGAGAAATGTTGTCTTTACTAACATCGTCGATAATCGAAGGAATATCTTCGGGTCGAAAGGAGGTTGTGGAAACTTGGATCTCAGGTTCAATATCTGTAAAGGTATTTTGCATAACACTTATCTGTCTTTCAGTTGCAGAAGTCACAATATCGCAGGTTATTGCAGTCTGGGCTACAATACTTTTAAACTGAATTTGCAGCTTAAACTCAGAAACTTTATATCCTTGCCTTTCTAGATCACGAGCATTATCCCAAAAAACACGAATTGCATTGGTTACGTCGGTAACGATAGTTTGCCTTTCCTTCGAGCTGGGCACCGCAATGAAACCATTTTCAGCTGCAGCAATTTCATGCGTTTGCCAAATAGTGTTCGGAATAATTTCTTCAACAACTTCTTGAATGAAGCTACTGTTTGTCCGAGCTAGTATGATTTCGCTAGAAGTAGGAGATGAAACTACGTCTAAAGAGGTTTCTGTAGGATTATTCAAAAAATTACTCCGAAACGATTCTGATTTTATGTGGTTTATTACTAAATTTCTAAATGTTGGCACATTATATCATGAATGGACTCAATTTACCCACATTGTTACCTTCCCGCGTTTCTGGTGTTCGTTTTTAAAGATACATTCGAGTGAATCGGCAAAACAAATCATTAAGAGACTGACGAAAAATGGTTTAAATTGATGGCGGCATGACAATCCAGTGATTCTTAAACGACCAATGTATCCATGAACTGCTTGTCCCTAACGAGTTTTCGGTTTTTATGCTAGGGTAGTGTAAGATTGCGGTTCAAGGCTCGAGTGCTCTATAAATCAGCTCGATGGTAGTGCGAACATGTAACTTCAAGATAAAATACTTGTTTAGTACATACTTCAAAGTTAATACATTGGTGTTTTCGGTTCTGTTGCAAAAACATGAGTATGTTAACATATGACCTTGAGTCAAGAGAGGGGAGATGTACTCTTATGAAGAAGCTCGAGTGAAGCATATCCTATGCTAACACTGAAGCGGTATCCAGTCTCTATTAGTGGATTAGCGTTGGCCTTAGCCAGTATTGGAAGTTCATGGGAATTAATGCTCCGGGGTATTGGTTCTTTTATCCATGTCATTTTATTGGTTATTTCTTTAGCCCTAAGCCTACCTGTTTGGGCAAAGATACTCATGTATCCCAAACAGCTCCAGGATGCGATCAAAGATCCTGTGATGGTGACTGCGTTACCTACATTGACCATGCTGGGAATGCTTTATAGTGATATTGTTGCCTATAGCAATATAACACTGGCAACACTAGTGTTGTCTATCATGTTGATCTTGCACCTAATTCTGTTAATTAATTTTATTTATTATCACATCATTAAATCCAATCTAGAAGACTATACTCCTGCTTGGTTTATCCCCACAGTAGGTGGAGGACTAGCCTGCTCTGCAATGGCACCAATGGGGTATGCCGAAGTGAGTTACACTATTTTATGTGTGGCATCTATTTTATTTTTTGTCGTTTTATTGGCTATCTTATTAAGATTCTTTATTTACGGTAAGGTGGGACATTATAAATCTCCTACACTTGTTGTATTCGCAGCGCCTGCCAGCATTTGCTTAAGTGGTTATTTAAGCATCTCTAATCACCCCAGTACCATCATCACATTATTTCTTGCTAGTCTAGTCTTGCTTTTGGTTCTTTTTTCATACATGCTGGCTTTTTTTATTATCTTGAAAAATAAATTTTCACCGTTGTTTTCCTGTTTAACTTTCCCCTTAGCGATGAGCACATTCGCGATACATAAATTTAGCCAATGGGCAAACCAACAAATTAGTGCGGCATGGGGAGATGTGTTTTCTATAATGTCTGGTGTTCAGCTGGTCGCTAGTTCAGCGGTCATTGCCTACGTACTTTGGGGATATTGTTATTACTTATTATCTGATGCCCCTCAAAAAAGCGAATTGTAATCCAGTATGAATCACCTATTTTCTGCGGAACATTATCGACACACAATATAAAGTTTTATTGGCGCAAACCTTTGCTTCAAGGAGTGCTTTTGAAAAAGAGAGGCTACCTTATTCTCTGAATCAGAAGGAGAGACAGTGGACCGGTTTGATAGGGGCAATTCCAACACAAATAAATTCATTATTTACCCATAATGAGCTGGCAACAGACTAAAGGAATATTATTTATCCATAAGTGATTCAGTATTTAGATTGAACGGTATTTACTAATTATGCGATGAGTTTCTCAAAAAAAGCCAATAATATTGCAATAATGATTTATTTGTCTATTGAAAGTGTTATTTTAAAACACATAATGCTTCGAGCTATCTGCATTAATCCAGTCTTAAGTCGCATT
>JACCDN010819678.1_pt1 | contig 162369 bp, 154 predicted proteins | sample 7441691 | NCBI WGS metagenome assembly JACCDN01 (sample SAMN15323439, study PRJNA562643) | freshwater metagenome | isolation source: river surface water | place: USA:Blue River Watershed | collected 2017-08-16 | reverse complement strand
TTCTTCTTGGGTCAAATGTGTATAGGTCATGGTGCAACGTTTGGGACTGGCCGGTCACAAAAGCGCATCCTATTCACTTTTGGCCCAACCCGTTTCTAAACCGTTGCACTTCGTACTTGAATCCGCCTCTTTAAATCAATGCCACCGCTGCAGGATATGTATCCATAACCTGCCACTTTCCCCGCACGCAATGCCAGGCGAAATCACGAAAGGCCAGATCCCCAGGCCAGGTGCGGCGATAGGAAGGGTCACAAAAGCGTCACAGTTTCATCACACCCACGTCACAGCGCAAATTTATCGTCAAGGGCTGCCCAACCCATCTACCCAAGGACATCCCTGTGAGCAAACTGAACGACTTCAACAACGAAGATTCCAACACTTCCAACAACCCCACCTTTGACAACGTACTGCAGACTCGCCTAAGCCGTCGTGGCATTTTGATGGCAGGCATGGCGTCCATGAGCACAGCTGTGCTCGGCGGCACGGCCTTAACTGGCTGCGGTGGTGGCAGCGGGGTTGAAGCGCTGGCAACCACACCTGTGGCTGCGGCCATTACGCTGGGCTTTGGTGCTGTGGCCAAGAGTCTGGCTGACAAAGTGACAGTGCCGGCCGGTTACTCGGTGAGCGTGTTGTACGCTCTGGGCGACCCCATTCTGTCGGGTGCCACTGCGTTCAAGAACGACGGCAGCGACAGCGACTTTGAAAACCGTGCAGGCGACCACCACGACGGCATGGAATGGTATGGGCTGAGTGCAGCCGGTGCACCGTCGCTCACGTCTACTGACCGCGGCCTGCTGGCCATCAACCACGAAGCCACGACCGATGAGCGCAGCTCCTTCTTCATCCACACCAACGGTGGCACGGCCACGCTGCCCCGCCCCTCCGCCGAGGTGGACAAAGAAGTTGCGATCCACGGCATCTCGGTGGTTGAGGTCAAAAAGACTGCCGACAAGTGGGCCTATGTCAAAGACTCTGCATTCAACTTCCGCCTGACGCCCTTGACCGACATTGAAATGGCTGGCCCCGCACGTGGCAATGCGCTGCTGGTCACCAAGTATTCGACCAATGGCACCCGCACGCGCGGTACGCTGAACAACTGCGGCACGGGTAAAACTCCGTGGGGCAGCCACCTGACCGGTGAAGAAAACTGGGTTGGCTACTTCTTCCGCAACGCCACCGACAACGCAGCCCGTGGCAATGACAAGAGCGTGACCTCGCTCAACCGCTATGGCCGTTCACAAGGTTCCGCTTCGCGCCATGGCTGGGAGACTGGCGGCAGCGCCGACAAATACATGCGCTGGGACAACAGCAAACTCGGTACCAGCACTGACGGCAGCGACGACTACCGCAACGAACTCAACGGCATGGGGTACATCGTCGAGATCGACGCGTATGACAAAACCCGCACCGCCAAGAAACGCAGCGCCCTGGGCCGCTTTGCACACGAAAGCGCAGCCTTCAGCGTGCCCGTAGCAGGCAAGCCGCTGAGCATCTACATGGGTGACGATGCCCGCAACGAGTACATCTACAAGTTTGTGACCACGGCCAACTGGGACGCTGCAGATGCCAACCCCGCCAACCGCATGACAACGGGCGACAAATACCTGGACAGCGGCAAGCTCTACGTGGCCAAGTTCAACAGCGACGGCACGGGCCAGTGGATTGAACTGTCCATCAGCAACCCCACCATCGCCGCCTACGCTGGCTACAAATTTGCCGATCAGGCAGACGTGTGCGTGAACTCCCGCCTTGCTGCTGACGCTGTGGGTGCCACCAAGATGGACCGCCCCGAGTGGTGTGCGGTCAATCCTGCCAATGGCGAAGTCTACTACACGCTGACCAACAACAGCAACCGCAACGTGAACGCCACGGGCAGCAGCCAGTTGGTACCCGACAGCACCAACCCCCGCGCCTATACCGACATGAAGGGCACCACTGCGCAAAACGGCAACCCTAACGGGCACATCCTGCGGGTCAAAGAAGGAGCCGTTGGCGCAGCAGCCACCACGCTCACGTGGGACGTGTATGCCTTTGGCGCACAGTCAGACGCTGACAGCGGCAAGGTAAACCTGTCCAGCCTGACCAGCGACCAGGATTTCTCCAGCCCCGACGGTCTGGTGTTCAGCCCTAGCACCGGCATCATGTGGATACAAACCGACGACGGCGCTTATACCGACGTGACCAACTGCATGATGCTGGCCGCCCTGCCTGGCCAAGTGGGTGATGGTGGCAAGAAGTCTCTGAGCTACACCAAGACCGATGGCAGCACCTTGGCAGTGGACACCTATGTCGGCAAGACCCCCACTGCGGCAACCTTGAAGCGATTTTTGGTGGGCCCTGCGGCCTGCGAAATTACCGGCCTGTGCGAAACACCGGACGGCAAGGCTATTTTTATCAATATCCAGCACCCGGGTGAAACCACCAAAATGGCAGACATTGCCGATACCACCAAGTACACCAGCCAGTGGCCCAGCAACGCGGGCTACGGTGCGGGCAAGCGCCCACGGTCTGCCACCATCGTGATTACCAAGAATGATGGCGGCAAAGTAGGAACCTGATAGCCCAGTAAATCGCTCCTAAAAACATAGCTGCTAGTACCCTCTGTGCGAGGGCTAGCAGCTTTTTTTATGCTGATACTTTAGGTACCGCCTTCACCCCAAAACCCGCCGGAACATACCAATGGCCAGCTGGTAGCCCAGTAGCTGCAACTCGGGGTCGTAGCGATCGCCTTCGTCGCGCATAAAGGCATGCACGCCGTTGAATTCGTGCCAGGTGAAGTTGACCTTTTCGGCAGAGAGCTTTTGGTAGACCAGCGCGCGGCCTTCTGGGGGAATGTGCGGGTCTTGCTTGCCCCACACCATTTGCAGCTCGCCCTGAATTTCGCCCGTGCGCGCCAGGCTTGCGTTGCCGGGTTGGGAGGGGGTCAAACCGGAATGGATGTCAGTGGCATAGAAGCACGAAGTAGCCAATACCGCCGGGTGCAGCGCGGCGCGGTAGGCCAGGCCACCGCCTAGGCAAAAGCCCATAGCGCCGAGCTTGCCGGAGTAAAGCTCAAGCGATTGCACGTACTCCACCATGGCCTGCGTGTCCGTGTCATGCGCTTCCAGGTACTTGGCTACTTTATCGGCATTGCCTTTGTCGCGGCCCGCATCGTCGTACCCCAGCACGGTGCCGATGGGGTTGAGTTCGTGAAAAACCTCGGGCACCACCACAATGAAGCCATGCCCGGCCATGATCTGTGCACTGCGTGCAATGGGCGCGGTGAGCTGGAATATTTCGGAATACAGCAAGATGGCGGGGAACCGTTTGCCAGAATCGGGCGCGGCTTCTTTGGGCCGATAGACATAGCACCGCATCGTGCCGGTAGGGGTGGGTAGGTCAACGGTGTGAGATTGGATTTGCATGGTGATGGGTAAGGTCAGTTGAAAGACGACGTGTGTCGGCCCGATCAGGATTCAGACGCACTGAGTGCGACGTCTGCCAACGCCACACCGCACATGGCGGCCAGCGCTTCGATAACGATGGCGTGGTCTTCACGTTGGGGAACACCTGATACGGTGACAACCCCCACACAACCCACGCCCCGCACGCGAATGGGAAAGCTGCCGCCGTGCGATGCAAAGTCGCGCACAGGCAGACCCATCAGGGTCTCGGTGTCAACGTCGCCCTTGGCATGTGCACGGGCATTGGCACGGTTCACGGCGTAGGAGCTGGTCTGCACCAGCTCCACCAGATTGCGCTTGCGCCGCGCCCAGTCGGCATTGCTGGGGTTGGTACCCGGCATGGCGTAGTAAAACACTGTCTCTTTGGCCAGGCGAATCTCGAACGACAGGCTAACCGCGCGGGCTTCGCAAATCGCTTTCAGGCGGCACCCCAAGTCCCAGGCTGTGGTTTGGTCAAAGTGGTCAAACTGCAAAAGCTGTTCTTGCAGGGCGAGGCGTTGAATGTCTTGTTGTAGGGTCATGGGGTAGTGCCTGTTGGAATGGAAGTCACTGTACCAGCGCCACCGATTTCACTTGTGCCCACACCGGCTTGCCCACCTGCAGGTCCAGCGTATGGGCCGCCCGTGCGGTAATGCGCGCCAGCAGCACAGCACCTGCGCAGTCCAGTTGCACCAGCACCTGTGCCGGGTGCGTGTCGGACGCAATGGCGCGCACGACGGCTTCAACGCTGTTTTGAATGCTGCTGCGCTGCGCTTGTTCGGTGGCGATACTGACATCGCGCGCCAATATCCGTAAGCGCACCGCCGTGCCGAGCGCCAGGCCCGTATCAGCCAGCCACAAGCTGCCACCAGTGGTACGGGCACGCACCAGCGACCAGGGTTGGTCACGCGCCTCCAGCACGCCGTCCCACAACGATGCCACATCGTCACCCAAAACAACAGGGGCATCAATCCGCGTCAGCAGCGCACCCACTGGACCACACGCCAACACCTGGCCTTGCTGCAGCACGACCAATGTTTCTGCCATGCGGGCTACTTCGTCGGCCGCGTGTGTCACGTAGAGCATGGGGATGTGCAACTCGTCGCGCAGTCGCTCCAGCCAAGGCAGTATCTCCTGGCGGCGGGCATGGTCCAACGCAGCCAAGGGCTCGTCCAGAAGCAACAATTGCGGCTCAGTCGCCAGCGCGCGCGCAATGGCAACGCGCTGGCGCTCGCCACCCGAAAGCTGGTGGGCACGGCGCTGCAGTAATTGCGCCAGGCCCAGCAGATCAATCACGGCATCCAGCGCATGGACGTGGGTGTGGGCATCGCCTTGCGCTGCGCGACCCAGGCCACCACGCAGAGAACGCGTGCGCCCGTACTGCAAATTTTTCTCCACGCTCAGGTGCTCCAAAAGGCTCGCCTCCTGAAACACATAACCCAAGGGGCGTTTCCACGTGGGCAGGAACACGTTTTGCGCATCGTCTTGCCACACCTGTCCAGCAATGTGTACCAGCCCGTCGTTTGGCCGCTGCAAGCCGGCCACACCGCGCAGCAAGGTGGTTTTGCCCGAGCCCGATGCACCAAAAATGGCGGAGATGCCGCGCTGCGGCAAGGCCAAATCCACCTGCAAACTAAACGCAGCCAGTGGCTGCGAAAAGCGTATCCGGTTAAGCAACACGGTGCTGTCTGCGCTCATGGCGTTCTGCGGGTGCGGCCACCATTGAGCACATTCAGACCCAACAGTACGGCAAATGAAAACAACACCATGGCCGCACTCAGCCAATGCGCCTGGGTGTACTCCAGGGCTTCGACGTGGCCATAGATTTGGGTCGAAACGACCTGCGTCTGGCCGGCAATATTGCCGCCCAACATCAACACCACACCAAACTCGCCCACGGTGTGGGCAAAGGTGAGCATGACCGCGGTGAAGACGCCCGTGCGCGCCAGTGGCAAGGCCACCGTAAAGAATGCATCCAGTGGGCTTGCACCCAAAGTGGCGGCTACCTCCATGGGCCGTGCGCCCATGGCTTCAAACGCATACTGCAAGGGCTGCACCGCAAAGGGCAGCGAGTACACCACCGAGCCCAACACCAACCCCCAAAAGGTAAACGGAAGCAAGCCCCAACCCAGCCACTGCATGAACTGCCCCACCGGCCCTTGCGGCCCCAATGACACCAGCAAATAAAAGCCCAGCACCGTGGGTGGCAACACCAGCGGCAACGCCACGATTGCCGAAACTGCGATGCGCCAGCGCGAGGCCGTATGTGCCAACCACCATGCCAGGGGCGTGGCCAACACCAATAGCACTGCCGTAGTCACTGTAGCGAGCTTCAGGGTCAGCGCAATAGCTGCCAGATCGGCATCAGCAAACACGGGGGACAAGAACATCAATGACATCAGGGCAGGGGTGAAAATTCGTAGCCATAGCCGCGCATCATGGCACGCGCCGTGTCAGACCGCAGATAGGCGAGCAGCGCTGTGGCAGCGCTATCGCTCTTGCCAGCGTTCAGCAGCACGGCATCTTGGCGCAGTGGCGCATGCAGGTGGGTAGGCACAATCCACGCCGAGCCCTCCACTAACCTGCCATCAACCATCACTTGCGACAGGGCAACGAAGCCCATGACCGCGTTGCCGCTGGCCACAAATTGGTAGGCCTGGCCAATGCTTTCACCCTGCACCAGCGTGGCCTGCACTGCAGACCACAAGCCCAGTTGTTGCAACGATTCACGCGCCGCGGCACCGTAGGGTGCCAGTTTGGGGTCAGCCAGGGCAATGCGGCCGTTCACAGCTTTGCGCAACACGGAGCCCGTGCTGTCAACCAGCGCCGGATCTTTGCTCCACAGTACCAAGCGGCCCACCGCGTAGGTAAACCGGCTGCCCGTTACTGCCAAGCCCTCGCGCTCCAACCGGGCAGGTGTTTCCGTATCCGCCGACAGCAAAACCTGAAACGGTGCACCGTTGATGATTTGCGCATAAAACTTACCCGTGGACCCCACCGACAGCACTGCAGTGTGCCCGGTATCACGCGCGAAGGCGGTGGCGATTTTTTGCATGGGCGCGGCAAAGTTGGCGGCTACGGCTACGCGCACTTCTGCACCATGGGCTTGACCGCAAACCAGAACAACCCATAACGCCAACCATTGCACTGCGCACCGCAACATATTGAGTCCCCAAATGAATCAGCGAAAAATAGACGCTGCAATGGAGTTTATCCATCTCAAACCAATACACCGCAAACCCAAGCCAGCTAGCTTGGAACCTATTGCATAATCCCGGCGGTTGATTCAGCCGTTGCGGCACCATAATTTTTTCATTTGGAAAGCTCCCAATGCCCTTTAGTCAAAGTTCGCAAATTAGCACCATCGTTCAATTTGGTGAAGCACTGCAACCGGCCTCCATTCTGGACGTTGGTGTTGGCATGGGGCAATATGGATTTCTGTTTAGAACCAATTTAGAAAACATTGGGATGTTTGATATTGATGGTCCCAATGCATCGTGGAAGCCAAAGGAGCGTTGGCGCGTCAAGATTGACGGCATAGAAGGCTGCAAAGACTACCTTACACCTGTACACGAATTCGCCTACAACACAGTCATGGTGGGCGATGCATTGGAATGCCTCGCAAAAATACCCGATGGTTCCTACGAATTCGTCATCGCCATTGACATTCTGGAGCACTTTTTCAAAGACGATGGATGGCGCTTGCTCAGCGAACTGGCACGCGTCAGTTCACGCGCCGTATTGGTGAGTACACCCAAGGTGTTTCACGCACAAGAGTTTGAAGCCAATCCTCTAGAGACCCACCGCTCGCTTTGGACTGCTGAAGACTTGGCACAAGCCGGTTATAGCAATATTCTGGAAAATGGGGAGAGTTGGGTCGCAACACGCACACAAGCGGTGTAATCGCGATTGCAGGCTTTTCAGTTCGCTGACCGGTCAAAGTAGACTGTATTACCCCCGAGCTTTTTGGCTTGGTACATCGCCGAATCAGCCCACTTGAGAATATCAGTCTGGCTGGTCCGTTGCGCCAGAAATAGGACGACGCCGATGCTTGCGGAGCATCGGTACTCTACCAATTGGTCCGCATGCGCCGCTTGCGTGATAGTCAGCAAGTAGGGCGCTGACAACAATGCGCGAATTTTTTCTGCAATGCTGCGGGCCAGCGCCACAGACTGCTCTTGGTCTGCGTTGAGTTCACCGAGCATCACCACAAACTCGTCGCCACCAAACCGGGCCACGGTATCCAATTGGCGAACACAGCGCCGCAGGCGTTCCGCAACCTCTTTGAGAAGCAAATCACCCACCTCGTGCCCATGGGTGTCATTGAGCGGTTTGAAGTGGTCCAAATCCAAAAACATCACCGCGCAGTGACTACCGCTGCGCGCACTGGCGGCCATTGCCTGGTGCATACGGTCAGTGAGTAGATGGCGATTAGGTAAACCGGTCAATGGATCATGAAAGGCCATCTGCCGCACCTGCGATTCCATCTCGTGGCGCTCGGCAATTTCTGCTTGCAGGCTTTGCGCTGTAGCATGGAGGCTATCGGTCATTTCGTTGAACGCAGCGGCCACCGCCTGCACTTCATCAGGACCAACAATGGCAGCACGCGCGCCATGGTCTCCTGCATGGACCTTGCGTGCAACGGTTGCCAACGCCGCAATCGGCTCCGCAATCCGGCGCGCAATTGCAAGTGCCAAAATGCCCTGCAACGTAATCGAAAGGCCTGCAATAACGGCCATGGTCAGGGCGCGCTGGTTGGCTTTCTCATACACCACAGACGCTGGCACGCCGACAAATGCAATCCAACCAACTTCTGGCATTGGCACGACTGAAAAGTAGCGCCTCACGCCGTCGACAGCAATGCTCTCAAATTCACCATCACGGACACGAACAACCTCACGCGCCGCGTCTGCATCTGGGCGCGTGCCGATGACGCCCTCGGGGTCCAGATTGCGCCAGACCATGATGCCGTCATCCCGCATGAATCCATAGCGACTCCCTTCGGGCAAAAACTGAGCCGGAATTTTGGGGTCATAGGAATTAATGTCCATGGGAATATGCACACCACCAATCATTTCGTGGTTTTCATTCCAGATCGGCGTACTGAGGATGGACACCCATTTCTTGGCGATGGGCCCCATGAAGGGCTGGCCCACGTCGAAGCGCTGCATCTTTTGAAAATATTGAAATGCCGGTACCTTCGCGAAGTTGAGGCGCTTGTCACGCGGTATTTGTAGGCCAGAACACACTACATCACCATCCATATTGGTGGTGGCAACATTGGCGTAATCAGCATGGAGCGCTATCAAGTCATGCAAAATTCCGTCGCAAGCTTGTGGGTCTAGCTTGCGAACCAGCGGCCGTAGGGCCAATTGCTCAAGGGTCTTTCGCGCGCTGGCGATCTTGCCACCCGTATTGCTGGCCATCGTATGGGCCAAAGTGCGCAGGGTGCCTTTAGTTTGGGTGACTACCAGCTGGTTTTGCGCGTAGATTTCGAAACCCACGAACGCCACCAATGGCACTGCCAGCGCCAACACAAGGAGCAGCAAATGCGTCCGGATGGTTGCAGCCATCATCGTGCAAAAGCCAGCAAACGAATATGCGCCACGGGTATTGCCCTTCACTGGATGAAGCAAGAAAGGGAGAATAACCCAGCAGATAGCTTGCTGGCTATTGAATTCTGTACATCACCTGCCACAGCGGCCGCATCCAGGTGAGCAAAAGGGCGGCGGCTGGTGCCTGAGTAGCCTACAGCTGCGCTAGGTTGCGGATTGACACCCTGGGCCGAAAGGAACCAGCTTGCTACTTTGCGTTTTCACTTGCAAGCCAATCGCATACGCGGTAATCGGGTTGGACGCGGCAGTTTGACAATCATGCCCCGCAACCACCCATTGTGGCCGGCCACTATCAGGCACATTCGGATATGAACTCTGGAGCATGATGTTATAGGTGTTGCTGCCGCCGACCCACGCACCGCCTCCTACTAAGGTGGATCCATCGCTAACGTCTACCTCTGCCGTTGGTGCGCCCTCTGGGGTATTTTTTCCGTATGACGAAATCGCATTGGCAAGTTTTGGCTTGTCAGTAGGATCGGTCCATTTGACACCAATCGCATACGCTGTCACGACACCTTTGGACGAATCACCGTGCGCTGTGGCGAGACCATACCATGACGTCTTCGAGGAAGGCTGTGAAGCGACTAAAAGGAGGGAAGCATTGTCGGTTGATACACCGCCCCCAGTCATTACATAGCCTTCGGCGACGACAACGGTCTCAGATGGGTAACCGGATGACGTGTCACCGGTGGCAGAGAAAACCTTTACGTCCAGTAGATTATCCGGATCGTACACCGCGATCGCCAGCATTCCGAGAGTGGCATTTGTTTTATTGTGTACGGACTTTCCCTCGGCTATGCAGGAGGTGGGTGTCCCGCTTGTGCATTCCAAAGAGCAATTCGTCAGGAACTGATTGTGATTATCTTGGTTATAAAGCCACGCCCCAGCGCCGAGTACTTTGTACCCGACGTCCACGGAGACTGATACTTTCTCCGGCCCGGTCGTGTAATTTGTGTCCTGCCTAAACCATCGTATGGACAGCGGATCGAGGATGTAGGTATTATTTCCACTAAAGTATCCTGCAAGCCCGTTTTTGAGGTCAGATTGCCGCGTCGATCCGCTGGTGACAAGCTCCCACATCGGTGTCAGACCCTGTGATCCGTAACCAACGACCGCTGGACTTTCGGAAATCGTATTCGTCCAGGCATCTACGTCAAACGGGGCGCTAGTGCTGGTCACTTTCCCACCAATGACTTGCAACCCAGTACTGCAGGTGTACGTTGTCTGCGTTGTTGAATCTTCATACGTATATTCCGTATCGACCTTTGCATTGGCAATGCCCTCGCTGTAGGCGGCTGAGGCGGCCACGCTCAATGACTCGCTGGAGTTCTGCTTGCTTTGGCTCGTTTGTATTGAAGAACTGAGTAGACCGCCAACGACAACGGTCGACGTAAAGTATGCGCCATAGGTTTTGTAGAACTGCGCTACTTCCATGGTCTCCAGGTCCGTTCGGAATTGATCCGTCAGGATGCCCTGGATCGCGGCACTAGGGATGGTCAGTTGATAAAGCTGGGTGAGCTGGGAGTAGGTCGCGAGCGAGTTGGTGGATTCGCCGCCAGCAGTCAATCCGAACGAGGTACTGAGGGTCGCTGTGAAACCCGCATAGCCGCCTGATATCCCTACACTCGCCGTTTGATTGGTGAGGTATGAGTTTCCCTCTTGACCGGCAATCGAGGTGGTTGTCGTTTGAATGAGGTCCGCTCTTTCAACGACACCGGAGAGCTTGCTTGTGTCGACAATTGGCTGGACATACGCCGAGAGAATACTGCCGGTCGCAGCATTGATGCCCCAGCCTAGATCAGACAGTCCCGCCGTACTTGTGTCGACTGCTATAGATAAATTGTTGATAGAGTTAGTTGATGTCATGATGTATTACTTGGTTAATGCAGGTTGGCTGCGATGACCGCAGAGTGCCTCGCCCTGCCGAGCCAGTTTGGGCCTATACAGTGCGAGAAGCCCAGTATTCCTGCAATGGATTGCAGGCACAATCGGACCTTAGGCCCGAGACCGGGTCACGGGCCCACGTTGCGTTGGCCAACCATGATCAACCACTGACTGTCCGCAAGCACGTTTTGACCCCTGCCCTCGCACTAACGCCCGCAGCAGCCGATCTGACAGACGGTCTGTCGGACCCTCGCCGTTTTCAGGACCAGATACGCGTAGAGTTGGCGCGGCAACTGGGCACGCATAGCATTAGCCTCACCGTTGGCAACTTGATCATGGTGCTGGCTACCGCTTCCATATTCCATCAAACGGCAGCGCCTGAGTGGCTTGCGGTTTGGCTGGTGGTTCAGGGCATCAACGCCGCGTTCCACTTGTACCTGGGCTCGCGTTGGGTGCGCCAACCTGTCAACACGGCGAATGCACCCCGCCTGCTGTGGGAACAGAGTCGGACAGGGCTGATCAATGGGCTTCTCTGGGCGGTAGCGGTGCAAATTTTTTGGCCCGGCAGCAGCACGGGCGAGCGGATCGTGCTGTATGCCTTGATGATGGGCATCACCGCCACAGCTTTGCACGCACTGCACGCACATTTGCCAGCGTACTTTGCCATATCGCTGCCGTGTATTGGTGGCATTGTCTTGGCATTGCTGTGGCATGGCGGGTTCGATGGATGGGGCTATGTGGTGATCATGTGCCTGTACATCGCTTTGATTGCGCGCTTCGCCGTGTCATTGCATCAGCTCTTGGTGGATTCGTTGCGCCGACGTTTCCAGGTGGCCGAGCTGGCGGCTGCGCTGCGCATAGAGAAAGACCGGGCGGTCAATTTAAGCATGGCCAGAAGCCGGTTCTTGGCTGCTGCCAGCCATGATTTGCGCCAACCGGTGCATGCACTATCGCTTTTTGTCGGTGCGCTGAAACAGAACCCCACGCCCGCGCAGTCTCAGCAAATACTGCAGCACGTGGGTGGCGCGGTGGACGCGATGGGTGCAATGTTCAATGCCCTGCTGGATATTTCAAAATTGGACGCAGATTTGCTGCAACCTGATTGGCAAGCGGTGGACTTATCAAAACTGCTGCACCGCATAGCTGCAGACCACACCGCCGTGGCATCGTCCAAAAAACTTGATTTTTTGTGTGCCCTGGAAGCTGCGGCAGGACAAGCCGTGTACACCGACCCCATTTTGTTGGAACGCATTTTGCACAACCTGCTGTCCAACGCCGTGCGCTACACCACGCATGGCACGGTCGCCATCAAGGCGCGCGTTCGCGCGGGCCGTGCTGAAGTACTGGTTGCCGACACCGGCATGGGCATTGCGCGCAGCAAGCGTGAACAAGTGTTTGATGAGTTTGTACAGTTGGACTCCCCTGGGCGCGCAGGCGAACAAGGTTTGGGCTTGGGGCTGTCGATTGTGCGGCGCTTGGCCAACCTTTTGCGCATAGACCTGACACTGCGCTCCAGACCGGGCCGTGGAACCATCTTTGCCTTGCGGCTGCCTTTGGTCACTGCACCACAACACCTTGTGGCTGAGGTGCCTGCGGCAGCCGCAGAGTTGCGGGCAAGCGGAGCCGATGAACTGGATGACGAAGGCATTGTGCTGGTGATAGACGACAGCATTGAAATCCAATTGGCGATGCGCGCATTGTTGTCGGGCTGGGGGTACGAGGTGTTTGCAGCTAAAAACGTGTCTACGCTCATGCCACAAGTGATGTCACTCCGGCAGCCCCCACGGTTGCTGTTATGCGACTACAGCTTGCGCGATGGAGCCAATGGCATTGATGCCATTGCGCAACTGCACGAGACCTTTAACTACGACATTCCCGCGATATTGATCACCGGCGACACGGGCCCCGAACGGCTGCGCGAAGCGGTAGCCAGCGGCTTGCCCTTGCTGCACAAACCGGTCACGCAATCCCAGCTGCGTGAAGCTATAGCAAAGGTCCTTGTAGATTAGGCAGTTCTTGGGTCAGCCGTGCAATTCAGTGGTGCGAGTCAAGAGCGCCAATGAGGCCCGCCTCGCGCGCCGCTTCCACGGCCTGCAGGCGGTGCACAACGTTGAAGCACCGGAAGATGGCCGACACGTGGCCTTTGACGGTCTTTTCTTCCATGCCCAAAGCGCGTGCAATTTCCTTGTTGGATTTGCCATTGCACAACTCTTGCAAGACTTCGCGTTGGCGTGGCGTCAGACCACTGGTGTTCGGTGCGGTTGGCCCTGGGTCCATTGCAGTTGCCATGAAGGGCGGAATATAGACTTCGCCGCTGATGACCAGCCGCAAGGCCGCCGCCAATGTGCCGGTGCTGGACGACTTGGGGCAGTAGCCGCGCGCGCCTGCTTTGAGCACGCGGCGTACGTCTTGTGGGTCTTCAGATGAGGACAACACCAGAACCGGTACTGTGGGATGGTGCCGGCCGAGTTGCTCCAAGGTAGCCAAGCCAGCCATGCCGGCCATGCGCAGGTCCAGCAGCACGGCAACCACGTCGGGGTTGTCCGCCATGCAGGCCAGTGCTTCAACGCCGTCGCTGGCTTGCACAACTTCCAACTCCGGGGCAAAGCCCAGCAGCACACTGGCAATGCCGGCGCGAACCAGCGGGTGATCATCAACAAGCAGGAATTTCATGCTGGGGACTCTATCAGTAATGCACGGTCTACGGTAACACGCCATTGGGAAGTGGTGAGACACTGCAACGCCACGTGAAGCGCGCGTAACCGGCACCCTAATGGTTCGTGCCACGGAGCGCCTGTTGCCGGATTGTGTGTGCATGGGTGCATGGGTTTGTGTCTCTGCGTTGCGTGGAGAATGAGCGAGTATTCCAGCACAAACCCATTCGCACAATCGGACCTTAGCCCCAAGACCAGGTCTCGAGACCAGGTCGAACCCAGCATGTCAGTGGCTAGCCATCAAGTCGCCGCCCGGCGCAGCGTTTCCACCACCGGGCGACTCAACACCTCACGCAAGCCCCACCAGCCCGCCGCCAATGCCAGCACGGCCCCAGCCAGCGCGCCCAGCAAGGGCACCCAGAGCGACACAGTCCATTCAAACTCAAACACATAGCGCGCCAGCGCCCAGCCCACAGCGGCGGCCACGATGGACGCCAAAAAGCCCGCCAGCATGCCCACCCCCGCCAGCTCGGCACGCTGCACCTGGCGCAGCAGGCTGCCACGGGCGCCTACGGCGCGCATGATGGCGTACTCACGCGCACGCTCTTCCCGCGTGGCGGTGACCGCGGCAAACAACACCACCAGGCCCGCAGCGAGTGTGAAGCCAAACAAAAACTCCACCGCGCCGATGACCTGGTTCAGCACGCGCTGCACTTGGGCTATGGTGTTGGTCATGTCAACGTTGGTGACATTGGGAAACTGGCGCACCAGTGCGTTGTCAAAACCCTTGGTGGGCGGCGCGCGGAAAGCGCCCATGTAGGTGGTGGGCACATCGTTCAATTGGCTTACGGGGAACATCACAAAGAAATTCGCCCGCATGGAGCCCCAATCTACTTTGCGCAGCGAGGTGATTTTGGATTCGGTTTGCGTGCCACCAATGTCAAACCGCAGGGTGTCACCGAGTTTGAGGTTGAGCGTGGTGGCAACGCCCTCTTCCACGCTGATGGAGCCGGCCTCTTCTTGCGTCCACGTACCTGCCACGATGTCGTTTTTGTCGGGCAGCGTGGCGTTAAAAGACACATTGAACTCGCGGTCCACCAAGCGCTTGGCCCTGTCTTCGGTGTAGTCGTCGGGCGTGGTCGCGCGGCCATTGACGGCAACCAGGCGCCCTCGGATCATGGGGTACCAATCGAAGTGGGCCACGCCCGCACTTTTGAGCATGGTCTGGAACGCATCCGATTGCTCGGGCATGACGTTGATGACAAAGCGATTGGGTGCGTCGGGCGGTGTGGCCTTGCGCCAGCTGCCAATCAGGTCGGTGCGCAGCAGCACCAGTAGCACCAGTGCCAGCAAGCCAACCGACAAGGCACTCACCTGCACCACCGTGTAGGCGGGTCGTGCCGATATTTGCCGCGTGGCCAGTACCAGCCAACGCGGTGCCGTGCTCTCGTTGACCACACGGCGCAACAGCTTGACCGCCAGCCACGCCAGGGCCGCAAAGACCACCACTGCACCCGCAAAACCGCCCACTGCGATGAGCCCCAGTTTCAGATCACTACTGGCTGCCAGCAACAGCGCTGCAAACCCCAGCACGCCCACGGCCAACACACCAGCCGATGCGGGGCGCAGGTTGCCCACATCACGCCGTATCACCCGCAAGGGCGGCACCTGGGCCAACTGCAACACGGGTGGCAATCCAAAAGCAAACAAGAGCGTGAGTCCCATGCCCAGCCCCAACAACACCGGCCACGCGGTAGCGGCGGGCAAGGATGCGGCCACCAGCCCCGTCAAGAGCAAGACGAACAGGTAGTGCACGCAGTAGCCCAGCAGCACACCCAGGGCACTGGCAAACAGGCCCACCAAGGCAAACTCCAGTGCATAGCCGGCGGCAATGGTGCGCTGGGGCAAGCCCAGCACGCGCAGCATGGCGCAATCGTCCAAATGGTTGGCGGCAAACGCGCGGGCCGACAAGGCCACTGCTACCGCACTGAGCAGCGCGGCCAGCAGTGCGACCAGGCTTAAAAACTTTTCGGCGCGGTCAATGGTTTGGCTCATCTCGGGGCGGCCACTTTGCAAAGACTCCACCCGCACACCGCGCAGCCCGGTCACCGCAGCCTGTTTGACCTCGGCATCGGCCCAGGCCACAAAGGTCTGCACCGGCTTGTCGTCACCCGCCACGGCCATGCGGTAGGTGAGGCGGCTGGCGGGCTGGATCAGTTTGGTGGCGGCAATGTCTTGCGTGTTGATCATCACGCGGGGCGCAAAGTTCATGAAACCAGCACCCCGGTCGGGTTCATTGGCGATGATGGTGTGGATCGTCAGCCGGGTATCACCCAAGAGCAGCGCATCGCCCATCTTCAGGTCCAGCGCGTCGAGCAAGCTGGCTTCAACCCAGGCCTGCCCGGGGGCCGGTATGGCACGGGTGGTGGCATCGGGCTGGTCCGGGGCGCTGGCCACGCGCATGGCGCCACGCAGTGGGTAGCCCGCTTCCACCACTTTCAGGGCGACCAGTTTGGCCGCACCGCCTTGTGCGTCGCTGGCACGTGCCATGGTGGGAAAGCCCATGGTGGACACGATGGTGAGACCCAGTTCACGGGCTTTGGCGACAAAGCGCTCCGGAGTGGGGTTGTCGCTGGAGATGACCGCATCGCCACCGAGCAGCTGGCGGGCATCGCGCTGCAAACCACTCTTGAGCCGGTCCGCAAAAAAGCCCACTGCCGTGAGCGCAGCCACCGCCAAAGTAACCGCCACAATCAGCAAGCGCAAATCGCCCGATCGCACATCGCGCCACAGGGTGCGCCAGCCCAAAGTCCAAAAAGAAATAGTCATACCGCTACCTTAGCGCATAAGCGGGTGCCTTGCGAATCGCGGGGACAAATCGGCGTGTGCGCTTGAGATTGTTCTTTTGGGGTGTGAATGTGAATGTGAATGTGAATGTGAATGTGAATGTGAATGTGAATGTGAATGTGAATGTGAATGTGAGCGTGGGTCTGGGTTGTGGGTAGTCGCACGGCGGGCGACGTGGCAGGCGTTCTTCGGCTCGCGTCGCGGGCGCCTATTGTTTGGGTCGCCTCTGTGTTTGCGTGAAGGTGGTGGTTGGAGCGCCGCGTCTGTGGCAACCGCGAGTGCGGCCTGCGCCCGCCCGCCACGCCACCCGCCTCGAGGGTGTGTGCCAAACGACTACACGCAAAAAGTGCCGATAGCCCTCGTAGAACGTGCTTAGGCAGCTATTGTTTCTGTAGCGATGTTTGTATCGATTGCACCCACGAACCGCAGGGTCGGTGGGCTGGGTGTTCCTTCGTCGGCCCCATTCGCGGATGCCGCAGAACAAGAGCGCCAGTCACCACCTTTAAGCAGCAGTGGCAACACAAACACAGCCGCCCGCGAGCGTGGGCCAGAGAAGGAATACCCAGCCCGCCGACCTCGCCAACCCACCACGCCCGAAATGCATCCTTTTGGCCCACGCCAAGTCAGTCACATTTCCAACGAGCAATCGAAACTCATAGCAACCCCACATGTGCGCAGAGTCCGCCTATTCAGGCTCCAACACCAACCGCTCAAACGCACTAAAGCACAAAAAACGTTTGTGGGTTGCACGCCCAATGGCACACAGGCCCACCTGCTGCGCAACCGCCAGACCCATTTCGGTAATGCCGCTGCGGGACACCACAATGGGCACGCCCATTTGGGCTGCCTTGATGACCATTTCACTGGTTAAACGGCCGGTGGTGTAAAACACCTTGTCGCCCCCTGGCATAGGCGCACCGCCTTCGCCATTCATCCACATCCACCCAGCAATTGCGTCGATTGCGTTGTGGCGGCCAACGTCTTCTATAAAAACCAACAGTTCATCCCCACGAAACAAAGCACACCCGTGCACGGAACCCGCCGCCTTGTAAATGCTGTCATGCAGCCGGATGGCATTCACAATGCCATACAACTGCGTTTGCGTGAGACTTGCAGGCGGCAGCACCAAGCTATCCACATCGGCCATCACCTCACCAAACACGCTGCCCTGCCCGCATCCGGTGGTGACCACGCGTTTGGCGGTGCGTTGTTCAATGTCGCCAATGCCTGCTCGCGTCTTGACAGCGGCTGCGCCCACTTCCCAGTCTACGGTGATCGATGCAATGTCTTGCACCGCATGCACCAGCCGCTGATTGCGCAAATAGCCCAGCACCAGCAGTTCGGGATGACCACCCAAGGTCATTAAGGTAACCAGCTCGCGCTTATCCACATAAATGGTTAATGCACGCTCACAGGGCATGGTGCTGCTCACCATGTCGCCATGTTCATTGCGCACCATGACGGTCCGCGTGAGCGGAGCCGTTGCTCGGGTCAGGTGCAGCAGAGGTGGGGATTGGGCCATGGAGATATCTCCATTATTGACTGATGTCACACCCAATGACTAGCGCGCATGGCATGAACCTTGCTGACGGGCTGAGCTAGGCCGCCACACAGCCACCGGACGCGATAAACGACCGACACTACCCGTGTCATTGCTTTTTCGTCTGCATGAAAACGTACACATTACAACCACAAAAGCACAATGAAGGCAGGGAATGTTTAAATTTTTGAGGGGGAGCTTCCCCAAGATACCAGATGAGCCCAGCGTGGCACCGGATTCGGTGTCACACCCCAGCGAATCGCCGCCCATTGACATCCAGCGCGAGCTGATACGGGGCGTGCTTAAAGACACGATGCGCCGTTTGGGCCTGCCCTACGACTGGCTCAGCTGTGACGTGTTTTTTGTGGCCCACCACGCGGGCGAAGAAACCATGCACGTTCAGATCACGTTGGTGAAATGGAACGAGACGTTTTTGCGCTATGCACTGGCGCTGGAAACGCAGCTGCGGCGGGGACTGGACCGCATTGACCCGTCAACGGACCATGCAAAGCTCGTTTTTTCCTGGCGGATTGCGCCCGACTGTGGCTGCCCATTCACTGTGATGCCACCGGCTCGCATATGGAAGCACGCAGAAGCGGCCACCGCTCCCGTCAATGAATCACCGTCTTTGCTGGACCGGCGCAAGTCGCCCCGCGCCGCCAAAGGGGCCAAGCGCCCGCCGGATGACACTGGCTACGAGCGCACCCAGCTGTCATCGCTGGACTAGCGATGCACCCGTGCGTCAGGTTTCTTTGCTGACCGTGATCGTTGGGAACTTGCTGGAAAAATCTTTGTTGCGTGCAGCAATCGACACGGCCACTTGGCGCGCCACGGCCTTGTAAATGCCAGCTACCTCACCATCGGGGTCGGCAACCACGGTGGGGTTGCCGCTATCGGCCTGCAGGCGAATTTGCATATTCAACGGCAATGCGCCCAGGTAGTCCATGTTGTAGTCAGCGGCCATCTTTTTGCCGCCGTCCGCGCCAAAGATGTGCTCTACATGGCCGCAGTTGGTGCACACGTGCACGGCCATGTTTTCCACAATTCCCAGAATCGGCACGCCAACCTTTTCAAACATCTTGATGCCTTTCTTGGCATCGAGCAGGGCAATGTCTTGGGGCGTGGTCACGATGACGGCACCTGTCATGGGCACGCGCTGGCTGAGTGTGAGCTGAATGTCGCCGGTGCCAGGTGGCATGTCGACCACCAGATAGTCCAGATCTTTCCAGTTGGTCTGGCGCAGCAACTGCTCCAGCGCCTGGGTAGCCATAGGGCCGCGCCAGATCATGGCTTCGTCTTGTGCTACCAGAAAGCCAATCGACATGACCTGCACACCGTGGTTTTGCATGGGCTCCATGGTGCTGCCATCGGCCGAGTCGGGCCGCCCGGTGATGCCCATCATCATGGGCAGGCTAGGGCCGTAGATGTCGGCGTCCAATATGCCCACGCGCGCGCCTTCGGCTGCCAGTGCCAGCGCCAAATTGACTGCCGTGGTGCTCTTGCCCACGCCGCCCTTGCCCGAGGCCACAGCCACGATGTTGCGCACCTGTGGCAGCAATTGCACGCCGCGCTGCACGGCGTGGGCCACGATATTGCTGGTGATGTTGACCGAAACATTGTCGACACCTGCCACGGTTTTGGCCGCCGCAATGAGGGCCTTGCGAAAGCCGGCAATTTGGCTCTTGGCGGGGTAGCCCAATTCAATATCGATGACCACGTCACCATCCGCAACCGTGAGGTTTTTCACGGCCTTGGTCGACACAAAATCCTTGCCCGTATTGGGATCAATCACCGCTTTGATGACATCCACGATCGCTTGCACTGTCACAGCCATTCACATTCTCCTGAAGATGGGCATAGTCTATCGAGCCGGGCCGCGTGGTGCTGCGGCCGCACACATTGCCCCACGCTGTGGTGGTTGATTCGGGTTAACCCCCGTTTTTTCTATGCCAACTCTGCGTTTATTGGCAGACGGCACATCCCATAATGACTCTTATGCCAGAAGCCACTATTCCCCCCCGTACAGCCGGTCTATTGTTGACTGGCGGTGGTGCGCGCGCGGCCTACCAGGTGGGCGTGCTGGAAGCCATTGCCGACATCCGCCTGGCGTGCGGCGCAGGCCACGAGCCCAATCCTTTTCCCATCATCACCGGTACGTCTGCTGGGGCCATCAATGCGTCGGCCTTGGCCTGTGGCTCCGACAATTTTGATGCCACCGTGCGCCTGATCGCCAAGACCTGGCGCGAATTCCACGCAGACCAGGTGTACGAAGCGGGCCACCTGGCGATGCTGCGCTCGGGTGCCACCTGGCTCACGCTGCTGTCAGTCGGTTGGATTCTTGCCAAATGGCGCAGGGTCAAGCCGCGGTCATTGCTGGACAACACGCCCTTGTCCAAGCTGTTGACAAGCCTGGTACCACTGGACCGCCTGCCGGAGTTGTTTCGGCAGGGCCACATGCAGGCTTTGGCGGTCACGGCATCCAGCTACAGCTCGGGCGAGCACGTCACGTTCTTTGATGGCGACAAGCGGCTGATGCCGTGGATTCGCAGCCAGCGCCTGGCCGTGCGGGACAAGATTACCCACGCGCACTTGCTGGCGTCCAGCGCCATTCCGTTCGTCTTTCCAGCGACAGAGTTGCATATTGACGGACGCAACGAGTATTTTGGCGACGGCTCCATGCGCCAGACCGCACCGTGCTCACCGGCCATTCACCTGGGTGCGGACCGCATTCTGGTGGTCGGCGCGGGCCGTATGCACGAGCCCAAAGACCAGGCCCTGGTGCCCAAGATCAACAGCTACCCGTCCATTGCGCAGATTGCTGGCCACGCGCTGTCCAACATCTTTCTGGATGCGCTGGCCGTGGATATTGAACGTGCCAAGCGTATCAACCAGACCATCAAACTGGTCCCGGAGGCAGCGCGGCGCGCCAGTGCCTTGCGTCCACTGGAGCTGCTGGTGATTGCGCCCAGTGAGCGGCTGGACGTGGTGGCATCCAAGCACATTGACGCCTTGCCACACGGTGTACGCACCATGCTGGGCGGCGTGGGGGTTTCATCCCGCAAGGCCGACGTGAAGGGCTCTGCGCTGGCGAGTTACTTGCTGTTTGAATCGGGTTACACCAGCGAATTGATGGCCCTGGGCTATGCGGATGCGCAGCGCCAGCGGCTGGAGATTTGTGGCTTTTTTGACTGGACCGATCCGACAGCCGTGTGTTCGTTGGACGACCGACCACCGATGCGGGAAGAACGGCGGCAAGATCCACTGCGGTTGCGGTAGTTGTTACCGGCCTGCCGGACAAGAAGGGCCTAAAGCTTGAATCGATTCTCCGACGGGTCATTAAAGATGTACACCACATCCAACGGATAGGGCGCTGGATTTGCACCTGCTTTGCGTAACGCCGCCAGCGTTTGAATGAAAGACTCCGGATCGTCTGACGCCAGATCATCCAACAACCGGGGAACGTCATGTACATCCTGCAAAGCCCCGAGCTTTGCACCAAACGCGCGAATGTCCTTGTTTTCGCCTAGTTCCTGATCGCGCGTGGTCTGGTGATTGACATATGCGCCCGCATCTGCAACCAGGCGCTGCACAAACGCTTCGGTATCTGCGCCGTCCTCGACTTGCCAACGCATATGTATGCGGTGCGGCCCATACTGACGCTGTGGCAAATGGCTGTCGGCAATGATGTAGGTCAGCGCATCTGTACCCCGTAAAAGGGTTTCAGAGTGGGGACGCTGCACCTGCAGCGCGCTATAGGGCTGTGATTCATGCCGGGCGGTCCGCGCAGCATCTTCGACAAAGTCGTCATATGCGTTGGTCGTGGTTGTGTCATACGTTTTGCTCGCCCCGCCATTGGTTTCGCTGGGTCGCAAAATGGAGTCCCACGGGGTGGACACCGATGTTTCTGGGGCATTGCGGCCCAGTTGCTCGGAAACATACCGGATGCCATTTTGAAAACTTTCTTCCAGCACGCGTGGAACTGCTTGCGCAAAGGCGCCAATGCTTTCCACGATGGTCGAATCCGCGATGGAATTAAGGGCTGAAGACGTGATTTGTTGTGTGGGCACAGCCTCAAAGGCTGCGTCAGACTGGAGAAATGCATCATCAGTGACTTGCCACTGCGGCACATCTGCGCCGCGTGTGGCGGGCACGACCAAGGGTATTTCTTCATCTTTGCGCAACCTGCGCGGCTGCGCGGGATTGTCGCCAACCAGTTCCCGGTTCATTTCTGTCAACGCGATAACGTCCATCTTAAAAGCATCGGCAATCGTCCACTGGGTGTCGCCCGCTTGTACGGTATAAATGCCTTGCACCGTTTTGGCCGAGATCTCGGGCTCGGATGGTGAAGGGGCGAGCGGTTGTACCTGCTTCTCGGGGTTGTATTGCAGGCTTTGCAATGGATCCATGGTGAAAACTATCCTATTCAATGGCTAAAAGTGTGAACCCGAGAATTTAACCTGTAAATCTGGCCGACTAAAATCACAGGCTGTCTCCAGAAAGCCTGATACCCATGCCCCGCCAACTCTTCGTCACCACCGCCCTGCCCTACGCCAACGCGCCGTTCCACATTGGCCACATCATGGAGTACACACAGGCCGACATTTGGGTCCGGTTTCAGCGCATGCAGGGCCACGCGGTCAATTTTGTGGGGGCGGACGACACACACGGCGCACCCATCATGATTGCCGCCGAGAAGGCGGGTAAGACACCCGAGCAATTTGTGGCCGACATCGCAGCCGGGCGCAAGCAGTACCTGGACGGTTTTCACATCAGCTTTGACAACTGGCACAGCACCCATTCGCCCGAGAACACCGATCTGGCCCGCCAGATCTACCGTGATTTGCGGGACATCTCCACAGACAAGGGTGGCTCGCTGATCGAAACCAAGACCATCGAACAATTCTTCGACCCCGAGAAGAACATGTTCCTGCCCGACCGCTACATCAAGGGCGAATGCCCCAAATGCCATGCAAAGGACCAGTACGGCGACAACTGCGAGGTCTGCGGATCGGTCTATGCGCCCACTGACCTGATTAACCCGTTCTCGGTGTTGTCTGGCGCACGGCCCGAACTTAAGAACTCTGAACACTTCTTCTTCAAATTATCCGACCCACGCTGCGTAGAGTTTCTGCAGCAGTGGACGCAGGACCCGGATGAGAGCGGCAAGCCGAGGTTGCAACCCGAGGTGGCCAACAAGGTCAAGGAATGGTTCAGCGTGCGCACCAACCCCGACGGCAGCACGAGCGAAGGCCTGGGCGACTGGGATATCAGCCGAGACGCGCCGTACTTTGGCATTGAAATTCCCGATGCTCCGGGCAAGTATTTCTATGTGTGGCTGGATGCACCCGTGGGCTACCTGGCATCGCTCAAGAACTGGTTTAGTCAATCGGCAACGGGGGGCGGCCCCAAGGCCAAGCATGGCGACACGCGCAGCTTTGAGGAATATATGGCTGCGTCGGACACCGAGCAATACCACTTCATTGGCAAAGACATCGTCACCTTCCACACCCTGTTCTGGCCCGCCATGCTGAAGTTCAGCGGCCGCAAGACGCCGGACAACGTATTTGTGCACGGCTTCTTGACCGTGAACAATGGCGAGAAGATGAGCAAAAGCCGCGGTACGGGCTTGAGCCCGCTCAAGTACCTGGACCTGGGCATGAACCCCGAGTGGCTACGCTACTACCTGGCGGCCAAGCTGTCGGCGCGCAATGAAGACATCGACTTCAATGCCGATGACTTTATGGCGCGGGTGAACTCGGATTTGATTGGCAAGTATGTAAATATTGCCAGCCGGGCAGCAAAGTTTTTAATTGACGGAAAGCTCGCTTCAAGTAAGCTAGTTCACTTTGAAGCGAGCAAGATTGCGGAGACCGTCAGCGCCTACTATGAATCACGCGATTACGCGAAGGCCATGCGTGAAATCATGGGGCTAACAGACGCGGTCAACAGTCGATTCGATGTCCATGCCCCATGGAAGCTGGTAAAAGAAGGCCAAGCTCTGGAAGCCGCACAAGTGAGTTCAGAGTGTTTGGAAATGTTTAGAGTTCTGACTGCATGCCTCAAGCCGGTCCTACCAGCACTAGCGCAAGAAGTAGAAAAATTCCTTCGGTGCGAACCTTTGAACCTACTAAACGTAAGAGCACCACTGGGCGAAGGGCATCAGATCGGCAACTACCAACACCTGATGCAACGCGTCACCCAAGACCAACTAGACGCACTATTCGAACCAAAAGAGCCTCTAGCCCTCGCAGAACCTGCACAAGCCGCTCCTAAAAAGGTAGCAAAAAGCAGTCCGGCCGCAGCACCAATAGACCCCAACGCCCCAGGCGGCGAGGCCATTGCCCCCACCATCAGCATTGACGACTTCGCCAAGATCGACCTGCGCATCGCCAAAATTGTGAACTGCGAGGCGGTGGAAGGCTCCACAAAGCTGCTGCGCTTAACTCTGGACGTGGGCGAGAAAAATGCCGATGGCCAGCCCACTACGCGCAACGTGTTCAGCGGCATTGCCAGCATGTACCAGCCAGAGCAACTGGTGGGCCAGCTTACCGTGCTGGTGGCCAACCTGGCACCGCGCAAGATGAAGTTTGGCATGTCCGAGGGCATGGTTCTTGCTGCCAGCCATGGCGATGAAAAAACTACCCCCGGCATCTATATCCTCAACCCTTGGCCAGGTGCGCAGCCGGGCATGCGTATCCACTAGTCCCTTACCGACCGGAACGTTGCAACCGTGAGTTATCGAATCCACTGGTGGACCGACATTCACCGCAATGCGGACACTGATTTGCGCTTGGGTTGCACACTGTGCGGCGTTGCGGGGGCGACCAATGCTGGCGGCTATTTGGCGGTAGGGCAATACACATCGCACATGTCAGGCATCCTGTCGTCGGTCGCTGACAACCTGATCCTGGGACAGCTTCAATTGGCAGTGGCCGGGATTGCGCTGATTCTGTCGTTCCTGTGCGGCTCCATGACCACTGCCTGGATCGTGAACTGGAGCCAGCGTCGGCACATGCGTAGCGCGTTTGCGCGCCCTCTGCTGGTTGAGGCTGGTTTGCTCATGGTGTTTGGCATTTTTGGAGCTGCCATCAACCACCTATCAGAACTTTTTGTGCCCGTCACGGTGCTGCTCCTGTGTTTCATCATGGGGCTCCAAAACGCAGTGATCACCAAGATATCACACGCAGAGATACGCACCACCCACGTGACCGGCCTGCTGACAGATTTGGGCATCGAGCTGGGAAAGATGCTGTATTTCAACCGGTCGGATTTCCCGCAAAAGGTGATCTCCAACCAGAGCAAGATGCGCATTCTCGGTTGGCTGGCGGGCAGTTTTTTCGGCGGGGCGCTAGTGGGCGCCTATGGGTTCAAGACCTTTGGATATATCGCGACAGTGCCACTGGCCTTTGTGCTCATTGCATTGACATGGGGGCCCATGCTTGATGACATACGCAACGGCCGCTTTGCAACGGGTCCGCATTGAAATGCCACACCGCCAACACATCAAACCTGTCATCTACGAGACACTGAGCAGCAAGTCGCTGTTCTTCTCGATTCACGATATTCAAAGCCGCATGGACATCATGCGCCCTGACGAATTGCAGCTGGAATACACCCGGATCATGATGGGCTTTTTGCTGCACAACCCCCAACCGCGCAGCATCGCCATGATCGGTCTGGGCGGTGGATCGTTGGCCAAATTTTGTTACCGCTGTCTGCCGCTAGCGGATATCACCGTCATTGAAATCAATCCACATGTCATCGCGCAACGCGACACCTTTTTCGTGCCGCCCGATAGCCACCGTTTCACGGTACGCCAAGCAGACGCAGCAGTCTACTTGGGCGAGACCGATGAGAAGTTTGACGTAATCCTGGCCGACGGCTTCGACATTGATGGCCTGCCACCAGCCTTGTGTTCGCCCCAGTTTTACCAAGACTGCAACAATGCCTTGAACCCTGGCGGCATCTTCGTTGCCAATTTGCATGGCTGCAAACCGATGTTTGAAATCATCGTCGAGAGAATCCGTGCCACCTTTGCGGGCAACCTACTGATGGTTAACGACCCGGATGGCAGCAATCGCGTTGCCTTTGCGGTCAAAGACGACCTCCAAGCCCTTGCCAAGTTCGCTGTTGTGCGATGCCCTTACGGCGTTGACGATACAGCATGGCGCGAGTTGGTACCCAGCATGGCGCGTGTTTTTCTGGCTTCTAGAGCGCTCGCCCGCAGCAACAGAGCGCAAACATTGGCGTAGGTCGGCGTGATTCGAACAAAGGTGCGATTGACATGACAACAGAAGCTACATCGCAAAGAAGAACCGAATCGTGGTTCAGGCCGCGCGTTCTCAATGCCATAGTGGGCTACAACCGGAATCGTTTTCTCAAAGATCTGGGAGCGGGCCTTACAGTCGGCGTGGTGGCCCTGCCACTGGCCATGGCGTTTGCAATTGCCAGTGGACTCAAGCCCGAGGCGGGTCTCTTTACGGCCATCATTGCTGGGCTGCTTATCTCGCTCCTGGGTGGCAGCCGCGTGCAGATTGGCGGGCCAGCCGGCGCGTTCATCGTCATCGTCTACGGCATTGTGGAGCGCTACGGGCTGGCCAACCTCATCATTGCCACCGCCATGTCGGGCGTCATGCTGTTTGCCATGGGGTTCTTCCGCTTGGGCACGTTGATTCGGTTCATTCCCATTTCGGTGGTGATCGGCTTTACCAACGGCATTGCGGTGCTGATCGCCATTTCGCAGATCAAGGACTTTTTGGGCTTGCAGGTTGTGGCCATGCCGGCGGATTTTTTTGGCATCCTGTCCACGCTGTATCGCGCATTGCCTACATTCCATGGGCAAGCGACTGCGCTGGCCGTGGCGTGTTTGGGGCTGATCATTGCGTGGCAGGTTTCCATACCCAAGCTGGCCCCGCGCTTCACCTGGGCCCATCGCCTGCTGCTGGTGCCAGGCTCGGTCGTTGCGCTGGTGCTGGCCACGGTGTGCGTATCGCTTTTTTCGCTGCCGGTCGAGACGATTGGCACACGCTTTGGCGGCATACCCTCGGCCTTACCTGCGCTGCAATGGCCAGAATTCTCCTGGGCGTCTGCGCGCTTTTTGCTCCTGCCTGCCAGCACACTGGCGCTCTTGGGGGCCATTGAATCGCTGCTTTGCGCGCGGGTGGCCGACAGCATGATCGACGACCGGCACGACCCCAACCAGGAACTGATGGCACAAGGGATTGCGAATTTTGTGACGCCGTTCTTTGGCGGCATGCCCGCCACTGGCACCATTGCCCGCACGGTCACCAATGTCAAAAGCGGTGCCAACAGTCCCATCGCCGGTGTCATACATGCGGTCACTTTGCTGCTGGTCATGCTGTTGGCGGCACCCTTGGCCAAGAATATTCCGCTGGCAGCCATGGCAGCCATCTTGATGTTTGTCGCCTGGAACATGGGCGAGTGGCGTGAGTTCTGGCACCTGCGCCAATACCGCCTGCCCTACCGTGCCACGCTGTTGGCAGTGTTCGTTTTGACCGTGGTGTTTGACCTGACGGTAGCCGTGGAAGTGGGCCTGGTGGCGGCCTGCCTGACCTTTATCTACCGCATCTCCAGCCTCACCCGCAGCGAAACAGTGAACGTGCGGGACTACCCCGCATTGGCCGACGTTGCCAATGCAGCCGAAAGGATTGCCGTCTACCGGCTCTATGGGGCTCTGTTCTTTGGTGCGGTCAAGCTGATCGAACACTTGCAAGACCACTTGCCGCCGCAGGTGCTGGTGTTGGACCTGAAAAACGTGATCTACGTCGATTCGTCCGGTGCAGATACCTTGAGCGACCTGATCCGCACCTGTCAGAAGAACAACGTGCGCCTGTTGCTGTGCGGGCTGATGCACCAGCCGCTGGACATTGCGCGGCGTAGCGGCTTGGTCAACCAACTGGGGGCTGAGTATCTGTTTGCCGACTTGGGGCAGGCACTGGAAGCGGCTGCGGAGGCTGCTGCTTTAGCCGAGCAACACGCCAGCCACTAACGCAATGCCCAGCGACCACAGGTCCACATCTGCAGGTGAATTGCTGTCGGTGAACAGCCTGCCACGTTGAGCTTGCTGCTCACGCCGAGCGTGCTGACTGTCACGCTCCAACATGATCAGCGCATCGGCCACATCGGGTGCTTTGGCGGCGCCAGTCAACGCGCCCTTGTCTGCACCTTTACCAGCATGCGCATAGCCCGCCAGCGCTTTCTCCACTGCCGTGGGATCTAGCAAGGAGAAGGCCGAGCGGCAGTGGGGGCAGGCGTGGTCTTTGCGAATATCTACCGGCGCACCGCAACTGCTGCAGTGAATCACCGCCACGCGCTTGGCAATGTCATCAATCTCGGGCCGCGTGAGCTGGCGAACAAAGCCTTTCTCGATCATGAACGACGAAAACGCGCTAAAGCGCCCGTGCCCCTTGCTGCAGCGGTAGGTGATGTACCGGCCGCTGCGCACCAGGTCAAATCCATGTGTCAACGTATCACTGCAGCGCGGGCAATCCAGCCCCGTGGCCAAGGGCTGGTGGGCCGCGCCACGCTGCTCGTGCAGTAGCCGAAACAACTCTGCCACTGCAGCGGGCGACAGTTTCAGGTTCTCTTGTGGATCGAACCACATACCCTGGCACGAGAAACACAGATCCAACTCAATGGCATGGCCGTGGTTGCCAGGCAGCGTATGCATCTGCATGGGCGCGCGGCAGGATGGGCAGGTGGTGGAGTGAGATGTAGCCATAGGGGAAAGCAGTTGCAGATAGCCGCTATGCTAATGCGGATCGTGTGGGGTTGGGCCACCGCGCGTTGACACGGCGCGGTGAAGTCCCCAGAGGAGCAAATGGCGGCTAGCTGCATTGCCTGCCTGTTGCGTCACCACCACTCCGACGCCATCGACCACATGAGCCATGCGCCTGTAGTCCAGCCTGTAGCGCGTGTCTTGGGCGGTGAGTTAGGCCTTGATATGCCTTGAGCCCACTCTCCGAGAAACGACCGGTAAAATGCCCACATAGGCTCCACAAGGTTACCCCATGAACATTTTTCGCCGCCCCGACTACAAGTCTGAAACCACCCAGTTTATTGAGCAACTCCGCGCCAAAGACCCCACCCTGCAAGCGCAGCAGCGCCAGGGCCTGAGCCTTTTGTGGGGCAAGATCATCGACCGGGATGCCTGGAAGGGCTACCGCAAAGCCAAAGTGGCGCAGAAGCCCTACGTCTACCAGACCAACGGCGAATAGCTGATCGTTTGCAGCTAAATAGGCCTCTAGCCCTCGTATAACTTGCGTAAGCAGCTATTTTTTTAATAGCAATCAACATGACGCAATCCTCAACCACGGTAGATCTTTCCGATTCAGCACTCGCAGAATTGTCCGTTTTGCCGTCCATGCCGCAAGTGGTGGACCACATTGCGGTGGCGCGGCTGTATGGCGAGCCTCTGTTTGCCATGCCGCAGGATTTGTACATCCCGCCGGATGCGCTGGAGGTGTTTCTGGAGGCCTTTGAAGGCCCTCTGGACTTGCTGCTGTACCTGATCCGCAAGCAGAATTTCAACATTCTGGACATTCCCATGCTCAGCGTGACCAAGCAGTATTTGGTCTATGTGGACCAGATCCGCAAGCGCAACCTGGAGCTGGCGGCTGAATACCTGCTCATGGCGGCCATGCTGATTGAGATCAAATCGCGCATGCTCTTGCCGCCCAAAAAGGTGGCCGATGGCCAGGAAGCCGAAGACCCGCGTGCCGAGCTGGTGCGCCGCCTCATTGAATACGAGCAAATGAAGCTGGCCGCTGCCCGCCTCAATGCCATGCCCCAGTTTGGCCGAGACTTTCTGAAGGCCGAGGTTGCCATCGAGCAATCGCTGCAACCGCGCTTTCCAGATGTGCAACTGGTCGATCTGCAAGACGCTTGGCGCGACATCCTCAAACGTGCCCGGCTGGTCCAACACCACAAAATCACCCGCGAAGAGCTGTCGGTGCGCGAACACATGGGCATGGTGCTCAAGCGCCTGCAAGGCCGCCGCTTTGTCGGCTTTGAAGACCTGTTTGAGCCCGAAAGTGGCGCGCCCGTGCTGGTGGTGACCTTTATTGCACTGCTGGAGCTCGCCAAAGAGACCCTGATCGAAATCACCCAAGCCGAGGCCTTTGCGCCGATCTATGTGCGTCTGGCGTACACACCAGCCTGATATCCATCATCCAATAGCGTGCTGAGCGCGATACGGTTAGTATTCGCCCGGTGTCGTCACAAACCCCGCTCCCTCGGAGTTCACCCCATGACCCTGCCTACCGACAGCAACGCAGCCGCCCAGCACGCCACGCCCTATGGCACGCTGCCCCCGGCATCCCCCATGCCCAGCCGCAAGCCCATCAGCTTGCCGCGCATTTTGGAGATGCGCACCCGCGGTGAAAAGATCACCATGGTCACAGCCTACGATGCCACGTTTGCAGCCGTGGCCGATGCTGCGGGTATTGAGAGCATCCTGGTGGGTGACTCACTTGGCATGGTGTGCCAGGGCTTGCACACCACGGTCGGTGTGTCGCTGGAGCACATGCGCTACCACACCGAAACCGTGGCACGCGGCCTGCGCCGCGCACAGGGCACCGCCTGGCTGATCGGCGACCTGCCCTTTGGCTCGTACCACGAATCCAAAGAACAAGCGATCCGCAGCGCCGGGGTGCTGATGCAAGCCGGTGCCCACATGGTCAAGCTGGAGGGTGGCGGCTGGACCACCGAGACCGTGCACTTTCTGGTCGAACGCGGCATACCGGTGTGCGCCCACCTGGGTCTCACACCACAAACCGTGCACTCACTGGGTGGCTACCGTGTGCAGGGCAAAACCCAAGCCAGCGCCGAAACCCTCAAACGCGAAGCACACGCCCTGCAAGACGCCGGTGCCAGCATGCTGGTGCTGGAAATGGTGCCTGCACCCCTGTCCAAAGAATTGACCGACGAGCTGGTGCACTGCGCCACCATTGGCATTGGTGCAGGCAAAGGCACGGCGGGCCAGGTGCTGGTGATGCATGACATGCTGGGCCTCAACTTGGGCAAAAACCCCAAGTTCGTTCGTAATTTCATGGACGACTCCAATAGCATCCGAGGCGCATTCGAGGCCTATGTAGCCGCTGTCAAAGGTGGCACATTCCCCGACGACAGCCTGCACGCCTGGTGACATGCCAATGAAATTAGTCCACACACTTGCAGACCTGCACGCACACCTCCGCGACTTTCGCCACCCCGCCGTGGTGCCCACCATGGGCAACTTGCATGCCGGGCACCTCGCGCTTGTGCGCCAGGCCAAGCCGCTGGGCGACATCACGATCTCAACCATCTTTGTGAACCGATTGCAGTTCGCGCCCCACGAAGACTTTGACACCTACCCCCGCACACTGGACGCCGATTGCCAGCAATTGGAGGCCGCAGGTTGTGACCTGGTCTTTGCGCCCAAAGAGGCCGAGATGTACCCGCAGCCCCAAACCTTCAAGGTGCATCCACCCGGTGAACTGGCCGATATTCTGGAGGGCCATTTCCGACCCGGCTTCTTCATTGGCGTGTGTACTGTGGTGCTCAAGCTGCTGTCCTGCACACAAGCCCGCACGGCGCTGTTTGGCAAAAAGGATTACCAACAACTCATGGTGATTCGCAACATGGTCAAGCAGTTTGCCATGCCAGTGAACATCGTGGGTGGTGAAACCCAGCGCAGCGAAGACGGGCTGGCCCTATCTTCCCGCAATGGCTACCTGAGCCGTGCAGAACGCGCGCAGGCAGTACAGCTATCGGCAACACTCAAGACCTTAGTGGCAGCGCTGCGCGAAAACAGCGCGCTGGATGTTGCCGCCATCAGCCGTCTGGAGTCACAAGCCATGCAAACGCTGAGCAACCAAGGCTGGCGGCCCGACTACGTGGCTGTACGCCGTCAGTCAGACCTGCAACCCGCCCGTGCGGGTGAGCCCATGGTGGTGTTGGCAGCAGCGCGGTTGGGTGCTACGCGGTTGATTGATAACCTGGAAGTTTGAGCGGCTCTTTGTCCATTTCTAAATGCTCTTAAGCCATCCCCAGCGCTTGAGACATGGCGCTGTGGCCCGGCATATTAGGGGTTTCTTGGTAGCCAATGCGGCAGAGTTGCGCTAGCATGAAGGACGATTTTTGCTCGTAAGGACCGCGCATGCAAGTTGCCCCCCAGCCCGACAACGAATCCGCGCGGCTACTCGCTCTGCATAGCCTGGCGGTACTGGACAGCGAGGCAGAAGAAACCTTTGACAGCTTGGTGCGCGCTGCTGCGCTGGTTTGTGGTGTACCCATTTCGCTGATCAGCTTGGTCGATGCAGATCGCCAATGGTTCAAGGCAAACCATGGATTGAGCCAGGCAACCGAGACACACCGTGACCTCGCGTTTTGCGCACATGCCATCCTGCAGGACGGCGTTTTTGAAGTCTCCGATGCCGCAGCCGACACACGATTTGCCGACAACCCCCTCGTTAAACAAGACCCCAGCATTCGCTTCTACGCCGGTGCACCGCTGGTGATGCCCGATGGTGCGCACATAGGAACCCTATGCGTGATCGATCAAAAACCGGGGAAATTGACGGACCATCAGCGCGAAATCTTGTGCAACCTCGCACGCGTCACGGTACTGGCTTTGCAAGCCCGGCAGACTGCCAATAACCTGGCACAAATCAACACACAATTTCAAACCCTCAGTGAGGCGTCTCCTTTGGGAATCTATGCCACCGACCGCGATGGTGCGTGCACCTACACCAACGCCAAGTGGCAAGCCATCTATGGGCTCACAAAAGAGCAGAGTCTGGGCAATGGTTGGACTGCAGCACTGCACCCGGAAGACCAAGCAGCAGTGTTTGCCGAATGGCAAGCCTGCGCGCAGTCTGGGCGTGATTTCGCCATGGACTTCCGGGTTCACCAGCCCGGGGGTGAATTGCGCGTAGTGCACAGCATTGCCCGCCAGACGCGCAATAGCCAGGGTGAGCGCACCGGCTTTGTGGGTACCGTAGAAGACATTACAGAAAAGGCGCGGGCGCAACATGCCACTGAATCACTGCTAGCCGTCATCCGACGCCAACGCATCGTGTCCTTTACGGACTTGACTGGAAAAATTATTGAGGTGAACGACGCGTTCTGCGCGATCAGTGGCTACAGCCGTGACGAATTGATAGGCCAGGACCACCGCTTGATCAACTCTGGAACGCACCCTGCCGGTTTCTTTGCTGGGTTGTGGAGCGCCTTGCGCCGTGGCGAATCGTGGCAAGGCGAAATATGCAACCGCGCCAAAGACGGCAGCCTGTACTGGGTTGACAGCGTGGTGGCTCCCCTGCGTGGTGCCGATGGCGGCATTGAACAGTATGTCTCCATCCGCAGCGACGTCACCAAACGCAAGCAGCAGCAAGAGGAAATTCGCAAGAACCAAGTATTTTTGGACCGCACGGGGCGTATGGCAGGAGTTGGCGGATGGGAACTAGATTTGCAAACGAACTCCCTTTATTGGTCCGACGAGACCTGCAGGATTCAAGGCGTGGCACCTGGCTACCAGCCCACACTCACCGAGGCTATCAATTTCTACGCACCGGAGGCTAGGCCCATCATCCAAAAAGCTGTAGAAGAAGGCATGGTCAGCGGCAAACCATGGGATCTAGAACTGCAGGTCATCAAAACCTCCGGTGAACCCATTTGGGTGCGAGCAGTTGGCAGCGTGGAATTTGCAAACAAAGTGCCCCGTCGACTGATAGGTGCCTTACAAGACATTACGGCAACGTACCAACAACGCAAACGCTTCAAAGAACTGTCAGAACGGTTTCAACTGGCAACCAAGTCCGGCGGTATCGGCATTTGGGAGTACAACCTGGAGGATGACAGCCTGACTTGGGACACCGAGATGTGCCGCTTGTACGGTTTGGACGCGACCGACCGGACTGGTGGCTACGAGCTATGGGCCAAGCACGTGCATCCTTTGGACAAAGACGAGGCTCAGCGCGCGTTGCGTGACGCGTTGGAAGGAACACGTCCTTTCCAGACGGAGTTCAGAATCGTGTGGGCCGACGGATCGATTCATTACATCCGGGGCGCAGCACTCGTCGAACGCAATGCCATGGGCGTTCCATTACGCATGGCCGGTGTCAATTGGGACGTAACCGACCAGCGCAATGCCGAGGCCAAGCTGGCGCAGCAAAATGAATTGCTGCGCGTCACCATGCAATCCATTGGCGACTCGGTGATCACCACAGACGCCGCGGGCAAAGTAACTTGGCTCAACCCCGTGGCCGAGCGCATGACGGGTTGGACCACTGATGAGGCCAAAGGTAGACCGCTTTCGCAAGTCTTTCACATCGTCAATGAAGAGACACGCTTGCCCACCGAAAACCCTGTAGATACCTGCCTCAAGCAAGGCAAGATCGTAGGGTTAGCAAACCACACTGTGCTACTTTCGCGCCATGGTGAAGAGTTTGGCATTGAAGACTCTGCTGCGCCCATTCGCAGCACGGCGGGCGAAATTCTGGGCGTTGTCTTGGTGTTTCATGATGTGAGTGAACAGCGACGCCTCTCCGGCGAGATGAGCTACCGCGCCACCCACGATGAGCTGACCGGCTTGGTCAATCGCGCTGAATTCGAAGCGCGATTGCGCCGCCTGCTGTTGAAGTCACATGAAGACGCCAGCACCCATGCCCTGATGTACATTGACTTGGACCAATTCAAACTGGTCAACGATGCATGTGGCCATACCGCAGGTGACCAGCTGCTGCAACAGGTCAGCAAATTGATGGGCGAGGCTGTGCGCTCCCGCGACACCTTGGCCCGTTTGGGGGGGGATGAATTTGGTGTGATCCTCGACCATTGCAGCGGCGAACAAGCACAACGCGTGGCACAACAAATATGTGATCGCATGGAAGAGTTTCGCTTCCTGCATGACGGCAGGCGCTTTCGCATCGGCACCAGTATTGGCTTGGTCAACGTGACGAATGCGTTTTCCACCACAGCGGCCGTCATGCAGGCGGCAGATACCTCATGCTATGCCGCTAAAGAAGCGGGCAGGAACCGCGTGCATGCCTGGTTTGATACCGACCAGGCCATGCGCGCGCGCCACGGTGAAATGCAATGGACTTCGCGCATAGAGCAGGCGCTGGATGAAGACCGGTTTGTATTGTTTGCGCAGCGCATTACAGCGCTCGATCCTGAACGCGATGGCATGCACGCAGAGGTGCTGCTGCGCATGCTGGACGAAGATGGCAGCATCATCGGACCCGGTGCTTTTCTACCCGCAGCAGAGCGCTTCAACCTTGCCTCGCGTATCGACAAATGGGTGCTGCGCAATGCCGTTGCGTGGTTGGAGACGCATGGCGCAAAGGCCAATATCCACACGCTCTGTGTCAACCTGTCAGGCCAGTCGGTGGGCGATCGGGCCTTTCACCGCCAAGTCATGGAAAAGCTCAGTGGCATGCCTGCTGCAACCTGCCGCAGGCTGTGTTTCGAAATTACAGAGACCGCCGCAGTAACCAATTTGGCGGATGCTGCGCTTTTCATTGAACAAGTGCGTGCCCTGGGTGTACGGATTTCGCTGGACGATTTCGGCGCAGGTGCGTCGTCGTTTGGCTACCTCAAGACACTGCGTGTGGACTACCTCAAAATTGATGGTCAGTTCATTAAAGATTTGGTAGATGACCCACTGGATGACGCGGCCGTTCGGTGCTTTGTCGACGTGGCCAAAGTACTGAGTATCAAAACGGTGGCGGAATACGTGGACAAGGATGCAGTTCTGCAGCGGGTGAAATCCCTTGGCATTAACTACGCCCAGGGCTTCCACCTCCACAAGCCAGAACCTGTCGATCTGCTTCTGTTACCCCAAACCAGTGCTGCGTGAATATCGCGAACAGCGCGCTATCGGAAAGTCCAAAACACCACTGCCGCAACCGCCGTTGGCGCAAGCGCGGCCAGCAGCAAGCCCATGGGGTGAACAACGCCTTCGTCAAAGTGCTGGCGCAGTATGGCAATGCCTGCCGGGTTGGGCGCGTTGGCAATAATCGTGAGTCCACCACCGGTCACTGCACCGGCTACCAGTGCGTACTTGAAGGCGTCGCTCAGGCCCTCAACCAAGGAGCCGAGGTAGGTTAGCGCGGCATTGTCCGTAAAAGCAGTTAGCACAATGGCCCCTACAAAGACCTCTTCATTCCCCATGCGCATCAGCAAGGGTTGCAGCCACCACTGTTGCTGACCACCCAGTACCACGAGCCCAGCCAAGAAAAACGCCACCAACAAACCTTCTTTCAAGATCAGCGGGTCTTGGTGGTCCTCGTAGGCGTGTGCTACGCCCAGAAAAAAGAGAAACAGGCCCAAAAAGATGGCGGGGTAATGCGCAAATACCACCACACCCACCAAGAAAAGCAGGTGTACAGCCACCAGTGCATACGGGACAGCTGGGCGCTGGCCCTCAACCATGGCTTGCAGGGGCAAAGCCTTCAGTTCCTTGCGAAACCAGATCGACACCCCTACCGCATTGATGACCACCGCCACCGCCGCCTTCCAGCCAAACGTGTGCGCCATAAATGCCGTGTCCCAGCCCCACTGGGCTGCCACCATCAGCACCGGTGGCGCGGCAAATGCAGTGAGCGTGCCGCCAATGGATATATTCACAAACAACACACCCAGCGTGGCGTACTTGAGGCGGGTAGACACGTTGCGAGCAAAAAATTGACTGCCCAAAATCAGTGCTGCGAGTGTCATGGCTGCGGGCTCCGTGATCAGTGAACCCAGCAAGGGCACCAGCACCAAGACCACCAGGTAGTAGCCCAGACTGCCGCCCAGGGGAACGCCCCGTGACAGCCACTGCACCAGCACCATGGCGGCGTGAAGTATCGGCCTGGTGGCTGCAATCACCATGACCGCAAACACAAACAGGGGCTCGGTGTAGTTGCGGGTGTCGATGTAGGCAATGGCGGCATCGGCTCCAAGCATCCAGCCCATGGCGATGGCCAGCACCAGCGCCCAAAAGCCAAACACCACTTCCACTTCGCCCAGCCAGTGCCACAGCCCTGCATGGCGTGGTTGCAGGCGTGCCAGGTGCTCAAAATATTTGGTTGAAAAGGTGTGGACGATGGCCAGTGCAAACAACAGGCTGCAGACCAGTTCAAAAGAATTCGTGGGCAAAGTTGTCTCCAGTTGGATGCGGTGCCTACAGGTGCACGATTGCCCATTGTCGATCACCCGTGGCATTGCCCCAAGTTGTGGGGTTTAGCTGCTATAACCAGCACTTCCATTTCACCCATTCGCCCACCAAACCCGCGCTATGCCACGATTTTCGCGACTGATTTTCGCCCTTGTCTGCCTCATGTTGCAATGCGCCACAGCCGCTGACCGCCCCAAGGTGGGCTTGGTACTGGGCGGCGGCGGGGCGCGCGGTGCGGCGCACATCGGCGTGCTGGAAGAACTAGAACGCCTGCGGATTCCGGTGGACTGCGTGGCAGGTACCAGCATGGGTGCATTGGTAGCTGGCGCGTGGGCCGCAGGGCTGGATGCATCCACCTTGCGCAAAGCGTTGGCCCAAGCAGACTGGAATGACTTGTTTCAAGACAACCCGGGCTACAACGACGTCAACTACCGCAGCAAGCGACTGGCCAAACAGTTTTTGCCCGGCAGCGAAGCCGGCATTACCGCCGATGGTGTGGTCACCCCACCCGGCGTGGTATCGGGCCAAAAAATCAAGTTATTTCTCAACCAACTGGTGCATGCCGATCAGGGGGATCGACAAATCGAGCAGCTGCCATTGCCGGTATCCATCATTGCAACCGACATTGCAAATGGTGAGCGAGTGGTGTTCCGCCAGGGCAGTTTGACGCTAGCCATGCGGGCCAGCATGTCGGTGCCCGGCCTCATGGTGCCGCTGGAGTATGGTGGCCGAAAGCTTGTCGATGGCGGTCTGGTGGACAACCTGCCCGTGCAGGAGGTTCGCGATCTGTGTGGGGCTGACATTGTGATTGCCGTCAACGTGGGCTCTCCCCTGCTACCCGCCAGTGAGATCAACGGATTTCTCTCAGTTTCGTCGCAAATGGTCTCGATCTTGACCGAGCAAAACGTCACGCGCTCGCTGGCACAGTTGTCGGCCAAGGATATTTACATCAAACCCGATTTGACCGGCCTGACAGCTGCGCAATTTGAACGCAATGGCGAAGCGGCTGACCGCGGACGCGCCGCCGCCCAAGACTCTGCAGCGCTGCAAGGCCTTTCTGTGGACGCACTGACGTACACCGCGTGGCGTCAGCGCTGGACCGCCCCGCCCAGCGCACCACCCACAGTCGACGCCATAGAAATTGTGGGTCTTGAACGGGTCAACCCTGCTGCAGTGGAGCGGTATGTAGAGCAAAAGACGGGCGAACCACTCAACGTGGCGCGGCTGAACCGCAACCTCCTGCGCGTGTATGGCGACGGCTACTATGAGCGGGTGGACTACACCCTGTCTCGGGAAGGTACCCACAACCTGCTGCGCATTACTCCGGTTGAAAAAGCGTGGGGGCCAGACTATGTGCGCCTGGGACTGAACCTGAACTCCACCCTTACCGGGCGCTCCACCTTCAGCTTGCGCGCAGCCTACCAAAGGACCCTGCTCAATGACTGGGGAGGGGAGTTGCTGATGGCGGCCGAGTTGGGCACTAACACGGGTGTCGGCGCAGAGTTCTATCAGCCGCTGGACGCGGCGCAGCGCTATTTTGTGGATGCGGCTGCGTCGGTGCGGCGTGAGAATTTTTCACTGTTTGTGGACGACCTGCGCATTGCCGACTACCGCAACAGTGTGGCGCGGTTGGACCTGACCGTGGGCACCAATGTCGGATTGAATAGTCAGGCAAGGCTGGGCATGCGCACGGAGCAGCAAACGGTCAACATCGAAACTGGCGTGCCGCTATTGCCGACCGAGCCCCTGCATGTTCGCGGATGGCTCGCCAGCTGGGAAACCGATCAAAAGAACCAGTTGCATATCTCGACTACCGGCTGGTCAGGAAAAGGTAGCTGGTTTGAGTCGGCCGGTGGCGACTACAACCGCTTGAACCTGAACCTGGACGGCTCGTACCAACTCAACCGCTGGGTGCTGGGCTTGCGTGGAAGCTTCGTGGGCTCTACCTATGGCGTCATGCCGCCACAAGAGATGGGTCGTCTGGGGGGCTTTCTCAACCTGTCAGGCTTTGCCAATGACCAGCTCCTGGGCGACAAGGTGAGCTACGCCCATATGCGTGCCGAACGTATCATGGGCCGCATGCCTTTGGGCTTGCGTGGTGATCTGCGCATTGGCGTGGCACTGGAGGCTGGTCGTGTGGGCAACCCGGTGTCAGAGCCACGTCGCACCGGTTTGCTGAATTCAACCGTCATCTATATGCGCAGCGAAACACCGTTTGGCCCCGCCTATATCGGCCTGGGCCAATCCAGCAGCGGTCCGGTCAATGCCTACTTCTTCATAGGTACACCGTAAAAAGTGCCTGTAGCCCTCGTAAAACAAGCGTAAGTAGCTATTAGTTTTATAGCAATCTACAAAAACCGGTCCAGTATCTTGCGGCTATGGGCATCCAGCGCCAGATGGTCGCGAACCAAAAACTGGATGCCATGCGAGTCCGACACCAGCAAGGTGCCGTCTGTGCCAATGCGTCGAATGTCTTCATCGCCACGCAACACAAATTCCGTGGGGCCACGGTCTGTTTCAACGGACCAGGTGCACGGCGTGGAGTAACTGGTTACCGACAAAATGGTTTCGATGACCGGCATGAACTCGCGCGTGGCCAATTCCTGGCGAATCAAACTCTGGAAGGGCTCGGCCACATCCACCAGTTGTTCAATCCAGGCAACCTCATGACCATCCGTATTCACCAGTGAAATGCCCACTTCGGGCGACTGAATCGGGAAGGCCCGTACCGGCACCACACCCTCGAAACGCACATCCTGTTCGGTCGTCAAGATCAGTTTGCCAAACGTGTCGCGCTGCAAGGTCCATGCGGCCTGGATCATCAAGCTGGCTTCGTTCATTCTGCGCCTCCCATGTCAATGTCGTGATTGCGCGCTTGCGCCTGGTACAGGTTGTAGTAGGCACCCTGAGCAGCCATCAACACATCATGTGGGCCCTCCTCCACCACACGGCCTCGGTCCAGAACCACCAGCCGATCGGCACGGTGCAGGGTCGACAAGCGGTGGGCAATGGCAATGGTGGTGCGGCCCTTCACCAGATTTTCCAGCGCCTTCTGAATCTCTTTTTCTGTCTCTGAGTCGACGGACGATGTTGCCTCGTCCAGTATCAAAATGCGCGGATCGATCAGCAGTGCACGGGCAATGGAAATGCGCTGGCGCTCGCCGCCCGAGAGGCCTTGCCCGCGCTCGCCCACGATCGAGTCATAGCCCTGTGGCAAACGCAAAATGAATTCGTGGGCGTGGGCCGCTCGCGCAGCGGTAATAATCTCAGCGCGGGTCGCATGAGGTTTGCCATAGGCAATGTTCTCTGCAATCGTGCCAAAGAACAAAAAGGGCTCCTGCAGCACCAGACCAATGTTTTGACGGTAGTCCGATACGGCATACGAACGGATGTCCACGCCATCGACCTTGATAGAGCCCTCTGACACGTCATAAAAGCGACATATCAAATTGACCAAGGTGCTTTTGCCCGATCCACTGTGGCCCACCAGGCCAATCATTTCGCCAGGCTCAATGGTCAAATTAATGCCGCGATTGACTTCGCGGTTGCCATAGCGAAAGCCCACGTCACGCACCTCAATGCGCCCCTGTACCTTGCCCATGGGAACCGGTTGTGCTGGCTCGGGCACGCTGGAGACGTGGTCCAGAATGTCAAAGATGCGCTTGGCAGCGGACGCCGACTTCTGCGTCACCGAGACAATGCGGCTCATCGAATCGAGACGGCCATAGAAGCGGCCGATGTAGGCAATCGCCATCAGCAGCATGCCAACGGTGATGGTGCCATTGGATACCTGCCAAATGCCGAACGCCCAGACCACCAACAGGCCCACCTCGGTCAACAGTGAGACGCTGGGCGAAAACAGTGACCAGATTTTGTTGATACGGTCGTTGACCAACAAATTGTGGTTATTGGCCTCGCGAAAGCGTCGGGCCTCGCGCTGCTCTTGCGCAAAGGCCTTGACGACCCGTATGCCGGGTATGGTGTCTGCCAGCACATTGGTCACTTCACCCCACACGCGGTCGATTTTTTCGAAACCCGTGCGCAAGCGGTAGCGCACAAAGTGGATCATCCATCCAATAAACGGCAAGGGCACCAGCGTGATCAAGGCCAGATACGGGTCCATGGTGAACAGGATGACCGCGGTCATGACGATCATGATCACATCACTGGCAAAGTCTGTCAGGTGCAGCGACAAATAGACAGCAATGCGGTCACTCTCGCTGCCCACGCGCGAAAGCAAATCCCCCGTGCGTTTGCCGCCAAAATATTCGAGTGACAGGCGCAACAGGTGCTCATAGGTGGTGGTGCGCAAATCGGCGGCAATGCGTTCCGATACCAGCGCCAATACGTAGGTCTTACCCCAGCTCAAAACCCAGGCCAAGAGGCCGGCCCCCAACAATGCTGCCAAGTAAAAGGCTATGGTGCTCGTCGGAACATGCAGGCCGTTCTGCAAGGGAATGAGCACCTTGTCGACCAACGGGGCTGTGAGGTAGGGAGGCACCTGGTGCGCAGCCGTTCCCAACAGCATTAACACAAAACCCAATAGCAGTTGCCCCTGGTAGGGCTTGGCGAAACGCCACAACCGAAACAAGGTCCAGGTGGAGGGTGGCGTGTGGACCACCTTGGTACAAATCGGGCACTCCTCTTGGTCTGGCTCCAGTGGCGCCTTGCAGCTTGGGCAGGTGTTGTGCAGGGGTTGCGCAACGGGCAAGCCCGATGCATGGCTGTGCATATGAGATTGAAACTGATCCACCAAGCGAATCGCCTGCAGGTTTTGCGCCAACGTAAAACGCCAGGTGGCCAGCAGGCCGTCGCTATCCACCAGGTTCAAATGCCCAACCCCGGCATGGTCGTGGTGGCGCAGCTCCAGCCCATCGCGGTAGGTCCATTCTTGCCAAGTAACTTCGCCCGAAGCCCGGGCCAGTAGCCGCCGTTCCGTGACGACGACCAGGCTGTCCACAAAATGTAAACGGGCATCCAAGTCAACCTCAAGAGACGCCAAAACGTTCTCACCGGTATGCAATTGGGTTTGTAGGGCATTGCGCCACGGCGCAGCCAAGTCGCCCGACAAGGGGCTAACAGCAGGAACTTCAGGGGTCATTGGGTGCAACAGTTTTTCTCTTTTGGCAAGCGCCATACTTTACGATACTCGGTTTGGAGCACTTTCTCGCAGGGCCGGTGACATGATCAGTGAGCCGGGTGAGCGAGAATACACAACGCGGCCAGCCCCACACCGGTGGACTGACCAACAAAAAATACCAGCCATGATGGACCAGAAAAAGATCGAGATTCTCCGGGTAACGCACCTGCGCGGCCCCAACATTTGGACATACCGCCCGGTTATCGAAGCATGGGTCGACATCGGCACCCTGGAGGACTACCCGTCCAATACCATCGCGGGCTTTTATGACCGTTTGGTGGGATTTTTGCCAAGCCTTGTCGAACACCATTGCAGTCCAGGGGTACGCGGCGGCTTTTTGGAGCGCGTGCGCGAAGGCACTTATGCGGCCCACATCGTCGAACACGTCACGCTGGAGCTGCAAAACCTTGCTGGCATGCGTACCGGTTTTGGCAAGGCACGGCAGACGTCCAAGCGCGGTGTCTACAAGATCGCCTTTCGTACCCGTCAGGAACAGGTAGGCCGCGCGGCGCTGGTTGCCGGTCGCGACCTGGTGGAAGCGGCCATTAATGGCACGCCTTTTGATGTGAGCGCGGTCGTGAGCCAGTTGCACGACATGGTCGACGATTTATGTTTAGGCCCCAGCACGGCACACATTGTGGATGCGGCCACGGAGCGCAAGATTCCATCGATCCGCTTGACAGAAGGCAATCTGGTTCAATTGGGCTATGGCGTCAACCAGCGGCGGATCTGGACTGCAGAAACAGACCAAACCTCGGCCATTGCCGAGGAAATTGCCAGCGACAAAGACTTAACCAAGGCCTTGCTCAAGTCCTGCGGTGTGCCGGTACCCGAAGGCGAATTGGTCAAGAGTGCTGAGCAAGCGTGGGAGGCGGCGCAGGAGATTGGTGTACCAGTCGTGCTGAAACCCTACGACGGCAACCATGGGCGTGGCGTGTCATTGAATCTGTGCACCCAAAGCGATGTTGAAGGGGCCTACGCACTGGCCCACCGCAAAGGCAATGGCAGTGCCGTCATCGTCGAAAAATTTATTCCTGGCAACGAGCACCGTCTGCTGGTCGTCGGCAAGCAAGTGGTTGCTGCGGCGCGCGGTGAGTCGCTGTGGGTTGTGGGCGACGGTGTTTCCAACATCGACCAACTGGCCGAAATCCAAATCAATTCAGATCCGCGGCGCGGACGGGGTGAGGATGCGCCACTCAATGTTTTGATTCCCAGCGAGACAGGAGAAATCATTCTGGAACTCGAGCGCGTAGGCCTGACGCCAGAGTCCATCCCACCCAAGGACCAAAAAGTCCTGATCCAGCGTAACGGCAATGTAGCGTTTGATGTCACCGACATGCTGCACCCCAGCGTAGCCGCAGCAGCGGCTTTGGCAGCGCGCGTGGTGGGCCTCGACATTGCTGGTGTGGACATGGTTTTGGAAGATGTGACCAAGCCAATGACCTCACAGCGCGCCGCAGTCATTGAAGTCAATGCAAGCCCTGGCTTGTTGGCGCATATCAAGCCAGCAGACGGCGCGGGGCGTCCGGTTGGCAAAGCCATCATTGAACACTTATTCCAGCAAGAGCGCGACGGCCGCATTCCCGTCGTGGGCATCACTGGCACGCAAAAGATAGGGCGTATCGCGCGCATGGTGGCCTGGTTGGCACATATCAGCGGCAAGCAAGTCGGATTGGCCTGTAGCGAAGGCCTGTACCTCGACGGTCGTCAGGTGGAAGCAAAAGACTGCGCGCACTGGGAGCCCGGCCAGCGCCTGCTAATCAACCGATCCGTGCAGGCGGCGGTATTTGAAAATGGCAGCCACACCATATTGGCCGAAGGACTGGCCTATGACAAATGCACGGTGGGCATCGTCACAGACGTCGGCTGGGATGAGTCTTTGGTGCCTTTTGATATTCTGGATGCGGAGCAGGCTTTCAAGGTCGCTCGCACCCAAGTCGACGTTATTTTGCCGACAGGAACCGCGGTATTGAACGCAGCGGACCCACAAGTCGTGGAGATGGCAGAGCTGTGCGACGGCAAAGTTATTTTCTACGGCATGGATAGCAAGCAATCCGTATTGGCACAACACCGGGACGCCGGTGAACGCGTGGTTTTTGTACGGGACGATCAGATCGTCTTGGCCCATGGAAGCAAAGAAGTTGCGTTGCTTCCACTGGCTTCGCTCAAACCGGCCAAAGCCTCGCAGCCAGAAATGGTGATGGCCGCCGTTGCCGCCGCATGGGCGCTGAACATCCCCCCAGAACTCATCGGTGCAGGCTTGCGCACGTTTGAATCCAATCCAAGAAAAACACCCTATTAGTTGGCTGCACAAGCGCCCGCCAACGACTGACCTGTTACCAAGAGACATACCATGGAAGTAACCCGTATCCGTGCCCTGCGTGGACCCAATTTGTGGAGTCACCACACAGCGATCCAATCCATCGTGTCCTGTGACCCGATTGAACGCGCCATTGAAAAGCTTGATGGATTTGAAACTCGATTGCGTGCGCGGTTTCCGGAGATCAGTCCATTCCAACCCACCGGCCATGATGAGTCAGTTGCCATGGTGCATGTTCTGGAACTCGCAGCACTGGGTTTGCAAGCACAAGCAGGCTGCCCGGTCACTTTCAGCTGCACCACACCAACCGTAGACGCTAACGTTTACCAAATGGTGGTGGAGTACAGCGAAGAAGCTGTCGGGCGACTGGCCCTGGATTTGGCCCAGGCGCTGTGTATGTCCGCACTGAACGACACGCCTTTTGACTTGGCTGAAGCACTTACCCAGTTGCGTGATCTGGACGAGGAAGTTCGACTGGGACCCAGCACCGGCTGCATTGTTGACGCAGCCGTTGCGCGCAATATTCCGTTTAGCCGCATGACCGAGGGCAGCATGGTGCGCTTTGGCTGGGGCAGCAAGCAACGGCGCATTCAGGCGGCTGAAATTGACAAAACCAGTGCGATCGCTGAAGCCATTGCACAAGACAAGGAATTAACCAAAAAGCTGCTCGCAGCAGCAGGAGTGCCGGTCCCCACCGGTCGCGCTGTGAGCGACCCCGAAGACGCCTGGGCAGCAGCATGCGAAGTCGGCCTTCCGGTCGTGGTGAAACCAAAAGATGGCAACCAGGGAAAAGGGGTGACGGTCAACATCACGACCAAAGAACACCTCACCAAGGCGTATGCCATAGCCAGTGAGTTTCGTGACGATATTCTGGTCGAACGCTATCTACCCGGCAACGACTACCGTTTGTTGGTCGTGGGCGACAAGTTGGTTGCCGCGGCGCGCAGGGATCCTCCCAAAGTGGTTGGAGATGGTGTGCATACGGTTGCTGAATTGGTTGACCAGGTCAATTTGGACCCTCGCCGTGGTAGCGGCCATTCCACGTCGCTCACCAAGATTCGCATTGACGATATTGCCCGGAGTTGTCTCGCCAACCAAGGTTTCTCCGTCGACACGATTCCCACCAAGGGACAACGCGTCAATTTGCGCAACAACGCCAATTTGTCCACGGGCGGCTCGGCAACCGATGTCACAGACGATGTTCACCCCGAGGTTGCTGCGCGCGCGGTAGCTGCGGCCCACATGGTCGGCCTTGATATTTGCGGCGTTGACCTTGTGTGCGACAGTATCTTGCGCCCCATTGAAGAGGTTGGCGGCGGCATTGTCGAAGTCAATGCGGCTCCCGGCCTGCGCATGCATCTGAGCCCATCGTTCGGCAAGGGTGGGGGGGTGGGAGAGGCCATTATTTCAACCCTTTTCAAGAATGGCCAGAACGGTCGTATTCCCATCGTGGCGGTAACCGGCACCAACGGCAAAACGACCACCGTTCGACTCATTTCCCATTTGCTCGCGCAAAAAGGTTTGTGCGTGGGCATGACCAATACCGATGGCGTCTACGTGGGCGGTCAGTGCATTGACACGGGCGACTGCAGCGGTCCCAAGAGTGCCCGAAGCGTGCTCTTGCATCCCGATGTGGATGCAGCCGTTTTGGAAACCGCTCGCGGTGGCGTGCTGCGTGAAGGCCTAGCCTTTGACCGCTGCGATGTAGCTGTGGTGACCAATGTGGGCAGCGGCGACCATCTCGGCCTGAACTACATCACAACGGTACAAGATCTTGCAGTGCTCAAGCGCGTCATTGTTCAAAACGTTGCGCCCAATGGCGTGGCGGTTTTGAATGCAACAGACCCCACCGTGTCGGCGATGGCCGGCAAATGCAGAGGGTCTGTAACGTTCTTTGCAGTTGACAAATTCCATCCGGTGATGGCCACCCACCGTGCCCAAGGGCAAGCTGTGGTGTACGTGGAAAATGGCCAATTGGTGGCTAGCAAGGGGGAAACCCAATATACGATTTCGCTCACCAACATTCCGATCACGATGGGCGGCATGATTCCGTTCCAGGTTGAAAACGTCATGGCGTCGGTGGCAGCGGCATGGGCCTTGGGTCTGGATTGGGACTGTATTCGGGACGGTCTCGCCAGCTTTTCCAACGACACCCACAATGCCCAAGGCCGCTTTAACTTTTTCAAATACCGTGGTGCAACGGTCATTGCCGACTACGGTCATAACCCGGATGCCATGATTGCACTGGTGCAAGCCGTGCAAGCGATACCTGCGACACGTCGCTCGGTCGTTATCAGTGGTGCGGGCGATCGCCGCGATCAGGACATACGCCAACAGACCGAAATTTTGGGCGATGCGTTTGATGAAGTCATTCTGTACGAAGATCAGTGTCAACGGGGGCGCAGTGACGGAGAAGTCATTGCCCTGCTGCGCCAAGGGCTTGCCCATGCCCGACGTACAACCCAGACATCGGAGATCAAAGGTGAGTTCATTGCCATTGATACGGCAATGGACAAGCTAGCACCAGGGGAACTTTGTTTGATCCTGGTAGACCAAGTTGAAGAGGCGCTGGCGCATATCGCCAATCGTGTGGAAAAAGGCTAAACGCCTTCAGTGGCGGGGCCACGGCCCATGAGCGTGGCAACCGCCTGCCGCGGTTGTAGATGGCCATCCAGCAGGTCCACCACGCATTGGGCAATGGGCATGCTGATGCCGAGGCTGCGCGCACGCTGGACCACGGTGCGGGCGCTGTAGACACCTTCTGCCACATGACCTAATTCTGCAACCGATTGCTGCAAGGTCTTTCCCTCTGCCAGGGCCATACCCACGCGCCGGTTGCGTGACAAGTCTCCGGTGGCTGTCAATACAAGGTCGCCCAACCCACTCAAACCCATAAAGGTTTCAGACTTGGCCCCAAGGGCAAGGCCTAGGCGCGTCATTTCTGCTAATCCACGGGTAATCAGGGCTGCACGGGCATTGAGACCCAACTGCAGGCCGTCACATAGCCCGGTGGCAATTGCCAACACATTCTTTACAGCGCCGCCTACTTCCACGCCCACCACATCATCATTGGCATAGACGCGCAAACTGGAACTGTGAAAGGCACTGACCAGTGTGTCGCGCACGTCAGCGTGTCTACTCGCTGCAACGAGCGCCGTTGGCTGACCTGCAGCAACTTCCTGTGCAAAACTCGGTCCACTCAACACGCCCGCGCGTAGGTTTGGCGCCACCTCGCCTTGGACTTCGTGGCCCATCAGGCCCGGTGCTTCACCTACCGCTGCTTCAAAGCCTTTGCACAGCCAAGCCACAGCAGCCTTGCACCTGCTCAACTGCGAGAGCAATTGGCGCAGCCCGGACATGGGCGATGCAACAACGACCAAGTCATCCTCTGTCAATTGACCCAATAACGCGTCCAATGACCAAACATGAACTTGCAAGCCAGCAGGCAACGCGATGCCCGGAAGGTAGCGCCGGTTCTCGCGAAACGTTTGAATCGCCTCAGCTTGGGCGATGTCACGCACCCACAGACTGACCGTGCGCTCTGTCTGTGGCTGGCGACTGGCGCCTACCGCAAGCGCCGTACCCCACGCACCACCGCCGATTACTGCAATTTTCATAGCACTATCTGCAATGAATACGAGGGCTCCAGGGCAATAATGCCCACAACCTTACTGTGGCAGCGCAGAAGTTGGCGCGGCGGCGGCGGCAGACGCTGCTTGTGCCTGGGCCTGGGCCATTTGTTGCTGCTCAAACATGGCCTGGAAATTGATCTCAGACAAATGGACGGGCGGGAAACCAGCGCGCTGAATCAGGTCCGCTACATTGCCGCGCAAATAGGGATAGACGATTTGTGGGCAGGCGATACCCATCAGTGGGCCCATCTGGTCTTCTGGAAAGTTACGGATTTCAAAAATACCCGCTTGCTTGGCTTCGACCAAGAACATGGTCTTGTCTTTGACCTTGGTCTGAACGGTAGCGGTGACAGACACTTCAAACAAGCCTTCAGACACAGGGCCGGCTTCCACGCCCAGCTGAATGTCAACTACAGGTTGGTCCTGCTCCAAAAGGATCGCAGGGGAATTGGGTTGCTCCAATGACGCTTCCTTCAGGTACACGCGTTGGATCTGGAAAACAGGAGTCTGGTCTGACATAAAAACTATCTTTCAAAGTAAAACAAGGCCTACCCAACAAAGCGAAGCAGGCATATAACGGGAATTTCGTTAGACGCGGATTATCTCAGGCTGGCAGCAGCCCCCAAAAACGGTCTATCCAGCAGCATTTAACAAAGGAAGCAGCTCGCCCCGGCTATCGAGTGCCATGAGGTCGTCACAGCCGCCCACATGGGTCGCACCAATGAAAATTTGGGGCACGGTCCTGCGCCCCGTAATCTCCATCATCTTCATGCGCTCTTGGGGCTGGCTGTCCACCCGAATTTCTTCGATGGCCTCGACACCCTTGGCCAAGAGGAGTCGCTTCGCCTGCACGCAATAAGGGCAGACGGCTGTCGTGTACATCTTGACTGCTTGCATGAATTTAAGCCTTTTCTAGTGGCAAATTTGCTGCACGCCAGCTGGCAAGGCCGCCACCCAAGGATTGAGCCTTTTCATAGCCAAGCGCTTTTGCAATCGCCAGTGCGCGTACGGACCGGGCTCCCGACTGGCACACCAAAATAAGGGGCAAGGCTTTGTTTTTGACCGCTCCGGGCAACTTGCCCTCTAGCTCACCCAGCGGGACATTCTTCGATCCCCCTACGTGCCCGGCCGCAAACTCTGCTGGCTCGCTCACGTCGATGACCACGCCTTTTTCACGGTTGATCAGTTGAACTGCTCCAGCCGGGTCCAAGCCCGCAACCGCCGCGCCCTGCAAGACCGGCCACAAAAGCAGAGACCCAGAAGCCAATGCGATGGCAATCAACATCCAATTATCGAGAATGAATTTCACTTTTTTCCTTGTAAGTAACCAACCATTGGGTTCGCCATTTTAGAATGCTGGCTGTTTCCCTGTCACAGACCGTGACTCTACTTCAGCTGCAAGCTCCGCACCATGTACAAACTCGTTCTCATTCGCCATGGCGAATCCACCTGGAATCTCGACAACCGCTTCACCGGATGGACAGACGTTGACCTGACCCCCACCGGCATCGAGCAGGCCAAAGACTCTGGCCGTTTGCTCAAGGCAGAAGGCTTTGATTTCGATATCGCCTATACCAGCGTCCTGAAGAGGGCTATTCGCACACTCTGGCATTGCCTGGACGAAATGGACCGCACCTGGCTGCCCGTGGTCCATGCGTGGCAACTCAACGAGCGACACTATGGCGCACTGCAGGGCCTCAACAAGACGGAAGTCGCCAAGCAGTATGGCGACGCTCAGGTACTCCAATGGCGCCGCAGTTACGACACACCACCTCCTGCTTTGGAGCCAACCGACGCGCGTAGCGAAAGCGCTGATGTGCGCTACACCAAGCTTTTGCCAGGGCAAGTGCCGCTGACCGAATGCCTCAAAGACACCGTAGCGCGGGTTCTGCCTTTCTGGAGTGAATCCATTGCGCCAGCTATCCTGAGCGGCCAACGAATTTTGATCGCTGCCCACGGAAACTCAATCCGCGCGTTGGTCAAATACCTGGATAACGTGTCGGACGACGACATCGTTGGCCTCAATATTCCCAATGGAACACCACTGGTTTACGAACTGGACGCAAACCTCAAACCTATTCGGCACTATTATCTGGGTGATGCTGAAGCGGTTGCAAAAGCTGCTGCGGCGGTAGCATCGCAAGGTAAGGCCTAAAAGGACATCGTTGAACTGCAAACCTTGCAGGTTGTTGACTTTCTAAAACACCCATCAAAGGGAACTAGCGGCAAGACAGCACCTCCAAGGTGAACATGGAAGCGGCAATGGAACACATATGGGTCAAAAACTGAAAATTGCGGGCTGGATTGGGTTGGGGGTCTTGGCCGGTGCATTGACGACTGTGTCCTTGCAAACGGTTGCCCGCAGCGCCTTGGCGCCGCTGCCGCTTGAAGAGCTACAGCAATTGGCCGCCGTGTTTGGCATGGTCAAAAGCGACTATGTTGAGCCGGTGGATGAAAAGAAGCTCATTACAGAAGCTATTTCTGGCATGGTGTCCAGCTTGGACCCCCATTCGCAATACTTTGACAAAAAGGCGTTTCAGGAGTTCAAGGAAGGCACGTCGGGTCGTTTTGTCGGCGTTGGGATTGAAATTACCCAAGAAGATGGCCTCGTCAAGGTTGTCTCGCCCATCGAGGGATCCCCAGCTTTTCGTGCTGGTCTAAAAACCAACGACTTGATAACCCGTGTCGACGATACGGCGGTGAAGGGCTTGACGTTGAATGAAGCGGTCAAGCGCATGCGCGGCGAACCTAACACCAAAGTGCTATTGACCATCTATCGCAAAGAGGAAAATCGGACCTTCCCCGTCACCATCATCCGCGAAGAGATCAAGCAGCAGTCCGTACGCGGCAAGGTGTTGGAGCCCGGCTATGCATGGGTAAGGGTTAGCCAGTTCCAAGAACAAACCGTAGAAGACTTCACCCGTAAACTGGGCGAAATTTACAAGCAAGATCCGGCCCTCAAAGGTTTGGTCTTGGATTTGCGCAACGATCCGGGTGGATTACTAAGCGCTGCGGTGGCAGTGTCTGCCACCTTTTTACCGGACAACGTGACTGTGGTATCAACCAACGGTCAAACTGCGGACAGCAAGCAGACGCTGAAAGCCACGGCCCACGACTACTTGGGGCGTGACGGTGCCGACCCCCTCCGAAAATTGCCCGCCGGACTGAAAAAAATTCCTTTGATCGTCTTGGTCAACGAAGGCTCGGCCTCTGCCAGTGAAATCGTTGCGGGTGCATTGCAAGACCACAAGCGTGCCACCATCATGGGAAGCCAGACCTTTGGCAAAGGATCGGTTCAAACTTTCCGACCCTTGGGGCCGGACACCGGGTTGAAAATTACTACGTCACGCTACTACACACCGAGCGGCAAGTCCATACAAGCCAAGGGTATCGTGCCGGACGTCATGGTTGATGAGACAGAAGAAGGTAGCCCCTACGCCGTGCTGCGCACCCGTGAAGCTGACCTGGGCAAACACCTGGCCAGCGGACAGGGTGATGAAGTCAAGGACCCAGCGCGTGAGCAGGCCCGTGATGAAGCGCTCAAGCGCCTGGAAGCCGAGTCACGCAAACCAGTGGCAGAGCGACGCCCACCTGAATTCGGATCCGAAAAGGACTTCCAATTGGCGCAGGCGATTAAGCAGCTCAAGGGACTTCCTGTTCTGGTCAGTAAAACACTGGTTGAGCGCAAGGAAGATCCGAAGGAAAACTAAGGGACGTAATGGCCCCCACGCTTGTCGCTTCGCGTACTGCGCTGCCCCCCAAGGGGGCTGTTTCGCCTTGGGGCGGCCCGGTGGCGATCCTTGCCCCCACGCTTGTCGCTTCGCGTACTGCGCTGCCCCCCATGGGGGCTTTTTCGCCTTGGGGCGGCCCAGAGACGAAACGTCACTATGGATGACGCGCAACTGCTGCGGTACTCACGCCACATCCTGCTCAATGAGTTGGGAGTCGAGGGGCAGGAACGCATCATGCGGGGACGCGCGCTGGTCATTGGTGTGGGCGGGCTCGGGTCGCCAGCCGCCTTGTATCTCGCTACGGCTGGGGTTGGGCATTTAACACTGGTTGACCACGACACAGTCGATGAAACCAATTTACAGAGACAAATTGCCCATACCCACGACCGCATTGGCATGCCCAAGGTGGAGTCTGCACGTTTGACGCTTTTGGCTGTGAATCCACAGCTCCAAATCACTGTGCTCGCCGAACGGGCCGACGCAAATCGCTTGCAAGCTTTGGTTGCCGACGCCGATGTGGTGTTGGACTGCAGTGACAATTTCTCCACCCGGCACGCCCTCAATGCTGCTTGCGTGCAGCACCGGGTGCCCTTGGTTTCTGGCGCAGCGGTCCGGATGGATGGCCAGTTGACGGTCTATGACGCCAGTAACCCACAGTCGCCTTGCTATGCCTGCGTATTTCCCCCAGACGCCGAATTTGAAGAAACACGCTGTGCCACGATGGGCGTCTTTGCCCCACTCGTAGGAATCATTGGCAGTATGCAAGCCGCTGAAGCCCTCAAACTACTCAGTGGCGCGGGCACCCCTGCCGTCGGTCGCTTGCTTATGCTCGACGCACGTGATATGACCTGGAGCGATATTCGCCTGCCCCGCAATACAGACTGCCCCGTGTGTGGCCCAACGCGTGAAGGCCCAAGCCGGTAACGGGATTGAGCCTTAAAAGTGCATGGCAAAGGCACTTCTAATGTGCGGACGACACGCTGAATGCCGTGGCAATATGTGACCAGTTCCTGTTATGCTTTGCCCGCTAAACACCGACCATCACCGTGTCAACATTTCCTTTGAATGCACCAATTGAGTTGCAACAGTTGCAATTGGAAGATGCACGTGCGTTGTTAGACCATGGCATGGTGGTTTCACTGCCGAGCGATTCACCCCAGGCCTACTTGCAAGGCATCATTGACGGCCTGTGCGAGCTGTCGCTCAAAGACCCGTTGACCGGGCTTGGCAACCGTCGCCATTTCCGCGCGGTGCAGGATCGGACGATTGACGGTGTTGCCCGCTCGGGTGATCCGGCACTGCTACTCATGCTGGACATCGACCATTTCAAACAAGTCAACGACACCCACGGACACCAAGCTGGCGATCGGGTCTTGCAGGCGATAGCCAAATCCATAGCCAGCTGCGTGCGTCCGATGGACACAGTGGCCCGATATGGCGGCGAAGAATTTGCTGTCGTTTTGCCAAATTGCCATACGTCATTTGGTGCTGCTGTGGCCGAACGGATTCGGGCGACCATTGAAGCACTGGTCATCACGATTTCACCCAGCCTGACCATCCAGGTCACCATCAGCGTGGGCGGGGCCTATGCGCCAGAGTGGGTGCGCTCAACTGCCGCGCTATGGACCGAGCGTGCGGATGTTCAACTGTATCGTGCGAAAAAAGAAGGCCGCAACCGTGTGTGCCTGGACCATCAACAAGAAATCTATGTGAGCGCAGAAGAAAAAAATCTGCTTTTTGGTCATTTGGCATTGGGAGAACCAGCCTGGATCGAAAGCGTTTCCGGTGAAGCGCCAGGCAGTTCTGCCAACGGTACCATGCAAAGGGTGAATTGATGGCTGACGTACTGACTCCTCCCGCTTCCAACGAAGCCAGCCCAACAGTACCGCTCAAGCCGCTCGGCAAGGTAATGGCGGTCACCAGCGGCAAAGGTGGCGTAGGGAAAACATTCTTCTCTGCCAATCTAGCGGCGGCGCTTGCCAAGCTGGGACATCGCGTACTGGTTCTGGATGCTGATCTGGGACTTGCAAACTTGGATGTTGTACTGAACCTGTACCCCAAGATCACCTTGCACGATGTGTTTACCGGCAAGGCCAAACTGGAAGAGGCCATTATCAAGGCACCCGGTGGCTTTTCAGTGTTGTTGGCTGGGTCAGGCATGGTGGAGTATTCACGCCTGACACCGGAAGTACGCGATGATTTCCTTCGCATCATGAATGGTCTGGTGCCTCATTACGATGTGGTACTGCTCGACACTGGCGCCGGAATTTCTGACGTCGTCTTGTTCGCCGTTTCGCTTGCTTCAGAGGTTTTGCTGGTCGCGACACCAGAACCCACTTCCTTGACGGATGCCTATGCCACCATCAAAGTGTTGGTCGGACAACAAAAGCGCCAATCGATTCGCATGGTGATCAACCAAACCGCGCGCTTGGGTGATGGACGAGCCATTACCGTGCAACTGCAACAAGTGCTGGATCGATTTGTCGCAACGGACCCCGCTCGGCCCATCAAGCTCATCCATATGGGCGACATTCCCGCTGACAATGCCGTGCGGCAAGCCATCATGCGCCGCCAATTGCTGATGCAAACAACACCCAGCTGCCCCGCAGCATTAGCCATCTCGCAACTCGCGCTCAAGCTAGAAGAAAGCGTCATTTCCCGCAACCGCTAATCATTCAGGCGGTCAGGATCCAACCCTCCAGTGGGTCCAGGTTGTGCGGCATACCATACAGCGGGTCACCCTGCGCAAATTGCCGCACACCCCAAGCAACCTGCAACAAGCACAGAACAGCATCCAAGGCATCGCCTTTGCCATCGTCCACCAACGCATCGCGTTGCGCGTTCGTCAGTTTCAGCCGCAACCCCAAGCGCGTAGTGCCGGCCTCCAACTGGGTCAACAAATCTTTGCGCGCAATCAGGCGGGTGGCCGTTTGCTTGGCAGGGTCGTCACTTTTATAGCTCCTTGTTTGCAGAACTTCACGTGCCAAAAGCCCTGGGTACGCCTCCAAGGCAACCCGCCTGGAAGTGCTTTCACCGGAATGTGGGTGAGCCATAAGACCTGGCATTGCAACCCCCGCGTCGAGCAAACGTGGGACCCCAGCATGCAACATAAAAGCAACCGGAGGATTGACCCATTTCATCGACGGGCTGGACCCGGCAGGTACATCGCATGCTCTATGGGCGAACTTGCCACCCACAGGCCGCGCATTGCAAAACGCTGCAAATGCAGTCCGGATGTCTGATCGGCTCAGGGTGGCGTAGTGCCGAATATTCGCCTCCCATTCCAATGGCCATCCCAGCGAAACACTCAGCTCGCGCGGCAGGCCAAACGGCATATCAAACCCGCCAGTCCATGCGCGCGGCTCACCCATGCATTGTTCGAAAGCTTGCAAAGAAACAATGGATTCCAATCGCTCCAAAATGACAATGCGTTCATGCAGACGCCCCCATGCCATCAGGATGGGTTTGCGGTGGCTAGGGCTGCTGGAAAAGTCACAGCCAACGAGCGTTGTCACCATGGCCTACCCCAGAGCCAATGCCAGCACGCCAGCACCAATGCAGGCGGCGCCCAAGAATCGGATCACGCGATCACCTTCACCCAACAATTGCCCACCCAGCAAGGCGGCAAACAACATGGAGACTTCACGGGCTGGTGCCACATGGCTGAGTGGTGCAACCTGCATCGCGTAGAGCACCAGCACGTAGGAAACCGGGCTCACCACGCCAATCACTACTGCGTACTTCCATTGGGTCGCCCACAGCGCGCGCGATGCCGTGGGCGTGCGCAATACGGTAGGAAGCACAAAGCCCAGACGCACAAAGTTGCCGAAGTAGTCCAACAAAATCGGGGATATCAAAACTACTTTGACAGCATATCCATCTAAAACGGTGTAGCTGGCAATGAATGCACCCGTCAGCAAACCATACAGCATGCCTTTGCGGACGCGTTGCCTTTGATCCGGGCTTTGCGTATTGCGAAACAACCCCGGCCCGCCGGCAATCAGAAAGACTCCGGCGACGACAGCCACAACTCCGACGGCCCCTATGAGCGAAATATGCTCACCCAAAAAAGTGATTGCAACAAATGACGACAGCAACGGACCGGAACCTCGCGCCAAGGGGTAGACCACAGTCAGGTCTGCCTTTCGGTATCCGCGCAATAGAACAACAAAATACAAGGTGTGCAGGACACCGCTGCAAGCTACCAGCCACCATTGTGTTGGGCCCCAGTCCGGTATTTGTTGCCACCCCAGCCATAGCCCCACTGGAGCCCAGAAAACCATCATGACGAGTGAACTGAAGCAGGAAAAGCGTACGTCGCCCCCAGCCTTCTTTGCGGCGATATTCCAACTGGCGTGAATCAGACCCGCCAGAATGACCAAGGCCAGTGCAGATACGGGCATTACGAAGCTAGCAACGAGTGAAGGTCAATTTTTCGCCGAGCCGCCCCAAGAAAAAATGCCCCCCGGAGCGTAGCGACCCCTTCGGTAGTGGGGCAGCGACCCGCGTAGCGGCAGAGCGTGGGGGTCAATTTCTGCCGGGCCACCCCAAGAAAAATTAGCCCCCGGAGCGTAACGCTCCCTTCGGTAGTGGGGCAACGACCCACGTAGCGGCGGAGCGTGGGGGCCAAATTCTTCAGGCGCGACCGATGATGGACGCAGTGGCCATTAATTCTTCGAGCAAGGCCAATGAAACCTTGCCCGATACAGAGTAGGGATCCAACTCCGGCTTTTCCGCATATTTCAACAAGATGCTGGTGTTGATTTTGGACATATTGACCTGGCCCATGGTCCACCCACCAAACCGGCGCTCCGAGATTTCCTCGTAGTGCAACAGCACAACGTCCTTGTGGCGCACGTCCTTCTGGATATGGCCATACAAATCGCTGACGGCCATGCGACCGCCTTCAATCGCTTGCAAAAAAATCCCGCCGCCGTAGCACAGAATACCAGTGATGCCACAGGTTGGATTGGACTGGCGAGACTTTGCAAGTATGGTGTCTATCGCCTCAGGGCTGGTGTCCACCGCGCGGCTTGCATACAACAAACGTACTAACATGGATTAGCCTTTCCGAGGAATCAAGGACAAAAATTCGCGCCGCAAATTCGGGTCTTTCAAGAACACGCCGCGCATGACCGAATTGATCATCTTGCTGTCCATGTCTTTCACACCCCGCCAAGCCATGCAGTAATGGCTAGCCTCCATCACAATGGCCAACCCGTCCGGCTGGGTTTTCTCCTGTATCAAATCAGCCAGTTGTACGACAGCTTCTTCCTGGATCTGCGGGCGGCCCATGATCCACTCGGCCAGACGGGCATATTTGGACAGACCAATCACGTTGGTGTGCTCGTTGGGCATCACACCAATCCAGATCTTTCCAATGACAGGGCAAAAATGGTGGCTGCAAGCGCTGCGCACAGCAATCGGGCCCACAATCATCAGCTCATTCAAATGCCCGACGTTAGGGAATTCCGTAATGCTGGGCGCCGCCACGTAGCGCCCGCGGAATACTTCGTTCACATACATCTTGGCCACACGACGTGCAGTATTGCCGGTATTGTGGTCGTTGACCGTGTCGATCACCAAACTGTCGAGCACGGCCTGCATCTTTGACTCTACTTCGTCGAGCAATTTTTCCAGCTCGCCAGGATTCAAATATTCTGCAATATTGTCATTGGCATGAAATCGTTTGCGCGCCGCAACCAGGCGCTCCCGAATCTTGACGGATACCGGGGTTCCCTCATCAGCAACAGATGGGCTCATAGTACTTGTAGCTTTCATTAACATACCGGAATACTACCAGCCTTTTCTTAGAAGGGTTTTTACTCAATGGCCCTCGCAGAATCTGCATAGTGTGCTATCTATTTAGTAGCGTCTACCAGTCACGAAGAGGATAAGCCGCATGGTTGCAAAAGCGATTCGATCCATCAAACGATGCCGCCAATGACGCCCAGCATAAGTCACAGCATCCAAACGCACACCATGGGTGTCCATGGCCGCAATCAAACACGCGCGAAGTTCTGTAGCAAACGGTGCGTCCCGGACCACAACATTCGCTTCATGTGCCAACAGGAGACTCAGTGGATCCAAATTAGACGAGCCCACCGTCGCCCAGCACCCATCGATAACAGCGACCTTGGCGTGCAAAAACCCTGCGCTGTATTCATGGATTTCGACACCCGCTGCAAGCAAGACACCCATGACGGGCCGTGCACCGTGGTACTGCATGAAGTATTCGTAACGCCCCTGTAGTAAGAGTCGCACCCTCACCCCCCTTTGCACGGCATGGAGTAAGGCCCGCCGCAGTTTGGCACCGGGCAAAAAATAGGCGTTGGCGATCAACACCTCTTCCTTCGCCTCCGCAATCGCCTTTCGGTAGGCGCGTTCGATACGGTTGCGATTGCGCAGGTTGTCACGCAAGACCAACATAGCCTTGATACCCGCAAGGGCCATGTTGGAACTAACCGGTGCCGATGCAATGCGCCCAGCAACTCGGGATTCTTTCCAGACCTTGCGCACCCCCTTGAATTGCAGTTTCTCGAGCTGATGGGCAATCAGCAAACGCCCCCAAAAGTGAACCATGGTGCGCTGCACATCCGAAACCAACGGCCCCTCTATGCGCACCGCAAAATCAAACCGTGGCGATTCCAGCGCGCCAAGGCCGGGGTCCACATAGTCATCCAGAATGTTGATGCCCCCACAAAAGACCGTATGCGCATCCACCATACAGAGCTTGCGATGCAATCGCCGCCAAGCGACGGGCAACAACAGGCCGAATACACCCAGTGGTGAGAACCTTTGCCATTGCACCCCAGCGTCTCCAAATCGCTGCACCCATGCGTGGGGCACGCTAGGCGTACCGATTCCATCCATGACCAGGAACACGCGCACACCACGCAGCGCTGCACGTTCCAAAGCCATGCAGACCTGTTCCCCAGAAGCGTCGAAATTGAATATGTAGGTTTCCAGGCGCACTTCGTGCGCACTGCCTTCAATTGCTCGCACAAGGGCCGGAAAGAACTCCGCCCCCGACTGCAGCAGTTCAACCTGGTGCCCTTCCCGAAATTGCTCCGTGGTCATGTGTCACTTGCAGGAAGCTCAAACTCCGCAATCAGCGGCAAATGATCCGACATGCGCCCCCAGATCTGCCCACGCGGAACATGGATGCCCAATGGCGTAAGACCCCGGGCATACACATGGTCCAGTTGTACCAGCGGCAAACGTGACGGGAAAGTGGCCACACGTTGCTGGTCATACGCTTGCAAGCCAGCGGAAGCCATCGATTGCTGCACGGTCGCGCCCCAGTCATTGAAGTCCCCCGATACCAATAGTGGAGCGTGCGCAGGGATCTCACGCGCGATGTAGCGCTGCAATTGCGCCAGCTGTCGCACGCGGCTCGCCTTGATCAGCCCCAGATGGACCACCACAATGTGCATAGAACATCCATGCAGCGTCACTTCAGAATGCAGCAAGCCCCGTTGCTCAAACCGGTGGTCTGACATGTCCTCATGCTGGTGTGACACCACGGGCCAACGCGACAACATGGCATTTCCATGTTCACCATGACGGGTTCGCGCATTGGTCCGGTACACAGCGGTGTAGCCTTCGGGCGCCAAAAAATCGGCCTGCGGCATTTCGGGCCAACGGGAAAAGTGCTCCGATTCACGGGCATGCATTTTCCGCACTTCCTGGAGGCAGACGATGTCTGCGTCGAGTTGCTCTATGGCATGACCAATGTTGTGAATCTCCAGACGCCGCAAGGGCCCAAAGCCCTGAACACCTTTGTGGATGTTGTATGTGACGACGCGAACCAGTGGCATGCAATTCTCTGCTTCTCAATTGTGAAATACTGGCTTGGCATCAGCGCGCTAGACCAGAAATGAAAAAGGGCGCTACCAGAGCGCCCTTTCATTGTGCACCAAGCGGTGTACCCATTAAACAGCTTTTGCGGCTTCCGGCGTCCGCAAGCGGATGTGCAGTTCGCGTAATTGCTTTTCGTCAACAAAGCTCGGTGCCTGGGTCAACAAGCACTGCGCGCGCTGTGTCTTGGGGAAGGCAATCACGTCGCGAATGGATTCTGCCCCCGTCATCAAGGTGACGATTCGATCCAAACCGAACGCCAATCCGCCATGGGGTGGCGCACCATATTGCAGTGCATCCAACAAGAAGCCAAACTTCAGCTGCGCTTCTTCTGGCGTGATCTTCAGTGCATCAAACACTTTTTGCTGCACATCAGCACGGTGAATACGCACTGAGCCGCCGCCCATTTCCCAACCATTCAGGACCATATCGTAGCCTTTGGAGAGGCATTTCTCGGGTGCCGTGACCATCCAGTCCTCGTGGCCATCCTTGGGTGCGGTAAACGGGTGATGGGTGGCTGTGTAGCGTTGCGCTTCCTCGTCATACTCAAACATAGGAAAGTCCACCACCCACATGGGGCGCCAGCCTTTTTCAAACAGCCCGTTCTTCTTGCCAAAGTCGCTGTGGCCAACTTTGAGGCGCAAGGCACCAATCGCGTCATTCACAATCTTGGCCTTATCAGCGCCGAAGAAAATCAAATCGCCGTTTTGCGCACCCGAGCGCTCCAGCACCGCGTTCAGTGCCTTGTCATGGATGTTTTTGACGATGGGTGATTGCAAACCGTCGCGGCCCTTCGACAAATCATTGACACGGATATAGGCCAAGCCCTTGGCCCCATAGATCTTGACGAATTCGGTATATGCATCGATCTCGCCACGGCTGATGCCACCACCTTCCACGGAGCCACCGGGTACGCGCATGGCAACCACACGGCCGCCCTTCATCGTCGCAGCACCTGAGAAAACCTTGAAGTCGACATCGGCCATGACATCCGTGACTTCGGTAAATTCCAGTTTGACACGCAAGTCTGGCTTGTCGGAGCCATAGCGGTGCATAGCTTCCTGGTAGCTCATGACAGGGAAATCGCCCAGATCCACTTTAATCGTGTTCTGGAACACGGTCTTGATCATGCCCTGGAAGATGTCGCGGATTTCCTCTTCACCCAAGAAGGATGTCTCGATATCGATCTGGGTAAATTCTGGCTGGCGGTCGGCGCGCAAGTCTTCATCGCGGAAGCACTTGGTGATCTGGTAGTAGCGGTCAAAGCCGGCCACCATCAGCAACTGCTTGAACAACTGGGGCGACTGGGGCAACGCGAAGAAATGGCCATCATGTACGCGACTGGGTACCAAATAGTCCCGTGCACCTTCGGGCGTGGACTTGGTCAACATGGGTGTTTCAATGTCCACAAAGCCATTAGCGTCCAAGAATTTGCGCACCTCCATCGACACGCGGTAGCGCAACATCAGGTTGTTCTGCATGTAGGGGCGGCGCAGATCCAGCACGCGGTGGGTCAGGCGTGTGGTTTCGGACAGGTTGTCGTCATCCAGTTGAAACGGAGGCGTGACCGATGGGTTGAGCACGATGAGCTCATGGCACAGCACTTCAATCTTGCCGCTCTTGAGGCCATCATTGACAGTGCCTTCTGGGCGGGCACGGACAAGGCCCTTGACCTGAATACAGAACTCATTGCGCAGGCCTTCTGCCGCTGCGAACATGTCAGCACGATCAGGATCACACACAACCTGCACATAACCTTCGCGATCACGCAGGTCGACAAAAATAACGCCGCCGTGGTCACGACGACGGTTGACCCATCCGCAGAGGGAAACGGTTTCGCCCAATTGGGCTTCGGTCACCAGACCGCAATAGTGGGAACGCATGGCCATAGCTGTCTTTCAATTCGCCACCCCATCGAGGCGGCGGGTTTCTTCATTAAAGGGGTGTAGTGTTTTGCATGGCCAGTGGCGACACATGCGCGGAAGGAGGAACTGACCCCATCGAGATCACATAGGTCAGCGCTTGATCAACGCTCATCTTGAGCTCAATCACGTCAGAACGGGGCAGCATCAAAAAGAAGCCGCTGGTCGGATTGGGCGTTGTGGGTACATAGACGCTTAAAAAGTCATCGCCCAAATGGGATGCGACCTCACCAGTTGGAGTGCCGGTTTGAAAAGCAATCGTCCAGCACCCAGCGCGAGGATACTGGATGAGCAATGCGGTGCGAAATGCATTGCCGTTGCTCGAAAACAGGGTGTCCGATACCTTTTTGACGCTGTTGTAAATGGACTTGACGATGGGGATATTGGTAAACAGCGCATCCCACTTTTTGAGCAACCAACGCCCTGCCACATTTGATACCAGCGCTCCTGTGATCAGCATGAAAGCTGTTAACAGCAAGACGCCCAGCCCGGGAATAGAGCGAAGGCGTTGGATCAAAGGCGACAGGCTTTCTGGCGTTACCGCGGCCAAACCCGACAGTATTCCGCCAAGCAAACCATCCAACGAATTAACCAGCCACGAGAGGACCCCAATGGTGATAGCCAGCGGCAACCACACCATCAAACCTGTCAGCATGTATTTTTTGAAAGGCACGGCGACTCCAGGCTAAGAAGAATACAAAATCAGGCGTCCGATGCGGCAGGTGCAGCACCAGATGATGGAGTTGTATCTGACTTGGACGACTCTGACGCGCTGGACGCAGGCGCAGCACCGCTGTCTGCAGGTGCCACGGCGGTTGAAGGCGCTGCGCCACCACCCTTGAAGTCAGTTGCGTACCAACCAGAACCCTTCAATTGAAAACCTGCAGCAGTAACCTGCTTTTTGAAACTTACTTGAGAACAATGTGGACAGGTATCCAACGGCGCGTCAGACATTTTTTGCAATACGTCCTTGGCAAACCCGCAGGACTCGCATTTATAGGCGTAGATTGGCATGAATAGTGACTCGGACTTCAGGTTGCAAAGCCTTCAATTATAAGGTGCAGGTCAAAATAGCCGTATACGCGTCACGAGTTGCATCACCACCATGCCAAATGCAAAGCCAATCAGCGCGTAGACCAAGCCCTGCAAAAGGCTGTTGGTGCGGCGTTGCTCTGCAATTAACGTCGCCATGGACTGCTCCGAATCGGCAGTATTGCGGCGCAAATAGTTGTGCAATAGCAGGGGTAATTCAGGCAACAGCTTGGCATAGTGCGGCGCTTGGGCCTTGAGCTGGTCCATGAGCTTCTGAGGACCAATTTGCTCCAGCATCCATTGCTCCAGAAACGGTTTGGCGGTCGCCCACAAGTCCAGGTTCGGATCGAGTTCACGGCCCAAACCTTCAATATTGAGCAAGGTCTTTTGAAGCAATACGAGCTGAGGTTGGATTTCCACTTGAAAACGCCGGGACGTTTGAAACAACCGTAGCAAGACCATGCCCAAAGAAATTTCACTCAGTGGCCGATCAAAATAGGGCTCGCACACGGCACGAATACCCGCCTCCAGTTCATCAACCCGCGTGGACGCTGGCACCCAGCCCGACTCAATGTGCAGTTCGGCTACCCGTTTGTAATCCCGCCGGAAAAACGCAGTGAAGTTTTGCGCCAGATAGTCTTTGTCAGACGCAGTCAGGGTGCCAATGATTCCAAAATCCAGTGATATGTATCGCCCAAATGTATCGGGCGCGATACTGACCTGGATATTGCCAGGGTGCATGTCGGCGTGGAAAAAGCCATCTCTGAACACTTGGGTGAAAAAGAGTGTGACGCCATCGCGCGCCAGCTTGGGTATATTCACACCTGCTGCCCGCAAACGATCCACCTGGCTGATGGGAACACCATACATGCGCTCCATCACCATCACGTTGGTCGTGCAGTAGTCCCACAGCACCTCAGGGATCAATACCAGTTGCAAGCCCTCCATATTGCGCCGCAATTGGGCGGCGCTGGCGGCTTCGCGGACCAGATCGAGTTCATCGTGCAAATGCTTGTCGAATTCAGCCACGACATCCCGTGGCCGCAAGCGCTTGCCATCCGCCGAGAGCCGCTCAACCCACGCCGCCATCATGTGCAACAAGCGCAAATCCTTCTCAATCGCTTCATGCATGGCCGGCCGCAAGACCTTGACGGCCACCTCGCGCTGCCGACCTGCGCGATCCTTCACCACTGCAAAGTGCACCTGGGCAATCGATGCGCTCGCTACGGGCTTTTGCTCGAATGAGACAAATATCTCACCGAGTGGCTTTTGCAATTCCCTCTCGATCGTGGCAACAGCCGCTGCCGACGCAAACGGCGGAACCTGATCCTGCAGTTTTGCCAACTCATCAGAGACATCCAGCGGCAAAAGATCACGCCGTGTTGACAACACCTGACCAAACTTGACGAATATCGGTCCCAGTCGTTCCAGCGCTTGGCGCAAGCGCTGTCCACGTGGTTCCGACAATGAGCGGCCAATCGTCAATACCTTTGCCACGCGCCGCAACGATGGGCTTTTAAAACTGCTGAGGACCAGTTCGTCGAGTCCATAGCGGAACACGACCCAAGCGATAAAGAATCCCCGAAACAGGCGACTCATGCGTTCGACCCGGTGGGTCCGCTGCCGGAAGGACGACCAACAAACTGCCGCACCGCGTTGGCTACAGCGCCAACTGCCTGAACCATGCCATGGGCAGGTGCATCACCCAAGAGCCGCGCCAGGTCTTCTTCCAGGTCCCACCGAACGTTGTCGATCAACCAGTTCACTTCTGCTGCCAACTGCACGTCACCCTCAATGCGCACAGTAGGTTTGCCACCCTGCATCAATGCCTGAACAATTGCCAAGGGCGACTCCTCCGTAATTGCCAAGACCAAATCGGATGCAGCACCTGCAGGTGCCACATCCAGCAGCCCCGCCGGTGTAACCAGAACTTTGAACGTCATGGTGCGCCATTGCAGGAGCACGGTACGACCTTTGTTGCGCCGCAGCCGCTCCATGGCCTGCGGCTCCTGCATCAGGATATGGTTGATCAGAGAAACAATGCGCCGGTGCGTCTCGTCAACGGCCCAAGCGGGCGGTTCCAGGGGAATGCTGAGATTCTGGAGAAAGCCTTCCAGCAAGGAAAAAGGGAGCTGTGTTGCCATAGCCCCCATTATTCCAGTGATTTACTGCAAAGCTTGCACTCCGGCAACCAACCAGCCTCTGCTGCCATCTTTGGGTTTACTCATGTTCCACACTTCGCGGAAAGGGCTAGGACCGGCAGACGGCTCTTCGCGAATCATGCCGGAAAACTCGACGCTGGCCAGGTACTCAGCAGATCCTTCTTCAATACCCAGCAAGCGCGCTTCCAGCATCACGACATCCGTACGATTGGAACTTGCACCGGGGTGGGACTCCCGCTCTGTCAGTTGGGCTTGTATTTCACTGAGCATACCGTCCGTCATCATCGCGCGCAGCGAACCGATATCAGACTTGTCCCATGCAGCCTGCAAGGTGATGAAGTTCGTCTTGGCTGCGGTCAAAAAACCATCGGTATCAAAGCCAGCGGGTACGCCCCAGCTTTGAGACCCAGACAAGGCAGAACCAATCATCGACCCCGACGTGGTACCCGGCGCCTGAAACGCCATGCTGCTGCGTTCCCAAGGGCGAGCCGACGCGTCATTGCCCACCGTTTCGGGACGGTATGGCTTGCTTTCAGCAACCGGAACCCCTGCCGCCCCTTGGAAAGCAAATGGAGCATTCTGTGGTGCAGCAGCTCCTGCCTTGCGGCGCATAAACCAACCAATCGCCATAACAGCCACCATGGCAACCAAAGCGAACATCAAGATTTGCCCCATGCCTTCACCCATCCCCAAGGAGTGCGCGAGCCACGCGAGCCCAAGACCTGCAGCCAAACCGCCTAGCATGGCACCCCAAGGACGCTTGGCAGGTGCCGCCGCCGGTGCAGGCGCTGGTTTGGGTGCAGCGTTGGCCATGCTTTGGCTAGGCGCTGCGGGAGCCGCAGGCGCAGCCTGGTGTGGCGTCACGTTGGAGGATTGTTGTCCCACCGACTTGCCACCGCCCATGCGCCGTGCGGCCTCGGCGTTAATGCTCGAAAGGCCAAGGGCAACAACCATTAGTGCGGTCCAGATTTTCATGATGACTCCAAAGTAACTCGTTAAGTGAGGTGCTATTCAAATTTCTCAAGCCTCAGCACTTGATTCCAACATGTAATGCCGCAATGCCACCGGTCAGGTTGTGATAGTCCACATGGCCAAAACCACCTTTGTGCATCATGGTCTTGAGTTCAGCCTGCGCCGGATGCATACGAATCGACTCGGCCAAGTAGCGATAACTGGAGTCGTCTCCCGCAACGAGCTTACCCAATTTTGGCAACACCTTGAATGAATACCAGTCGTACACTTTTTCCAGCGGCGCTGCCACTTTGGAAAACTCTAGCACCAGCAACTTGCCGCCGGGTTTGAGCACACGGTGCATTTCGGACAGGGCCACATCCTTATGGGTCATGTTGCGCAAACCAAAAGCCACACTCACCACATCAAAATAATCATTGTCGAATGGCAATCGTTCAGCGTCGCAAACCATGGTTGGCACGGCGACTCCAACGTCCAGCAACCTATTGCGCCCGGTTCGTAACATCGCTTCGTTGATGTCGGTGTGTACCACTTGCCCGGTACTCCCGACCTTTTTGGAAAACGCAAGGGCCAAATCGCCCGTACCACCCGCAATGTCCAGCGCTTTGTCACCCGGTTGCAGGTTGGCCACCATCACGGTATACGCCTTCCAAGCACGATGCAACCCCAAAGACATCAGGTCATTCATGATGTCGTACTTCGGCGCAACCGAATCAAAGACACCGCGAACGTGCCGCGCCTTTTCCGCTTCGTCGACGGACTTGAATCCAAAATGTGTTGTGGTCATACTCAAATACTCACTAATGGCTGGAGCAACTGCCGCCGGACGCCACCACCATCGGTTTGTCTCGGTCGACGCCAGCAGCCTGGAGACGGTTGGCATAGTCTTGCCACAACCGGTCCTGCTCGGCACCCAAAAAATACAAGTAATCCCAAGAGAAGATCCCCGTGTCATGCCCGTCGGAGAACACTGGCTTCACCGCGTAATTGCCAATCGGGTCCAACGCGTCCAGTCGCACATCCCGCTTGCCAGTTTGCAAAATTTCTTGCCCCGGGCCATGCCCCTGCACTTCGGCAGAAGGCGAATAAATGCGCATCAGCTCAAACGGCAAACGGAAGGCTGCGCCGTCTGAAAACGTCACCTCCAGCACGCGCGACTGGCTGTGAACGGTTATTGCCTGTGGCGTGGGGGCGCCTGATTTCAAACCTGCCATTGGTATACGTCTCGGAAATGGATGTTTTTAATTTTGTCACAGACGCCCCGCAAAGGGCGCCTATTTGCCAAGCGTCAGCTTATACCAACACCCGCTCAATACCACCTGCATTGGCGGTCTGCACATACTGCGGCAGCCACTCGGTGCCCAGAATCTGGTTGGCCATTTCCACGACGATGTAATCCGCTTCCAGCAGGCCGTTGTTCAGGTCGTTGCCATAACGCGTCAAACCCTGCAAACAGCTTGGGCAGGTGGTCAGAATCTTCACGTTTGCAGTCTCGGCCACCGCACCCGATGCACGCAGCGCCACCTCGCCCTTGCGGATTTCTTCTTCCTTGCGGAAGCGCACTTGGGTTGAAATGTCGGGCCGGGTAACGCCCAGCGTGCCAGACTCGCCGCAGCAGCGTTCGCTTTTGAGTACGTTGTCGCCCACCAGCGCCTTGACGGTTTTCATCGAATCGCCCAGCTTCATGGGGTTGTGGCAGGGCTCGTGGTACAAAAAGCCGCCTTGGCCCGCGGGAAGCGTGATGCCTTTTTCCAACAGGTACTCGTGGATGTCAATGATGCGGCAGCCGGGGAAGATTTTGTCGAACTCATAGCCCTGCAACTGGTCGTAACAGGTACCACAGCTCACCACCACGGTCTTGATGTCCAGGTAGTTCAGCGTGTTGGCCACGCGGTGGAATAGCACGCGGTTGTCGGTGATGATTTTCTCGGCCTTGTCAAACTGGCCCGAGCCGCGTTGCGGGTAGCCGCAGCACAGGTAGCCCGGTGGCAGCACGGTTTGCACCCCGGCGTGCCACAGCATGGCCTGGGTGGCCAGGCCCACCTGGCTGAACAGGCGCTCAGACCCGCAGCCGGGGAAATAGAACACCGCTTCGGTCTCAGCCGTGGTGGTCTGCGGGTTGCGGATGATGGGGACGTAATCTGCGTCCTCAATGTCCAGCAAGGCGCGCGCGGTCTTCTTGGGCAGGCCGCCGGGCATCTTCTTGTTGATGAAGTGGATGACCTGCTCTTTGATAGGGGCGGTCCCCACCGTGGCGCGCGGTTTGGCGGTCTGCTTTTTGGCAGCCAGGCGCAAGACCTGGTTGGCCAGGCGCTGGGCCTTGAAGCCCACGTCCACCATCATGGTCCGCATCAACTTGATCGTCTGCGGGTTGGTAGCACCCAGGAAGAACATGGCCGCTGCATTGCCCGGCCGCCAGGATTTTTTGCCCATCTTGCGCAGCAGGTTGCGCATGTTCATGGTCACATCGCCAAAGTCAATTTTCACCGGGCATGGCGACAGGCACTTGTGGCACACCGTGCAGTGGTCGGCCACGTCTTCAAACTCTTCCCAGTGCTTGATACTGATGCCGCGGCGAGTTTGCTCTTCGTACAAAAAGGCTTCCACCAGCAACGAGGTAGCCAGAATCTTGTTGCGCGGGCTGTACAGCAAGTTGGCGCGCGGCACGTGCGTGGCGCACACGGGCTTGCACTTGCCGCAGCGCAGGCAGTCTTTCACCGAGTCGGCAATGGCGCCAATGTCGCTCTGCTGCATGATCAGCGACTCGTGGCCCATCAAGCCGAAAGATGGGGTGTAGGCATTAGTGAGATCAGCGTTCAGAGGGAAATCGGCCTCCAGCCCTCGTGGAATGTGCGTGAGCAGCTCCTTATTTCGTAGCAACTTTCCTTTGTTGAAACGCCCCTCAGGGTCAACCTTGGCCTTGTAGTCGGTAAAAGGCTGCAGCTCTTCGTCGGTCAAAAATTCCAGCTTGGTGATGCCAATGCCGTGTTCGCCCGAGATCACGCCGTCCAGCGACCGGGCCAGCGCCATGATGCGTTTGACCGCGCCATGTGCGGTTTGCAGCATCTCGTAGTCATCGCTGTTGACGGGAATGTTGGTGTGCACATTGCCGTCACCCGCATGCATGTGCAGCGCCACCCACACACGCCCTTTGAGCACGCGCTGGTGAATGGCCGCGCACTCACGCAAGATAGGGTCAAACGCACTACCAGAAAAAATGGTCTGCAACGGCGCACGCAGTTGGGTCTTCCAACTGGCTCGCAGGCTGTGGTTTTGCAACTGGGCGAACAAGCTGTCCACGTCATCCAGCCAACCCTGCCACTGGGCGCGCACATCGGCAATCAGCGCAAGGGCCTGGGCCACGCGGTCTTCCAGCAGCTCGGCCGCCGGAATGTCATTTGCATCGTCGGTCTTGCCCAACGGGAGGTTGCCACTCTCAAAAAACACAGTCAGCGCATCACAAAACGCCAGCTTGTTGCGCAGGCTCAGCTCAATATTGATGCGCTCAATGCCGTCGGTGTATTCACCCATGCGCGGCAGCGGGATGACCACGTCTTCGTTGATCTTGAACGCATTGGTGTGCTTGCTGATGGCTGCGGTGCGTTTGCGGTCCAGCCAAAACTTTTTGCGCGCCTCCGGGCTGATGGCGACAAAGCCTTCGCCACTGCGGGAATTGGCAATCCGCACCACTTCCGACGTGGCCCGAGCCACAGCGTCGGCATCGTCACCGGCAATGTCGCCAAACAGTGCCATTTTGGGCACGGCGGACGAATGGCCGCCTTTGGCGTCCGTGCCGCGTTTGCTCTTGGTCGCGTAGCCCACCGCCTTCAGGTAGCGGTCGTCCAGATGCTCCAGACCCGCAAGCAGCACACCTGAGCGCTTCTGCTCGGCCGCCATAAAGTCGATGATTTCCACAATGCTAGGTACCGCGTCTTTGGCGTTGCCAAAAAACTCCAGGCACACCGTGCGCGTGTGGGCTGGCATCTTGTGCACCACCCAGCGGGCGCTGGTGATCAGGCCATCGGTTCCCTCTTTTTGAATGCCGGGCAGGCCACTCAAGAACTTGTCCGTCACGTCCTTGCCCAGGCCCTCTTTGCGGAACGACTTGCCGGGGATGTCCAGCCGCTCGGTACGCAGCGGGGTTTTGCCGTCGGCCTTGAAATATTGCAGTTCAAAGCTGGCAATGTCCGCATCATGGATCTTGCCCATGTTGTGGTTGATGCGCGTCACCTCCAGCCACTCGGCCTGGGGGGTCACCATGCGCCAGCTGGCCAGGTTGTCCAGCGCCGTGCCCCACAGCACAGCCTTTTTGCCACCAGCATTCATGGCAATGTTGCCGCCAATACACGAGGCTTCGGCAGAGGTAGGGTCCACCGCAAACACATAGCCACCGCGCTCGGCCGCATCGGCCACGCGCTGGGTCACCACACCGGCTTCGGTCCACACAGTGGCCACTTCGCGGCTCATACCGGGCAAGACTTTCATCTCGACCTCGGTCATGGCTTCCAGCTTTTCGGTGTTGATCACGGCCGATTTCCACGTCAGCGGAATCGCGCCGCCGGTGTAGCCGGTGCCGCCCCCGCGAGGGATGATGGTCAGGCCCAGGTCAATACAGCCTTTCACCAATCCGGCCATTTCTTCTTCAGAGTCTGGCGTCAGCACCACAAAGGGGTATTCCACGCGCCAGTCGGTGGCATCGGTCACGTGGGACACGCGCGAGAGGCCGTCAAACTTGATGTTGTCCTTGGCTGTGAGCTTGAGCAGGGCCTTTTGTGTCTTCTTGCGTAGCGCAGCCACTTCGACCGACGCGGCATCAAACGCCTGCACGGCAGCGCGGGCAGACACCAGCAACTCCGCCACCATGGCATCACGCTCGGGGTCAGCCTGGGGCGTGCGGCGCTTTTCTACTTCTTGCAAGCGGTGGTGCAACGCCTCTACCAACAGGGTGCGGCGCTTGGGGTTGTCCAGCAAATCGTCTTGCAAATAGGGGTTGCGCTGCACCACCCATATATCGCCCAGCACCTCGTACAACATGCGGGCCGAACGGCCCGTGCGGCGCTCACCGCGCAGCTGGTTCAGCAGGCCCCAGGCGCGCTCGCCCAGCAAGCGGATCACGATTTCGCGGTCGGAAAACGATGTGTAGTTGTAGGGAATCTCGCGAATGCGTTCGTGCGCCTGCGGCTGGATGCCGGGCGCGGGTAACAGGTGATTGAGCGAAGTGGGTGCGTTCATCGGACGGGTACTGTGGCAGTCGTGGCGGCCTGAAGGGGCCTGAGGGGCCCAAGGGGCCGTTGGGCAGGGTGGTAATTTTACCGCGGCGCAGCAATTACCCTCTGGCTGGCTGGCTATAACCTTGGCCGGAGAAGCGGTGCAATGGGTGGGTGAAAGGGCACTTGCGGAGAGCCTTTGTGTATGAAATGGGGCTCTAGCCCTCGATAAATGGGCACAAGCAGCTATTCAATACATAGCACCTGCTGTCAAACCAGACTGCACTTCCAGCAGGCTTTCCACGCCAACGGATGCCAGAGCACCACATCCAACGGATGCGATAGCCATGGAAATGGTTGTTCCAGAAATGTTTGTGGCGGCGTAGTACCGATATGTCGACGGGGTCATCATCTTCGTAGGGGGCGTGGGGTAGTTTCGGCGGTGCCGTCCTTGGGGGTGCTATCGCATGGTTTACGATTCAACGACAGGCGCAAAGGTCCGCAAGGGTGTCTGGTGCGCCCCAAACCCAACCCATACAACAGCTAGTCGTCATTACAAAATTTGAGGAAACCACCCATGTCACTCACACTACGTGCAGCTTTGTTGTGTTTCACTTTTTTAAGCTATAGCGCAATTGCCAAGGATGCAAATACGTTTAGCAATCCAACCGCAGGTTTGGAAATTTCCAAACCAACTACTTGGCAATTTACAACTGCTGCGCAAGCACAAGAAAACCTGAAAGCCACAAAGCTCAATGACCAAGAGTTTCAGGCCACGATGCTGAAATACGCGTCGGCACCGATGGTGGCGATGATGAAATACCCTGAACCTTTTGACGATGTCAACCCAAGCTTTAAGGTGAACATCAAACCGCTTGGGCCCATGAAGGGAAAAACGCCCATTGAAATCATCAGCGCAATCCTGCCGCAGCTGCAAAGAGTATTCAAGAATTACGAACTGGTGCAGCCACCAATGGATGTTGAGGTTTCTGGCCTGAAGGCCGCTTATGCTCGCATCCACTATTCGCTTGAAACAGGCGATGGTTTGAAGTTCCCTACTTCGTCTGAACTATGGATAGTCCCCCGCGGTGACTTCTTCTTTATGCTGGGGGCCGGTACCCGGCAGGATGAGAAGACAGGGTCGCGAAGCGAAATCCAAGCCATTCTCAAGTCGGTGAAGATCGACCACTAAGGTTCACATGCACCCGTCAGCCAAATTTTGGGACCGATTGGCAGAGCGCTACGCAAAGCAGCCAGTGGCGGACGAAGCGGCGTATCAAACAAAATTGCAGGTCACCCGCCAATACTTTCGTCCCGACATGGAAGTATTGGAGTTCGGCTGCGGCACGGGGTCCACAGCGATTGCCCATGCGCCCTTCGTTAGGCATATTCTGGCGATTGATATCTCTTCAAAGATGATTGACATTGCCCGTGCAAAAGCCACGGCTGAAAATGTGCAAAACGTGACGTTCGAGTGTTCAACCATGGAAACGCTCAACGCACCCGATCCAAAGTTTGATGCCGTGCTTGCGCTGAATATTTTGCACCTGGTCGATAGTATGGAAATGGTTGTTCGCAGGGTGCATGGCATGCTCAGACCCGGCGGAATATTTGTCACCAGTACGCCCTGCCTTGGCGACTCTCTGGGTTTTTTCAGGTTTGTAGCGCCAATAGGGCTATTTTTGGGGCAATCTTTGGGCTTGATGCCATTGGTCAAAGTCTTTACAAACGGCGAGCTGGTTGCCAGCCTGGCCGCAGCCGGTTTTGAAATTGACTACCAATGGCAACCAGGCCCCAACAAAAGTGTGTTTATAGTGGCGAAAAAATCTACGCAGTAGCGTTTAATCACGCTGACACACTGGCTGACTACCAGCAAACGAATGGAGCTGGCATGACTGACGACTTCACCCCTGATTTGCCGGCCTGGCCCTACCCCCGCTGGATAGCCCACCGCGGCGCGGGCAAGCTGGCACCCGAGAACACCTTGGCAGCCTTTCGCGTAGGGGCCAGCCACGGCTACCGCATGTTTGAGTGCGACGTCAAGCTCAGCGCCGATGGCGTGCCGTTTCTCATGCACGACGCAGGCCTGCAGCGGACCACCAATGCATCAAAAGTGCCTCTAGCCCTCGTAGAACGTGCGCAAGAAGCTACTAATTTAGTAGCAAACTCAAATGACCTCGACAGCCCCGCCGCCGACACGCCCAACCTTATCGGTGGCGATTGGCCCTGGGGCCAGCTCGCGCAGCTGGACGCAGGCAGTTGGCACAGCCGTGCCTTTGCCGGCGAGCCACTGCCTACGTTGGACGCCATTGCCGCCTTCTGCATCCGAAACGGCCACTACTTGAACATCGAAATCAAACCCACGCCGGGGCTTGAGCGCCACACCGGCGAAGTGGTGGCAGAACACGCCCAACGACTGTGGGCAGGGCAGGCCGTGCCGCCATTGCTCACGTCCTTTGAACCCGATGCCCTAAGGGGCGCACTGGACGCCGCACCCGATCTGCCACGTGGCCTGCTGCTGGACACCCTGTGGACCGGCTGGCTGGAAACCGCCCTCACCCTGGACTGCCGCGCCATCGTCTGCAACCACGCCCTGTGGGACCGCAGCAGCGTCACCCAAGCCCAAAGTGCAGGCTTCAGAACCCTAAGCTACACCGTCAACGACGAGTGGGCGGCGCAGCGGCTGATCGACCTGGGTACTGACGGCATCATTACGGATCGGGTGGACTTGTTTAGCCCAGGTTGACATTCAGGCCGCGAACTGCCGCAGGTGGGTCAAGCCTTTCTCTGCTGGCTAATCCGTATACGCCCGCGCACAAAAAACCGCACTGGCCGTCACCGCAAAAGCCAACACGACCAACCCAAACCGCAGATTGTCAGCCAACGCAGTAAGCCCCAAAACGACACTGATGGCATAGACAAAAATTGGCCCGCCGTAGCCAAAACGCCGCAGAACAGCAAGAGCTGGCGCAATGATCAGAATGCCTGCGACAAAGTCGAAACAAATACCTTGCAACGCGCCGCTGCTGACGCCGTACATCCATTCCCAAAGCGAATGCGCGCCAGGCTGCATGTTGCCTCCCAGTGCCGCAAACACCGCGCCCACGGGCGCACCCGCAATCAAACTAGCCAACGCAATATTGCCGATGATGTGGTGCGGGCGGGCTGTGAACAAGTCCATACGGGCATGGTATCGCACAGCACAAATTGCATCACAGTGTTTACGACCCGGGTTCGGACCGGGAGTAGCGCAGTCAACGCAGGCTGTGCGGCGCAGCGTCTGAACCGGCCAGTTGCATTGGCACATAGGCAATACCGCGGGTCTGCACCTCTGGCCCCACAACCACAAAACCCAAGCGCTGGTACACCGGCACTGCAAGGGGTGTGGAGTTGACGGTAAAGCCATGGGTATTACCCTGCACCATGGCGCGTTCCCTGGCATGCACCCAGAGCCGGCTTGCGATGCCTTGGCGTTGAAAGTCCGGCGCTACAAACAAATGAAACAGGTGCTTGCGCTCACGCACCGCAATCACGCCAATCAGTTGGCCCTGGCGCTCGCCCACACAGTAGTCAAAAAAATCAGAAGCGATATAACCCGCAATGGCGGTGGGCGACACCGTTTGCAAAAACGACGCAGAAGTCGCCCGCGTTGGGTCTAGCAGGAAATGCTGCGCGAGGTCTTGCACGAGGTGGCTAATCGCTTGGGCGTCTTCCACGCGCGCTGGGCGAATGTGCAAGGCCTTAACCGGCATTTTTCAATGCTGTGCCAGCACCCACGCCACCGCATCCAGCATGCTGGGCAGCACGACCGTAGCCGCAGAGAAATCATGGTCCGCCGACATGGCCGTCGGTATTGCCACACACGCCACACCCGCCGCAATAGCCGAGGCTACGCCGTGCTCGGTGTCTTCAAAGGCCACTGCCTCGTGCGGCTGCAAGCCCATGCGCTGCAGTGCCAGCAGGTAGCAATCGGGCGCGGGCTTGCTGGCAGCCACATCGTCTGCAGCCACCACAGTTTCAAAATCGGCGGCCATGCTGTGGGCGCGCAGGGTGGCGGCAATGGCAAAGGCCCGTGCGCCGGTCACCACACCGAGCCGCAGGCCTTGGGCTTGCAAACGCGCCATGGACTCGCGCACTCCGGGCATGAGCGGAAAGGACTCGGTTTGCAAATAGACCTCGGTCGTCTGGTTTTTTAGCTGTGCCAGCACCTCGGGGGCTTCTTGCACACCAAAGCGGCTAACCAAATCGGCGCCGTTGGCAGCGGTAGGCACACCGGCGTAATGGGCTTGGTATTGGGCTGCGGTGAGTGCCATGCCATAGGGCACGAGCACGCGATTCCACAGGTCAAAGTGGACGACTTCGGAATCGACCAGGGTGCCGTCATGGTCAAACAAAACGGCCTTGAAAGAACGTGTCATGCAAAAAAGGGAAAAAGTGAAGGGGGAAAGGGAGTGCCCTATGACCGGCGCTGCGGCCACCATTGACTGGTGCCAATAGACAACACCATGAAAGCGTAGGTTGCCATCTTGCCGTCGCGGCCAAAGAACCACAGGCCAAGCGCTAAGGCAACAAATCCAGCTACACAATTAATAGCAGTCTTTATATACATCATGCGGGCTGATCGCGATTTACCTGCAAACAGGTAGCCCGCCATAGCAACCACAGCGCCCACGACCAAGGCCGGGGCTGCAAAGTTGATGAAGTGAATGAGTAGGTCCAAAGGTCCCATAACAACAGGCGGGCGACTGACAAGTGACAGGCTTGGCAAGCCTTCAGGTGATGGAAGAGAGGCTGATTTTATAATCCGTGGATGGCAGTATGGGCATTAGGCATTAATCACACCACCGCACCCTTGGATTTGCGCGGCCGGTTTGCGTTTGCCATGGACCAAGTGGAGCCGCATTTGCGGGGCCTACGCCAGACGCTGCGCCGCATGCCAGAGGCGGCGATTGTGTCCACCTGCAACCGCACCGAAATCTATTGCGCCGGCGACGAGTCCGAGCTGGAGCCCACACTGGGTTGGCTGGCCAACACGGCAGGCCTGTCAGCCGATGCGCTGCGCTCACACACCTACAGCATGCAAGACGGCCACGCCGCCCGCCATGCATTCCGGGTAGCCAGCGGGCTGGATTCCATGGTGCTGGGCGAGCCCCAGATTTTGGGCCAACTCAAAGATGCCGTGCGCGCAGCCGAAGCGGCTGGCGCGCTGGGCACCACACTCTCCCAGTTGTTCCAGCGCTCGTTTGCTGTGGCCAAAGAAGTACGCACCTCTACCGAGATCGGTGCACACAGCATCAGCATGGCTGCCGCTGCCGTGCGCCTGGCAGGTAACCTCTTCGAAGACTTGGGCAAGGCTCGCATACTGTTTGTGGGCGCGGGCGAAATGATTGAGCTGTGCGCCACACACTTTGCCGGCAAGCACCCCCTGTCGATTTCTATTGCCAACCGCACACTGGAGCGCGGAGAAAAGCTGGCATCGCGTTTTGGCGGCACGGTGATGCGCCTAGCCGACCTGCCCGACCGCCTGCATGAGTTTGACATCGTCATCAGCTGCACCGCCAGCACCTTGCCCATCATTGGCCTGGGTGCTGTCGAGCGGGCGCTGAAAAAGCGCCGTCGTCGGCCCATGTTCATGGTTGATCTGGCCGTGCCGCGCGACATTGAAGTTGAAGTCAAATCATTGGAAGACGTGTACCTATACACCGTGGACGATTTGGCCGGTGTGGTGCAGACCGCGCAGGCCAACCGGCAGGCGGCCGTGGCGCAGGCGGAGGCGATTGTGGACGCCGGCGTGCAAAGCTTCTTGCACTGGGTGGACCAGCGCAGTGCCGTGCCACTCATCCAACAACTCAATGCGCAAGCCGATGCCTGGCGAGCCGCAGAACTGGCCCGCGCCCGCAAACTGCTGGCCAAGGGTGAGCCGGTAGACTCGGTGTTGGAGGCCCTGTCCAAGGGACTTACGCAAAAAATGCTGCATGGCGCGCTGGCGGAGTTGCATGCGGGTGATGATGCCGCGCGTGTGCGCGCCAGCACAGCGATTGAGCATTTCTTCCTCAGAAAATGATGTTGCCCCCACGTTCGCGAACTGCGTGTCGCTCTCTGCCCCCCAAGGGGGCTGCGCTTGCTTGGGGCGGCCCTGCGCTGAGAGCAATGCCCCCACGTTCGCGCACTGCGTGTCGCTCTCTGCCCCCCAAGGGGGCTGCGCTTGCTTGGGGCGGCCCGGCGCTGCGCGCGCGTTAGCTGCGCTGGCCCCCACTCTCCCCCAACCCCTCTCGCCCCGCCGGGCGAGAGGGGAGCTCAACAGCCCTATTTGGTTACTTCGCTTCGACTCGGGCCTTACTGGCGCTGCGTTGATCGTCTCTTTCACTGCTTACCTATGAAACCATTTTTACGCCAACAACTTGCCCGCTACACCGACCGCTTGGGGGAGCTTGAATTTTTGCTGTCCCGCGAAGACATCATGAAGGACATGGAGCAGTTTCTCAAACTCTCGCGCGAGCACACCGACGTGGCGGCAGTGGCAAGTCGCTGGGCGCGCTACCAGCAGCGCGAGGCCGATCTTGCCGGTGCAGAGGAAATGAAGTCTGACCCTGACATGGCCGAGATGGCCGAAGAGGAAATCACCAGCGCCACCGCCGAGCTGGTGCAACTGGAAGCAGAACTGCAACGCATGCTGCTGCCCAAAGACCCGGACGATGCGCGCCCCGCGTTTGTGGAAATCCGCGCTGGCACCGGGGGCGACGAGTCGGCCCTGTTTGCCGGTGACCTGCTGCGCATGTACACCCGCTATGCCGACCGCTGCGGCTGGAAGACCGAGATCGTCAGCGAATCGCAAAGCGAACTGGGCGGCTACAAAGAGGTGGTGGTGCGCATGGAAGGGTTCCACAACGGCACCGGCGCGTATGGAGCGCTCAAATTTGAATCGGGCGGTCACCGGGTACAGCGCGTGCCAGCCACCGAGACCCAAGGACGCATCCACACCAGCGCTTGCACCATCGCCGTGCTGGCCGAGCAGGACGAGGCCGAGGCCATCAAGATCAACCCGAGTGACCTGCGCATCGACACCTACCGCGCCAGCGGCGCCGGCGGACAGCACATCAACAAGACCGACTCGGCGGTACGCATTACCCACATTCCCACCGGCATCGTGGCCGAGTGCCAGGATGGCCGCAGCCAGCACAGCAACAAGGCCCAGGCGCTCAAAGTGCTGACCGCCCGCATCCACGAAAAAGACCGCAGCGAACGTGCTGCCAAAGACGCCGCCGAGCGCAAGAGCCTGGTCGGCAGTGGCGACCGCAGCGACCGCATTCGCACCTATAACTTCCCCCAAGGCCGCCTCACGGACCACCGCATCAACCTCACGCTGTACAAGCTGCTGCAGATCATGGAAGGCGACCTGCAAGATGTGGTGGATGCGCTGCAAGCCTACGAGGCGGCAGAGCAACTGGCGGCCCTGGAACTGGGAATGGTCTAAGCATTTTTTACGTCTAGCCCTCACAAACATTGCGTAGTCAGCTACTTTTTCTATAGCGCATGGGTCCACTCAACACACCCGCCACCATCGCGCAGGCTCTGGTCTGGGCCCAAGCCCTGGGCCTGGATCGGCTGGACGCGCAGCTACTGGTGCTGCACGCGGTGGGTCGTGCCGATGCGGATCGCGCGTGGCTACTGACGCACGACACCGACACCCTGTCCGAAGCATCCCACGCCACACTGCAGACCACTGTGCACCGCCGCGCTGAGGGTGAACCACTGGCGTACATCACCGGCCACAAAGAATTCTTTGGCCTCGACCTACACGTGGATTCCCGCGTGCTGGTGCCCCGGCCTGACACCGAGACACTGGTGGAATGGGCGCTAGAGTTGCTTGCCAAAACGCCAACCAGCGCCACCAAAACAGCAGCCTCGGCCCCGCAGGAGCCTGTGCTTGACGCCCACATCCACGTAGTTGACCTGGGCACCGGCAGCGGGGCTATTGCACTAGCGCTCAAACACAGCCGCCCGCAATGGGACGTGCTGGCTATTGACTACAGTACCGACACCCTGGCCGTGGCGCAGGCCAACGCACAGCGGCTGGCGCTGGCGGTGCGGTTTCAGCAAGGCAGCTGGTTGGATGGCGTGCAAACCACTGGCGAACACACCAGCTTTGACCTCATCGTCTCCAACCCGCCCTACATCGCCGAGCACGATCCGCACCTGGCTGCCCTGGCCCATGAGCCACTGCAAGCGCTTGCCAGCGGTGCGGATGGGCTGGATGACATCCGCACCATCATCGGCCAGGCCAGAACGCATTTGCAACCCGGTGGTTGGCTGCTGCTGGAGCATGGCTATGACCAGGCCGAGGCGGTGCGGGCACTCTTGGCGCAAGCAGGGTTTACCAACGTGAAGTCCCGCCAGGACCTGGCTGGCATTGAACGCTGCAGTGGCGGGCAATGGGCGTAGCCAGCGTTGAAACAACTTGATGAAATTGACCTTTAGCCCTCGTAAAATATGCACAAGTCGCTATTCATTCAATAGCAAAAGTATCCGCTAGAACATGCCTAACACCACACCACCCTGCCCCCAGTGCACTCTGGAGAATTCCTACCCCGATGGCGACAACTTCGTGTGCGCTGACTGTGGATTCGAATGGCCCATGTCAGCGGCCGCGCCTGCTGATGACGAGGCCGCCGCCGTCGTCAAAGATTCCAATGGCCAGGTGCTGCAAGACGGTGATGCCGTGGTGCTGATCAAAGATTTGAAAGTCAAAGGCTCGTCGACCGTGCTGAAGATGGGCACCAAGGTCAAGAGTATTCGCCTGGTAGGTGGCGACCACGAGGTTGATTGCAAAATGGATGGCGGCAGCTTTATGCTCAAAGCCTGCTTTCTCAAAAAGGCCTGAATTTCTGAGAACTTGTAGGTCAGACTACTCGTGTAACGATGCGCTCTGACCCCAACTGATAAGAGTTGACATGAATGCCCAAAGTGCCCATTGGTTCATCTTGGTACTGATCAACATCCCGGTTTACCTGGGTCTGGGAAAAATCATTTTCAAAGACTGGGGCAGCTTCCTTGAGGCACTGCGCCTGTGGTCCAGCGCCGACTGGTGGCACTCGCTGGAGAAACAGTGGCGCCTAGACCGGTGGGGCACCAGCCAGTTGCCCCTGTTTTTGCTGCTATGCGTGTTGCTCGTGGTCGTCGAACACCTGATGTTTGGCAAAAGCACGCTCGTGCGGCCCGCCGCGCAAGTGGTGGGCCTGCTGTAGCCTGAACACCCTACAAAGACCTGGCCGCCGTAGCGGCATTGGTGCACCCAGTGGACGCGCAAAGTGGCTCTGGGATAATCACTCATTTATTGGAGTTTTTGCCATGAGCGACACACAACAACGGATAGATGAACTGGTGAAGCACAACGAGATTGTGCTTTTCATGAAAGGCACGGCCAGTTTCCCCCAGTGCGGTTTCTCGGGTCGCGCCATCCAGATCCTGAAGGCCTGTGGTGTGGACACCAAGGGCATCAAAACGGTGAACGTGCTGGAAGACGACGAAATCCGCGCCGGCATCAAGGAATACAGCAACTGGCCGACCATTCCCCAGCTCTATGTCAAAGGTGAATTCATCGGTGGTTCGGACATCATGATGGAGATGTACGAGAGCGGTGAGTTGGTGCAGACGATTGGTTCTACGCCGGTCTGAGTTGTACGCATCGCGCCGAGAGAAGTTCCCGCGCTCGTAGCCAGAGGCACTTCTCTCGCCCGCATCAGGCATGGGATGGATGTTCTGCTCCGTGTCCCCCAGCCATGCAAGCATGGCCTCCTCCTTGACCTACGCATAACACCCATCCCATGCCTGCTGCTCGGGTTTTGGCGGCCCCTGTCTTCGCACACCACGATGCCACTTCAGATCAGTTGGGCTGCACGTTTTGCGAAGGTAAAGGAGGAGGCCATGCTTGCATGGCCGGGGGACACGTAGCAAAGCGTGTAGACCAACTGATCCAGCCAAACAAGTAGTGCCAAATTGACCCAAACGATCTACTAAGCCTTGGGCACAAACTCCCACAACCGCTTATTGGCAAATACCGCATTCGGATACTGTGGCTTGCCCCGTGACCCGTTGTACCGCCCCAGCGCCATGAACAAGTCGCCTTTTTCGCGGTCCAGATAGTGCCGCAAGATCACGCAGCCAAAGCGCAAATTAGTCTGCATGTGGAATAGCCGACTGGCATCACCGTCTCCGATGGAGCGCGTCCAAAAGGGCATCACCTGCATATAGCCCCGCGCGCCGACCACCGACACCGCATATTTACGGAAATTACTTTCCACCTGGATGAGTCCCAGAACCAACGCGACGTCCAGCCCGGCGCGTTTGCTCTCGTACCACACGGTTTGCAAAAACTCTTTGCGGGTCTCCAAGTCTGGCTTCTTCTTTGCCAGGCGCTCACTCATGGCTACAAGCCATCGCAAGTAGTACAGCCGGTCTTCGGTCTTGCTAAAGTCAGGAATCGGTGGTGCCGCATTGCGCACCGCACTACTGAGCGCCGTGCGAACCGCGTCGATCAACGGCTCTTCAATCTGCCCGCCCGCCCACACTTGCTCCGATATTGATAGCATCCCAAGCCCAATCAACGAGGGCAATAGGCACTTTCTTCTGGTAATGCCGGTCTGTGCGTTGTTGGTACGCGTGTGCTCGGTTCGCGCAGCGCCTGCGGGTTCCGGGCTTGCGCCAGGCTGGGCATGCGCCAACGTCATGCCGCCAGCTTAGACCGAATCATGCCCGCCACTTCACCCAGCGGGACTTTCGTGGAAGCCGTGTCGCGGCGGTGCTGGTATTCCACCACGCCTTCTTTCAGCGCGCGGTCGCCAATGGTCACGCGGTGCGGCACGCCAATCAGCTCCCAATCGGCAAACATGGCACCAGGGCGCTCGCACCGGTCGTCGAGCATCACATCGACTCCACTGGCTAGCAAATCAGCATAGAGGGCGTCAGCCGCGGTTTTGACCTCTGGAAAGCGGTCGGGGCTGATGGGGCATAGCACCACAGTGAAAGGGGCCAGCGCGTCGGGCCAGATGATGCCTTTGTCGTCATGGTTCTGCTCGATCGCGGCAGCGGGCAGGCGCGTGATGCCAATGCCGTAACAGCCCATTTCCATCAACTGGGGCTTGCCGTTCTCTCCCAAGAATGTGGCGTTCATGGCCTTGCTGTATTTGGTGCCGAGGTAGAACACATGGCCCACCTCGATGCCACGCTCAATCGCCAGCACACCTTTGCCATCGGGCGAAAGGTCGCCCGCCACCACGTTGCGGATGTCGGCAACCACGATGGCGTCGCGGCCCCCGGGAACATGTGGCCAGATGTCCCGATCCCAATTGACGCCACGGATGTGAAAATCTTCTGCATTGGCACCACAAATCCAGTTGGACATGACTGCAACGTCGCGATCAGCCACGATCTTCAACGGCCGTTGGAGGCCGATCGGCCCCAGGTAACCGGGCTTGCAACCAAAGTGGTCTTCGATCTCTGGCACCGTAGCAAAGCGGAAGTCGGCCAGGCCGGCCAACTTGCCCACCTTCACCTCATTCATCTCATGGTCGCCACGCAAGAGCAGCAGCCAAACTTGGGTTTTGACAACGTTTCCTTTGTCGTCTTTGGTGTCCGTGGCCAAAACAAGGGATTTAACCGTGGTCGACAACTGCACGCCTAGCAGCGCCGCAACGTCTTCACACGTGCTCTTGCCCGGTGTCGCTATCTTTTCCATAGCTTCCTTCGCAGTATTTTCGAGGGCTACGGCCGGATTGGGTGCCAAAGCCTCGGCCTTTTCCATATTGGCGGCATAGTCGCTGCCAGGGCAATAGACGATGGCGTCTTCGCCGGTGGCGGCAATCACCTGAAATTCTTCACTTAGATCACCGCCAATCGCACCACTGTCGGCCGCAACCGCGCGGTAGGTGAGGCCAAAACGGTCAAAAATCTTGCGGTAGGCGCCCGCCATGACCTGGTAGCTGGCTTTGGCAGCGTCTTGGTCTCGGTCAAAGCTATACGCATCTTTCATGGTGAACTCGCGTCCACGCATCAGGCCAAAACGGGGGCGGCGTTCGTCGCGGAATTTGGTCTGAATTTGGTAGAAGTTCTTGGGCAACTGCTTGTAGCTCTTGATCTCCTGTCGGGCTATGTCAGTAATCACTTCTTCGCTGGTCGGCTGAACGACATAGTCGCGGCCATGGCGGTCCTTGATACGGAGTAATTCAGGCCCCATTTTTTCGAACCGGCCAGTTTCTTGCCACAACTCGGCTGGCTGGACGACGGGCATGGTCAGCTCAACCGCGCCAGCGCGGTTCATTTCCTCACGAACAATGGCCTCTACCTTACGGATCACCCGCAGCCCCATGGGCATATAGGTGTAAATGCCTGCACCCAATTTTTTGATCATGCCGGCACGCATCATCAGCTTGTGGCTGGCGACTTCGGCGTCTGCAGGCGCCTCTTTGAGGGTGGAAATGAGGAATTGGGATGCTTTCATGGGGTGACTCAGTGAACTTCAAAGACCTTCGCCACTTGATACACGGCGCTTGCTGTGCATAATGAACGAAGTTTAAAAATTGGGGTTTGATTATGCTTGACCGGGACGGCTTTCGGCCCAACGTCGGCATCGTCCTGCTCAACCAGAAAAATCAGGTATTTTGGGGCAAACGCATACGAACCCATTCGTGGCAGTTTCCGCAGGGTGGCATAGACCGGGGTGAAACCCCCGAGCAGGCCATGATGCGGGAGTTGCACGAGGAAGTCGGGCTCCAACCGGAGCATGTGAGCATCGTTGCCCGTACCCGAGACTGGTTGCGCTACGAGGTGCCGGACCGTTACATCCGCCGCGACGCGCGCGGCCACTACAAAGGCCAGAAGCAAATCTGGTTCTTGCTCAAATTGCTCGGTCACGACTGGGATTTAAACCTGCGCGCCACCGACCACCCGGAGTTTGACGCCTGGCGCTGGAACGACTATTGGGTGCCGCTGGATGCCGTCGTTGAATTCAAGCGCGGTGTGTATGAAACGGCCTTGACAGAGCTCGCACGCTATTTGCCGCGCAATGAGTCACGCAACCGCTTTATGCGCCATGGACATCGGGCGCATGACCACCATGACGATTCCGGTCACGACCACCCGCCGCCCAGAATGGAGTTGCCGCCCGGCGCGACCTTCGAACCCGACCCGGCAGCCGACCAGAAGCCGCAGCACGGACACAAATTTGGCGCTTGAAGGGGGCCGCTGAAGGGTACCAACAATGGGCGCTTGAGGTGCGCGCCTCAAACCTTGGTTAACACGAGGTTGTCCCGGTGCAGCATCTCTGGTTCAGCGGCGTAGCCCAGCAGTTTTTCAATGTCGGCAGACGGCTTGCGGCACAGCAGCCGCGCTTCGGAGCTGGAATAATTGGCCAGCCCGCGGGCAAATTCAACGCCAGTGTCGTCCCGCACAGCAATGACATCCCCGCGCGAGAAATCGCCCTCCACGGCAGTCATTCCAATAGGTAGCAGGCTCTTGCCTTCGTCGCGCAGTTTCACCGTTGCACCAGCATCAACCACCACCGCACCGCGTAGCTGCAAATGGTCCGCCATCCACTGCTTGCGGGCCTGGTTTTTCTGGGTCTGCGCCACCAGCAGAGTGCCAATGGCCTCGCCGTGGGTGAGACGAATCAGCGCATCGGGCTCACGGCCCCAAGCTATGACCGTCGACGCGCCAGAGCCCGCCGCGCGCTTGGCCGCCAAAATTTTCGTGATCATGCCGCCACGCCCCAAGCTGGAACCTGCGCCCCCGGCCATGGCCTCCAGCGCGGGATCGCCCGCACGGGCTTCGTGCACAAATTCAGCCGCCGGGTCTTTGCGGGGGTCCGCGGTAAAAAGACCTTTTTGGTCGGTCAATATAACCAGCGCATCGGCCTCCACCAAATTGGCCACCAAGGCACCCAGCGTATCGTTGTCGCCAAATTTGATCTCGTCGTTGACGACGGTGTCGTTTTCATTGATGACGGGCACAACGCCCAGTTTGAGCAGTGTCAGCAAGGTGGAACGGGCATTGAGGTAGCGTTCGCGATCGGCTAGATCGGCATGGGTCAGCAACACCTGTGCGCTGCCCAGATCGTTGAGCTTGAGCTTGGTTTCGTACATCTGCGCCAGGCCCATTTGCCCGACGGCGGCAGCGGCCTGCAATTCCTGGATGGCTTTGGGGCGAACCGTCCAACCGAGCCGCTTCATGCCCTCGGCGATGGCACCGCTGGAAACCATGATGACTTCGCGTCCGTCGCGCATGAGACGCGCCATTTGCCGGCACCATTCGCCAATCGCAACCTCGTCCAGGCCGCGGCCCTCATTCGTCACGAGGCTGGAGCCCACCTTGACCACGATACGCCGCGCATCACGCAACACAGTAGAACTAAACATATTGACCATTTAAGGCTGTAGCCCTCTCAAATACTGCACATGCAGCTACTATTTTGATAGCGACTGAACTATGCGTCGGGGAGTTCGACGAAGCGGGGGTCGATGACTTCAGGGGTTTGCTCTGCAACCTGCTGTGCCTTGACGTGCTTATAAATTTCTTTGACGAGTGGCTCACAGCCCTCACGTGTCAATGCCGAAATTTCAAAAACTGGGCCCTTGAACTTGAATCGCTTGACGAAGTCCTTGATAAGGGCCACGCGCTCGTCGTTATCGACCATGTCGAGTTTGTTGAGTACCAGCCAGCGCGGCTTTTTATATAAGTCCGTGTCGTACTTCTTGAGCTCATTCACAATGGCCTTGGCCTGCGCGACGATATCCACGCCGTCGTCAAACGGAGCCATGTCCACAATGTGCAGCAGCAAACGCGTGCGGGTCAGGTGGCGCAAGAACAGATGCCCTAGGCCTGCACCTTCGGACGCGCCTTCGATCAAGCCAGGCAAGTCGGCCACCACAAAACTTTGCTCAGGACCGACGCGCACCACACCCAGGTTGGGGTGCAGGGTGGTAAAGGGGTAATCGGCAATGCGGGGGCGCGCGTTGGATATGGCGGTGATAAAGGTGGACTTGCCGGCGTTGGGCATGCCCAGTAGGCCCACATCGGCCAGCACCTTCAGTTCCAACTTGAGATTTTTCTTTTCGCCAGGCCAGCCGGGCGTTTTTTGCCGGGGTGCGCGGTTGATGGCGCTCTTGAAACGCAGATTACCAAAGCCGCCGTCGCCGCCCTTGGCGATGGTGATGACTTCTCCGGGGTTAAGCAACTCAAACAGCACTTCACCAGTTTCGGCGTCGGTGATGATGGTGCCAACCGGCATTTTGAGCGTGATGTCATCACCCGCTGCGCCAAACATGTCTGAGCCCATGCCATGTTCGCCGCGCTTGGCGTCATGCCGACGCGAGAAGCGGAAGTCAACCAGGGTATTGAGGTTGGGGTCCGCCACTGCGAACACATGGCCTCCGCGGCCACCGTCGCCGCCATTCGGGCCGCCAAATTCTTTGTATTTTTCATGTCGAAACGAGACGCAACCCGCCCCGCCGTCCCCAGCAGAGATGTCAATATAGGCTTCGTCAACGAACTTCATGATGTGTAGCGTGGTTATAAACGAAAAACCCCGCGCTTGCGGCGCAGGGTTTCTTGGGAAGGCTCACCGCAGATTAGGCTGCAGTCACATTCACCGTGTGTTTGTTCAATGCACCCTTGGTGGTGAAAGAAACATGGCCTTCTGTCAGCGCAAACAAAGTGTGATCCTTGCCAATGCCAACATTGGTGCCAGGGTGGAACTTGGTGCCGCGCTGGCGTACGATGATCGCGCCACCGCTAACCAATTCGCCGCCGAATTTCTTCACGCCGAGCATTTTGGGCTTGGAATCGCGCCCGTTTCGCGTAGAGCCGCCGCCTTTTTTCTGTGCCATGACCTATGCCCCTTATCCAGCAATAGCGCCGATGAGCAGTTCGGTGAACTGCTGGCGGTGCCCTTGACGTTTTTGATAATGCTTACGACGGCGCATTTTAAAAATGCCCACTTTGTCGTGCTTGCCATGCGCCAAGACGGTGACTGTCACCGTTGCGCCGGACACCAAGGGTGTGCCAACCTTTAAATCAGCGCCGTTACCGACAGCCAAAACCTGGTCAAACACAATCTCTTGGCCTACATCCGCAGCAATCTGTTCTACTTTAATTTTTTCGCCGGCAGCAACACGATATTGCTTACCGCCGGTTTTTATGACCGCGTACATATTGACCTCTTCAAATTGAGATTCTGCAAACGAATTTTCGCAGAGCCTACGAGTATACCATTGGTGTGCCATTCCGTCAAATGGGTGCGTACGCCCGGGCAGGATGCCTAAGCGCCTTCTATACAATTGGGCATCCAACAAAAGACCTCACTGCCTTGCAAGCCCACACAACCGGCACCCAGACCGGACTCTCCATCATCGAACCGGACATGCTCCAGGTTGACCAGGTCATCGTCCAACGATTGTCATCTGGTGTGCCTTTGGTCGGCAGTGTGTCCCAATACATCATCGCCGCTGGAGGCAAACGTCTTCGGCCCGCACTGCTTTTATTGTGCTGCGGCGCGCTAGGGTTCAAAGGAACGCAGCGCTTCAACATGGCAGCCGTCGTTGAATTCATCCACACCGCAACGCTGTTGCACGATGACGTTGTGGATGACTCTGCACTGCGGCGGGGCAATCCTACTGCCAATGCAAAATTTGGAAACCCCGCAAGCGTCTTGGTGGGAGATTTTCTCTACTCCCGCGCGTTTCAAATGATGGTCGACGCGCACAACATGCGCATCATGGAGGTCTTGGCTGACGCAACCAATATCATCGCCGAGGGGGAAGTGATGCAATTGATGAATATGCACAATGCCGGCCTTGATGAAGCCGCATACCTCCAAGTTATACGGTCCAAAACCGCCAAGCTTTTTGAAGCTAGCGCGCGCGTTGGCGCGATACTTTCGGGCGCCTCTGCCGCAAATGAAGATTCCTGCGCCACCTACGGACAAGCCCTGGGTACTGCATTTCAAGTGATCGACGATGTACTGGACTACACCGGAGATGTTGCCGTGATGGGTAAAAATCTGGGTGACGATTTGCGCGAAGGCAAAACCACATTGCCACTCATCGCCGCCATGGCACGCGGTAGCGAAACAGAACGTAAAACCATCCAACAGGCCATTGAGACCGGCGACATGTCGATGTTGGAGGCAGTGATGGCCATTGTTCAAAATACCGGCGCGCTTGCCGTTGCACGCGACGCTGCGCAACAAGAAGCAAGGCGAGCGATTGAAGCCGCTTCGCGCTTGCCCACCGGGCCACACCAAGCCTGCTTGATACAATTGGCATCACAATTGCTGGACAGAACCCACTGATTGCGGTGACAGGCTGTCTGCACGCGGGGTGTAGCTCAGTCTGGTGGAGCGCTACGTTCGGGACGTAGAGGCCGGAGGTTCGAATCCTCTCACCCCGACCAGCCAGCACTCAAAAGAGCTTACGAAACGCGACCGTATGTGTCTTCAAGACGAACAATATCGTCCTCACCCAAATAGGAACCCGATTGCACTTCAATGATTTCCAGGGGTACTTTCCCTGGATTGGCCAATCGATGAACTTGCCCCAGAGGAATATAGGTACTTTGGTTCTCAGTCAGGAGAATCACTTTGTCGCCATTGGTCACTTCTGCCGTGCCACTCACCACCACCCAATGCTCTGCTCGATGGTGATGCATTTGCAGACTCAGTGTCGCACCTGGTTTTACAACAATGCGTTTGACTTGAAAACGCTCACCACTGTCCACGCTGTCATAGGTACCCCAAGGGCGTGCTACGTGGCGATGATGCAGGGCTTGAGAAACCCCATTAGCCTCCAACTCTGCGACCACGGTTTTGACCTGCTCTGCTGAAGAGGCGTCAGCCACTAACACGGCGTCCACGGTGTCTATGATCAGCAGGTTTTGCGTGCCGAGTGCCACTACTGGGCGATGCGGCGCATGAATAAATGTATCTTTAGACTGGATAGCTCGCCCCTGCCCATTGACACGGTTTCCATTGACGTCCGGTGCCGACAATTCGGCTACCGCGTTCCAACTGCCAACATCACTCCAAGCTGATGCAAAAGGCAAAACCGCGACGTTGGACGCCCGCTCCATTACGGCGTAGTCGATGCTATCCGAACGGCATGCGGCAAATGCCTCTCTGTCCAACCGGCGGAAGCAACCATCCACTGTTTGGGCCTTCACCGCTTTCTCGCAAGACGCGAGAATATCCCTGGCATAGTGCTTTAGCGCATCGAGCAAAGTACTTGCCTGGACCAAGAAAATTCCCGCGTTCCAGAAGTATCCTCCGGCGAGCAAGAGGTCTTGCGCGCGCTGCGCGTCAGGCTTTTCGACAAAAGACGCCACACTGTACGCGCCACCTTGTGCTTCCAACGCAGTCCCCTGTTGAATGTATCCGTACGCCGTACTCGGAAAGCTTGGGTGCACTCCGAATGTAACAATTGACCCTGCCCGGGCTGCGACCACACCATCGTTAATCGTTTTGACAAACGCCAGCGCATCTGGAATGTGATGGTCAGCTGGCTGAAACAAGAGCAAGGTATCAGGCTCGACATTCAGTGCAGCCGCAGCCATTGCAGCTGCAGTATTGCGGGCAACAGGCTCCAGCAGGATTGTCGCGTCCACCCGTGCGGCAGTGGCGCACTCTTGCACCAGGAAGCGATGATCCTCGGCTGCAACAATGATTTGTCGCCCACCCAAGCGACTTGCACGCTCCAATGTCAGCTGTAGAAGACTTTTGCCCCCGATCAAAGGCACGAACTGTTTAGGAAGTGCTTTGCGAGACAGCGGCCAAAGGCGGGTACCACTGCCCCCACACAAGATGACGGAAACGATCGCTGCAGATGCGGGAACTTCGATTGAATTCATGCCGAGATTGCCAATTAGATGCATAAAAGCTGAGAGTATGACAGCCAGCCAACACTGACGGCCACGCGAAGGTAACATTGTTCCCAATTGATTTACTTTGGCCACGCAATCAGCGATGATGCGCAGGTATTTCTTGCAACGTCTATTCTTATCGGTACATGGCAACTGTCGACACCCCACAACGTGAAGCCCAAGCAATCGCCCTGCCCGGACTTGGTAGGGCCCTTATCACTGCGGGCAAATTGGGACAAAAGTCAGCCGAAGACATCTACCGCAAGGCCCTGTCCACCAAAAACAGCTTTATCGCGGAATTGGTAGGTTCAGGCGCAGTGTCAGCTGCCGACTTGGCGCATACGCTTTCAACCGCATTTGCCGCACCGCTGCTAGACCTTGACGCGATCGATACCAACCGACTGCCCAAGGGGTTGCTGGACAACAAGATTTGTGTAGCCTATCGCGTTGTCGTTTTAAGCAAACGCAGCAATCGGCTTATCGTTGCTACGGCGGATCCCTCAGACCAGGCGGCAGCGGAAAAAATCAAGTTTTCGACCCAGATGGGTGTTGATTGGGTTATTGCCGAATACGACAAACTGTCCAAATTGGTCGATGCGAGCGCCACCACTGCAACGGAAGCAATGGAGGACATCATTGGTGGTGACTTCGAGTTTGATGCAGAAGCGGCAGATGCTGTTATAGACAATGGGCCGGCCACGACATCTGAAGTTGAAGATGCTCCTGTTGTACGCTTCTTGCACAAAATGCTGATGGATGCGTTTAGCATGCGCGCCTCAGATTTGCATTTCGAACCCTATGAACACACCTACAGGGTGCGGTTTCGGATCGACGGTGAATTGCGCGAAATTGCATCCCCGCCCATCGCTATCAAAGACAAGCTCGCCTCTCGCATCAAAGTCATATCGCGTATGGATATTTCCGAAAAGCGCGTCCCGCAAGACGGAAAGATGAAGCTTAAAGTCGGCCCCGACCGGGTGATCGACTTCCGCGTGAGCACTCTACCAACCCTTTTTGGTGAAAAGATCGTAATCCGTATTTTGGATCCCAGTAGCGCAAAACTGGGTATCGATGCGCTAGGCTATGAACCAGAGGAAAAAGAACGGCTACTCAAAGCAATTGAGCGCCCGTACGGCATGATCTTAGTGACCGGTCCGACCGGCTCTGGAAAGACCGTTTCGCTTTACACCTGCTTGAACTTGTTGAACAAGCCTGGGGTAAATATTGCTACTGCAGAAGATCCGTCTGAAATCAATTTACCTGGCGTCAACCAAGTCAACGTGAACGACAAAGCCGGCCTCACCTTTGCGGCTGCGCTGAAATCGTTCTTGCGACAGGACCCCGACATCATCATGGTCGGCGAAATCCGAGATCTGGAGACAGCGGACATTTCCATCAAGGCCGCGCAGACCGGCCACCTTGTGCTCTCCACATTGCACACCAATGATGCGCCGGGAACATTGACTCGGATGCGCAATATGGGCATTGCACCTTTCAACATTGCATCCAGTGTTATTTTGATTACGGCACAGCGATTGGCACGGCGGTTGTGTCTCAATTGCAAGGTACCAGTGGACCTTCCACCCCAAACGCTGCTCAGCGCTGGCTTCAAGGAATCGCAATTGGACGGAACATGGAAACCGTACAAAGCAGTCGGATGCTCCATGTGCAATGGGGGTTATAAAGGCCGCGTTGGTATTTACCAGGTTATGCCGATTACAGAAGAGATCCAGCGCATCATTCTTCGCGATGGCAGCTCGCTGGACATCGCGATCCAAGCCGAAAGCGAAGGTGTGCGCTCCTTACGGCAATCAGGCTTGCATAAAGTAGAACAAGGTCTTACTTCACTGGAAGAAGTTCTTGCGTGCACCAACGAATAGAAAAAGAAATTAGAGGATCACTATGGCAACTACTAAAACTGCTGCGAACTCTGACGCGGTATTCGAATGGGAAGGTAAGGACCGAAACGGCAAACAAGTACGTGGCGAACTTCGCGCTGCTGGCGAAAACCAAGTTAAGGCGTCTTTGAGACGACAAGGTGTTATTCCGACCAAAATTAAAAAGCGGCGGATGAGCGCTGGCAAAGCGATCAAACCGAAAGATCTGGCCATTTTTACGCGCCAGTTAGCGACGATGATGAAAGCTGGTGTTCCGCTTCTGCAAGCCTTTGATATTGTCGGGCGAGGAAATCCAAATCCGCGCGTTACCAAGCTGCTCAACGACATCCGGAGTGACGTAGAAACCGGAACGTCACTCAGTGTTGCTTTTCGCAAGTTCCCACTTTATTTTGATGCGCTATATTGCAATTTGGTAGAAGCGGGTGAGTCTGCCGGCATTTTGGATCAGCTCCTCGATCGGTTAGCGGTGTACATGGAAAAGACCGAGGCGATTAAATCTAAGATCAAGTCTGCTTTGATGTATCCGATTTCCGTTTTGGTGGTGGCTTTTGTAGTCGTCGCCGTGATTATGATTTTTGTGATTCCGTCCTTCAAAGAAGTGTTCAAATCTTTTGGCGGTGAGCTACCAATGCCAACCTTAGTTGTCATTGCTATGAGTGAGTATTTCATTCAATATTGGTATTTGATCTTCGGCGGTCTCTTTGGGGGCTTCTACTTCTTCTTTCAATCTTGGAAGCGCAACAAGAAGATGCAAGCTTTCATGGACCGTGTGATGCTGAAATTGCCAATATTTGGTGTGCTTGTGGAAAAGTCCTGTATCGCACGCTGGACCAGAACCCTGTCGACCATGTTTGCAGCGGGGGTGCCGTTAGTCGAGGCATTGGATTCAGTCGGTGGAGCATCTGGCAACGATGTTTTTGCTTCAGCCACTCTGAAGATTCAGCAGGAAGTTTCCACTGGGACCGCTCTAACAGCTGCAATGACGAATGCCAACCTATTTCCATCCATGGTTTTGCAGATGTGCGCAATTGGTGAGGAATCTGGATCGATTGACCACATGCTCGGCAAAGCTGCTGATTTTTATGAGGCCGAAGTGGACGATATGGTCGCGGGTATATCAAGTCTAATGGAGCCTATCATCATAGTTATCCTGGGTGGTCTGATTGGTGGCATCGTCGTCGCCATGTACTTGCCTATTTTCAAGTTGGGACAAGTCGTCTAATGCTTTCCGGCATACAGTGGGTTGACAGTGGCCTGTTTGCGCTTTTGGGTCTATTGATTGGCAGTTTTCTGAACGTAGTGGTATACCGCCTTCCGAAAATGATGGAACGCCAATGGGCAGATGAATGTGCAGAGATGACAGGCAACGCCCTTCCCGAGTCAGCGCCTTTCAATTTGATGTTACCCCGCTCGTGTTGCCCACATTGTGGCCACAGCATCCGCTGGTATGAAAATATTCCTGTCTTCAGCTACCTTGCACTGCGTGGTAAGTGCTCGGCCTGCAAGCGTGCAATTAGCATGCGCTATCCGGCTGTTGAGTTTGTAACTGCTACATTGTTCTACTTTGCGGCAACTTTTTACGGAGCAACATGGCTTGCACTAGCGTGGACAGCATTTTGTGCCTTGCTGATCGCGCTTTTTTTGATTGACTTCGATACCCAACTATTGCCAGACGATTTAAATTATGCGTTGCTCTGGCTCGGACTCATTGTTGCTGCGTTGGGTTGGAATATTCCCCTCAAGTCTGCAGTATGGGGAGCGGTTCTCGGGTATTTGTCACTCTGGTCCGTATATCAGTTGCACCACGTTTTGACCGGAAAAGAAGGTATGGGCTATGGTGATTTCAAATTGCTTGCCGGTCTAGGCGCCTGGTTTGGTGCTGAATACTTAATCGCCATCATCTTGTTATCCTCGGTCGTTGGGTCTATTTTGGGTGGGATTTTTTTATTGGTGGGGCGATTGGCGCACAAGGACATTCCTTTCGCTTTTGGTCCATTCTTGGCCGGAGCAGGCTTGACACTGTTTGTGGTGGGGCCCGCTAATTTTGTCCGTTGGGCTCCATTCCTATTTCCATTTAGCAACGTTGGCATTTAGTTTCATGTTGAAACTGGGACTGACGGGCGGCATGGGAAGTGGAAAGAGCACTGTCGCGAGTATGTTGGCAAAACATGGGGCTGCGTTGTTGGATGCGGATGCCGTATCCCGCTCAACTACAAGCGCAGGTGGCGCTGCCATCCCTCTCATTCGGTCAACCTTTGGGCTCGAGTTTATTGCGCCGGACGGAACACTTGACCGGGAAGCCATGCGCAATTTGGTTTTCAAAGATCTCAGTGCGAAGTTCCATTTGGAAGATATTGTCCACAATTTGGTACGTGAGGAATTTTTCCGACGAGCCCTTGAGTTTGAAAGAACGGGACTTGCATTGGCTGTTTACGACATCCCTCTGCTTGTGGAGTCAGCCTTTTGGCGCAGCGAATTCGATCGGGTTCTTGTGGTGGATTGTCAAAAATCCACTCAGGTGAGCCGTGTAGCTGTCCGAAGCGGACTGTCTATCGCAGAAATCGAACGAATTTTGGCGGCGCAGGCAACTCGCCCTTCGAGGCTGGCAGCAGCAGACCTAGTGCTGTACAACGAAGGCATTTCGCTAGACGAATTGAGGCACGAAGTAGCTGAAATTGTTGCTCAGTTCGGGCTATGATTCGGGCACCGGAAAAATCAGCGTGATCCTATACGAATACCCCTTTAACGAGCGAATTCGCACGTATTTGCGTTTAGAGCATTTGTTCCTGCGCCTATCAGAATTGATGGCACGTGCAGACGCTCTAGACCACCACTTCGCCATTGCCACGATGTTCGAGGTGATGGATGTCGCTGCTCGCGCGGACCTGAAGTCCGATGTGCTTAAAGATCTAGAAAAACAAAAACAAATTCTCAATGGCTACAGGGGAAATCCCGCCATCGCAGAGGCTGTTTTGGATGAAATCATTCAGCAATTGGAGCGTTGCTATGCGGCGCTCAATGCCCAGCCAGGCAAAGCTGGTCAGCCGCTGACGGAAAATGACTGGCTAATGAGTATCCGCAGCAGGGTCGGCATTCCCGGTGGCACTTGTGAATTTGACCTGCCAGCCTATTTTGCATGGCAACACCGTGACACACAAACGCGACAAAGTAATTTGGCGGGCTGGTCTTCAACACTCACTCCACTGGCCGAATCGATCCATTTGCTTTTAAAGCTTTTGCGCGATTCTGGCTCGCCGCAAAAAGTCATTGCAGTGGGTGGGCAGTTTCAACAGAATTTGCCGCAAGGTCGGCCATTTCAACTTTTGCGACTTGCATTGGACGAATCACAGCAATTAATACCTGAGATCAGTGGAAATCGGCTGATGGTGTCTATTCGACTCATGCGCCATGGCGCCGACGATCGTCTGCACACCTGCAACGACGAAGGCACCTTCGAGCTCACTTTGTGCGCGTAACTGTCTGGCGGAAGCGGCAGCATGCAAGAACTAGACAAAGTACGTGTGGTTCAATGCCCAACCTGCGGTGGCAAATGCGTCTATTCTGACGCGAACCCAAATCGCCCATTTTGTAGCGAACGGTGCAAAGGCAGGGATTTCGGTGCGTGGGCGGATGAGAGTTTCCGCGTTGCAGCGCCAAAGCTGGCCGATGATAGTGACCCAGGGGGAAACAGCTTGCAGTGATACCTGCGTCAGATTTTTGAAAAAGCGTGCTGTAGCCCTCTAGCTTAGAGCATGAGCCGCTATTGAATATGTAGCACCTTGAAACCGACGCTCATTTGCCAACCATTGCAAGACGGGCACTGTCCCCGGCAAAACCGGAATCACTTTCACCGGCAGCTGCTCCCAAGAAAATGATTGCGCTTCACGCATTTCGAGTACACCGGTCCATTCAAACACTTTGCAGAAGTGCAATCGAACGAGGGCATGTGGATAGTCGACGAGTTCATCGCGCCAAGGAGCGACAGCTCCAATGCGAATGCCCAGTTCCTCGAACAATTCACGCGCAAGCGCCTGACTGACACTTTCATTCGCCTCCAACTTTCCACCTGGAAACTCCCAATATCCAGCATACGGCTTGCCTTGCGGACGCGAGGTCAGCAAGAAGTCGCCGTCGGGTCGAATGAGAACCCCAACTGCTACATCCACAATTTTGCGTTCCACGCCCCCATGCCGCAACGCCTCAGGATCGACCATGATAGGCGAACTGGTCATAGTAGTTCGCCCCCACGACCAGCATAATCACGCGCAAACTGCCAGGCGACACGGCCACTGCGGGAACCACGCTCAAGCGCCCAAACCAGCGCTTGCGGTCGCGCGGCTTGTATGCGTGCAGAATCCACTCCCATCGCAGACAGCCATTGGTCCACAATAAGTAAGTATTCTTCTTGATTGAATGGGTAGAAACTTACCCATAAACCAAACCGCTCTGAGAGCGATATTTTTTCTTCCACCACTTCACCCGGATGTACTTCTCCGTCCGCCGTGTGGGTGTAGGTAAGATTTTCTGCCATGTACTCGGGCAGCAGGTGGCGCCGATTGCTAGTGGCATAAATCAGCACATTGGCAGACGCGGCTGCTACAGAACCATCCAACACTGACTTCAAAGCCTTGTAGCCAGGTTCGCCTTCGTCAAAGCTCAAATCATCGCAAAAGACAATGAATTTTTCTGGCCTGGTTGCGACAACTTCGACGATATCCGGCAAGTCCACAAGTTCCGCTTTGTCCACTTCGATCAAACGAAGCCCTTGCACGGCATACGCCTGCAAACAGGCACGAATCAGTGAAGACTTACCGGTGCCGCGTGCCCCGGTCAGCAATACGTTGTTTGCGGGCAATCCGCGCACAAATTGCTCGGTATTGCGCCGAATTTTTTCTTTTTGGTTGTCAATTTCCTTGAGATCGGCAAAGCTGATAACTCCCACATGCCCAATTGGCGTGATAACACCCTGCCCCGAACTACGCCTACGGTATCGAAATGCAATGGAAGCATTCCAATCTGGTTCCTGAAGGCGTTGCGGCAAAGCGGCCTCAATGCGCTCCATCAGCAGCTCCGCGCGCGATAAGAACGCCAACAACCGAGCTTCCATTAGTTGAAAATCTTTTTGAAACGATTTATGAGCGATAGTCTGCGTTGATCGTCACGTAGTCGTGACTCAAATCACACGTCCAAACCGTCTGTGTTGCATTCCCACGCCCAAGGTCAACCTTAACTGCGATTTCGCTTTGCTTCATTACCCGCTGACCATCTTCTTCACGATAAGCAGGATGGCGTCCTCCGCTCGTCACAACATGAACGTCGTCGAGAAATAGTTCAATACGCCCTTGGTCCAGGTCGTCGATGCCCGCATAGCCGACTGCTGCGAGAATTCGCCCAAGATTGGGATCACTGGCAAAGAAGGCGGTCTTTACCAATGGCGAATGGGCAATGGCATAGGCTGCCAATCGGCATTCTGCAGGGTTGCGCCCACCTCCGACCGTAACCGAAATAAATTTCGTTGCACCTTCAGCATCCCGGACGATGGCCTGTGCCAGGCTGCAAGCCACTCCCAGCATCGCTTGACGCAAAACTCGCCCCTCTGGACTGTCAAGCGAAGAAATCTCTGTGTTGCCGGCCCGATTCGAAGCGATGACCACCAAAGAGTCATTCGTCGATGTATCACCGTCGACCGTGATTCGATTGAATGAACCTTCCGCCAACTCCAGTGCGAGTTGCTGCATGACATTGGGGTGCACGCAGGCGTCTGTGACAATAAATCCCAACATAGTCGCCATGTTGGGACGAATCATGCCAGCACCTTTGCTAATGCCAGTGATATGCACCACCGCACTACCAATCATCACCTGAACACCAAATGCCTTTGGTGCTGTGTCAGTAGTCATGATGGCCTCAGCCGCCCGCACCCAATTCCCTGGTTTTGCATCAGCAACAGCTGACGCTATGCCTGCTTCAATCCGATCGTTGGGCAGCGTCTCCATAATGACGCCCGTTGAAAACGGCAATATCTGCTCAGCTTGCACGCCCAACTGACGCGCCAAGGCGTTGCACGTGCTGTAGGCACGGTTTAAACCGTCTGCCCCCGTCCCCGCGTTGGCATTGCCCGTATTGATGAGCAAAGCGCGCATGCCCAAGTCTGCAGCAAGATGCTTGCGACAAATCTGCACGGGTGCGGCACAAAATCGATTGGTTGTAAAAACCCCCGCTACTGAGACGCCTTCATCCAGCAATACGACAGTAAGATCTTTACGTCCGACTTTGCGCACACCGGCTTCAGTCACACCAATGCGAACGCCTTCTATAGGGAAAAGCTTGGTTTCATCAGGGGCGGGTAAATTTACGGGCATGACAATCTTCCCATCAAGTTCAGGCAAGTTTTCCGTGACATTGTTTGAATTTTTTACCGCTGCCACAGGGGCAAGGGTCATTGCGCCCAGCGCGGGGCAATTGATCTGCCCCAACCAATGCGACTCCGCCACGAACCGTTTGCGGGTCAACAATGGTCTCAACATCACCCGTCTCAGTCGGTGCGCTGTATGTCACGTTGGCAATACTTTCGCCGCGCGTTTCCATGGCATCCGCCGCTTGCTCAAGCTGCTCACTAGACTGGACTTTGACTGTCATCAAAACCTTGGTCACTTCGTTCTTCACAGAGTCCAACAACTGCCCGAACAATTCAAACGCTTCACGCTTGTATTCTTGTTTGGGTTGCTTTTGCGCATAGCCGCGCAGGTGAATACCCTGACGCAAATAATCCAATGCGCTGAGGTGGTCGCGCCAATGGGTATCAATACTTTGCAACAGCACCATTCGTTCAAACTGTGTGAAATTGTCAGCACCCACTTGGTCGACTTTTGCCGTAAATAGTTGATTGGCAGCAAAGACTACCGCCCCAAGCAAATCTTCGTCGGTAATGGCGCTTGCATCCTGCACTTGTTTTTGCAAGTCCAAGTCCAATTGCCATTCATCTGCCAACACCTTTTGCAGGGCTCCAATGTCCCACTGTTCTTCAACCGACTCAACAGGTATGTATTGGCGCACCAAATCTTGGAAGCAACCTTCCCGCAAAGATTCGATTTGCGCAGACAAATCTTTTGCGTCCAGAATGGCATTGCGCTGCTGGTAAATGACTTTACGCTGGTCGTTGGATACATCATCGTATTCGAGCAACTGCTTACGCATATCAAAGTTGCGTGCTTCCACTTTTCGCTGCGCACTCTCAATGCTGCGGGTGACAATCCCCGCTTCAATGGCTTCACCTTCCGGCATTTTCAGCCGATCCATAATGGCCTTGACCCGATCTCCCGCAAATATGCGCATCAAGGAATCGTCAAGGCTCAAGTAGAAGCGGGAAGAACCAGGATCGCCCTGGCGACCTGAACGACCACGCAACTGGTTGTCAATCCGGCGGGATTCATGTCGCTCGGTAGCGATGATGCGCAGGCCGCCCAAAGCTTTGACCTGCTCATGATCAACACTCCACTGCGCACGCACCGACTCAATTTTTTCCTGTTTAGACGCCGCATCCAATGACTCATCGGCTTCGATGGCCTCGAGTGTTTTGCCAATGCTTCCGCCAAGCACAATATCGGTACCTCGCCCTGCCATGTTGGTGGCGATCGTGATCATCTTGGAACGGCCTGCCTGCGCGACGATATCCGCCTCGCGTGCATGCTGCTTGGCATTGAGAACCTGGTGCGGCAGCTTTTCCTTGTCCAGCAGTTGTGCAATGATTTCAGAATTTTCAATCGATGTCGTTCCCACCAAGACCGGTTGCCCGCGCTCATAGCACTCCCGAATGTCCTGGATCGCTGCGGTATATTTCTCGCCAGTGGTCTTGTAGATTCTGTCGAGCTGATCTTCACGACGGCTGACACGATTGGGTGGAATGACGATGGTTTCCAGACCGTAAATTTCCTGAAATTCGTAAGCCTCGGTATCTGCTGTACCTGTCATACCGGCAAGCTTTGCGTACAGACGGAAATAGTTTTGGAACGTAATGGATGCAAGCGTTTGGTTTTCCGCCTGGATAGCGACTCCTTCTTTTGCTTCCACTGCCTGATGCAATCCATCGCTCCAACGGCGCCCCGTCATCAATCGCCCCGTGAACTCATCCACGATAACGATCTCACCCTGCTGCACCACATAATGCTGGTCGCGGTGATAGAGGTTATTGGCCCGCAATGCCGCGTAAAGATGATGCATGAGCGTGATGTTGGCCGGGTCGTACAACGAGGCGCCAGGTGGAATCAGCCCCATTTCCGCAAAGATGCGCTCCGCACTCTCATGCCCTTGTTCGGTCAGAAAAACTTGGTGGCTTTTCTCGTCAAGCGTGAAATCGCCAGGCTTGGTAACACCCTCGCCCGTGCGTGGATCGGCCTCACCCTCTTGCCGCACCAACTGCGGCGCAGCCTTGTTAATGGCCAAGTACATGTCAGTGTGGTCTTCGGCCTGCCCACTGATGATCAATGGCGTACGCGCCTCGTCGATCAAGATCGAGTCGACCTCGTCCACGATTGCATAGTTCAATCCACGTTGAACACGGTCTGCCACTTCGTAGACCATGTTGTCGCGCAAGTAATCAAATCCGTACTCATTATTGGTTCCGTAAGTGATATCTGCGCGATAGGCCGCCTGCTTCTCCTCACGCGGCATTTGCGGCAAATTGATACCAACTGACAACCCCAGAAAGTTGTAGAGTCGACCCATCCATTTAGCATCACGACTGGCCAAGTAGTCGTTTACCGTGACGACATGAACGCCCTTGTCGGTCAGGGCATTCAAATAAACTGGCAAGGTAGCGGTTAAGGTCTTACCTTCCCCGGTCCCCATTTCGGAAATTTTTCCATAATGCAGCGACATACCGCCCAGCATTTGGACGTCGAAATGTCGCATCTTCATGACACGTTTGGAACCCTCTCGCACCACCGCAAATGCCTCTGGCAACAGGTCATCCAGAGACGCACCCTTGGTGATGCGCTCCTTGAACTCCTGGGTCTTTGCCTTAAGCGCTTCGTCGCTCAATTGCTCATACTGAGGTTCCAGGGCATTGATGCGGGCCAAGGCAACACGGTATTGTTTAAGCAAACGGTCATTGCGACTGCCGAAGATTTTGGTAAGGATATTGATGGCCATGAATGCAAGACTGGCCTGGACCCACAATGGGTTCGCAGCTCAGCGCAGTCCTTTTTCTAATCTGTGTGAAATGGGGGTGTTTAGATGAAATTCAATCGCTACTGCGCTCGAACCCGCACCATAAAAACCAAACCGCTCATTTTAGCGTTGACTTACAGGGTCTACCGTAAAGCTGCTTTTGGGTGCGGAAGTGCTTGATACACCTATCGGAGCCGGTTGCGCAATCTGGCGTCCAGCATTGAGAAATGTTTGCGGATCTTGAGGAACTCCCTGGACCAGTACTTCAAAATGGAGGTGGGGCCCGGTGGACCGTCCGGTGTTTCCAACTTCCGCAACCTTTTGGCCGCGCTTGACCAAATCTCCTTTTTTGACAAGGACGCGCGAGCTGTGGGCGTAACGTGAAATTACATCATTCCCATGGTCGATCTCAATCATGTTGCCGTACTCTGACTGATACTCCTGCGTTACAACGACGCCTCCCGCTGCAGCAAAAATAGGTGTTCCGGGCGCAGAGGGAAAATCAAGCCCTGTGTGCAACGCTGAACGTCCAGTAATGGGATCGATGCGCCATCCAAACATGGAGCCTAGATTTGCGTTAGGAACCGGCGTTTGTGTAGGAATCATCATCTTCTTGATCTTTTGTTCAAAAAGACGTGATTCCAGCACCGTCATGAGGTCAACACGCGAATTCGCCACTGCGTCAAGCTCTTGCAATGTCGCTTGCAATTCATGCATGGAAAGGTCGCGACCAGACACCAATCTGCCGCCTTGGCCAGGTTTGATTTTGATGTCCGCAGGGTTCACGCCCGCCAAACCCGAAACACGCTCACCGAGTGACTCAAGTTGGAGCAATTTAGCCTGCATTTCGCCCAGCTTTCTGGCCATCACTTCGATGTTTTCACGCATGAAACGATCTTGCTGCGCTACTTCGTCTTTGACAATTAAACGCACCAGCGTCCCGATGACTGGCCAACCTTCACGCGCACCCTTGAGGAAAACCCAATGGTACATGCCAGCAGAAACCAGTATTAGCAAGAAAGAAGACGCAACAATTGCCGCTAGGAGCTTTGAACCACTGAGATGAAACGCGCGACTCTTGATCAACCAAGCGTCCGTGATAATCAACTGCATTCAGAATCCCCTTACATTCAAGGTCATGAACCACCGCAATCATTCCTACACGCTACTTCAGGCCACACAAGACTCACCTGCCTTGGCGCGTTTGTCCGAACTTGCCATGGAGTCGACAGCCCGACTCAAGTCCATAGAAGGACTCATCCCTGCGTCACTCCGTCCATCCGTGCATGCTGGCCCCATAGACGGAACGGTGTGGTGCCTGCTCCTCGACAACAACGCAATCGCCGCAAAAATTCGGCAACTGGTTCCAACACTGGAAGACCACCTGCGTGCCAAGGGGTGGACAGTGAGCGCGATACGTTTGAAAGTACAAACGCCGCACAAACCCACCTGAACAGGTAAAAAATGGTGCCGATTATCGGATTCGAACTGATGACCTACCGCTTACAAGGCGGTTGCTCTACCAACTGAGCTAAATCGGCACGTCTTCTATTCTACATCACTCCGGAACCACAAACTTCCGGGAGCTAGAAAAGAGTCTTACTTAATGCGAGTCAATGATGGCCTGCTGCCACCGGGCGGACGAGGAGTGATCCCGTCCTCTTGAGCGGCCGGACTGGTTACCGATGTCAAGCCAGCTGGCTTACTTTCTGTTTGGGGCACTTTTGCGGGTGGAGCGTCGCTGCGCGCTAGCATAGGAAATGCCATACCCTGCCCATTTTCGCGGGCATAGATCGCCACTACACGATCAACCGGAACAACAATGTCGCGCGCGACTCCACCGAATCGTCCTTTGAATTCAATGAATTCGTTGCCCATCGTGAGCGAGCTGGTTGCATCAAAGCTGATGTTCAAAACAATCTCACCATCTTTGACAAACTCATTCGGTACGCGAACCGTCTCATCGACCAGCACAGCTATGAACGGTGTTAGACCGTTGTCTGTACACCACTCATACAACGCACGAATGAGATAAGGACGGGTTGAGCTGGAGTCCGCTGTGTCGATCATCGCTGACAACCTTGCGCAATTATTTGCGCATAACTTTCTCAGATGGCGTCAACGCCTCAATGTACGCCGGACGCGAAAAAATGCGCTCAGCATACTTGAGCAATGGTGCGGCATTTTTGCTGAGGTCAATGCCATAGAAGTCCAAGCGCCACAAGAGTGGAGCAATTGCCACATCCAACATCGAGAAATTGTCACCCAGCATGTACTTGTTTTTGAGGAAAACGGGGGCCAATTGTGTCAGACGGTCACGGATGTGCGCTCGCGCTTTTTCCAGCGCCTTTTCATTGCCTTTGGAACTGCGCGCTTCCAAAGTCGACACATGCACAAACAATTCCTTTTCAAAATTGAGCAGGAACAGACGAACGCGTGCACGATCGACGGGATCACCAGGCATCAATTGAGGATGAGGAAAACGCTCGTCAATATACTCATTGATGATGTTGGACTCATACAAAATCAGATCACGCTCTACCAAAATTGGCACTTGACCATAAGGGTTCATGACGCTGATGTCTTCTGGCTTGTTATACAAATCCACATCGCGAATCTCGAAGTCCATGCCCTTTTCAAACAGCACAAAGCGGCAACGGTGAGAAAAGGGGCAGGTTGTTCCTGAATACAGCACCATCATGGCAAAAGACTCCTAAAAATTAAAAAGAGTGGGTTGCCATTGCGAACCCACTCTGGAACCAGCACCACATATTCACGGATGAATAGTGGGCGGCAAAAGACCGTATTACTTGACGTCTTTCCAATACGCGGCGTTTAGTCGCCAAGCAAAGAAAGTCATGAAGAGCAGGAATATAAACACCCAAACTCCAATGCGCACCCGCGTGTTTTTGGCGGGCTCTGCCATCCACGACAAATAGCTAACCAAGTCGCCAACCGCTTGGTCGTACTGTTCAGGCGACATCGTTCCAGGCGTCATTTGCTCCCAGCCTTTATGAACATGAACTTCATGCCCATGCTCGGAAATGGTTTCATAGATTGGCGTGCGCTTGCCTTGCAGTTCCCACAGTGCGTGGGGCATACCCACATTGGGGAAGGCTAGGTTGTTCCAACCAGTGGGCTTGGTGTCGTCCACGTAGTAGTTGCGCAAGTAGGTGTACAGGTAATCGGCGCCTGAACCTTTGCCCTGTGCTGAACGCGAACGCGCAATCACGGTCAAATCAGGTGGATTAGCCCCAAACCATTCCTTGGCCTGCTTAGGATCGATCGCCGACTTCATAGTGTCACCGACCTTGGTATCGCCGAACAGCAGGTTGTCTTTGATCTGTTGGTCCGTCAGGCCGATATCTTTGAGGCGGTTGAACCGCATAAAGGCAGCGGAATGGCAGTTCAGGCAGTAGTTGACAAACAACTTCGCGCCATTTTGCAAAGCCGCCAAATCGTTGGAACGATCAGGTGCCCTGTCCCACTCAATACCACCTGTGTTGGCCTGCGCTCCGACCATCAGGCCCCATGCCGCCATCAACGTTAACAAGACTTTTTTCATTTTTTGTAATCTCCGGCTCAGTGTGCAGCGTAATTGACACGGGTTGGCACAGCCTTGGCCTTACCCAAGCGACTCCACCATGGCATCAATAAGAAGAAACCGAAATAAAACAGTGTGCCAACTTGCGATACGCGCTCGCCAATCGGTGAAGGTGGCTGTGTACCCAAATAGGCCAAAACGACGAAATTGAAAACAAAGACGGCATACAAGTACTTGTGCCAATCCGGGCGATAACGGATGGACTTCACTGGGCAATAGTCCAACCATGGCAAAAAGAACAAGATGACGACAGCGCCACCCATGGCAACGACGCCCCAGAACTTGGCATCGATCGACAGCATCATCGCCACCACAACCACCGCAGCACCCAAAATCACGCCTTTAAAAATAGACGGCATCTTGAATTTGACGATGCTAAACAATGCGGCACCCACCGTGCAGATCTCCAGCACCACCATCATTTCATCAGTAATGGCGCGCAACATGGAATAGAAAGGTGTGAAGTACCAAACGGGCGCAATGTGCAGCGGCGTCTGCAAAGGATCAGCTGGAATGAAGTTGTTGTACTCCAGGAAGTAGCCGCCAAACTCTGGTGCGAAGAAGATCACAGCAGAGAACACCATCAGGAACATACACACAGCAAAAATATCGTGCACGGTGTAGTAAGGATGGAAAGGAATGCCATCCAGCGGGATGCCCTTGGCGTCTTTTGTCGCCTTGATCTCGATACCGTCTGGGTTATTAGACCCGACATCATGCAACGCCATCAAGTGCGCAACAACCAACCCCAGCAGCACCAGAGGAACGGCGATGACGTGGAAGCTAAAAAAGCGGTTCAACGTAGCGTCACCCACCACGTAGTCACCACGGATCAGCAATGCCAAATCAGGACCAACAAAGGGCACAGCGGCAAACAGATTCACGATCACTTGCGCGCCCCAGTAGCTCATCTGGCCCCATGGCAGCAGGTAACCCATGAAGGCTTCGGCCATCAGGCACAAGAAAATGGCACAACCGAATACCCAGACCAGCTCACGTGGTTTGCGGTAGCTGCCATAGAGCAGCCCTCGGAACATGTGCAGGTACACCACAACGAAGAACGCCGAAGCGCCAGTCGAGTGCATGTAGCGAATCAACCAGCCCCACGGCACATCGCGCATGATGTATTCCACGGAACCAAAAGCCAGAGCGGCGTCCGGCTTGTAATGCATCACCAGGAAAATACCGGTAACGATCTGGATAACCAGCACCAACATGGCCAACGAGCCAAAGATGTACCAAAAGTTGAAATTCTTTGGCGCGTAATACTCGGACATGTGGACGCGGTATGCGTCAAACGCGGTGGGTAGGCGATTCTCAAACCAGTTGGTGAGCTTGGCACCTGCCGATGCGTTGGGGGAAATTTCCTTGAAATCAGCCATGTTCTTTTTCCTCAGGCTTTCTTGTCTTCGCCAATCAGCAGCTTGCTGTCGGAAAGATACATATGGGGAGGTACCTCAAGATTGTCCGGCGCTGGCTTGTTCTTGAAAACACGGCCGGCCAGGTCAAAAGTGGAGCCATGGCAGGGGCATAAAAATCCACCCCTCCAGTCGTCAGGCAGCGAGGGCTGGGGACCAGGCTGAAACTTTTCAGACGGCGAGCAACCCAAATGGGTGCAAATACCAACCGCCACAAAGTACTCGGGCTTGATGGAGCGCGTAGCCTTATCAACGTATTCAGGCGTCAATTCTGACGGCTTGCGTTTGGACGCCGGATCAGCAAGTTGCCCATCGAGCGACGCCAATGCAGCCACTTGCTCTGCTGTGCGGCGCACAACCCAAACTGGCTTACCGCGCCACTCAACGGTCTTTTTCTCGCCAGGCTTCAAGTCGCCGATATCGACCTCGACCGCAGCGCCGGCCGCTTTGGCACGCTCGGAGGGTTGGAATGTGCTGACAAAAGGGACAGCGACTGCGGCTGCACCGACTGCACCGGCGCAACTGGAGGTAATCAACCAGGTCCGCTTGCTGGAGTCGATCGGTTGGCTGTCGACAAGGGTTTCACTCATGAGAATCCTCAATGAACATGACTACTAGGGGGTAATTTCCGATTGTAGCTGACCGCCGCGGGCCCAAAATACAAGCACCAAGGCAACTTCGGCCCTTGACACCCATCAATTGTCGGCAATACTCCTGCTTTTAATCAACCTTATGGAGTGCTGGGCAATGGGAATGATCCGGGAATTTAAAGATTTCGCCGTCAAAGGCAATGTCATTGACTTGGCGGTTGGCGTCATTATCGGCGGTGCCTTTGGCAAAATCGTCGATTCGGTAGTGGCTGACCTGATCATGCCGGTCGTGGGTGCCGCATTTGGAAAACTCGATTTTTCAAGCCTGTTTGTCGTTTTAGGGACCATTCCAGCAGGCACTGGTAGCAGCCTTGATGCTTTGCGCAAAGCAGGCGTGCCGGTTTTTGCCTACGGCAGCTTTATCACTGTCGCGGTGAATTTCGCCATTTTGGCTGCGATTATTTTCCTTATGGTCAAGCAAATTAACCGCTTGAAACGCGAAGCGCCCGCAGAAGTTGCAGCGCCTGAGCCGGTAGTTACCTCTGAGGATGTACTGCTGTTGCGGGAAATCCGTGATAGCCTGAAAAAATAGTGCCGGCACGATCCACCGCGGCGCGGGTCTCTGCCCGACAAGAGGGCTAGTTTGTCTTGGGTCCGCCCGGCGGCAAATTGCAATTCCCAGTCGCCAACAACTGTGCCATGCGCACAGACTCAATGAAACTAGACGCATCTGCGCTCCCGGTGCCTGCAATGTCAAACGCGGTGCCGTGGTCGGGACTGGTGCGCACCAGTGGCAGGCCTAACGTGACGTTTACGCCGTGCTCCACCCCCAAGTATTTCACTGGAATAAGCCCCTGGTCGTGGTACATGGCCACCACAACGTCAAACTCACCCACGTGATCCGCGGCATTGCGTGCCCGCATGAAAACAGTATCCGGTGCCCATGGTCCACTGGCATCGATACCGAGCGCACGCGCCGATTGAATGGCGGGAAGGATCACCTCGGCCTCTTCACTGCCAAACAAGCCGCCTTCACCCGCATGCGGGTTGAGGCCTGCCACGGCTATTCGCGGCCTGCGGCCCAAAAGGCGTGACAAAGCATCGTGCGTGATGTGCAAAGTCTCCAGGACATTGGCATGGGTTACTGCATCAATGGCCCGGCGCAGCGACATATGAATACTGACCAGCACGGTGCGCAACTCCATATTGGCCAACATCATGCGCACCGGAACCTCAGACACCTGCCGCCCCGAAAACCGAGCAGCCCGATCTTGCAATAGCTCCGTGTGGCCGGGAAATTGATCAAACGGGTGCCCTGCGGCACACAAGGCCTCTTTGTGCAGGGGCGCAGTGACGATTGCGCTCACTTCCCCGGCCAAGGCAGCATCTGCCGCCCACTCTACACATCGGCCGGCCATCGCGCCGGCCACACCACTGACGACACCCCAAGCAACTGGCTCCAAAGGCGCGCCCATTTGCAAGACTGGAATGCAGTTTGGCGGCATATGGCCTACCTCTTCGGGCGTGGTTATGGCGGCCACTGGCAATGGCAAGTACCCTTCGTGTGCCACCACCTGTGCCGCACGACGCAGGGTGGCCACATCTCCCACTACAAAGCTATTGCGCAAAAGTGCAGACTCTGCCCGGTAGGCTTTGGCAATGATTTCAGGGCCAATGCCAGCGGCATCGCCCATGGTGATTGCCAGGGGTTGCGTGTCAGCCGTTGCGCTGTGGGAATCGGTCATAGGCAGTGCAAACGATCAGGCAGGGTTATCAACATCAAGGAATACATGCTCCAACCCTAGCTGGGCACAAACCTGTGCTGCCAAAGCTGGCGCGCCGTAGCGCTCGGTAGCGTGATGGCCGCATGCCAAGAATGCCACTCCAGTCTCGCGCGCCAAGTGAGCTTGGGGTTCAGAAATTTCCCCCGTAATAAAAGCATCTGCCCCGGCCGCAATGGCCGCTTCAAAGTAGCTTTGCGCCCCACCGGTACACCAGGCAATACGCTTGAGCGGCGCCGCCCGACCCGGCACTACCACCACCGAATGGTTCAGTACCGACTCAACATGCTTTGCCAGCGCAGGCGCATCGGCAAAATCGCTGGATGCCGTGCCGAGCCACCCCAGTTTTTGGTCTCCAAATCGCCCACTGGCCTGAAAGGCCAATAGCTTGCCCAATTGGGCGTTGTTGCCGAATGTGTCATGTGCATCCAACGGCAAATGGTAGGCAAAGAGGTTGATGTTGTGTGCCAGAAGCTTGCCCAATCGTTGGCGCATCCAGCCGGTTACTCTGCCGTCATACCCGCGCCAGAACAAACCGTGGTGAACCAAGATGGTGTCAGCCTTGTGTGCAATGGCGGCATCAATCAAAGCCAAACTCGCCGTTACACCCGAAACGACTTTTCGCACCTCTGCGCCGCCTTCGACTTGTAAACCATTGGGGCAATAGTCCTTGAAAGTCTCGGGCTGCAGCATTGCATCGACGATGGTTTGAAATTCCTGGCGATCGGTCATGGTTGCCTGCGGCGCGCTACAGCGCGCATGGAGTGGGGTGAATCGGTCAATGGCATTGTCGTTGAACCGGGTAGCTGCACTTCCAGCGTACTGTCACAACCGATGCCTGCTGCTATCCAGCGTTTGCCCCATCGGCGCAACAGCGCTGACAACAGCGGACACAGCCACTGCGCATAACGCGGCAAGGTCACTGCCAGCACATTGCCTGGCTCAGCGATTGCGCCACACCGGTATTGGCCCCTCTGGTCGTGCCAACGTACAGCAACGCACGCGCCCGTTCGCGCACGGGAAAGGATTGCACCCAGTGGGCACGGCTCAAACAGGCAACACACACCGCACCCATTGCATGCCGCGCCCACGGGCACTTTTGCTGGGGCCTGCGGATGGATATGGATGGTGTGCTCGGTGTAGGCAAGTTGCGGCATATCAGCACCGCACTGTACTGGGATTCCCGCCGCGCTCTACAATTTGGCATTCGCTTTGCACCATTGCGCACTTCGATATTTCATGAAACGACTCTGGCTACTCTTTTCCCAAACCATCACCGTCCTGCTAGCGGCCTATTTTGTAGTCGCCACCCTCAAGCCACAGTGGCTGGGGCGTAGTTCCAATCCAACTGGCACCGTCGCACTCATCGAGGCAAACCCAGCAGTGTCAGGTGCCACTCCAGCTGGTAGCTTCCGCGCAGCGGCCCAAAAAGCCTCGGCTGCGGTGGTGAGTATCAACACCAGCAAGGCAGCCCGCAAGAACCCCAATGCCAACGACCCCTGGTTCCGGTTCTTTTATGGTGACCAGCAAAGTGAAGCGCAAACAGGCCTGGGAAGTGGCGTCATCGTCAGCGACAGCGGCTATATCCTGACGAACAACCACGTGGTTGAAGGGGCAGATGAGATTGAGGTCATCTTGAATGACAGCCGCATTGCCCGCGCCAAGGTCATTGGTACCGATCCGGATACCGATCTTGCCATTCTCAAGATCGAACTCGACAGGCTGCCGGTCATCGTTCTGGGCAATTCTGATGGTGCCCAAGTGGGTGACCAAGTCCTGGCTATTGGCAACCCGTTTGGCGTGGGCCAAACCGTAACCAGCGGCATTGTGAGCGCGCTGGGGAGAAACCAGCTGGGCATCAACACCTTTGAAAACTTTATTCAGACCGACGCGGCCATCAATCCGGGTAACTCGGGTGGTGCACTGGTGGACACCAATGGCAATCTGCTGGGCATCAATACCGCGATCTATTCGCGTTCTGGCGGCAACATGGGCATTGGGTTTGCCATACCGGTCTCGACAGCAAAATGGGTGCTGGAAGGCATTGTCAAAGATGGCGCCATCACGCGCGGATGGATTGGCGTCGAACCCAACGACCTGTCCCCCGAGCTGGCTGAAACTTTTGCCGTGAAGACCCGCCAGGGCGTCATCATCACGGGCGTGCTGCAAAGCGGTCCCGCGGCGCAAGCAGGTATTCGGCCTGGCGACGTGATTGTGAAAATCGGTGACGTTGCGGTAACGAATGTGACACAGCTGCTGTCTCTGGTGGCTTCGCTCAAGCCTGGGGTTGCCGCACCGTTTGCGATTGAACGCAAGAGCCAACCGATGGAGCTGCAAGTTACACCTGGGGTGCGGCCGCGGCCTAAGGCATTGGGCCGATAAATCGTTCTTTGCTGGAGCGTGGGGGATGCGGGGGTTTTGTAGTCCCCACTCCCCCCAACCTCCTCGCCCCGCCGGGCGAGGGGGAGTCAAGGCGGACAGCCGATTTGGTTGTTGCGCGCCGGATGGGGAATTACTGGCGGTGCTTGGTGATTTCTCGTGGCCTTGAGTTGCTATTTAATAGATAGCGGCTCACGCAGATTCCACGAGGGCTAGCGGCATATTTTGTTTAAATCTTCTAGCCGACGGGTGGCGTAGCTGTCGCGTCTTCCGCGGGTGCTTGGGTGTGTTTGATGAAAATGGCTGCAGCCCAAATTCCCACCTCATACAGCAAAACCATTGGGACCAGTAAGGCCAGCATGGACACGGGGTCGGGTGGCGTTACCACTCCTGCCACAGCAGCAGCACCGACGACAAAATAAGAGCGAAACGACTTCAGCTGGTCTACTGTAACAACGCCCATACGCCCCAATATCACCACGACAATGGGCACTTCAAACGCGACGCCGAATGCAATGAACATGGTGATCACAAAGTCCAGATATGCCTCAATATCTGGGCTCACCGCCACTGAAGCAGGAGCCATTTTTTGAATCGCCGGAAACGCCTGGCCAAACACAAAGAAATAGCAAAACGCTGCGCCAGAATAAAACAACAACGTGCTAGCCACCACCAGCGGCGTGACCAAGCGTTTTTCATGCTTGTACAGGCCCGGGGCTACAAACGCCCACACTTGGTACAACACCCAAGGCAGAGCCAATCCAAACGCGGCCAGTACCGTCACCTTGATCGGTACTAAAAACGGAGACACCACGCCCGTGGCAATCATGCGCGCCCCTTCTGGCAAGGTCTTTACCAGGGGCAGCGCCAATAAGTCATACAGCGCCGAAGGTCCTGGAAAAAATGCCAAAACAACAAACAGAGCACCAATGCCATACACGATGTACAGCAACCGGTCACGCAGCTCCATCAAGTGCTGCACGAATGGCTGTTCTGTGCCTGCCAGCTCGTCTACAGATTTTTTTTCGTCGGACATTAGTGAGTCTTGGGTGGGCGAAAACGGGCAACCCGGGCTGCGCCCGACAATGCCTTGGTCCGCACGCCTGCGCGGGCCTTGTACCAGCCGGGCACAGCGCTCTTCTTCAAACGCCAATGCTTCTGTGGGTGCCGGTATTCAGGCATAGGTGCATACGATGCATCCACGGAGATACTTGACGCGGTGTCGGTCGCCTCGGCCCAGCTTTTCTCAAAATCGCTGGCTCCTGTGTGAATGGTCTGCTCCACATCGCGCGCCGCGCTCTCCATGGTTTCTTTCATCTTTTTGAGCTCGTCGAGCTCCATGGAGCGGCTGACCTCGGCCTTCACATCGGCCATATAGCTGCGCGCCCGGCCCAGCAAAGTGCCCACCATGCGGGCCACACCGGGCAGCCGCTCAGGCCCGATCACCACCAGCGCAATCGCGCCAATGATGGCTATCTTGGTGACGCCAATATCAAGCATGGGCGAATACCGTCGAGCCCAGGCTCAACGCACCTGAATGCAACCTACGCAATCCCCGAGCCGGAAAATTAGCTTTTGACTTTAGCTTCGACATCAATCGTGTTCTTGGCTTCGGTCTTCTCGGTGGTTGCCAATGTGGCAGCGGGGGCTTCAGCGGCCTTTTCGGGCGTGCTGCCGTCCTTCATGCCATCTTTAAAACCTTTGACCGCGCCACCGAGGTCAGAGCCGATGTTGCGCAGCTTCTTGGTACCGAAGATAACGACGATGATGACCAAAAAAATAATCAGGTGTGTAGTCGAAAAGCCCATGGCTGACTCCTTGTTAGTTAATGTATTCTAGGCGTTCACCCGCGCAACCACGGGCGCGGACCACCCATAACATGAAAATGCAAGTGGTGAACCTCTTGTCCGCCCTCCACACCTGTGTTGGCCATTAAGCGATAGCCTCCGTCCGGGTACGGGTTGCAACCCTCTTGCAGTGCCAGCGTTGGCACCAATGCCATCATGCGCCCCATCAGAGAAGCATGTTCTGGGCCAACTTGTGCCATGGACGCAATATGCTGTTTGGGAACAATCAAAAAATGCACCGGTGCCCATGGGTGGATGTCATGAAAAGCGTAGAACTCATCGTCCTCAAACACCGTGCGCGATGGAATTTGCCGCGCAACAATTTTGCAAAACAGGCAATTCGGATCGTGGTTGGTTATAGCTACGCTCATTTTTCTTCAGCCTCCCGCTGTGCCACCTTGCGCATGGCTTTTTCGTTGATACCGCTGGTGCCCTCGCGGCGCTCCAGCTCGGCAATCACATCAGCCGGCGTGAGTTCGTAATGGGCCAGCGCCACCAGGCAGTGGAACCACAAATCAGCCACTTCGCCCACCAGCTTGGCCTTGTCACCGCCGTGGTCTACATCTTTGGCGGCCATCACCACTTCGGTGGCCTCTTCGCCAATCTTTTTCAGAAAACCGTCAGGGCCCTTGGCCAGCAGACGCGCCACATAGCTGGTGGTCGGGTCGCCGCCATTGCGGGGCTTGCGCGTCTCCATCACGGAAGCCAAGCGAGCCAATGCGTCAGAGGAATTGGGGTTGGTCATTTGTAAATACTCTCTGGGTCTTTCAATATCGGATCTACGGCTTGCCACACACCGTCTTTCAGCACGCTGAAGAAGCAACTGTGACGCCCCGTGTGGCAGGCAATGCCAGGCTCATGCCCCAACTGCGTGACCTTGAGCAAGATCACATCGCTATCGCAGTCCATGCGAATCTCATGCACGGTTTGCACGTGCCCAGATTCTTCGCCCTTGTACCAAAGCTTGTCGCGCGAGCGGCTGAAATACACCGCGCGGCCCAGCTCCACAGTCTTTTGCAGCGCTTCGCGGTTCATCCAAGCGAACATGAGCACGTCGCCCGTGGCCTGCTCTTGCGCGATGACCGGCACCAGGCCTTTGGAATCCCAGCGTATCTGTTTGACCCAGCTTACCGGAGGACTTGCGTTTGTTTGCATTTGCTATTCAATTGATAGCTGCTTACGCAGCTTATACGAGGGCTACAGCCCAAATTAACCTAAATCCTTACCGGTATGCCACGCTGCGCCATCAAGGCTTTGGCCTGGCCCACGGTGTATTCACCGTAGTGGAAGATGCTGGCAGCGAGCACCGCATCAGCACCACCCTTGGTAATGCCATCGGCCAGATCATCCAGTGTGCCCACGCCGCCCGAAGCAATCACGGGCACGCTGACCGCATCGCTCACGGCACGGGTCAGCGCCAAGTCAAACCCCGACTTGGTGCCATCGCGGTCCATGCTGGTGAGCAAGATCTCCCCCGCACCACGGCGCGCCATTTCGGTGGCCCAGGCCACGGCATCCAAGCCCGTGTTTTTACGGCCGCCGTGGCTGTAAACATCCCAACCCTCGCCCCGGTTCAGCGTGTCATCACCAAAGCGGCGCTTGGCGTCAATCGCCACCACAATGCACTGCGAACCGTATTTGAGTGCCGCGTCTTCAATCACCTGCGGATTGGCCAGCGCTGCCGAATTGAAACTGGTTTTATCGGCCCCGGCATTGAGCAAGCGGCGCACGTCATCCACCGTGCGCACGCCACCGCCCACGGTAAGGGGAATAAAGACTTGCGAGGCCACCGCCTCGATGATGTGCAGGATCAAGTCACGACCATCACTGGTAGCAGTGATATCCAAAAATGTGAGTTCGTCAGCACCTTGGCCGTTGTACCGCGCAGCAATTTCGACCGGGTCGCCCGCGTCGCGCAGTTCGACAAAGTTGACGCCCTTGACGACGCGACCACCGGTGACGTCCAGGCAGGGGATGATTCTTTTGGCTAGCATGGGGGGATTGTAGAGGGGCGGATTGTGGGGGAGCTGTGGCTTTGTGAATGACTCACTGCATGCCGTAACTCGGTCGGGACCAGTCATTGGGATTGACGACTAGGCAGACGGCACCCGCCCCATACCCGACTTGCCACATTGCCCTGTGGAGGAAAGTAAGGCGGTGAATGCGATTACTCAATAATTCATCGCAAAACTCTCGACACGCAATCTTGTCCTGCTCGACGTCGCATACAACCTCTGCCTATCAGCCCTATGTCAGTACGCATTGCACAGCATTAGCAGCCTCGTGCCGCGCAAACGATTTGTCTAGCCGTTCAACTCATCGGCGCGCTCTTGCGCCTTCTCAAAGTCCAGGTCGCCGCTGTAGATGGCGCGTCCGCAGATCACGCCTTCCACGCCTTCGTCTTCCACTTCGCACAGGGCTTCGATGTCGGCCATATTGGAGAGGCCGCCGGATGCGATAACGGGAATGGTGAGCGCTTGGGCCAGTTTGACGGTGGCTTCAATGTTGATGCCGCTGAGCATGCCATCGCGGCCAATGTCGGTGTAGATGATGCCTTCGACACCATAGTCTTCAAACTTCTTGCCCAGATCAACCACGTCGTGGCGGGTGAGCTTACTCCAGCCGTCCGTGGCAACTTTGCCGTCTTTGGCGTCCAGCCCCACGATGATGTGGCCACCGAATGCGGTGCAGGCGTCTTGCAGGAAACCAGGGTTTTTGACGGCAGCCGTGCCGATGATGACGTAGCGCAGGCCGGCATCCAGATAGCGCTCAATGGTGTCCAGGTCGCGAATGCCGCCGCCCAGTTGCACGTCGACCTCGGTGCCCACTTCCTTCAATATCTTGCGGATAGCGATTTCGTTTTTGGGGTGTCCCGCAAAAGCGCCATTCAAATCCACCAGGTGCAGGCGGCGTGCGCCCTTGTTGACCCAGTTGCGGGCCATCACGGCGGGGTCTTCGCCGAAGGTGGTGGATTGGTCCATGTCGCCTTGTTTGAGGCGAACGCAGTGGCCGTCTTTTAAGTCAATTGCGGGGATTAAAAGCATGATGCTTCAAAAGTGGGTGGAAAAAGAAAACGCAGAGAGTCCCAGGGCGGGATTATTGATCAAGGGTTCCAGTGCAGGAAGTTGCGGTAGAGCGATAGACCGTGGTCAGCACTTTTTTCAGGGTGGAATTGGGTTGCAAAAATATTATCGCGCGCTATGGCCGCTGAAAAGCGTTGACCATACTCGGTTTCGCCCACGCTGTGGCGCGCATCCGACGGTCGGGCATAGTAACTGTGCACGAAATAGAAGTAGCTGCCATCCGGCACATCGCCCCAAACGGGGTGCGGGCGGGGATGGCCCAGGTCGCTGTGCCAGACCTGATTCCAGCCCATTTGCGGCACTTTGTAGCGACTACCGTCGGGCTGAATTTGGCCCGCCAGTTCAAATTTAACGACTTCGCCAGGAATTAGGCCCAGGCAGGGTGTATCCAACTCGGCACTATGGTCCAGCAGCATTTGCATGCCCACGCACACGCCCATCAGCGGCTTGTGCTGCGCGGCGTGCATCACCGCACCGTACATTCCGCTTTCGTGCAGTTCGCGCATGCAGTCGCGCATGGCACCCTGCCCTGGCAGCACCACCCTGTCAGCGGCCATGACTTCGGCGGGTGTGCGGGCCCAGACCACGTCGACACCGGTATCGGTGGCCGCATGGATGACCGCCTGCGTGACTGAGCGCAGGTTGCCCATGCCGTAATCCACCACTGCAACTTTTTTCTTCATGCTATCTTTTTAGTAGCTGCTTGCGCACCTTCTACGAGGGCCACAGCCCCAAAATGTTTTGAACCCTAGAGCGAACCCTTGGTGGATGGAATGATACCCGCTGCGCGGGGGTCGCGCTCCAGCGCAGCACGCAGCGCGCGTGCAAAGGCTTTGAATACGGTCTCGGCCTGGTGGTGGGCGTTGTCACCCTTCAAGTTGTCAATGTGCAGCGTGACCAGCGCATGGTTCACGAAGCCTTGAAAAAACTCGTGCGCCAGCTGGCTGTCAAAGGTGCCGATCATGCCGCTCTTGAACGGCACGTCCATCACCAGCCCGGGGCGCCCCGAAAAGTCGATCACCACGCGGGACAAGGCTTCGTCCAGCGGCACATAGGCGTGTCCATAGCGGCGAATGCCCTTCTTGTCGCCCACGGCCTGATAGACAGCCTGGCCCAACGTGATGCCCACGTCTTCCACCGTGTGGTGGCCGTCAATGTGCAGGTCTCCATCGGCCTCAATATCCAGATCAATCATGCCGTGGCGTGCAATCTGGTCCAGCATGTGGTCAAAAAAACCGATGCCAGTGGACAGCCTGGACTGGCCCGTGCCATCCAGATTGACCTTGACGCGGATGCGCGTCTCGGCGGTGTTGCGGGTGACCTCGGCTATGCGGTCAGGTGTTCCCGTTTGGGGGATTTCGATCAGCGAGTTGTTGGTCATAAGGATTCCAATAGGGCGGCCAATAGGCGGGTGTTCTCATCGGCCGTGCCTACAGTGAGACGCAAACACTGGGCCAGCAATGGGTGCATTTTAGAAACGTTCTTGACCAGTACCCCACGGGCTTTCAAGCTATCGAAGACTTTTTGCGCCCGGTCGGTATCGGCAGTGCTACCTTGCAGGGCTTCGATGCGCACCAAAATCATGTTGGCATCACTGTCAAAAACGGCAAGCCCTGGCATGGCACGCAGCGCTTCCATCACGCGGCTGCGCTGGGCGCAAATGTCATGGGCTTGCGCTGCAAACACGTCTTGATGGGCCAAGGCAAAGAGCGCACACTCGTAGTTGAGCACGCTGATGTTGTACGGCGGGCGCACCTTGTCTACCTGGGAGATCAGGTCTTTGGCACCCATCATGTAACCCAGCCGCACGCCCGCCAGGCCAAACTTGCTCATGGTGCGCATCAAGAGCACATGTGCATGTGCAGCGGGGTTGGCCCGGATCACGTCTAAATAGGTGCGGCTGGAAAATGGCTGGTAGGCCTCGTCAATCGCGACAATGCTGCCGGCCAACTGCGCCGCAGCAATGACCTGGGCCATATCTGCCGCGTCCCACAAATTAGCTGTTGGATTATTGGGGTACGCAAGGTACACAATGGCTGGCTGTCGGGTTTGAATGGCGTGCACCATGGCCGGCACGTCCAGGCCGAAATTGGCCGTAAGTGGCACGCCGATAAAGTCCAGCCCCTGCAGTTGTGCACTCATCGCGTACATGACAAACCCGGGCACTGGCGCAAGGATGGCCGGTTTGACCGCGTCAGCTTGACCAGGCGCAGGTGGCACATCACACGCCAGGGCCAGGAGCGAAATCAACTCGTCCGAACCATTGCCCAGCATAATGTCGAAACCCCGCGGCATGTCGGCGTGTGCGGCCAAGGCGCGGCGCAAATCATTCACGCGGCCGTCCGGATAGCGGTTAAAGGCCAGCGCGCCCAGGCGCTGCCCCAGTTCAGCCTGCAGTGCCGGTGGCAGACGGTGTGGGTTCTCCATAGCGTCGAGCTTGACCATGCCCACCGAATCCTGAATGGCATAGGCGTGCATGGACTGCACGTCTTGGCGAATGCGGCACGCAATCAAAGCCTGCACGTCGAGCGCCTGTATTTCGGCGCTGGTAGAAAGTGATGCGGTGTCGTTACTCATTGCACAGAATCCAATATTGCCAGCGATGCGCTGAACGGGTTGATGACTTGCACGGCGCCGTAGTGCTGCCCATGCACTAGGTCTTCGCTGAGTAGCACAGTACAGCCCAGGTGCTGCGCGCTGGCAACCACCAGACTGTCGGCGTACTGCAGGCCGTAGCGGCTCTCCACTGCCCAGGCCGATTCGACCGTAGCCTGGTCAATTTGCCATGGCTGCCACAGTGCGTAACGCCGCACCTCTGCCCGCGCATCACCCGGCGCCATGGGCGGTGTGAGCTTGCAAGTAGCGGTGACGTAAAAATCGTTCAGCACCTGCGTGCTGATGCGGCCTATGCCACGCTGCCACAGCACGGAAAGCCACTGCAAAGCCATGTCGCGCTTGGCCAGATGGGCTCCGTCTTCGCTGCAGATCAGAATGTTGGTATCCACAAAAACGCCGCTCATGGCGTGCCGCCTGTTTTGTTGTTTAGCTCGGCACGCTGGGGGTACGCATTGCCGTCAGACGCCCACAAGCGGTCTTTGGTGCGCCAATCGTGCGCCGCACGGGCGTAGGCATCGGTGCGCTGCATCTTCTCGGCCAGCATCTCGCCCACCAGCTTGGAGACGCTGGTGTTGCGCTTGGCCGCCTCAATGCGCGCCCACTCCAAGGCGGCATCGTCCACGGTGATCGTGACATTCTTCATGCCATCGATATTACACGAATTTCGTGTAACACGAAATTCGTGTACTTATGCCAACACGACTCACCACCAATACATCGGATACCGTCGCCGACTTGCGCGGTGGTACACCAGCGCGACCACAACCATGGACAACGCGCCCAGCAAGGTGGGAAACAGCAAGAAACCCCACTGCGGCATGGCCAGAAATACGATGATGGGGTTGGAGCCTGCGGGTGGGTGGAGCGTGCGGGTTATCATCATCAAAGCAACCGCTACCGCGGCTGCGCTGGCCAGCGACCACCAAGTCGGCCCAACGATAGCCAGTGTTGCCAGCCCCACGCCGGTACACACAAAATGCCCGCCAATGACGCTGCGGGGCTGCGAGAAATGCAGGTCCGGAAATACAAACACCAGTACCGCACTGGAACCGAATGACCCCAGCAAAAGCATGGTGCCCAGGTTGAAACTGCCAAATGCCAATAACGCAATGACCGCAAACACCCCAGCACACCCCACCGCGCCGGTACGCAGGCCGTACCGCGGTGCTCTGGATGGCGCGTACAAACCGCTCAGGCCGGCGTAGAGGCCGGGCTGCCGCCTATGGCGTCGAGTTCGCCGCTTTCACGCGCCTTGCGGCCATAGACCAACTCGAATACTGGGCTTGCCATCATGGTCGTCACCACAGCCATCAGCACAAGGATAGAGAACAAGGCCGGCCCGATGATGCCTTTTTGCAGACCAATGTTGATAATGATGAGCTCCATCAGACCACGCGAATTCATCAGCGCGCCAATGCCCAAGGCCGTGCGATTGTCTTCACCCGCCAAGCGCGCCGCAAGGTAACAGGCACCGAACTTTGCCAACACCGAAGCCACCAGGATGCCCGCAGCAATAAAGATGAGTTCGGTCGAATTAATCATGTCCAAGCGGGTGTTCAGGCCCGAATACGTGAAAAACATGGGCAGCAGCAAAATGACCGCCAGTGGTTCGACTTTCTTTTTCAACTCAGCGGCAAACAGGCCACGGGGCATGACCACGCCAATGATGAAACCGCCAAAGATGGCATGAATGCCCACGGCGTCCATCACGAACGCTGACACGCAAAACGCGATCAGTGTGAAACCCAACACGGTGTGACTCATCTCCCCGTCGCGCTCCACCATGCGACCCAGTGGTGCCAATAACTTGCGTCCAAACATCAAGACAAAAGTACCCCAAATAATGCCGCCGCCAATGGCCAACACGGCCACGCCTGCGCCAGCGCCAAATGCGGCCAACACGATCGCTAGCACACACCAAGATGCTGCGTCGTCAAAAGCACCAGCTGTCAGGGTCAAGGTACCCAGCGAAGTATTGGCAAGGCCGCGCTCATTGATGATGCGGGCCAGCATGGGGAAAGCTGTCAGCGCAATGCAGGCACCCATGAACAGAGTCGCATTGGTCTGCGAGATGCCGACAGCGAACAAGCCCGGAATGTCAATCAATAAGGGCGTGATCAGGAAGGCGATGAAGAACGGCGCAGCAATACCGGCGAATGAGACGCCCATGGCGCTGCGGCCCTTGGTGGCAAAGTGATCCAGCCGCAGCGTCGTGCCAACCAAAAACATATAGAGGCCGACGCCCAGTTGCGCGCCTGTGTACAAAACATTCTTCATTTCCTTGGGGAATATGGCGGCTTGCAGGTCGGGGAAAAACATGCCGAGCAGCGAAGGGCCAAGAACCACACCTGCAATCATTTCGCCCACCACCTGAGGCTGCCCTAGAAACTTGCGGCCAAACCAGCCGACCACACGGCAGGCCAGCATGATGATGGCTAGTTGCAAAAAGAAATGAACGCTGAAGTCGGCTGGTGAATACGTCTGTGCGACTGCCGGGCTCGCTGGCCCGTGCTTGGCAAACACGTCGCCCAGCAGGGCGAAAAGGTCAATATTGTCGAAATTCATGCAACGTCCAAAAGAAATTGGTGGATATTTGTAAGTGGGGCGGATTGTGCAAGTGTCGTATGGCCGCGTCTATCGGCACAAACCTTTTTGAACCTATGTACCTACATATACTTTTCTTTTATGTAGGTACATAGGTACAATCAAGCCAACCATGAAATTCATCACCAGCCGTGAATTCAACCGCGATGTGAGCCTTGCCAAGCGCGAGGCGCGCTCTGAGCCGGTCCTGATTACGGACCGTGGCCAGCCCACCCATGTGCTGATGAGTATTGAAGACTTCCGCCGTTTTACCGGGGAAGGCGAGAGCATTTTGGACCTGTTGGCCATGCCCCCTGCAGCGACACTGGGCACTGAAAGCCCTCCGGACCTGGACGCGACTGACGCATCCGATGGCGCGTGGGACCACCGCGAGGGCATAGACTGATGTACCTCTTAGACACCGGCATCGTGCTCGAACTGCGCAAGGCCAAAACGGCGCAGTCCGACCCTGGTCTCGCGGCATGGGCCACCGGCATTGCACGGCACAAGCTGTTTATCTCTGCACTCACATTATTGGAAATTGAAAACGCCGCCGCCCGCCTGGGCAAAAAGGACCGCACCGCGGGCCTGACCGTGCGCACATGGATAGACAGCCACTTGATACCAGCCTTTGACGGACGCGTGCTGCCGGTTGATGCCACGGTTGTGCGCCGCCGGGCCCAACTGCCCTACGCCAATACACGCGACGGCCTGCTGGCAGCAACGGCGCTGGAGCATGGGTTAACTTTCGTCACGCGCAAGGTCGCTTCATTCCGCGCGGGCCGCGTAAAGCTGCTCAACCCATCAGGCCACAACCTGCTGCCACCGGATGAAGACGAAGATTGGGGCCAGGGTACGCAGACTGGGCACTTATGGTTAAAGAATTTATACGTCAGAGCATAGGCATTTCGTGTAAAAATATGGCTAGCCATAATTAGCCGGAGTTTCATGATGCAAGCCATTGCCGTTTACGAAGCCAAGAATCGTTTTTCCGAAATGATCGCAGCCGTCGAGCATGGCGAAGAAATCACCATCACCCGGCACGGTATGCCGGTGGCGCGGTTGGTGGCCATAGGCACCAACGAACCACCCGCGCTGGCGCAGCGCCAACGCGTAGTCAGCGCCATGCAGCAACTGCGCGCAGTTGCCACCGACAGCGAGCTGGGCTGCACCGTCCAACAGGCCATACAGGCTGGGCGCGACTAATGACCTTTGTGCTCGACAACTCGGTGATCACGGGCTGGTACCTACCCAGCCAGGCCACCGACTACACGGACGCCATAGCGACCCGCCTTGAGGTAGAGAAGGCCCTGGTGCCTGCGCTGTGGCAACTGGAACTGGCCAATGTTCTCAAAACTGCCTGCACCAAAGGGCGACTGACCCAAGCCCAAGCGCGACAAATTTTGGACACCCTGAACCAGCTGCCGATTGAGGTGGACACGGGTGCACCACCCGGGCAGCGCCCCCTGTTTGAATTGGCAATGCGCTATAACTTAAGCAGCTACGACGCTGCATACTTGGAGCTTGCCATGCGCCATGGCTTGCCGCTGGCAACGCAAGATGAACAACTCAAACTGGCCGCACAAGTGGCAGGTGTTGATGTGATTCAAAGCGCAAGCTGAGATGCCAACGTTTGAATGACAAAAGACTTATGACAAGCAAGCGACGCATCCTGATCGTCGGCGGCGGCACAGCGGGCTGGCTCACCGCCGCATACCTGGCCAAGTTTTTGGGCCTGTCTGAGCGCAGCCATTTAGAAGTGACCGTGCTGGAGTCGCCCGACATTGGCGTGATCGGCGTGGGCGAGGGCACGTTTCCCACCATTCGCAGCACGCTGCAGTTTCTGGGCATTGACGAGCGGCGCTTCATCCGCGAAACGTCTGCCACCTTCAAGCAGGGCATTCGATTTACAGACTGGGCCCACACGCCTGTGGGCGACCAGCACCACCACTTCTTCCATCCTTTTGAAGCGCCGTTTTATACCGAAGGCACCAACCTCGTGCCCTACTGGCTGCTGCAAGACGCGGCCACGCGTGCCCCCTTTGCGCAGGCGGTGACGATTCAAGACCGGGTGGCGCAGGCCCGGCGTGCGCCCAAGCGCGGGCATGAAGACGCCTACACCGGGCCGCTGAACTACGCCTACCACTTCGACGCGATCAAACTGGCCAAGTTGCTCGCACACCGCGCGCGAGAGCTGGGTGTGCAACACGTGGAGGCCACACTCTCCAGCGTGGCGCTGGACGCAACGGGTGCGATTGACCACATCAACACACTACAGCATGGCCGCTTTCAGGCAGACCTTTACATTGACTGCTCAGGCTTTCGCGCCGAGTTGATCGGGCAAGCCATGGGCACCGGCTTCAAGTCCGTCCGCCAGCAGCTCTTTACCGACAGGGCACTGACCTGCAAGCTGCCACTGGATCCGCGTGGGACAGACGACTCTGCCGAAGCCGCCATGGAAAGCTGCACCATTGCCACCGCGCACGAGGCTGGCTGGACGTGGGACATTGGCCTCAACGGTTCGCGCGGCATTGGTTGCATCTACTCCAGCGACCACATGAGTGACGACCGCGCGGCCGACATCCTTCACGCCTACCTGGGGTCCAGGCATCAAGACGTGGTACCCCACCGCATTGCATTTGCAGCCGGCTACCGCGAGCAGCAGTGGGTCAAAAACTGTGTGGCCGTGGGTTTGTCGGCGGGCTTTTTGGAGCCACTGGAATCCACGGGTCTGGTACTCATTGAAGCCGCCGTTGGCATGATTGCCGAAATGCTGCCGCACAGCGGCTCCATGCAGGCTCCGGCACGCCGCTTCAACCAGCTGATGACTGCGCGCTTTGAGAACATCGTCAACTTCTTAAAGCTGCACTATGCCTTGAGCCAGCGCCAAGAGCCCTTCTGGCGCGACAACGCGCAGGCCGCGTCCATCCCCGACCAATTGGCAGACTTGCTGGAGCAATGGAAACTGCGACCGCCCGGCCGCTTTGACTTTGTGCTGGACACCGAGACCTTTGCCTTCTTCAACTACCAGTACATTCTCTACGGCATGGGCTTCCAGACCGATCTGAGCGCGGGCCGCGATGACTTCCCACAAGTGGAAGAAGCCAACAAACTCTTTGCAAAGATCAAGCGCTTTGGCGACCGTGCGCTGGTTGACCTGCCCAGCCACCGCGCGCTCATCCAGCAGATTCACGCACAGGCCGGCCGGGCACCACTGGGTACGGCTGCGGCTGGCATGGGTGCCCATACCCTGCACACCAGCATGAAATCTTAGGCGCTATTCATTTGATAGCTTCTATCGCATGTAATTCGAGGGCTAGAGGCCTTTTTTATCTACAACAACTGCCGCGAGCACGCAAAATATGATCACCGTACACCACCTCGAAACATCCCGTTCACAGCGCGTACTGTGGTTGCTGGAAGAACTGGGCGTCCCGTACGAAATCAAGCTTTACCAGCGCGATCCACAGACCAAGCTAGCCCCGGCATCGCTCAAAGCCATACACCCCTTGGGCAAGTCGCCCGTCATCACCGATGGGACCGAAACCATAGCCGAGTCTGGTGCCATTTTGGAATACCTCGTGGAGCGCTATGGCGCGCAAGCGTCGGGCAAACTAACGAACGACCTGGCGAACCTGCAACCTGCCGTGGGCACGCCCGCCTACCGGCAGTCACGCTTCTGGATGCACTACGCCGAGGGCTCGCTCATGAACTGGCTGGTGATGAAGCTGGTCTTCACCACCATCCCCACCCAGCCCATGCCCTTCTTCGTGCGCCCCATTGCGCGGGAACTCTGCGCCAAGGTGCAAGCCAAACTGATTGACCCCAACGTGGCCACTGCGCTGGCGTTTATTGAAAGCCACTTGGGCACACACACTTGGTTTGCAGGCGAGCAGATCAGCATCGCGGATTTTCAGATGAGCTTTGCGGTAGAGGCCGCACTGTCACGTGGTGCAGATGCCAAGCAGTTCCCCCGGCTGGCTGCATACAGGGACCGCATGGTGGCGCGGCCTGCTTATCAGCGGGCGGTTGCGAAGGGTGGGCCGGTGGTGATGGGTTGAGGGTGTTCGAAATACGTTGTCGTCGCAACGTTTGTAGTACCAGAGCCTATGGCAAAAGACCCCGCCTCGTACTGTCAAATGCCCAGAAATCGGCAGGCCCCTTTGCCATAGGCTCTGCGAAGTTTTCGAACTCTTGAGGGGATATTCCCAATCCAAATGACGGTGTTCACAAAGCAGTTTTCACCCGTCCATCACGTCGTCGTCCGAACTAAGTATGAGTCCAACGAAATTCAAAAGAATTTTCTTTGTTTTTGTCGGTGCAATTTGCGCGTTGTTCATCGCTGCCTTAGCAATGAATCGTGAGGCTGCAGCATCTGCATTGATTGGTTTCTCCGACTTCAAAGAAGTAGCACCCGCTGTTTTTATAGAGCCGGGTCTGTCACCAGAGGACACCGCACGGTTTCTCGCCTTCGTTGAAGAGGCTAAAGCACGTATTTCCAGCACCTATGGAAGTTATTCGGCGCAATCGGTTCTTATCATCGGCAATTCGCAAAAGATGCTGCGCTATGGGAACGGCTATGGAACCTCCCATTTTCTTCCGTGGACGTCGTACGTGGTGATTGGCCAGAACGGGCAAAACGTTGACGTTGTAGCGCATGAGCTGGCGCATGCCGAACTTGTCCAGCGCGTTGGCTATTGGAAAAGGATGACGCAAATTCCGGCATGGTTTGAAGAAGGCATTGCAATGCAAGTGGACTACCGAAAGCCATTCGACATAGGCAATTTCAGTAGCAGGGATCGCGTGGGCAAAGAGAACTTGTGGTGGCAAGCGCAGTTCAATTCCGGTGGGAGGGACGCAGTCATGTTCAACTATGCTTGGTCCAAGGAATTGGTTCGGTCATGGAGGCTCAAGCACCCACAAAATAGATTTCACGAATTGGCGGAAGAGATTCGAGAGGGTAGAAGCTTTGAAGAAGCATTTGCCCACAGTGCGGCTAAAAACTAGCAAGGCGATGAAGTCGAAAGTCTCCCGCGGATACTGTCGATGCACTTCAAGCCATGGTGGCGGATGTTGCATTCTGGCGCGCACCATGCGCAACGCGCTACGCTGGACAGGAATACACCGAAGCCAGCGCATTGAACATCACCAACTCCACCGGCATATCAGCCTCATATACACCGGTATTGCGCGAGAGCTCGCTGTCAAACAGGCTTTTGGCCATGCGTGGCTCCAGGCGTCGACCGCTTTTGCAGATGGTTGGTGCGGTGCCTTTTCGCACGGCTTGCGCATGTGTCTCAAGAACACCTTCCATGACGCCAACCAGGTAGTACTGCACATAAAGCGCGCCCTGCTTGGCATCTGACTTCTCCAGCGCCCGCAGTTCGCGGATCGACATAGCCGACGCCTGGCTGCAGACGGTGCACGCCATCAAAGCTGTCACCACCATTGACCCAAGCCGCTTAGGAACAAAGAATGTTTGCATGGTCATTGGTCGCCTAGATGAGGTGTTTCTTACCGTTCGTGCTGGCGAAACAGTCTAGGACCACAGCGTGCACTCACCGCAAGCCAACCCATGCGGCTCGCGATGAACCTTTGGCTTTACTTCAACCGCATTTCCGCCGCCTGCGCGTGGGCTTGGAGCCCTTCACCATAGGCCAGTGTTGCGGCGATGGGGCCCAGAACCTGCGCACCGGCTTCGCTCACTTCAATGATGCTGGAGCGCTTTTGAAAGTCGTATACACCCAAGGGGCTGGAGAAGCGCGCGGTGCCGCTGGTGGGCAGCACGTGGTTGGGGCCAGCGCAGTAGTCGCCCAATGACTCGCTGGTGAAGGCACCCAAGAAAATAGCGCCTGCATGCTTGAGCAGCGGCTCCCAGCGGTGTGGGTCTTGGCTGGATACTTCCAGATGCTCGGGGGCGATTTGGTTGCTGATGTCGCAGGCCTCTTGCATGCTACGGGTCAGGATGAGTGCACCGCGGTCGTTCAGCGACTTGGCGATGATCTCTGCGCGGGGCATGGTGGGCAACAGGCGGTTGATGGCGGCCTGCACCGCGTCGATATACGCGGCATCGGGGCACAACAGAATGCTCTGGGCCAGCTCGTCGTGCTCGGCCTGGCTGAACAAATCCATGGCCACCCAGTCGGGTGGCGTGGTGCCATCGGCCAGCACCAAAATTTCGCTAGGGCCAGCAATCATGTCGATGCCGACGGTGCCAAAAACGCTGCGCTTGGCGGCGGCCACATAGGCGTTGCCGGGGCCTGTGATCTTGTGCACGGCGGGAATGGTGCCCGTGCCATAGGCCAACGCGGCTACTGCCTGTGCGCCGCCAATGGTGAAGGCGCGGGTAACACCGGCCACATAGGCTGCGGCCAGCACCATGGCATTTTTCTCGCCATGGGGGGTGGGTACGACCATGATGATCTCCCCTACCCCCGCCACGTGGGCGGGTATAGCATTCATCAACACGGACGATGGATAGGTGGCCTTGCCGCCGGGCACGTAAATGCCGACGCGGTCGAGCGGCGTAACCTTTTGGCCTAACAAGCTTCCATGTTCGTCCCGGTAGCTCCAGCTCTCGCCACTGGCCCGCTTTTGTGCTTCGTGATAACTGCGCACTCTTCTGGCGGCAGCCTGCAAAGCATCGCGCTGTTGCGCGGGAATACTGTCAAACGCGGCCTTCAGTTCAGCTTGCGTCAGCTCCAGCTCGGCCACGGTGTCGGCCTCTACATGGTCCCAACGGGCGGTGTACTCCAGCACCGCAGCATCGCCGCGCTGCTGCACGTCTTGCAAAATCGCCGCTACGCTGGTTTCAATCGCCGTGTCCGTATCCGCAGACCAATGCAGGCGCGCTTTAAATTGAGCATCAAATTGGCTGTCGGCCGTTGAAAGACGTGCGGGAGCAGCTACCAAATTCATAGCATATACTTTTAAAAATTGTCGGATGGGCTACGCCCCCACCGCGCCGGCAAAGGCGTCAATGATTTTGCGAAGGGGTTCGCGCTTGAGTTTGAGCGCGGCTTGGTTCACCACCAGGCGTGAGCTGATCTCCATGATCTGCTCTACTTCTACTAAGTGGTTGGCCTTGAGCGTGTTGCCGGTGGAGACCAAATCGACGATTGCATCTGCCATGCCAACCAGCGGTGCCAGCTCCATGCTGCCGTAGAGCTTGATTAAATCTACGTGCACGCCTTTGCTGGCAAAAAACTCACGGGCAATGGCCACGTATTTGGTAGCCACTGTCAGGCGGGAGCCCTGTTTAACAGCCGAGGCGTAATCAAAATCTGCCCGCACCGCCACGCTGATGCGGCACTTGGCGATCTGCAAATCCAGCGGCTGGTACAAGCCCTGGCTGCCGTGCTCCAGCAGCGTGTCTTTGCCCGTAATGCCCAAATCCGCACCGCCATATTGCACATAGGTGGGCACATCGGTGGCGCGCACCACCAATACACGCACGTCGGGCAAGTTGGTGTCTAGGATCAGCTTGCGGGACTTTTCAGGATCGTCCAGCACCTCAATGCCGGCGGCCTTGAGCAGTGGCAGGGTTTCTTCAAAGATGCGACCTTTGGATAGAGCCAGGGTAATCATGTGGTTCACTTTATTCAGGCGGACAACACCACCCACTCGGCGGGCGTGTGGGCTTTGATCGACAGGGCGTGCACTTCGTCGGTCTTCATGCGATCGCCCATGGCGGCATACACCTTTTGGTGGCGGGTGATGGTGCGCACGCCTTCAAATGTGGCTGACACGACAGTGGCATACCAGTGGCGGCCATCGCCCTGCACATGACACAAGTCGCACACGATGTGGCTTTCGATCAGGGACTGAATTTCTTCTGCGGTCATAAGGGTAATAGGTTCAACTACGAATTTTGTAACCCGTGCGTAGCAGGTGCATGGCAACCACGCTCACTACGGCAAAGGCCGATCCCACGATGCCCAGGCTCAGCCAGGGTGATGCATCGCTCACGCCAAAGAAGCCGTAGCGAAAGCCGTCGATCATGTAAAAAAATGGGTTGACGTGGCTGGCAGCTTGCCAGAACGCAGGCAGTGACTGAATGGAATAAAACACGCCGCTCAAAAACGTCATGGGCATGATGACAAAGTTTTGAAACGCCGCCAGTTGGTCAAATTTTTCTGCCCACAACCCTGCAATCAGACCCAGTGCGCCCATCAGACCGGCACCCAACAACGCAAATGCAATGATCCACAACGGTGCAGCAAAACCCAATGGCGCAAACCACATGGCAACCAGTAAGACGCCAGCGCCCACCACCAAGCCCCGCACAATGGACGACAAAACGTAGGCCACAAACCAGCTGCGGTGGGACAGTGGTGTGAGCAGCAAGAAGACCAAATTGCCCATGATCTTGCTCTGAATCAGCGACGATGAACTGTTGGAAAAGGCGTTTTGGAGCACGCTCATCATGACTAGCCCCGGCACCAAGAAAGCCGTGTAGCGCACAGACTCATAAACCTTCACGTGGTCTTCCAGCACATGGCCAAAGATCAGCAAATACAGCATGGCGGTGAGCACGGGTGCTGCTACGGTCTGGAAGCCGACCTTCCAGAAGCGCAATACTTCCTTGTAGAAAAGCGTTTGCCAATCGGTCATGATGCTTTGGCCCCCACGCTTGCCACTTCAGGTTCCCTGGCATGGCGGTTCATGATGTCAATGAACACATCTTCCAGATCGGCCTTACGCATTTCAACGTCTTCTACCACCAGCCCCGACTCGCGCACTGCCGCCAAATACTGTTCGATTTCCAGCGCATTGTGGGCCGGTAGCTGGACCACGCTGCCGGTCACGCGCGCGCGCGCCGCCAAAGCTGGCGGCAAGGCACCCGTGGTCTTGAAACGCAGTACGTTGCCCGACGCTGCCTTCAGCAATGCACTGGTGCGGTCTAGTGCCACGATGCGCCCTGTCTGCAGCATGGCAATGCGCCCGCACAGCGCTTCAGCTTCTTCCAAGTAATGGGTAGTCAGCAATACGGTGTTGCCTTGCTTGTTCAGTTTGGATACGAATTGCCACAGCGTTTGCCGCAACTCGACATCCACCCCCGCAGTCGGCTCGTCGAGCACAATGACTGGCGGTTTGTGTACCAACGCTTGTGCCACCAGCATACGGCGCTTCATGCCGCCGGACAGCTGGCGCATATTCGCACCCGCTTTGTCGGCTAGGCCCAGGCTGTCGAGCAATTCGTCAATCCAGGCATCGTTATTGCGAATGCCAAAATACCCGGACTGAAACCGCAATGCTTCACGCACATTGAAAAAAGGATCAAACACCAGCTCTTGCGGAACGATGCCCAGCTTACGACGCGCTTGTTCGTAATCGGTTTGCACGTCGCTCCCCAGCACGGTCACACGCCCACTGGTGGCACGGGTCAAACCGGCCAGGATGCTGATCATTGTGGTTTTGCCAGCGCCGTTGGGCCCGAGCAACCCAAAGAATTCACCCGCCTCAATGTCGAGTTGCACATTGTCCAATGCCAAAAACGTGGAGCCTTTCGGGCCACGTGGCGACGGATATTGTTTGGAAACAGACTGAAAGGAAATGGCAGACATGGAGACCGCCATTTTAGGCGACCAGGATTTAGGCAGAAGGCAACAGCGACTCGATGCCGTACAACGCAGCCAAATCGCTGAGATGCTGCGGTTGGCCCTGCACCACCAGCGCCTTACCAGCCCGTTGACAGTTGCGCCGCAATTCGAGCAACACCGCCAACGCCGACGAATCGAAACGCTGCAATGGCTTGGCGTCGACCACGACAGGAGACGCTTCAGCATCCATGCCCGCGATCAGCTGTGCCAGGCAGGCGTTGGCCAGATCGTGTGTCAGTTCGGCGGGCAAACTCAACACATCAGGCCTTTTTGCCGTTGGCTTTGTTGCGCTCTGTCAGCGTTGTAATCAAACCCTCAACACCCTTGGCGTTGATCTCTTGGGCAAACTGGCTGCGGTAAGTCTCGACCAACCAAACGCCCAATACATTGAGGTTGTAAATGCGCCATCCTGCGCCCTGGCCGGGTGTCTTTTCCAGGCGGTAGTCGAGTTGGATGGATTCACCGCTACCTTTGATCTCGGAACGAACCAGCACTTCTTTGTCTTCAGCCGCTGCACGCAGAGGCTTCATGGTGATGGTTTGGTCGCTAACCTGCGCCAGTGCGCCTGCATACGTGCGTACGAGCAAAATCTTGAACTCGTCTTGCAAACGTTTTTGCTGCTCAGGTGTCGCCTGACGCCAAGCCGGGCCCACGGCTGATGCAGTCATGCGTTGAAAATTGACATTGGGCATGATGCGCGAGTCAACCAATGCAACCACTTTGGCAGTGTCACCTGCGCGCATGGCCTTGTCTTTTTTGATAGTGTCCAACACATCTGTCGACAGGCGCTTGATCAATGCGTCGGGCGCTTCATCTTCAGCGTGGACCATGGGTGCGGCAAGCGCGGCTGTGACCATCGTCAACAGTACGAGGGTTTGGCGCAAAAAAGTTCGTTTCATTGTCGTTCCGTTCACTTTACTAATTTCTATGTCTTAACGCTTCAGGGCTTAGCCGGTGCACTGTAGTCTGGCGAAATATCTTCTTCGTCGGGAGGATTGCCGTCGTAGACCTGGTTACGGCGGCGTTGTAGGTATGCATCCCGGGTGAAGCTGTATTTGTCCAGCGCAGCCTCAGAGACCACATCCCCGGCCTTCAGATACTGAGAGCGCTTATCGACCAGGTTAAGAACGGTTAAACCATTGCGGACGTCGTCGTCATTGACGTTGCGAACCGGGTTTCCTTTGATGTCGATCGATAGCGCAGCAGTATCGCGCAAAGTCGACGAACCCAGTAAGGGCAAGACAACGTATGGCCCGGCGCCCATACCCCATCGCCCCAGAGTCAGTCCAAAATTGGCGGGATGGCGCTCCATCTTCATTTCGCTGGCAATGTCGAGAAATCCGCCAAACCCAAATGTCGTATTGATGAGAAACCGACCAAAGCTGTCGGCCGTATCCAAACCGCGAAACTGCAAGGCATTGTTAACACCAGACCACACGTCTTCCAGGTTATTGAAGAAGTTTTCAACGCCTGTTCTCATCCAGCTTGGCAAGGTATTTTTGTACGCTGTAGCTACGGGTTTGACCACGGCACCATCTACTGCGTCATTGAATCCGAACACCGTGCGGTTCCAGGATTCCATGGGATCCCGCGGATCTTTGTAAGGAACGGCACTGCACGCTTGCAACAACAAAACTGCGCCCAGCAAGATACCGCTAGCCAATCGGGACCAGCCAGCTTTTCGCGGCCGTGCCGTTTCACAGTGAACTATTTCGTTCGAATTCATTTCTTGTCAGGACCTGAGCTCGGACCTTCCGCAGCTTTGCTATACAAAAATTGACCGATTAAATTTTCCAAAACAACCGCCGATTGCGTGGAGCCAATGACATCGCCAGCGACCAAATTGGTGTCTGCGGACCCGGCTTCAATACCAACGTATTGCTCACCCAGCAAGCCACTCGTCAAGATTTTCAGAGAGCTGTCTTTGGGAAAGGCATAGCGACTTTCAAGGGCGAGAACCACGCGGGCTTGAAACGTTTTGTCGTCGAACACCAAAGACTGCACGCGGCCTACAACCACACCACCGCTGCGCACAGCGGCGTCGCGCTTGAGACCGCCGACATTGTCAAACTTGGCGGTCACTTGGTAAGTCGCCTGAAAATTCAGAGACAACAGATTGGCCGACTGGAGTGCCAAAAACAATATGGCGACACCCCCAATGAGGACAAACAAACCAACCCATACATCAATCTTGGAACGCTGCATAAACTTTCCCTTTTAACAGTTGAGGACAGTGCTGCGCACAGGACTGTCCCGCAAAATATCTAAATCGTAAACATCATCGCGGTGAGGATGAAATCAAGTGCAAGCACCGAGAGCGATGCCACCACCACCGTACGGGTGGTTGCACTGGCGACACCTTCAGGCGTGGCCTGCGCCTCAAAACCCTGAAAGACCGCAATAAAAGTAACGGTCAAACCGAATACGATGCTCTTGACGATTCCATTACCCACATCGTCCCACACATCCACACCACCTTGGATCTGACTCCAAAAAGAGCCCCCATCTACACCAATCATCAGGACACCAACAACCCAGCCGCCAATCACGCCCATGGCGCTAAACACTGCCGCAAGCAAGGGCATGGAAATCACGCCCGCCCAAAAACGCGGAGCCAATACCCGCTGAATGGGGTCAACTGCCATCATTTCCATCACACTGATCTGCTCACCGGCTTTCATCAGGCCAATTTCCGCGGTCAGTGATGTGCCGGCCCGCCCTGCAAACAGCAATGCGGTCACGACAGGGCCCAGTTCACGCACCAGGCTCAATGTCACCAACAAACCCAATGCTTCAGACGAGCCATAGCGCTGCAGGGTGTAATAGCCTTGCAAACCGAAAACAAACCCGACAAATAGCCCCGAAATCGCAATGATGGCCAGCGAATAATTTCCAAGGAAATGGATCTGGTCACGTACCAGGCCAAAACGCCGGAACGTTGGCACGACCGACACGAGCAACCGATAAAACAAACGGGCTGCATAGCCCAGATTGGCCATCTTGGTGCGGGTCGCGAATCCCACATCGGCGGGCTTGTACCAGGTCATTGTGCTACTCCGTACTGCTGCTCTTGCGTTGCACCCGCGCCAAAATCGTCATCAACAGACACCGCAGGGTAATGGAAGCGAACCGGCCCGTCCGACAGCGCGTTGACATATTGGTATACGAGTGGGTCCGTGCTGTGCAAGACCTCTTGGGGGGTACCCTGTGCAGCGATTTTCCCATTGGCCAAAATAATCACATGGTCAGCAATGGCAAATGTTTGTTCCAGCTCGTGCGAGATAAATATGCTGGTCAGGCCCATGGTGTCATTGAGCTGGCGAATCAGTTGTGCAGATGTACCCACTGATATGGGATCGATACCCGAAAAAGGCTCGTCATACATCACCAACTCGGGGTCCAGCGCAATAGCCCGTGCCAAAGCAACCCGGCGCGCCATACCGCCCGACAGAGCGCTGGGCATCATGTGCCGTGCACCGCGCAAACCTACGGCGTTGAGCTTCATCAGCACAATGTCATGGATCATGCCGTCGGACAAATCAGTGTGCTCACGCAGCGGGAACGCTACGTTGTCGTACACATTCAAATCGGCAAACAGTGCCCCAAATTGGAACAGCATGCCCATGCGCCTTCGCACTGCATATAGCGCGGTGGAATCCATCAGGGTGACATCCTGCCCATCAAACAGCATCTGACCGCTTTGCGCACGATTCTGGCCACCGATGAGTCTCAAAATGGTGGTCTTGCCGCCGCCCGAGGCCCCCATAAGTGCAGTAACTTTGCCCCGTGGAACACGCAGGGACACGTTGTCCAGAATGATGCGCGCGCCATACCCGAAGGTCAGGTTACGCAGTTCTACAAGGGAATTGGACGGGTTTGGAGCCATAAAAAACAAAAGCCGGTCGATTTCCGGCTCTTGGATGATAAAGGATTCGCGTTAACCCTTGTATTTGGTATGTATCACCGCGGCAAATCGCTTGCGCCCATGAGGTACTCGTCCACTGCACGGGCCGCCTGCCGGCCTTCACGAATCGCCCAGACAACCAGGCTCTGACCACGCCGAATATCGCCTGCCGCAAAAACGCGAGCTACGCTGGTTGCATAGCCCCCGTTGAAGTCAGTGCTCGCTTTGGCATTTCCACGGGCATCTTTTTCAACGCCAAACGCTTCCAAAATAGTCGCCACAGGGTGGACAAAACCCATTGCCAACAGGACCAAATCGGCCTTGAGGATCTGCTCACTGCCGGCAACTTCTACCATCTTGCCGTCTTTCCATTCGACGCGAACGGTCTTGAGACCCGTCACTTTGCCTTTTTCACCAATAAATTCCTTGGTGGAAATGGCAAATTCACGCGAACAGCCTTCGTCGTGGCTAGAGCTGGTGCGCAACTTAATGGGCCAGTAGGGCCAGGTCATGGGGCGGTTTTCTTCAACCGGCGGCTGGGGCATGACTTCGAATTGCGTCACGCTGGCCGCACCGTGGCGATTGCTGGTGCCTACGCAGTCTGAGCCGGTATCGCCTCCGCCAATCACGATGACATGCTTGCCATCAGCGCGCAACTGGCTCTTGAGCTTGTCACCTGCGTTGACCTTGTTTTGCTGCGGCAAAAATTCCATGGCGAAATGGACGCCGTCGAGATCGCGGCCCGGCACCGGCAGGTCACGCGACTGCTCGGAGCCGCCAGTCAACAGGACTGCATCAAAGTCCTTTTGCAGTTGGGCTGGGGAAATCGTCTCCTTGGCCCAGTTGGTCACTTTGGAGTCCTTGGGCATTTCGCCGATTAGGACGCCCGTGCGGATGGTGACGCCTTCCTTGGTCATCTGATCAACCCGTCGGTCGATATGCGACTTTTCCATTTTGAAATCTGGAATGCCATAACGCAGCAGGCCGCCGACTCGGTCGTTCTTTTCGAACAAAGTCACGTCATGCCCGACGCGAGCCAACTGCTGAGCGGCTGCCATACCTGCAGGTCCGGACCCGACGACGGCTACTTTTTTACCGGTCTTGTGTTTGGCAGGTTGCGCCAGTACCCAGCCTTCAGCCCAGGCGCGATCGATGATGGCGTGTTCGATGGACTTGATGCCAATGGCATCGTCATTCACATTGAGTACGCATGCAGCCTCACACGGTGCGGGGCAAATCCGGCCCGTGAACTCAGGGAAGTTGTTGGTGCTGTGCAGCGTGTCGATGGCGGCTTTCCAGTCATCGCGGTACACCATGTCGTTGAAATCGGGAATGATGTTGTTGACCGGGCAACCATTGTTGCAAAACGGTGTACCGCAATCCATGCAGCGGGCCGCTTGCTTTTGGGACTGCGCTTCGTCCAATCCGATGACAAACTCTTTGTAGTGTTTCAGGCGCTCACCTACCGGCTTATAGCCTTCTTCGATGCGCTCAAACTCCATGAAACCAGTAACTTTTCCCATGATTCGTCCTACTTTCTTCTAGTCAGTTGAGAGCAGCGCAGTTGGCCTTCCACCAAACTGCACTGCCCCGCAAAGTCATTAGCCAGCCGATTTTGCTACCTTTTTTGTAGCTGCCTGTGCAGCCTTTACGGGGACTGATGCCATTTTCTTGGCATTGATCTCACCCAAAGCCCGCTTGTATTCGTTAGGGAACACTTTGACGAACTTGGCCCGTGCGGTGTCCCACTCATCGAGCAACTCACGGGCACGCTTGCTGCCGGTCCAGCGGTTGTGGTCTTCCAGCAGCTTGCGTAGCTGTGCCTCATCGCTCTGGCCGCGGTGCCAGATGGCTTTGTCGATCGTGGCTTCTTGCTCGGCTGTGGTCAGCACTTTCTCCATGGAGACCATGGCCGTGTTGCAACGTTTGGCGAACTGTCCGTCTTCGTCGTACACATAGGCGATGCCGCCACTCATACCGGCTGCGAAGTTACGCCCGGTCTTGCCCAACACCGCCACCGTACCGCCGGTCATGTATTCACAACCGTGGTCGCCCGTGCCTTCTACGACTGCAGTAGCACCCGACAGGCGTACCGCAAAGCGCTCGCCGCCAACGCCACTAAAGAAAGCTTCACCCGCAGTGGCTCCGTACATCACGGTATTTCCAACAATGGTATTGCTCACAGCAACGCCACGGAAATCGATGCTGGGGCGTACCACAATGCGGCCGCCCGACAGGCCCTTGCCGGTGTAATCGTTTGCGTCGCCGATCAAATACAAAGTAATTCCGTTCGTCAGGAACGCACCAAAGGACTGGCCGCCGGTTCCCTCCAGCTGAATGCGAATGGTGTCATCTGGCAGGCCTTCGGGATGTACCTTCGTCACAGCACCGGACAACATCGCGCCGACCGAGCGGTTGACGTTGCGTGCCACTTCCATGAACTGCACTTTTTCGCCCTTGTCGATGGCAGCACGGCTCTTGGCAATTAGCACATTGTCCAAAGCCTTCTCCAAACCATGTTCTTGCGTAAGAGTTTGGAAGCGTGGCACATCCGCTGGCACTTGCGGCTGCGCAAACAGGCGGCCAAAGTCCAGACCCTGGGCTTTCCAGTGCTCAATGCCTTTGCGCATATCGAGCAGGTCCGCGCGACCAACCAGGTCGTCAAACTTGCGAATGCCCAACTGGGCCATGATCTGGCGGACTTCTTCGGCGATGAAGAAGAAATAGTTGACCACGTGTTCGGGCTTGCCGGAGAACTTTTTGCGCAGCGCCGGGTCTTGCGTGGCCACACCCACCGGGCAGGTGTTCAGGTGGCACTTGCGCATCATGATGCAGCCCTCCACCACCAGCGGGGCTGTGGCGAAGCCGAACTCATCGGCACCCAGCAGGGCACCAATGGCCACATCGCGGCCCGTCTTCATCTGGCCATCGGCCTGCACACGGATACGGCTGCGCAAGCGATTTAGCACCAAGGTTTGCTGGGTTTCGGCCAGCCCGATTTCCCATGGGCTTCCACAATGTTTGATAGACGACCAGGGCGAAGCGCCCGTGCCGCCGTCGTGCCCGGCAATCACCACGTGATCAGCCTTGCACTTGGCCACACCAGCAGCAATCGTACCGACGCCGATTTCAGACACCAGCTTGACACTGATATCGGAGTGCGGTGCCACATTCTTCAAATCGTGAATCAACTGGGCCAAGTCCTCGATCGAATAGATATCGTGGTGCGGCGGTGGCGAGATCAGGCCCACACCGGGCACCGAGTGGCGCAGGCGGCCAATGTAGTCGGACACCTTGCCACCGGGCAATTGACCACCCTCACCGGGCTTGGCACCTTGGGCCATCTTGATCTGGATCTGGTCGGCACTGTTGAGGTACTCGGCAGTGACGCCAAAGCGGCCGGATGCGACCTGCTTAATGCGCGAACGCAGGCTGTCACCGGCGCTCAGGGGGATGTCCACCTCGACCACATCTTTGCCAATGATGTCGGCCATGGTTTGGCCCTGCTTGATCGTGATGCCTTTCAGTTCCTGGCGATAGCGCGCGGGATCTTCACCACCCTCACCGGTGTTGCTCTTACCGCCGATGCGGTTCATGGCAATGGCCAACGTGGCGTGGGCCTCGGTACTGATGGAGCCCAGCGACATAGCACCCGTTGCAAAGCGTTTGACGATTTCCTTGGCAGGTTCGACTTCGTCTACGGGGATGGCTTTTGCCGGATCGATCTTGAACTCAAACAGGCCACGCAGTGTTAGATGGCGCTTGCTTTGGTCGTTAACCAGTTGGGCGTATTCCTTGTAGGTGTTCCAGTTGTTGGAGCGCGTGCTGTGCTGCAGCTTGGCGATGGTGTCGGGCGTCCACATGTGCTCTTCGCCACGGGTGCGCCAGGCGTATTCACCGCCAGCATCCAGCGCGTTGGCGAGCACCGGATCAGCACCATATGCAGCCGCATGCATGCGGATGGCTTCTTCGGCAATTTCGAAAACGCCGATGCCTTCAACCCGGCTGGGCGTGCCCGTGAAATACTTGGCAACGGTAGCACTGGAGAGGCCAATGGCTTCAAACAACTGGGCTCCGCAATAGCTCATGTAGGTGCTCACACCCATCTTCGACATGATCTTGGACAGGCCCTTGCCGATCGCCTTTACGTAGTTGTAGATGGCCTTGTCAGCACTCAAATCACCCGGCAGGTCTTTGTGCATGCTCGCCAGCGTTTCCATAGCCAGGTAGGGGTGCACGGCTTCAGCGCCATAGCCCGCCAACACAGCAAAATGGTGTACCTCGCGCGCAGTGCCTGTCTCGACCACGAGGCCGGCGGTGGTGCGCAGACCTTCAATGACCAGATGTTGATGGATGGCAGACAGCGCCAACAGCGCAGGAATAGCCACCTGTGTAGGGCTTACTCCACGGTCGCTGATGATGAGAATGTTTTTGCCACTCTTGATCGCATCCACCGCTTCAGCGCAAAGTGAGGCCAATTTGGCTTCTACACCTTCGTGACCCCAGACCAGCGGATAAGCGATGTCCAGCGTATAGCTGCGGAACTTGCCTTGCGTGTGCTTTTCAATGCCGCGGAGCTTGGCCATATCGGCAAAGTCCAGCACAGGTTGGCTGACCTCCAGGCGCATGGGCGGGTTGACGTGGTTGATATCCAGCAAGTTGGGCTTGGGGCCAATGAAGGACACCAGCGACATGACAATCGCTTCGCGAATCGGATCGATTGGCGGATTGGTCACCTGGGCGAACAACTGCTTGAAGTAGTTGTACAGCGGCTTGTTCTTGTCGCTCAAAACCGCCAACGGGCTGTCATTGCCCATAGAGCCAATGGCTTCTTCGCCGTTGGCAGCCATGGGGCTCATCAAGAACTTGATGTCTTCCTGTGTATAGCCAAACGCCTGCTGGCGATCGAGCAGCTCGGGTGTGACATGGCTCGCAGCTGACGCTTGCGGCTCCGTTGCGCCAACAGGCTGTTCCTGGGCCGACTCACCGGCCACCGGTGTATCCACATCATCCAGTCGAATGCGCAGGTTTTCAATCCACTGTGTGTAGGGCTTGCTGTTGGCCAGATTCGACTTGAGCTCCTCGTCATCGATCATGCGCCCCTGCTCCAAATCGATCAGGAACATCTTGCCCGGCTGCAGACGCCATTTGCGAACAATCTTATTCTCCGGAACCGGCAGTACGCCAGATTCGGAACCCATGATCACCAAGTCATCATCGGTGATGCAATAGCGTGAGGGACGAAGGCCGTTGCGGTCCAGCGTGGCACCGATTTGGCGGCCATCGGTAAACACGATCGATGCAGGGCCGTCCCACGGCTCCAACATGGCGGCGTGGTACTCATAGAACGCGCGGCGACGCGGATCCATGGTGGTGTGTTGCTCCCAGGGCTCAGGAATCATCATCATCACGGCCTGGCTGATGGGGTAGCCAGACATGGTCAGCAATTCCAGGCAGTTGTCGAACGTGGCGGTGTCGGACTGGTCGGCAAAACTGATGGGGTAGAGCTTTTGCAGATCGGCACCCAGTACTGGCGAGGCCATCACGCCTTCGCGGGCCTTCATCCAGTTGTAGTTGCCTTTAACGGTATTGATTTCACCGTTGTGCGCTACATAACGATAAGGGTGTGCTAGCGGCCATTCTGGGAAAGTATTGGTAGAAAAGCGCTGGTGCACCAGCCCCAGGGCGGAGACACAACGCGCGTCTTCCAGATCCTTGAAGTACACGCCCACCTGGTCGGCCAGCAACAGGCCTTTGTAGACCACGGTGCGGCTGCTCATGCTGGGCACGTAGTACTCTTTGCTGTGCTTGAGTTGCAAATTTTGGATCGCGGCGCTGGCGGTTTTGCGGATCACGAAGAGTTTGCGCTCCAGCGCGTCTTGCACGATGACATCTTGGCCCCGCCCGATAAACACCTGGCGCTGGATGGGTTCTTTTTCGCGCACGGTGGGCGACATGGGCATGTCACGGTTGACGGGCACATCGCGCCATCCCAGGAGGACCTGCCCTTCTGCCTTGATGGCGCGCTCCATCTCCTGCTCACAGGCCAAACGGGATGCATGCTCCTTGGGTAGGAACACCATGCCCACGCCGTATTCACCGGGTGGCGGTAAGGTGACGCCAATGGAGCCATCAGGCGCTTCGCCAGCACGCGCCATTTCCTCGCGATACAGTGCATCAGGGATTTGAATCAAGATGCCCGCGCCATCTCCCATGAGCTTGTCTGCACCCACCGCACCCCGATGGTCCAGGTTTTCCAGAATCTTCAGCGCGTTCTTGACGATGTCGTGGGACTTGGTGCCCTTGATATGCGCGACAAAGCCGACGCCACACGCGTCATGTTCGTGTTCCTTGGAATACAAACCGTTGTTCTGAAGATGTTGGATTTCGGCTGCCGTGGTCATGGCATTCTCCTGAGTATTTGCAATGGACATGAAGAATACTGCAATGCAACAAGAATGCCAAGTGAAATAAATGGGGTCAGATTCCAATTACTTACCGCACACATTCGATTCATAAGAATCGGGGACAAATCAAAAATGATAGCAAATAGTCCAGCAATTACGAGGGCTAGAGGTGAATTTTATCGATGGTGGCTAAGCTAGTAGTCAAGGCCTCACCCAGTTCTTACGCGCCAGATGCATGACCAACTTTTGCAGATTTTTTACAAATGGTGCCAGCGCAAGGTCCGTCTAGCCAGGGGAAGATCGGTTTCTGCCTGCAACTGCCCCGCACTGATGCCCGTTTGCACCATTTCGGTATACGCGGCCTACCGCCCTCGCATCGTCAAATGCCAAATCGCTATTCCATCAACCACGCGTTTGCGAACGATTCCTGGGCCGCCGGAAAATATTCAATCTGAAACGGCACCATGCTGTTGAACAAAAATAACAAGGCACTATCCCGCCAGCGCAGGTCACCGACGACAGCCATGCGAATGATGTGCTGCTTGATCGAGTGGTCTACATCAATATCATCCCAGCGCACCAGACCCTGCATGCCCTGTAAGCCGCTGTCCAGGTGAATCATGATCAGACACTTGCCATGCGCTTGCATCAGGTCATGGATCTTGTATTTGCTGGCATCAACCTCGGCCCGAAGCATTACCCCAGTAACGCGCACATCGACGCGGTTGGGGGACGTGAATTCAATTTGAATGGACATAAATGGCATCGATGATACGACCGCAGCCCGGTCGCTTTGTTGAGGTCAGCTGTGATTGGCTCATCCAACGACCAAAGTGAAAGCGTCTTTCACTTACTGGCTGCCAGCGGTCGGCCCGCCGCGCTTTTGGACACCCTGCGCGGCGTCAATTTCTGCAGGCCTTGCACAAAATCCGGCTCGCCCAGAGCCCATCCACGCAGGGCAGAGTCGGTCAAGGCCTGTTGCTGCCCCGCACTGATGCCCACTTGCACCAGCTCGGCATAGGCGGCCTCGCGGGCAAACGGTGTATTGCCAATGGCCCAAACCAGAGGGTGTGGGGTAATCAGCTTATCGTTAGCCACCCCGACGTAATGCGCATGACTGGACCACGGATAGTCCCGCGCGTGGCCCACCATGCCGGCGCGGACAGGATTCAAATCCACGTAGGCCATGCACGCCAAAAGATAGCGCTCGGACTGAATGAGTGTGGATTTGTAGCGCCCTTCCCACAGGGTGCCACTGCGTTTCTGCGTGTCGTTGAAATAGCGCACATACCGCCTTCCCACCGCTTGCATCATCAGTGGCAACCCATCGACCGTTTGAGGCGTGGCCAGGAGGTGAAAGTGGTTATCCATCAACACATAGGCATGTACTGCAACACCGTAACGGCGGGCACTTTCCTCCAGCAAATTCAACATCATTTGCCGGTCTGCTACCGATGCAAAAATGGCCTGTCGATTGTTGCCACGTTGAATAACGTGGTGTACATATCCGGGCAACGTCAGGCGTGAAAGGCGAGCCATGGGGCTATGTTGAATGTTCTAACGGATCGAGTTACGCCACTGGCGCTGCGTCCGCGCGTTGTCCCAGTTGATCGGGCAGTGCAAATCGGGTTGCCAAAAGATCCGTCAATCCGAATTCATGCAACAACGATTCCAGCCGCTGTGCCGCGGCGCGATGGCTCTTGCCGGTGTAGCGTGCAATGATGAGTTCATTCTTCATACTGTGCTCCCAGCCAACCAGTTCAGTTACGGTGACTTGATAGCCACAGGCCTCCAAGTAGAGGCACCGCAACACGTTGGTGATTTGACTACCCATTTCCCGGGTATGCAGGGGGTGACGCCACAGCTCCGCCAACGGCGTGCGACGCAATGACATAGCTTTGTTGGCGTTCAATGCTCTGGCAATCTCAGCCTGGCAGCAAGGCACCAAGACGAGGTATCGCGCCTGCTTGTGCAAAGCAAAGGCAATGGCATCATCCGTGGCCGTGTCACATGCATGCAAGGCCGTAACCATATCGATGCGATCCGGTAGCGCATCGGAGGCTGTGGACTCTGCCACACTCAAATTCAAAAACGACATGCGGGAAAACGCCAAACGTGCTGCCAATTCGCGGGACTTCTGCACGAGCTCCGCTCGCGTTTCGATTCCGTAGATCCTGCCACCGCTCAAATTCTTGAAAAACAAGTCGTAAATGATGAAGCCCAGATACGACTTCCCTGCACCATGGTCTGCCAACGTGGCAGATACACCGCCGCCGGGTAGCTCCAACAACAATTTTTCAATGAATTGGTACAGGTGGTAAACCTGTTTGAGCTTCCGACGTGAATCCTGATTGAGCTTGCCGTCTCGCGTCAAAATGTGCAGCTCTTTGAGCAGTTCAATGCTCTGGCCTGGTCGTATTTCTTCTGCCAACAGGGGCACGCTGGGTGTTTGCCCTCCCCGTGGATTGAGATTTGATTTTGATGACGACGATGGCTTTTTCATGCAGTGAGTTTGCCACGATCCGCCCGCGCTCCGACGCCCAGAGCTTCCCAGCCCGCAGTCCCAAGTTGTTCCATGGTGCGCATATTGGTTTCAAATATTGCCGAAGCATGCGGAAACGCTTTTACAGCCCGGTCCACACTCGCTTCGCGCAACAGGTGCAATGTGGGATAGGGCGAGCGATTGGTACAGTTGGTAATCGCGTCTGCTGTTGCGTCGGCAAACTGATACCGGGGATGCAGGCTGGCAATTTGAATGACGCCCTCTAGTGCGCGTCGGGCCAATAGGCGGTTTGCCTGCGCTAGAAAGTCATTGAAGACCAAAAACTCATCAAGCGCATCTGGCGCTATAAAAAGTGTAGTGTCACGCACGGTGTGGTCGAGGGCTAGCAGCCCATCAAGCTCTTGCTCCAGGTCGCCGAGCAAATCCTTGAATCCCACGGATCGGGTTACCGCAAAGTGAATTTGGCCTTTGACCGCAACCGACTTGGCAAATGGACATAGGTTCAACGCAATGACTGCGCGCTCTAGCCAGCGAGACGTATCGGCGATCACCTCTGCATCCGTGGCCGTCAAAATGTCGGTCATAGAAACCGATTCGGTTGCGCCACGATAAGCTTGGCCAGCTCATCCAGCAGCGCGTATTGGATCTTGACGGCTGGCCAGGTGGTTGTCACCACACCAAATCCATCCACATTGGCTAGCCTGAAGGCCAACAAGCCGTTGTCGTGGTCGGCGGTCATCGTGACGTTGCCGCGTGCCTTGGTGGTGTATTCAAACAGGATTTCCTGCAAGGTATTCTTTTCTGGATGCCGCACTTCTTTGCGCTCGTATTCAACATGACCATACGTCAGCTTTTGTTGCACTTGGTCCATGCCAATGGGAAAGTTGAAGCCAATAACGCGTGGGACAGGCTGTCCGTCCTGGGGAACAATATCCCAACCCATTGCAATGAAATCGAAAACTTCTTTGTCACGCAGCTTCTTCTTACGGAAATCTGCGTGGAATCCCGTCAGCTTCATGGGCGGCCAGGTGTTATTGCGATCGAGCGCAAAGACTGGACCAACGGGTGAAATGACCGTCAGTTGCCCGGCCAATTCTTGAAGGTACTTCCAGACTACATGACAGACGCGCTCGGTCTCCGCGGTGTTGGCCTCCCAGTTTTGCACCACCGCAGATTTCTCGCTTTGCAGTGCACTGGCTTTCAACTTCAATTCGTTGAGAAAACTCACTCATCCTCCGGGATCGATTTTTGTCTAGTGAGATTTTACCGAGCAGCCTTGTTCCAAGCGCAGGTTTAACCCAATAGCTGCTTGCCGGTCAACCGTAAGTGCTCGCGCGCAGCATACCGGTCGGTCATGCCGGCGATGTAGTCTGCGACGGATCGAAAGCTCGACTCGCCTGCCTGCGCAGTGGCGTTCAATACACCGTTGTGCTCCGTGCGCGTTGCATGCAACTCATCCGGAGAGGTCGTATACGCAGCAAACAGTTCGCGCACGATTTGCTGCGCCAACACCGTAGTTTGCATGACTTGGGGGTGGCGATAGAGATTGCGATGGAGAAACTGCTTGAGCCGTGTGGACTGCTGGCGCATGCCATCACTAAAAGACAGAAGTCGGCCCATTGCACGCACCTCCGCGACACTGTGTGGTGACGCTTTTCTCAGCGCATCGCTGCTGACTTCCACGACATCATAGACTTGGGCACTGAGCATCCTGCGAATGGTTTCAAACAGCAAGCGCCTATGCCCTTCTCTTTCAGCCAACGCAGGATGGTCTGTCAGTGCCTGTTGATAGTAGATTTCAAACAAGGGAACTTCACGCAACTGCTGCATCGTGATCAGCCCCGACCGCACGCCGTCATCGATATCATGGGCGTTGTAGGCTATCTCGTCAGCCAGGTTGCACAGCTGTGCCTCCAGACTGGGCTGCGTACGGTCCAAGAACCGACGCGCAACGCCTTGGGGTTCTATTGACTCCAAGTCTTGTGCATGCTTGGTACTGCAGTGTTTGAGTATGCCTTCCCGAGTTTCAAAGCTAAGGTTGATGCCGTCAAATTGTGCGTAGCATTCTTCGAGTTGATCCACGACCCGCAGACTTTGCAGATTGTGTTCAAAGCCTCCATGCGCTTGCATGCAGTCATTGAGTGCGTCTTGCCCGGCATGTCCAAACGGTGTGTGACCGAGATCATGGGCCAAAGCGATGGCTTCAACCAGGTCCTCATTCAAACGTAGCGATCGGGCGATGGATCGCCCCAATTGCGCCACTTCTAGCGAATGGGTCAGTCGCGTGCGGAACAGGTCGCCTTCGTGATTGAGAAAGACCTGCGTCTTGTAGACCAACCGCCGAAACGCGGTTGAATGAACAATGCGGTCTTTGTCGCGCTGGTATACCGTGCGGGTCGGTGCATCTGGCTCTGCAAATCTCCGACCGCGTGTATCTACCGGGTTACAGGCAAATGGAGCGAGATTCATGTAGGAGAAGTTGTACCGAGTCGGTAACAGCCATAGCGTGCGATGCACCCTTGCTTTTGCTTAAGCACAGCTCGCATCTATGACTTGACGCACAACGGCATCCGGGGCCGGGCGCAATATTGCGTGCGATGGGCCATCGATGAGAATAAACCGAGTCTCACCAGCATCTGCCTTTTTGTCAACGCGCATCAGCTCCATATAGCGCCCCGCGTTGTCGTTGCTATCCAGCCGAGGAGCGATCGTTGGTAATCCCGCCCGTTGCACCAATAGGCGCAACCGATGTACAAACGCTTCATCGACAAGTCCCAAAGCCTTTGATAGCTCTGCTGCCATCACCATGCCGCACCCAACAGCCTCACCGTGCAACCACTTGCCGTAGCCCATGCCAGCCTCTATGGCATGACCAAAGGTGTGCCCAAAATTCAGGATTGCCCGCACTCCGGACTCACGTTCGTCTTGGCTCACGACCCATGCCTTGATTTCGCAGCTTTTTTGAACAGCATGGGCCAAGGCCTGTGGTTCGCGTGCCAGCAAGCGGTCCAAGTTTGCTTCAATCCACTCCAAGAATTCCAGGTCCGCAATGGGGCCGTATTTGATGACCTCTGCCAATCCAGCACTGAGCTCACGCTGAGGAAGTGTATTGAGTGTTTCTAGATCGCAAACAACGAGTTGTGGCTGATGGAAGGCACCGATCATGTTTTTGCCTTGTGGATGGTTGATTCCCGTCTTACCACCGACGGATGAATCAACTTGCGACAGCAAGGTGGTGGGGATCTGAACAAACGGAACGCCACGCATGTAGCTCGCTGCCGCAAAGCCAGTCATATCGCCAACCACTCCCCCACCGAGAGCAAACAATACGGTCTTACGGTCGCACGCAAGCGTCAAAAGACTGTCAAATATTTGATTCAGCGTCTCCCACGTCTTGAATTCTTCTCCGTCTGGCAGAGTGACAACGTGTACTGACTTGAAGCGGGTTTCGAGGCTAGTTGTAAGACGTTCAGCATACAAGGGGCCAACTGTCGTATTGGTCACAATCAGCGCTGTTTCGCCAGATGGGAGGGTGTCGAATGTTTTGGGGTCACGCAAACTATTTGGTGCGATCAAAATGTCGTAGCTGCGATCGCCCAAGTCGATCGTAACGCTGGGGGTAGTACTCGTTGCTTGCATAGTCCAGTAGTTTAGAGGATCGGCAGTGTTGAACCACTAGAGACATCCTATGGACACAATTTGCACGGATCCACGATTCGAGGCTGTTTAGCCCTTCGCAATGTCGCCGTTTAGTTCCAAGTGCATCACGATCATATTGACCAAAGCGGCGACTGACGGACGGCCCGTATCGAGCACAAAGTGCGCAATTTCCCGATAAAGGGGATCACGTTGCGCGTATTGCTCACGCAGACGGCCCAAAGGATCAGCAACTTGGAGCAAGGGCCGATTGACATCGTGCCTAAGACGACGAAACACCTCTTCTGGCGTGGAGTTGAGGTAGACAACTTGCCCACGCTCTCTCAGACGCTGACGCGTTGCGGCGCGAAGCACGGCACCTCCGCCCGTTGATATCACTGCTTCAGGGATGTGTGTCAGCTCGTCCAAGACAAACTCTTCTGTATCACGAAAAGCCGCCTCGCCATCGCGCTCAAAGGCTACCCGAATAGGGCACCCCAAGCGCCCTTCTATGACTTGGTCAGAGTCATAAAAAGGGAGTTGCAGGCGGCGCGCAAGTTGGCGCCCAATCGTTGATTTTCCGGAGCCTGGTAGGCCAACAAGAGCTATCAATGACATTCATTGGAAATGCTGTAACGACTCAGGTTCCGCCGCAAAAGTCCTAACAGCCAGCCTTACCATTTGTGTCTTTAACCGTGATCGTACTGGTCCCAGTTTTTCCTTTAGCATCAATTACGGTGATGGTTATGGTGCGATCACCGCCCGCCGCAGGGACCGCAGGAACCGTAATTACCCCCCCAACCACAGTGGCCGCAACCGCAGCGACAACTGTTTCAGAACAAGTGTTTCCTCCAGCCAACCTCACTGCGTAGCCCGTTCCATCTGCATTCTTAACTGGACTGACTGGATTGAGTAACCCGGTATTGGTCGTAAAAACCTGTATGCCGCCTGTGACCGATGCACCATAAACCATTAGTGTGATATCTGGAGTCGTGCCACTCTCGGGTAAGGTTAATGCATTGGGCTGAACACGCAAAACATCTTGCCCAGCTGAAAGAGTTAACCTCATATCAACTGACTGGTTGTTAGCGTCAATAACGGTCACACTCGCAGCGGACACTACTTGCCCCCCGACTACTTCAAGAATATTCCCATCCAAAATTCGCGCATTAATACCGGCTTCATCAATCGACACTTGCACACGGTAGGGTCGCGTACCGCCGGTGACAATGCCGCGCAATTTGTCACCAATAAATGCTGTTATTGCCGTAGGATTAACTGCAAGCGGGATCGTGCCGGCCGTCACCGATGTCGTTAACACTGCCCCGGCCTGATCGCGAATCGTAATAGTCGACGATTCAGTACCAATTTCTACCCCGGTAATGGTCATTTGATTGCCATTGATCGACACCGTTGCAACCGATGGAAATGAACTTGTCGCAACGTAGGGTCCCGTACCTCCACCCAACGTGAATGTTTGTGCATAAGCTGCACCCGGTGTTATGGTGAGAGCTGCTGGCGCAGTCATGAAAAATGCCGTACTAGACCCTGAGGTCAGCGCGATGTCAAATTTTGCGCCCTTTGCATCTGTCACCGTCATTGTCGCTTTACCCGGAACCACTGCGCCAACAGCAACCACATCCTCACCAATAAACCAGCCTGACGCCACCGCAGGATCTGTACTAAATACAGAATATGGTTTGACACCTCCCCTAACTGCGAACGACTGCCATAATCCCGTTTGCAGTGTCAATGTAGCAGGTGCCACAACGGAGAACGTAGAGACGGATCCTGAACTCAATCCAGGTGAGCCCCCCCCACCGCCACACGCAGAAATTAATACCGCAGCAAAAAGTGTTGTCAGAAGTGATAAAAGGCGCATGATTTACTCTTAGGTTATCGTGATAGTTGATTTATCGTGTCACACCGCGATCTGAGATCACTTTTGGGGTAATGAAGACCAACAATTCCTGCTTGCTCGTAGATTTGACTTTGCTCTTAAAGAGGTTTCCCAGAAATGGCACGTCGCCAAGTACAGGAACACGGGTCTCATCCTCCTTTGTGGTTTCACCATATATTCCGCCAATCACAACAGTGCCACCATTCTCGACCAGAACCGAGGTTTTGATATGCTTTGTATCAATTGCAAATCCTGCAGTAGTCAGCCGTCCAACTGTATCTTTAGTCACGTCGAGGTCCAAAATCAAACTTCCCTCAGGCGTGATGTACGGTAAAACTTCCAGTTTTAGATTGGCCTTTCTAAAAGCAATGGATGTCGCCCCACTCGCGGACGCAACTTGGTATGGCAACTCTTCACCCTGTTCAATTAGCGCCTTGGTCTTGTCAGCAGTTACAACGCGCGGGCTCGAGATCACTTTACCTTTTCCATCGGCCTCAAGTGCAGAAATTTCGAGATTCAAGAAACGATTTGCGCTCGCATTAAATATTGAAACTGCAAACGCTGCTGGGGATGCTAGCGAAGGGTAGTTTACGACGGCCGGCATGGTAAAGAATTGCCCCGAAGTATCTGTAGCGCCACCTGCTCCACTCGTAGCAACTGCATTTCCATAGTTTGTTCCAAATGCAGCTCGGGTATCACCATTAAGTTGGTAACCGCCATCGCCACCTTTGTTTGCGCGAATGTCTGAGCTACCGAGCTTTACACCCAATGATTTGCCGAAAGTGTCGGTCGCCTCGACAATGCGTGCCTCGATCAATACTTGCCGAATAGGAATATCGAGTTTTGATATCAGTTGTTGAACCTGTTCCAGTTTGCTTGGAATATCGGTCACAAATAGTTGATTGGTTCGTCGTTCAGCGATGACGCTTCCGCGCGGACTCAGAATTCGTGCCGAACCCTTTTCACCGCCGCCATCAGCCTTCAAATGAGCAGCAACTTCAGACGCAACTGCATAGCTGAGATTGAACGACTGCGTCCGCAGAGCCTCTAATCCTTCAACCGCAACTGCAGATTCCAGATCCAATTTTTCTTTAGCGGCAACCTCATCCTTAGGGGCGACCCACAAGACGTTTCCGCTCTTGCGAAGCGCCAACCCCTTCGCTTGCAAAATGATGTCCAACGCCTGATCCCAAGGCACATCTTGCAACCGCAGCGTTACTGAACCATTCACGGAGTCTGAGGTAACAATGTTGAAATTCGTAAAGTCAGCGATAACCTGCAGAAGCGACCTTACTTCGATATTTTGAAAATTAAGTGACAATTTCTGGCCGGTATAGCCTACACCCTGTGACAGCTTTCGAGGATCGACTTTTATTTCCTTGACTTCGATCACAAATTGCTCGTCACTCTGGTAGGCACTGTGCTCCCATTGACCCGCAGGCTCGATAACCATATGTACTCGATCACTAGTCTGCGTGGTCGTAACAGATTTGATGGGAGTACCAAAGTCGGACACATCTAGACGCCTACGTAAACCCTCGGGCAGTGAGGACTTCATGAAGTCAACAACCAATGTCTGCCCTTGCTGTCGTATGTCGACGCCTACTTGATTGTTAGGCAGGGTTACAACCACTCGACCCGCGCCATCGGTGGTACGACGAAAATCCAAGTCTTTCAAGGGTGCAGTCTCGCGACTTCGGTTTTCGGCGAAGGTCGAAACCACAGAGGACGGAGTTGCAGATCTCGACACTGATTCCAATACTACTAAAAGCGACTTTCCTTGAATCTCTGCTGTATATGCCGCTGCGTGTTTCAAGTTCAACACTACGCGAGTCCGTTCGCCTGCCTGCACCACACTTACAGATTTCAAATTTCCTTGGTTCAGTTCAATGTTTGAACGTCCCATCGCACTTGAGACTCCAGGAAAATCAAGCGCAATGCGCGCCGGCGACTGTATCGCGAACCCTGTTGGCAAGTTTGTCAATTGTTTGCTCAAGTCTATACGCACCACCTCAGACCCACCTTCGGTAGATCCACTGACCGCCTCAATGGCATTTTGGGAAAAGGCACATGCACTCCAAGAAAGCAAGGCCAAAAATGCAAACCGTTTCCACATGTGCGTTCCTAATTGCTGATACTGATTCTTCATTTTGACTTCTCCTGCAACTGCAACGTCGCAATGCGTTCAATCCACTCACCGACAGCATCCTGCACGATTTCTCGAAGCGTCACCTCAGTTTCACTGATTTTCACGACTTTGCCGTAATTTTGACCCAAGTAGCTTCCTTGCTTCACTTGGTACAACAAGTTGTCGACCTTGACTAGGGCTACAGGTTGACCTGTCTTTATGATGCTTCCAACAAGTGCCATTGAATCTAAAGGAAAAGACTCGAGTGGCTCTTTGCGTCGCGCAAGTTCAGGTGCAACCAAAGCCCCATTTGCCATCGCCTGCGAGGAATCGCGTTTTAAGGCCTGCGTCAACTTCTCTTTACTGAATGGCTCCGTGGCAGCGGCATTGTTGTAGGATTCTGGCTTGAACTGTTTGGGCGCAGGTATGGGTTCAACTTTCGGCCGCGTCTGATTGCGCTCTTCAAGCATCCACTGACGGATATCTTCGTCACGCGAAGGACCGCAAGCGACCACCAAGAAACACACAAAAAGCAATGGCAATGCTTGGTAGTACCTCACTTCTTGGCCCCTTTTGTTGCCTTACTTTGCGCCGCAATTTCATCCTTGTCCAAATAACGAAAGGTCTTTGCAGTCGAATCAAGTACTAAACTACCATCTGGCTTTGGCGTAATCGAAAGGTTGTTCAGCGTAACGATTCGAGACAAATTTGCAATGTCGGATGCAAACGCTCCAATGTCGTGGTACTTTCCGGTCACCTTTATCGTGATTGGCAGTTCAGCGTAATAGTCCTTGACTGCAACCTGTCCCGGGCGGAATAAATCAAATTGAAGGCTGCGACCTAAACCAGCCTGATTGATGTCAGAAAGTAGCGCATCCATTTCAGCCTTACTGGGCAGTTGCTTCTCGAGTTGCGTTACGTATTGCTGCACTTGTTCGCGCTGTTTTTTCAATACATCTAAATTGACAGCTTTTGCAAGCTTTGTCTTGTATTCCTCACGCAATTTCAACTCTTTTGCTTGCTCTTGCAACAACATTTCATTGGATCCTTCGAGCCAAGCGAACCACAATATGCCCACAATAAGGATGGACGTAAACGCAAATAAAGCGTAGCGCGGAACTGAGGGCCACGACGCCGGATCTTTGAGATCCAACCCACTAAATTGCTCCGTCAGCGTCTGCTGAAGTTGCGCGAAATCAATTGAACTTGCAGTTTTGGTGGCCATTTTTGTTTGCTACTTCTTGACTGACGCCGACGCACCCGTTTCGGGAACAGGAACACTGGCGACAGCTCCAGGGGCTCCCACTGCTTTATTTGCTGCTTTTTCAGCTTCATTCGCACGAACCAACCGCACGCGTATAACGAAATTAGCAACCCGACGCTGATCTTTCGCCGAAAGTGAAACAGTCCCAGCAACGATTTCGACCAACTCAGGTTTGGTAAACCACGGTGTATTGCTTGATAGGTTTCTTAGCAATTCAGACACCCGCTCGTTAGACTGGGCAACACCATTGATTGTTACGACCTGGTCTATCTGAACCATTTTTGCCACATACACTCCGTCTGGCAGTTGATTCACAATCTCAGTCAGGAGATGCACCGGCAAATTGCGATCTGACTGTAAATCTTCGACCGCTTTTTGACGCGCACGCAATGCAGCAATCTCAGCTTCTAAAGTACTGATTTCCTTAATCTGCCCTTCCAACTTCTTTATTTCAGTTTGCAAAGTGGCATTGGTATTTTCTTGCTCTGAAATTGCAGCTTGGTACCATAAGAATATCGCGCCAGCGATGAGCCCTCCAACCAAAGCAGACAGCGCAAGAGATACTTGAAAGACATCGCGCCGGCGCTTACGTGCGGCTTCGCGGTGAGGTAGCAGGTTGATAAGAATCACTGCAAGAACCTCCGTAGCGCAAGTCCACAGGACGTCAAATAGGATGGAGCCTCACGGGTCATCTTCTTTAGCCGAACACCATCTCCAATTTCCATGCCATCAAACGGATTGAGAAGGCTGCAAGGAAAAGTCGTGTGCTGAGTAACCGCAGTAGTCAGGCCAGGCAGAGCGGCAGAGCCCCCTGCTAACATGATGTAATCCACCTTATTGTGGGGTGTACTGGTAAAGAAGAATTGCAATGCGCGACCCAACTCTTGGACCATGGTATCTATAAAGGGGCGCAACACGGAGGCCTCATAGTCCTCTGGCAACTCACCGCTGCGCTTCTTACTCTCCGCTTCTTCTTGTGAAAAACCATACTGCCGCACAATCAATTGCGTGAGTTGCGCACCGCCAAATGCCTGATCGCGGTCATACAAAACTTCGTCATCCCGCAAGACTTGCATGCTGGTCGTCAACGCACCCACCTCAAACAACGCGACGATGAGGCCTGCGCCTTTGTTTGGCAAGTTCTCAATCAACCTACCAGCTGCCAGCCGCGACGCGTAAGACTCAACATCCACAACGACAGGGGTCAAGCCCGCAGCCTCAGCCAACCCCTGAATGTCCTGCACCTTCTCTTTGCGAGAAGCCGCTATCAACACCTCTACATCGCCTGCTGACGTTGCACTCGGTCCAATCACACAAAAATCGAGACTAACTTCGTCCAGTGGAAAAGGAATGTATTGATTGGCCTCATTCTCAACTTGCTGCTCCAGTTCGATATCTGACATACCACCCGGCAGCACAATTTTCTTGGTTATGACAGCCGAGGGTGGCAACGCCATCGCCACATTCTTCGTTTTGGTTCCGCTCTTCTTCACAAGTCGCTTCAAAGCATTCGCAACTTCGTCGAACTTCTCAATGTTGCCATCCGTAATCCACCCACGCTCGAGCGGCTCGATGGCACATCGTTCCAACACCAAGTTGCCGGCCTTGTCACGACCCAACTCCACCAGCTTTACGCTGGAGGAACTGATATCCAACCCAAACATTGAAGCTGGTTGGCGACTAAAAAACGACCCCAATGAGATCAAAACGGTCCCCTGAAACATACCGGTCAAGCGCCGGTCAGACTTAAGAAATCACTTGAATGCTATCAGTAAGCACCTTGTCCCGCAAAGGTTTTTTCTGTTTTAAGTCGTTTCAAGCGTTGCCAAAAGCAGACGCTTTTTGTCATTTGGCAAAATCTTTGGGTCTATTTGCTGCCTAAGCCTCGGAACAGCAACAATGCCAACAATTGAGAACCACTGACGATGAATGGGGCGTTTCTATAATGCTTGATGCCCCTAAAGCACTCTATATGACATCTGAACCCTCTTCACTAGACAACAAGGCATCCAGTTCGGACAACCCCAAAGCAAAGATGCGTGGCCATTGGCTTGTGCGGGCGATTTTATGGGTAGCTGGCGCAAGTCTAGCGGGGTTTCTGTCTATTTTGATGCTCGTTGCCATCGCGCTTGCGGTTGCCTATCCCAACCTGCCGGACATTTCCGAGCTCTCAGACTACCGCCCCAAGTTACCGCTGAGAATTTTTTCGGCTGAAGGCGACTTAATGGGTGAGTTTGGTGAAGAACGACGCAATTTGACCCCAATCGGTGACATCCCCAAGGTCATGACCAATGCGGTGCTTGCCATTGAGGATGCTCGGTTTTATCAGCATGGCGGCGTCGACTATTTAGGGGTACTGCGTGCTGGCATGGCCAATCTTGGCAAAGCTAAGAGCCAGGGTGCATCCACGATCACCATGCAGGTCGCCCGCAATGTATACCTGTCTTCGGAAAAGACGTTTACCCGCAAGATTTATGAAATCTTGTTGACCTTTAAGCTGGAACACATGCTTTCTAAGGACCAGATCCTCGAAATCTATATGAACCAGATTTTTCTGGGCAACCGTTCCTACGGGTTTGCGGCAGCTTCAGATGCCTACTATGGCAAGCCGCTAAAAGATATCACGATCGCGGAAGCTGCAATGCTGGCAGGATTACCCAAGGCACCGTCGGCTTACAACCCAATTAGCAACCCGCAGCGCGCACGTAGCCGCCAACGCCACATCATCGACCGCATGCTGGAGAATGGTTTTATTACCGAAAAAGAAGCCGTCGCCGCAAAAGCGCAAGAACTCAAAATCAAGTCAAACGCCAACAACAACCATGTACATGCAGAGTACGCTGCAGAAATGGTTCGGCAACTCATGTATAGCCAGTACGGTGACGAGACCTACACACGCGGTTTAGACGTGCGCACTACCTTGCGGACTTCGGATCAAAACACTGCGTATAAGGCCCTGCGACGTGGAATCATGGATTTTGAACGTCGTCAAGTCTACAGAGGCCCTGAAAAATTCATCGTGTTGCCCTCGAATGCAGCTGATGTTGAAGAGGCCATCGATGATGCGTTGGATGAACACCCCGACAATGGTGACGTGATGGCAGCTGTTGTGCTGGAGGCCGACACCAAGAAGATCAAGGCGATGCGACCTGGTGGTGTTTTGGTGGAAATCACGGGAGATGGCCTAAAACCGGCTCAATCGGGACTTTCCGATAAAGCGCCACCGAATATCAAGTTGCGCAAAGGCGCGATCATTCGCGTCGCAAAGACTGTAAAGGACACTTGGGAAATCACCCAACTACCGGAGGTTGAAGGAGCCTTCGTTGCATTAGACCCCAGAGATGGGTCGATAAAGGCCCTTGTTGGTGGATTTGACTTTACCAAGAACAAGTTCAACCATGTCACTCAGGCATGGCGACAACCCGGCTCAAGCTTCAAGCCCTTTATTTATTCTGCGGCTCTGGAAAAAGGCTTTACCCCAGCAACCGTCATCAACGATGCACCGCTATTCTTTGATGCAGGCGTAACCGGCGGACAACCTTGGGAGCCCAAGAACTACGACGGCACGTTTGAGGGCCCAATGACGCTGCGGCGTGGCCTGGCCAAGTCGAAAAACATGATTTCAATCCAGATCCTGCGCGCCATTGGTACCCAGTACGCCCAAGAATGGGTAACCCGTTTTGGGTTTGAAGCCGAAAAGCACCCGCCATACCTCACGATGGCGTTGGGTGCCGGCTCTGTTACGCCCATGCAGATGGTTGTTGGCTACTCAACTTTCGCAAATGGCGGCTACCGGGTGAATCCGTGGATGGTGTCAAAGATAAGTGAACAACGTGGCAAAGTGTTGGTTGACTACCAAGCGCCGGCGCTACAAGACTTTGACCGCGCGATCGATGCGCGTAATGCCTTCATGATGACCAGTTTGCTACAAGAAGTCACCCGTTCCGGAACAGCCGCAAGAGCACAAGCGACACTGAAGCGACCAGATGTCTATGGAAAGACAGGTACCACTAACGACTCAATGGACGCGTGGTTTGCCGGGTACAACCCAACCCTCACAGCGGTAACCTGGATTGGCTACGACACGCCCCGTAAACTGGGTGATCGCGAGACAGGTGGCGGCCTGAGCCTCCCCGTTTGGATCATGTTTATGGAAAGCGCATTGAAAAATGTACCCGTGTCAGAACCCACTGCACCAGAGGGAATAGTCCATGTCGGTGGCGAATGGTTCTATGAAGAATTTGCCAAGAGCTCAGGCGTCGCAGCCATGGGACTTGACGAAAAGCCTGAACCCTCTTCACTGACTTTACCCCCGGCCGAAGAAAAGAAAAAGATACTGGATCTTTTTAGGAACTAATCACTTCGGGAATTGCAAGACATGCCCTGACTGGGCAGTGGCATGGGTTGATAAAGTCGCAAAAAAATCGCCCTGCCCTTTCGTGTCTTCCCACTGGCCGTCGAGCCATCGGTAATGGAAGCCGCCAGCCCTTGTCGCCATCCACACTTCGTGCAAGGGCTTCTGCTGATTGATCACGATCTGGCTGCGATTGAAAAAGGTTAATGTCACCATGCCACCAACGCGTTGGTTGTCAATGTCAACATCTGTTTCATCATTGATACGGTCACAAGCGACTTCGACAGCTTGCAACAAGGCTTCAGCGCGATCTAGGAATTCCGAATCTGTCATTACAATTTCACCATGTTTAGTGCAACACAAATTCTAGTTCGCCTGTTGATCTCAGGTGCGGTGGTCATCAGTATCGCTGGTTGCGGTCAAACAGGCTCCCTCTATTTGCCCGCAAAATCCGCCCAACTTGGCGACGTCAAATTTTCTGTGTAGAGCACATCTGAAACTGTCATCTGCCAAACTGAAAGCCACTCCACGGGGGCAACGTGCAGATATTTCAAATAGTAATTTCAAACCGTTGACCGCTGGATTGCTTGTGTTTTTGATCGCTTCTTGACAACATGCATGACACGCCACCCCAACAAACCGCCCAAAATGGCAGCATAGACCGCTACCTCAGCGAAGTTATTTTTTCCCGCACGCATCCAAAAAAAGTGGACGACCCCCAATATGGCTATCACGTACACCAATCGGTGAAGCAATTGCCATTTGCGGCCACCCAATGCGCGTATTGCGCGATTAAATGAAGTCAGCGCCAAAGGCGTCAATAGCACCAAGGCAATAAACCCGACCAAGATGAACGGACGCTTGCCAATGTCCTTGATGATGTCGGCAAGATCAAAACCCATATCGAACCATGCATAGGCAAGAGCGTGCAATAGCGCATAAAAATAGACAAAAAGTCCAAACATACGGCGAAACCTCGCCAACGCCGTAAATCCCGCAACAACACGCAATGGTGTTATTGTCAAAACGATACACAACATTCGCAGGGTCCAGTCTCCCGTTGATCGCTCCAACGCCTCAGCAGGGTTGGCACCCAACCAGTCCAGCAGCGCAGCGCAGACCAGCCAAATCAGTGGCAATAAACCCAACATAAAAGCAAAGGGCTTGGCGAACTTGCTGGACAGACAGCCATTTACGAACGATCGCATGCTTCGCTCAAAACAGCTTCTTTAAGTCCATGCCCGCATAGAGCTGTCCGACCTGCGCTTCATAGCCATTGAACATGAGTGTCTTACGTTTTTTAGCGAACAAGCCATCTTCACCAATCCGGCGTTCAGAAGCTTGACTCCAACGGGGGTGGTCCACATTGGGATTTACGTTGGAATAAAAACCGTATTCATTTGCTGCTGCTTTATTCCATGCTGTGGCAGGCTGCTTCTCAGTAAAGCGAATCTTGACGATACTCTTTCCGCTCTTGAAGCCATACTTCCATGGCACCACCAAACGCACTGGCGCTCCGCTTTGGTTTGGTAAAACTTCGCCATACATTCCGAATGCCAGTAAGGTCAAGGGGTGCATAGCTTCATCCAGCCGCAATGCTTCGACATAGGGCCAGTCCAACACACGAGAGCCAACAAAGGGCATGGTCTTGGGGTCAGCCAGGGAAACAAACTCCAAAAACTTGGCATTGCCGAGCGGCTCTACGTGTCGAATCAGGTCGGCCAATGAGTAGCCCACCCACGGAATAACCATGGACCAGCCCTCAACACAACGCAGGCGGTACACGCGCTCTTCCATCGCACTGAGCTTCAGCAACTCTTCAAACCCAATTTTTCCCGGTTTCTTGACCAAGCCTTCAATCTCTACCGTCCATGGAGTAGTCTTGAGCGTATGAGCGTTTGCAGCTGGATCCGATTTATTGGTACCAAATTCATAAAAATTGTTATATGAACTTGCATCTTTGTAGTTGGTCAGCTTTTCCATGGTTGTTGCACCCACTACTGAAGACTGCTTTGCTGTCAAAGCCGCGAGCTTGCCTGGCCGTTGTGCGACCCCTGGCGTTTGTGCCAACGCCTGGCGAGATGCCCACATAGCCATCGCACCGCCTGCAGCCCCCGTTGCCATCCATTTCAAGATGTCTCGGCGACCCTCGTAGTGCGCACGAGCCGTAATTTCGCTTGCTATAGGATGGCTGTAGCCATTGCCGTCAGTCTTGATCAACATAAACAATTCCCTCGTTTACACCTTGGTCGGTCAACCGTCAGGTTTCTTACACACAGCACCCATCATCAAAAGCAGTTCACAAAACAAAAAGGGCAGAACCATCAAACGACAGTTCCACCCTGATCAGCATATGCCTTTCACGATGTTTCCATCGCCAAAGGCTCACACGTTCTGTTTAACGAAGGCCGGCGACGTAATCAGCAACAGCCTTGATTTCACGATCATTCAATTTAGCCGCAACCTGCGACATTTGGCCACTGTTCTTGCGCACGCCGTCGCGGAAAGCGACCAATTGTGCCGCTGCGTAGTCAGCATGCTGACCGCTCAGGCGTGGAAATTGCGCAGGTATGCCAGCTCCGTTGGGGCTGTGGCAACCAGCACAGGCTGCAACTTGGCGATCCGCAATGCCACCGCGGTAAATGCGCTCGCCCAATTGAACCAGGCCCTTCTCTGTTGCATTTCCGGGTTTTGCCTTTTTGGAGGCCAACCAGTACGCAATATTCTTCATGTCGTCATCCGACAAGGTTGACGCAAAGCCTTTCATGATGGCGTTTGCGCGCTTGTCCGACTTGAATTCCTGCAACTGCTTGATCAAATACTCTGGATGTTGTTGCGCAAGCTTTGGGTAGGCAGGGGTACCAGAGTTGCCATCAGCGCCGTGGCAAGAAGCGCAAACCGCCGCGTAACTGGCCTCGCCTTTGGCCAGATCTGGCTTCGCTTTCACGGCCGGCTCTGCGGCGTGGGTCGCGGGAGCATGCCCCGCTGCAGGTGCAGCAGTATCTGAGGCAGATGCAATGGAGAATGAGGCGGCCGCAGTGGCGGCGATGAGCAATTGGGCAATCAACTTCATGGTGCGGCTGTGTGTCTGGTGGGCAAAACAGTGGGCATTCTACAATGCGGCTTGGGTCTCTCGCCTTATTCAATGACTACAAATACAAACTCAAACACCTTTACCCCACCTGCGCCCAAGGCTGGGGTCGGCGAAAAATCACCCGCAGCCATTGCGTTGGGATGGCTGCATACAGCGAAATTCCTGACAACTGCGCCCGAATTGCACTTCTTACCCCCTTTGGATGTGCCCGAAATTGCCTTTGTCGGACGCTCAAACGCTGGTAAATCCACCTGCATCAATACTTTGACGCAGCAAAAGCAGCTTGCCTACGCGTCGAAGAAACCAGGGCGCACGCAGCACATCAATTTGTTTAGCTTGGGTAAACAGGGCGTAACCGACGCCATCCTGACCGACTTGCCGGGCTACGGCTACGCAGCAGTCCCTAAACAGGACAAGATCAGATGGCAGCAGGTGATGGCCAACTACCTCATCACCCGCAAAAACCTGATGGGAATTGTGCTGATGTGCGACCCGCGCCACGGCTTGACCGAATTGGACGAAATTTTGCTGGATGTCATTCGTCCGCGGGTGCAAGAAGGACTGAAGTTTCTGATCATCCTGACCAAGTCCGATAAATTGACCCGCAGTGAAGCAACGAAGATTTTGTCGATTACGAAACTGCAGGCCGGCGGCGGCGAAGTCATGCTTTTTTCCGCAACCAAACGCAAAGGCGTCGACGATGTCGCGCAATTGTTGTGGAAATGGGCTCACCCACCAGCCAAGAAAGAAAAACCTGCAAAGACCGAAGCACTGCAAGACCCGTCAGACGCGCCATAAAAGCAGGCCATCTGCAATGAGGCAGCTAATACGATGGCTTCTGGCCAGCGGGGCGGTCCTTGAATCGCTTGTGCACCCAGTAGTACTGCGACGGCATGCCGTCGATATAGGTCTGCAACCGCTCGTTCATCAATGCGGTATCGGCCAAGGTATCGGACGTCGGAAAATCCGCCCATGCTGGGAGGACTTCAATGTCGTACCCCTTGCGGGTCATCCGTGAAATAACCGGGACAACCTTGGCCCGCCCCAGCTTGGCAAAACGCGACAAAGATGGCACCGTAGCTGCCGGAACACCATAAAACGGCACAAAAACCGACTCCTCAGGCCCAAAATTCATGTCGGGAAGCAGGTACAAAGGGTCGCCCGCCTTTAGTGCTTCCAATATGGGCTTAACCCCTTCAACTCGGCCAAAGAGCCGCGCCGAACCAAAGCGTTTTCGCCCCCGCAAAATCCAGGCATCCGATACCGGGTTCGCCTGATCGGTGTAAATCGTTGTAAAACGCCGGGGCAGTTGCTGGGTCAATGCTGTCCAGCCTGCGTCCAAGCCCATGAAATGGGGTGCAAAGATAACCGTCGGTGTAGTGCCGTCGAGTTCATGCAATGCGCCGGTGAGCCGCAAACGACGCCGCACACTATTGGATGAGCCGTGCCACAACCAGCCGCGGTCCAACCAACTCTTTCCAAAATAGACAAATACTTGCAGCGCCTGCCGGTGAATTTCAGCGTCTGCCCATTGCGGAAAACACAGGCTGAGATTGACCATGACCACCCGTCGCCGCGAGGCCACCACATAGTACAAAACCACACCCAACGCGGTCCCGAGTGCTCGCACGATGGGCAATGGCAAAAAGCGCATCCAACCGACCGCAGCCAATACAACGCCGGTCAGCATGCAGGAAGTCTCCTCGTTAGGGCAAACACCCACATAGTCAAGAAGGTTGGCATGGTCAAGAGGTAACGGGACTGGGATAAAATCGCGCGTGTCGCTGAGTTACGGAACTACTTGCAGGGCGACGCACACAATGGTGGATGCAAAAGCGGTTGCCATTGTGCCTTGTCTTCACAGACTATTCTGCTAAAGCGTTCGCTGAAAGCTCCAAAGCCCAAGCAACGCGACTTGATGTACTTTTTGGAGCAACACACCATGGCGAACGATTTTCTCTTTACATCCGAGTCTGTTTCTGAAGGACACCCCGATAAGGTAGCCGACCAGATTTCAGACGCGATCTTGGACGCGATTTTCAAACAAGACCCCAAGTCCCGCGTAGCCGCGGAAACGCTGACCAATACCGGCTTGGTTGTGCTGGCCGGTGAAATCACCACCAACGCCCATGTGGACTACATCCAGGTGGCGCGCGACACCATCAAACGCATTGGCTACGACAACACGGAATACGGCATCGACTACAAAGGCTGCGCCGTGCTGGTGGCTTACGACAAACAATCCAATGACATCGCCCAGGGTGTGGACCACGCCAGTGATGACCACCTGAACACCGGCGCCGGTGACCAGGGCCTGATGTTTGGCTACGCCTGCAACGAGACGCCCGAGCTGATGCCTGCCCCCATTTACTACGCCCACCGTCTGATGGAGCGCCAGGCCCAGTTGCGCAAGGACGGGCGCCTGCCCTTTTTGCGCCCGGATGCGAAGAGCCAGGTGACCATGCGCTATGTGGACGGCAAGCCCCACAGCATCGACACCGTGGTGCTGAGCACCCAGCACGCGCCTGAGTGGAGCCTGGGCGACATGATGAAGCCCGAGTTCAACGAGGCCATCATCGAAGAGATCATCAAGCCGGTGCTGCCC